>Ga0137359_10000838_pt1 | contig 23825 bp, 15 predicted proteins | sample Mad1_40_16metaG_FD_108281 | JGI IMG/M metagenome (GOLD analysis project Ga0137359, IMG submission 108281) | Vadose zone soil microbial communities from Angelo Coast Range Reserve, California, USA - Mad1_40_16 metaG | ecosystem: Environmental > Terrestrial > Soil > Vadose zone | place: USA... | reverse complement strand
TGACACGGGAAGGAAAGTTGGCGGGAACCGATATGCTGCTCAATTTGTACCGTCGTCCTCCTAAGCGCGCTCATTATCGACGTAGCGAGAATTTTTAACGAGTTCGCATTTGAAGAATACAAGGTCTGAACCTGCATGCAACAAAAAAAATGCAGGTGAATGAATATTTTTTCAGTCGAGGTGGAAGCTCGTATGCCGGACGCGCACCGTGTCGGCAACACGAAGAAAGAGAGATTCCTCCTCCGCTCGGAATGACGGCGGTTCGGGGTGTAGACCGGCTGGCCTATGCTAAACTTCGCCCGCTCGTCGCACGCATTTTGCTGTGGGGGACTGCTCTGATGACCTGGTTCCGTGGATTGGCACTAATCATTGTCGTGGCGGTGAGTTTTTGTGGAGCGGAGGCGAACGCGCAACAGACGCAAACGAGTCCACGGCCAGTCAGCGTAACGGACGTGTTCGCGCTTCGAGATCTGCATGATCCGCAGATGAGCCCAGAGGGGCAGTGGGTCGCGTACGCGATAGGAACCGTGAACCGCGAGGAAGACAAGAACGAAGAACGAATCTGGATGGTGCCAGCGGCGGGCGGAGAGGCCATTCCGCTGACAGCGCAGGATGTTTCGTCATCGCATCCCCGATGGAGTCCGGATGGAAAATACCTGGCGTTCCTTTCCGCGCGCAACGAAGGAAAGAACCAAGTGTGGCTGCTTAACCGCAAAGGCGGCGAGGCACAGAAGCTGACGGACACGCCCCAAGATGTGGACGATTTCGAGTGGTCGCCGGAGGGCAAGCGTCTGGTACTAGTGCTGCGCGATGCCAAGCCCGAAGAACTGGAAGAAGCAAAAACAAAAGAGAAGGAGAAATCAGGAGCGGAGAAGGACAAGAAAGCCAAGACACCGAAACCGTGGGTAGTCGATCGGCTGCAGTTCAAGCAAGACACGATTGGCTATTTGGACCGGCGCAGGACACATCTGTATGTATTCGACCTGGCGGCAAAGTCCTTAACACAGGTCAGCTCCGGCGATTTTGACGATGAGGAGCCTGCCTGGTCGCCAGACGGGAAACGCATCGCTTTCACCAGCAATCGCTCGCTGCCCGACCCCGACCGAACGTACAACACGGACATTTGGGTGGTACCTGCGGACAGCAAAGACAAAGGCGCGCATCCAACGCAAGTTACGACAAATCCTGGAGAAGACCACCAGGCAGCCTGGTCGCCGGACGGCACATGGATCGCGTACTCAAGTCAGCTTGAGCCGAAACTATTCGAGTATTCGACGAAGCACATCGCGGTGGTTCCTGTTCCGGACGAAGCCGGGAAGCCAGGTGAAGCGAAGGTCCTGACGCGGGCGCTCGACCGGATGGCCACGCAGCCAAAATTCGCTCCGGACGGGAAATCGGTTTATTTCATCACCGACGATGAGGGAACGCAGAATTTGTGCCTGGTGGAAATTGCCACGCAGAAGATAGCCAGGCCGATGGGCGGCCGGTTCATGTTGTATAACTATTCGCTTTCGAAGAGCGGCGAAATCGCGGCGCAGATTACAACCTCGGACAGCCCCAACGAGATTTATACGGCGCCCGGCGGGAAACTAACTCGCGTCACGCACGCCAACGATGAAGTGCTGGCAAAGCTGAAGCTGGTGCAAGGCGAATACGTAAAATTCAAGAGTAAAGACGGAACAACGGTATCGGGCTATCTGTATAAGCCACTAGGGTATACGGCTGGGAAAAAGTATCCGACGATTCTCAGGCCGCACGGCGGTCCAGTCTGGGCTTACTACGCAGAGTTCGATCATCTGGCTCAACTGTTGGCCGCAAATGGCTACGTGGTGCTATTCCCGAACCCGCGCGGTTCGACAGGCTATGGAGAAGATTATTGCAAAGCGATCTTCGCGGACTGGGGCAACAAGGACTTCCAGGATGATATGGCGATGGTTGACTACGCCATCGCGCAAGGAATCGCGGATCCAGACAAACTTGGCGTAGGCGGATGGTCGTACGGCGGAATTTCGACCGACTTCATCATCGGACAAACCAAGCGATTCAAGGCAGCAATTTCTGGAGCAGGCGCCGCGGAATTTACCAGCCTGTTCGGGCATGACCAATACCAGAAGGACTATTTTACGGAGTTGGGCTATCCGTGGGAGAACCAGTCATTATGGGTCAAGCTTGCGCCCTTTCATCGTGTGAAAGAGATCAGCACACCGGCCATGTTTATGGGCGGAAGCATCGATTGGAATGTGCCGATTCTTGGCGGCGAACAGATGTATCAAGCATTGAAAGCATTGGGACGCGAGACGCTGCTCGTCGTTTACCCCGGCGAGTATCACGAGTTCAAAGTGCCGTCGCATATCGAGGACCGTCTGAAGCGATATCTGGCGTGGTATGGCCACTACGTGAAGGGCGATGCGGCGCCTGCGGCGTTGCCACAGGACACCAGCGAGGCAACTCCGCGTGCTGGTGACAAATGAACTAACACCGGGCTACAGATCGACAGCAGAAGAGGAAAAGAGATGGATGCTCAAGAGCAGTTTGAAGGATTTTTGCGCAAGTACGAGCCAGGCGTTGCGGCAGAGGCGGAGAAATCACTAGCCAAGCTACGCAAGCTGATTCCCAACGCCATTGAGATGGTGTACGACAACTACAACGCGCTGGTGGTGGGATTTTGTCCGGGCACGCGGCCAAGCGAAGCCATCGTGTCGATCGCGGTGATGCCGGAATGGGTGAGCTTGTGTTTCTTGCAGGGCGCAGGGCTGCCGGATCCCGAAAAGCGCCTGGAAGGAAGCGGGAACGTCGCACGTCATATAAAGATGAAGAAAGGTGCGGTGACACTCGACGAACCGGCCGTAAGGACGCTGATCGCAAAAGCGCTGGTGTGCGAGAAAGTTCCCATCCCAACGGGCCAGAAGCGGCAGTTCATCATCAAATCCGTCTCGACAAAGCAACGGCCACGCCGCCCGAGCGCGATAAGAACTAAAAATAAACGATGAAGCCTTGTAGTGAGCGTGGCAACGCCGCGCAAAAGCGAAGTGTTTCGCCACCTCTCTCTGAACGAGATAGCTCCGGAAACTCTTGCCAGGAACATGGATAACCAAATTGCTCCAATTCAGTCTGCGGGTTATCCTTTCGAGTTTCAGGAGGCCACGGATGAGGCTACGTTCAGTGAGAAAAATTTGCTGTGCGGCTACGCTGCTCGCGATTGGGGGCGTTGCCGCAAACGCGCAGAGCTACGACCAAAAGTTATTTCAGGAGATGCAATGGAGGTGCATCGGACCGTTCCGTGGTGGAAGAACGGTGGCAATTACGGGCGTCCCAGGGCAGCCGAATCTGTTTTATATGGCAGCGGTGAATGGAGGCGTCTGGAGAACGACTGACTTTGGAAACACGTGGTCACCAATTTTCGATGATGCGGACACGAGCGGATCGGTAGGAGCGATCGCGGTAGCGCCTTCGAACTCGAATGTGATTTACGTGGGAAGCGGCGAAGGATTGCAGCGGCCGGACCTGGCCGTCGGCGATGGAATGTACAAATCCGCGGACGCAGGAAAAACCTGGACGCATCTAGGTTTGCGCGATGCGCAGCAGATTACGGCGATTGTGGTCGATCCGAAGGATGCGGAGCGAGTGTACGTGGCGGTGCAAGGGCACCCGTACGGACCGAATGCCCAACGCGGGGTGTTTCGTTCGACCAATGGAGGGCAGTCCTGGGAGAAGGTTCTTTATAAGGATGAAAACACCGGCGTGGCGGAGTTGGTGATGGATCCGCACAACTCTCAAGTGCTGTACGCGGGGCTGTGGGCGGCGCGGGTTGCGCCATGGGAAGTGCGCAGTGGCGCTTCCATCGAAATGGCCGGAAGCGGTTTATATAAGTCCACGGACGGCGGGACGAACTGGCGGCCCCTGACCAAAGGATTGCCGGGCACCGAAGAAGGAGTTGCGCGAATCGGACTGGCCATTGCGCCGGGCAATACGAAGAGAATTTATGCCTCGGTGGAAGCGGACAAGAAGGCGGGAGTGTATCGGTCAGACGATGCCGGGGAAACATGGACGCAGATGAATGACGATCATCGGATTGGCGGACGGGGACCGGGAGCGATGGGTATCGCGGTGGCACCCGACAATCCGGATGTGGTGTACGTCGAAAATACGACCACGTGGAAATCGACCGACGGCGGGAAAACTTTTGTGGGATGGAAAGGGGCGCCGGGCGGCGACGATTACCAGCGGATTTGGATTAATCGCGACAATGGACAAATTATTGCGCTATCCAGCGATCAGGGCGCGGCGATCAGCGTCAATGGCGGCGCGACCTGGAGTAGTTGGTATAACCAGCCGACCGCGCAGTTTTATCACGTGACGACGGATAACCGCTTTCCTTACTGGGTCTATGGCGCGCAGCAGGAAAGTGGGTCCGCGGCCACGATGAGCCGCAGCGACTACGGGGAAATTACCTTTCGGGAGTGGCGCCTGCCGGGCGTTGAGGAGTATGGAACGATTGCCGTCGATCCACTGGACGAGAACTACGTTTACGGCGCGCGGGTTACGCGAACCGATCTGACGCTGGGCGAAGTGCAGGACGTTGCGCCGGAGCCGGTGCGGCGCGGTGAATATCGCTACGATCGCACATTACCGCTGATGTTTTCCCCGACCGATCCGCACAAGTTGTATTTCGCCGCGAATGTGGTGTTCGAAACCATTGACGGCGGCAAAAGCTGGAAAGTCATCAGTCCGGACCTGGCTCGGAAATCCTATGAGACTCCGGCGAGTCTTGGAGCGTTTGCCGCGAGCGATCCGGAAAAGGGAAAACATCGCGGAGTAGTGTATGCGCTGGCCGGTTCCTACTTGGAAAAATCCACGATTTGGGCGGGCACGGATGACGGGCTGATTCAGCTGACGCGCGACGGCGGAAAAACCTGGACCGATGTCACGCCACCGGAGCTGACACCGTGGAGCAAAGTGTCAATCCTCGAAGCTTCGCGCACCGAGGCGGGGACGGTATACGCAGCGGTGAACCGCTTCCGGCTGGATGATTTAGGGCCGCACATTTATCGCACTCGTGATTTTGGCAGGACTTGGAAGGAAATTGTTGCTGGAATTGCGGACAGCGCTCCGGTGAACGTGGTGCGGGAAGATCCTGTGAAAAAAGGATTATTGTTCGCTGGAACGGAAACCAGCGTTTACGTTTCGTTTGACGATGGCGATCACTGGCAGCCGCTGCAGTTGAGCTTGCCGCACACGTCGATGAGGGATTTGACGATTCATGGTGACGACTTGATCGTCGCGACGCATGGCCGTTCGTTCTGGATTTTGGATGACATCACGCCGCTGCGGCAGCTTAGCGAGCAAGTGGCGAAGGCGAGCGCATATCTGTTTGCGCCGCAGGAAGCACTGCGCGTGCGCTGGAACAAGAATCCGGATACGCCGTTGCCGCCGGAAGAACCGGCAGGAAAAAATCCCCCGGATGGCGCGATCATTGATTATTTCCTGGCGAAGGATGCGGCTGGGCCGGTGGCGCTGGAAATTCTGGATGAGCGCGAAACATCATTAGTGCGAGTGTACTCGAGCGAGGATAAGGCTGAGACGCTCGAGGAGATGGCACCTAAGCACCCGATTCCGATGTATTGGGTGAGACAGGAAAAGATTGTGTCAGCGAAAGCCGGAATGCACAGGTTTGTGTGGAACGTACGCTGGCCGGCTCCCAAATCGCTGGGTCACGGGTTCCCGATTTCGGCGATTGTGCATGACACGCCGCTGGAGCCGCAAGGTGCGTGGGCATTGCCGGGACGGTATACCGTGAAATTAGTGGTGGACGGAGCATCGTACACGCAGCCGCTGGTGCTGAAGATGGATCCGCGGGTGAAGACTCCTGCGGCCGACCTTCGAAAGCAATTTGGGATGCAGAAGGGAGCCACGGTAGGAATGAACGACAGCTTTGAGGCGCTGGCAGAATTGAAGTCGGCGCGCGAGCAGGTGAAGGCCGCGATGGGCAAAGTGTCCTCGGCTGAAGCTAAGCAGAAACTTTCGGAATTCGACAAGAAAGCTGCCGCGTTGGAAGGAGCAGCGGTACCAGGATTCTCGGGCGTGCCGCTTGCGGGGAAACAGCCAGAGAATTTTTCGACGCTCAACCAGCGCTTCGGCAGACTCTTGGCAATTGCGGATGCCGCTGACGCCGCGCCGACCACGCAGATGGAGACGTTAGCCTTGGAACTGGAAGTCGCGAGGCTAGAAACCGTCGAGCGGTGGGGAGAATTGAAAAGGACCGGCGTGCCTGCACTGAATCAGCTGCTGGAAAAAGAGAAGGCGGGAAGGATCGATCCCAAAGCTCGGGGCGGAGAAGCGCCGTCGTCGGACGTGGATGGGGACGACGAACCTTAAGAATTTGTTTCTCCATTTCTGCCCCATTTCCTTGGGGCACCCGAAGGCGGAGTGGATACTGCTCCCAAGGCGAGCGACCCTACGCGAACCGTACTCGCCCGCGGTGGGACATTTTTCGATTCTGTACTCCTGGCCATCCGATGCTTCAGACCTCCGAAAAGCCTTTTTGATGGAGTTCGGATTTACAGGACTTACAGGCCGAGGAGCGGCCAATCGATCCTTCCGAAATGGCCAAACGATGGTTCAAGTCACAGATTTACGGGGAGGAACCGAGAAAGCAGAGGCCGCGAAGCTGCAGGACGCAGGAATTAGCCCGAAGCAGGGCCCAAGAAAATGCGTGGCAGAAAAAGGTTGGCTCACCGGCCTCGAAAAGAGTCGGAGTGTGGAACAAACCCCGTCAACGTCTGAGGCGAAAAAACGTCGGGAATTTCCGCGTGCGTACAGTAACCGTTCGAAGAACAGCGCAGAGGCGAGTACACTCTTGTTGCGAGTGGCCCCGCGCCAATCGGCGCCATATCGCGACGGCGAACATGCTCGTGCGAGCATCGTAAGGTCGACGACCGCATCGCCAACGGACGCACTGGTCCGTCGCCTGCCTTGACCGTTTGCGCTAAGCACCAAACTGCCGCAGATGATGGTCCATGTGGAGGTAGGCGTGACGCATGCGCTCTGTCCTCGACATCTGACCAAGGATCGCGTGAGGCGCGAACTCGCCCTCCGAAGTACAGAAGCGCTCAAGAAGAATGCGGAGCGTCTCCAAATCGGATGCAAACTCCGCGGGTGGCGTACCACCTTGCTGCTGATCCATTTCAGGCCGTGTCTTAACGCCGCGAGGCCACGGGAGCGGGCCCCATAACGCTACCCACCTCAGAAGTGTGCGCTTTAGGAAAGTGCTCGAGGAACTGACGTACTTTTCGTTCAAGGAAGCTCGAAAGGAATCGCTCAGATGACAAACCATCTGATGCGCGGACATAGTTCCCCAACAGGGCTGACTGTCTGGATGCACCTTCGCGAGTCGATCGAGTATTTCGTTCCGATCACCAGGACTCAAGAGAGTTTTCATTGGGAAAGATTTTACGCGGGAACTTAAGCGGACATTTTGCTTTTTTTGGTGCCGCACCCGTCACCTCCCGGAGCCTCTTCCAGACAGCGACGATATTTAATCCGTCGATAGAACGGCCGGTGGATCGCAGAATCCTTCATGAAAAGAAGCCTGTATTCGAGGAGGATTGACTTGCCAGGAAGGCGGGTTATCTTGCCCGCGGCCTTTGCTCTACTCGTCCTATGCTGTGAGGATACAGCACAGGATCGGCGCCCACCTTAGAGTTGGCCGAAGGCTGTGCCAGAGGCAATTGGTCTGGTTCCAACGAACTTGGCGGATTTGGACGTCTGCCGGAGCAATTTCACGGTTGGCTGGAAGAATCGGTGCAGGCATTGCGACTTAGAGAAGTTGCACTTACCTGGAGAATCGCAGCAGAATTGCAAACTCTGGCAATCGGCCATGATGATCCCACTGACCGGTTTTTGGTGGCAACGGCAAAAGTGTTTGATCTAACGCTGGTGACTGCGGACGAGCGCTTGATTAAAGCGCCGGGACTGAAAGTCCTGGCCAACCGATAAATTTGTCTCGGGCGTTCGAACCGGCAATTAGCCATTGGGGCTTAACGATTTTCTGTTTTCTGAAAATCGTCTAGCGCTGCAAGGACCTCTGCGCTGTGTTTCGCGACGTCAACGTCAAGCCAGACTTTTCTAACAACACCCTGTGGGTCGATCAGAAACGTGTGCCGCGAAGAAAGTTTGGCGATTCCCAGGTTGAGGATGGAGTCATACGACTTCGAGACTTCTTTCTTAGTGTCGGCGAGCAGTTTGAAATCCAATCCTTCCTTCACACAGAACTGTTTGTGAGATTTTTCGTCCTGCACACTGACGCCGAGAATCACGGCATTGCGCTTCTGGTAGTCCGATAGATCCCGCTGGAAATTATGAGCTTCGACCGTGCAACCGCTGGTGAAATCTTTAGGATAAAAATACAGGACAACCCATTGCCCGCGAAGTGCGGACAACTTCACTATTTGCCCGTCCTGGGATGGCAATGTGAAATCCGGGGCCGCAGAGCCAACGGCCGGCGCGTTACTGTTGCCGCGTAGCAGTGTCTGCGCACCCGTAAATATCAGAAACGCGAGAGCAACGAGAATAGAGATGGTGGTGAGCATTGGCTTCTTCACTGCGCAAAACTCCTATTGTTGCGAAACATGATGCATAAGGGGTTCTAAGGTTGTAACACAAACTTTGCATAAACCGGGCCAGGCAGCACGGTCATTCAGTAATGAATTTATATTGTTCGGCGGTAAGAGGAACGACCGAGAGTCGTCCGATTCTTATCAGAGGTGAGTCGGCGAAAAGTTTGTTGGATTTGATTTCCGCCAGGGTTATTGCCTTGGCGAGCTCTTTGCCCGCCGCGACTTCTACCTGCGGATTCTTGGGATCGGTCACTTTCACGGAAACAACGGCGGCTGTACCAACCGCGGCCTTGCGATCGCCGGTTTCATAGATGACCAAATGGTCGCCGGCTTTCATTTCGCGAAGATTCCGTACGGCAACAGGATTGGAAACGCCGTCCCATACGGTTTTCTTATCGCGTTTGAGATTTGCGAATGAATATTCCGTCGGCTCGGTTTTTAATAAATAGGCGTTTGCCATAAACAAAGTGTAGGACAATCAAGCAAGAAGGAAAAGCTCGATAAGATTTCGCGACTGGACAAATCCAGGTCCCATACTTTCGCCTCGTTCTGTTGGTTTTTCTTGGTCCTCTCCCGAAGAAAGTGTGCGTCAGTCTGTCTTTCCGAGCAGTTGGCGGGCGTAGGCCGGTCCCTTCCCGGCGTCCTCGTGTTTGCAGTAGACGTATGCGTCGATGCCCTGAGCTAGCCAGCTGTCAATTCGAGTTTTCCAGGTGGCCAACTGCTTTGCCGTGTAATTCTCCAGCCGCAGGCGCACATAAGTGAAATCAGCAGTGAGCACGTCGGGAGGAATTTGTTTTTCGGTTTCGGAAAGACAAAGCGCCGTTCTGTATTGGCGAAGAACCCCATACGTTTCGTCGGTATACCAGGACGGATGGCGCACTTCAAAGGCAAACATGAAAGCGGACGGGCGGAGAGCGAGGAAATCCTCAAGCAAGGGGCGATCGAACTTAAAGTTAGGCGGAAGTTGAACGAGAATAGGACCGAGATGATCGCCGTCGTTCAGAACACTGGCGACTTCCAGGAAACGTTTCAGCGTGCTTTCACAGCCGCGTAGTCTCTGAATATGCGTGATCTTCTGATTGGCTTTTAAAGCGAAACGAAATCCTTCCGGCACGGCATTCGCCCAGTTCAGAAGCGCGTTTTCCGTGGGCATGCGATAGAAACTGTGATTGATTTCCACCGTTGAGAATTGCTTCGCATAAAACGGAAGCATTTCGCGATCCGGAAGCTTCTCAGGATAAAAATTCCCTTTCCACTCTTTGTAAGAGTATCCGGAAGTCCCGACGAAAAGTTTGCCCGCTCGAGGCATGCTGCGTCTCCGTGGATTGGAATTTAATCACAGCCGCGACCTTTGGAGAAGAACTTCGCAAGCTGGGCTTTGCAAATGACCTGCTTTTCCCGCTTCCATTTACGGATTTGGCTCGTCTAATTGATGGCCCGTTCCGACTGTGATAAGTGTGAGCCGCATGAATTGGTGTACTATTCTTGCGCGCAGATTGCTGGGAGTTAGCTGAATATGAAATTTGCACTGGTCGCAATCCAAGGAGTTTTCCAAAATGGTGAAAGTTTTCGTTCCGGTGCTGATGACCGCGTTTTCGTTTGCGTGTATCGCCCGAGCACAGACTGTCGATGAGGTCATCGCCAAAAATATCCAGGCGCATGGCGGAGTGGAGAAACTCAAATCCATTAACACCGTGCGCACCACCGCTAAATTCAGCCAGGGTCCCTTTCGCGCCGAGGTCACGCAGGAAAATAAACGCCCGGGAAAAGTCCGCGAAGAATTCGTCATTCAGGGAATGGCCCAGGTGCAAGCCTATGACGGCAAAGCGGGGTGGCAGATTAATCCATTTGGCGGACGCAAAGACGCGGAACTGATGTCTCAGGATGACCTGAAAAGCTTAGTCGTTGATGCCGATATTGACGGGCCGCTGGTGGATTACAAAGAAAAAGGCCACAACGCCGAGCTGGTGGGCCACGATTCGGTCGAAGGCACAGATTGCTACAAAGTTAAACTCAGCATGAAAAATGGCGATGTCCGCTACTACTACCTGGACATGGATTCATTTCTGGAATTGAAGCTGGAAATTCAGACCACCATCCGCGGCGCGCTGCAAGAAACGGAAATCTACTATGGCGATTACGAAAAGGTGAACGGAGTCTATTATCCGTTTTCCGTCGAGCAGGCTCCCAAAGGCAGTTCTTCGCGCTCCCAGATTAGCGTCGAAAAAGTTGAACAGAATGTGCCCTCGGATGACGCGCGTTTTTCCGTTCCCTCGTCCAAACCTGAAGCCAAGGCCTCACCGGCCGGCAGTTGATCCAAGGACCAAATGGGACAAATTGTAGATGGGGTAGTGCGGAACTGCGGATTCAACTCTGCTGAAAAGGGACTCTTCGATATGCGCAACATCTTTGGTCACATGAAGTTCGTCGTGACGCTGCTTCTCGGCCTGCTGATTTGCATTGCTGCATCGACGGCGCAGGAAGCTAAATTCGATTCCGACACCATCTCCGGTCTTGGCGCGCGCAACATCGGTTCCGCCGCGATGAGCGGGCGTGTCTCCGCCGTCGCCGCGATAAAAGAAGGCGGACGCCTCACCGTTTATGTCGGTTCGGCCAGCGGCGGCGTGTGGAAGTCTTCCAACGGTGGAACAACATTCAAGCCGGAGTTTGACAAGCAGGATGTGCAATCGATTGGCGCAATCGCCATTGATCCGAGCGCACCCAAGACCATTTGGGTCGGCACCGGCGAAGCGTGGACACGCAACAGTACTTCGATCGGTGACGGCATTTATAAATCCACGGACGGCGGTGACAGCTGGACCAATGTCGGCCTGAAGAATTCCGAGCGCATTGCGAAGATTCTGGTTGATTCCAAGGATGGCAACGTCGTCTATGCGTGCGTTCCAGGAAAACTTTGGAGTGACAGCGAAGACCGCGGCCTTTACAAAACGGCGGACGGCGGCAAATCCTGGAGCAAGATTCTGAAGGGCGCGAATCTCTCCACGGGCTGCTCGATGATTTCCATGGACCCGCAAGACTCGAAGACCCTCTTCGCCGGCATGTGGGATTTTCGCCGCAAAGGGTGGACGTTCCGCTCCGGCGGAGAGAACGCCACTGCGGCCAGTGCCAGTGCGTTTTATAAGACCAGCGACGGCGGAGCCACCTGGACGGAACTGGACGAGAAAAGCGCCAAGGGACTGCCGGCCAAGCCCTGGGGACGAATCGCTGTAACGATCGCGCCATCAAAACCGAACGTCGTTTATGCGCTGATCGAATCGACGCGCAGCGCGCTGTATCGTTCTGACGACAGCGGGAAAACCTGGGAAGAACGCGATCGCAGCAACTGGATGGTTTGGCGGCCTTTCTATTTTGCCAATCTGATCGTGGATCCCAAGAACGAAAACAAAGTCTACAAGCCGGACCTAACGCTGATCATGAGCGAGGATGGCGGCAAGAGCTTCAGCATCATCGGCGGCCCTGCTCATGGCGATTTTCACGATGTGTGGGTGAATCCGGAAAATACCGATCATCTAATTGCCGGTGATGATGGCGGAATCTGGTACTCCTACGATGGCGGCAACACCTGGTGGAAGGGCAACAATCTGCCGATTTCTCAGTTTTATCACGTCAGCGTTGACCAGGCAGATCCTTATCATGTTTTCGGAGGGCTGCAGGATAACAGCGCGTGGATTGGCGACTCGCAATATCCGGGCGGCATCACCAACAACCGTTGGGAGAATCTTTTCGGCGGAGATGGCTTCTGGGTTTTTCCTGATCCTTCTGACCCGAACTACGTCTATGCCGAAGCGCAGGGCGGAAATGTTGGCCGCGTTAATCGCATCACGCTGGATGGCCGTGCCATCAAGCCGCAACCAAATTACGGAGAAGGCAAGCTGCGCTTCAACTGGAACACTCCCATTCACATGAGCCCGAACGAAAAGGGTACGATCTACATCGGCGCGCAATTCCTCTTCCGATCACGCGATCATGGCCAGACCTGGGATCGCATTTCACCGGATCTCACAACAAATGATGTTGAGAAGCAGAAGCAGGAAGAATCCGGCGGCGTCACCGTGGACAATTCTGACGCCGAGACCCACACCACGATTTATTCGATCAGCGAATCACCGCGCGATGGGAAAGTGATCTGGGTAGGGACCGACGATGGAAATTTGCAACTGACGCGCGACGGCGGAAAATCCTGGACCAATGTCGTCTCTAACGTGCCCGATCTTCCGAAATTTTCCTGGGTATCGTGGGTTGAGGCTAGCCTCTACGATCCGGCCACGGCCTACGTCACGTTCGATCGACATACTTTCGGCGACATGGATCCGCATGTTTACAAGACCACCGACTATGGAAAATCCTGGACGCCCGTGGTCGCTTCGGAAAGCGGCGTGCGCGGTTTTGCTCACGTCATCAAGGAAGATACCGTTGTCCCGAATCTGCTGTTTCTCGGCACGGAATTCGGACTGTGGGTTTCCCTCGATGACGGCAAACATTGGGCGCAGTACAAAGGCCACGAATTTCCCTGCGTTCCGGTGCGGGACATCGTTGTTCAATCTCGCGAGTCCGATTTGGTCGTCGCCACCCATGGCCGCGGGATTTGGATTATTGACGACATCAGTCCGCTGCGAAAATTGACTCCAGACGTCATGGCTAAGGATGTCGTTTTCCTGCAGGGCCGGCCGCCGCGACAGCGGTTGGTCTCAAACGGCGGGTGGGTGGAAGGCAGTGCGGCATTTAATGGGCCAAATTCTCCCGACGCTGCAGTGATTACCTACTATCAGAAGAAGCGCCATATCTTCGGAAAAATGAAAATCGAAATTTTCGATTCGCAAGGCAAGCTCGTAGATACGCTTCCCCCAAACAGCCGGCGTGGCATCAGCCGGGTGGATTGGACGATGCGCCTGAAGGCGCCCCACGTGCCTCCTGCCGCCACTGCTGCCTTTGAAGCCGCGCAAGGCCCCAGAGTCGTGCCCGGCACGTATACCGTAAAGATGACTCGTGGAACGGAAACTTACACCACGCCGATTGTCGTCCAGCAGGATCCGCGTGCCACGTTTACTCCCGCAGACCGCCAAATGGAATTCGACGCTTCCACGCATCTATCCAACTTCCTTGGCGAAATGAGCTTTGATGCGGATCGTATCAGCGCCATGCATGACGCGCTGCTTGAACGCGCCGCGAAGATCAGAAATGATGCATCCCTCACCAAGCGGCTGCAGCAAGCCACGGACAGTATGGACGAACTGCGCAAAAAGATCGTCTCCACCAAGGAAGGTGGCGCGGTTACTGGTGAAATCCGCATACGTGAAAAGACAACCGAGCTATACGGCGACATCCTGAACTATGAGGGCCGGCCGACGGACTATCAATCCGCGCGAATCGACTCGCTGAAAAAAGAACTCACTGACGTCTCCACGGAATTTGACGCGTTCGCTTCGAAAGAGCTTCCCGCGATAAATAAGTCGCTGGCGCAGAAAAAATTGCAAGCCATTCATCCCATCGCGCGCGCAGCCTGGGACGCTGCGAGCAGCGACGAGGGAAGTGGCGGCGCACCAGCTGGCGGCTTTACCTGGTTACAGTGGAAATAAATATTTGCTGTGCGGCTTGAATCCCGCGAGCGCTTGTCGTTGTGTCGTGCTAGCTGTCAGTTCGCCGCTGAAGTGAATCCCGGCGACGATTTTTTCGAGGCCGACTTCTTCGAGGCGATGTCCAGCCCGGGTTGCGGGTCATCGTAGGTCCCGATTAAATGCACCGGTACCACGGCTCCGGCCCGCTTCTTTTTGAACAAAGCGTCAAACGGTTTCAATAGCACCGATTTGACCCCGGACGTCATTTTCGACAGTTCAGCCGTGGATTTCAGGGTGCCGTGTAAATCAACTTTTCGGCTTTCCAGGCCATAGGTTCCGTGCATCTGCGCAGTTGCTCCGGGCACCACAAACGAAAAATTTGTGAAGGTCGCAATGGCGTTGCGCAGTTCCACATGCCCGGAAAGACTTGAGATCACGCCTTCTTTGTCTGCCGGGTCCTGATCCTCCGGCTTTTCGCCGCTGGCTCGCTCGCTGAAGTCGCCAACAGTCTCTTGCGTCGAAGGCTTCGTAAACTGGCCTTCTGCGATGCCAAAATCTCCACTGAGTCTGACTTTTTGCAGAAATCGTTCGTTGCCTGGAGGTAGAACCACGTGCGCTCTGAATTCCGTAACGCCGTTGAGTGGCGGCTTCGGCTCGCGTACGAATAATCGCAGCACGTCCTGAATTTTGCCGTCGGCCACCGTCAAATCTACGGTAGCGGTTTTGCCGTGCGTTCCGGATGTCCCGAGGATTTCGCCCTTGGCTTCGACTCGCGTTTTCAGGAATGCCGCGCTAACTCTCTCCAGCGTGACATCTCCGTTCGTACCGTCAACGAACGCGTGGAATTTGCTCATCAAATGAATCGAATGTTTGCTGCGTGTGACCTCGAAGTTGGGGACGTCAACCGCACCTGGCGTCTCGATGCGCATTAGCTTGCCCTGAAATTTATCTTGGGATGACAGCGCTCCGCTAATGCTTTCGAAGACCACAAGGTCGGCGTTCTGAAAGTCGTACCCACCTGCAATGGCAGTTTCGCCGGCATTTCCTGAGTTATAGGGTCCGAATCGTCCACGGGCACTTATTTCACCGGGAGGCAGTGCGTTGTGGAAAGCCACGTCGTAATTCAACGCTGCTTTTTCGCAGACCGAAGTTAGTCGCAATTTATGAATATCGAACCGCAAAGCGGCCTTGGAGTCAGCGCGAGCAATCTCAACCACCGAGCCATCGAGAACGATTTCACCCACTCTGATGCTGGATGGCATTTTACGCCAGCCTGTTTGCTGCACTTCGGTTCCGATCGGGGGCACCTGTACCAGAAATCTTCTCGTCGTAATGCGCGCCAAATATCCGGGCCGGAACAGAAGATCCAGATAGTGGCTTTGTATTTTCAATTTTTGGATGGTCACGATCGGCGGCGTTTGCGCGGGACTACCGAGCCGCCGGAAAGAGACTCCCTCGGCAACACAGCCCGGATGAGGGAAATAGGTCGGACGAAAGTTCTGGAACGTGACGGTGGCGGGAAACGTTTCCTGCAATGACCTCACGATGCGCTGCTGCGAAAACGGCCAACGCAGAACTACAAAGGCCGCGAAGGCAGAAAAACGTCAGCAGTAGCGCGGCAAGAATCATCCATTTTTTCTAGTTGATCCAGAGCTTGATCCGGGGTCCGGCGGCCGCGAAACTTTTATGCATTTATAAAGCCCCGTTGCGTTTTGCACTATCTCGGTACACGCGCCGGTTTCGTGAAAACGCCCCAGATCTCAGAAAGTGTCTAAACCTATGCTTGGTACCGGAGATCAGATGTTTGGTAGATCGCGCTATGGCCGCAATGCGGGCAGCCCATCGTCTGTCCTTCCTCAGGCAGGGTGGGCTTGATCGGAAGAAAATAATTCTCGAGTCCGTCTTCGATCGTAGAATGAGGAAAAATGGAACTGCAACTCACGCATCGGACTACCCAACTTGCCATAGCACTAATCCTTCGGGCCCATTAGCAACGTAACAGTGAAAAGTAGGCCAGGGAATACAAGGAATGCTCTATCTTCGCCTAAGGCCGAATGCATTGGAGGGACGGTTCAGGCCCACTGCGGGTCACATTTCTGTCAAATTCCTGATTCGGCCTGTACGGGGCTTTTCGGTCCGGCCGTTGCGGCGATACCATAAGAGAGGCGATAACATTAAAAAATGGGCCGCCTAACGTCGCGGTCCGTTTGAGGTCAACGAAAAATGTGCCGAAATATTAAAACGCTCTTCAATTTTGATCCACCGGTTACGCCCGAAGAAATCCGTGCGGCTTCGCTGCAATTCGTAAGAAAAATCAGCGGCTTCAACAAACCATCGAAAGCGAACGAAGCTTCGTTCCTGTCGGCCGTCGATGAGATTACCACTGCCGCAGTGCGTCTTGTTCATTCGCTCGAGACCAGCGCTCCACCCAAACGCAGGGAAGAAGAGGCTGCAAAGGCCAGAGCGCGGAATCTGGCAAGATTCGCCAATTAAAATTGTGAATTTGTGTGTTGATCGTGAGCGCTGCTCTCATCGAGCGCGTGTTGCCGACCGCAACAGCTCAAGAAAACGTTGTGCGGTCTTTTCCAGCGGTTTGCGGCGCGAACGAATCACGTCCAGACTCCGATGCAGCGGCTCCGCGTCGATGATTTGAATCGCGAGGAGTTTCGCGCTCTTCAGCTCGCGGGTTACTGCCAGTTGCGGCAGAAACGCCAGACCCAGCCGGCGCAAAACCATCCGTTTACACGTTTCGATCCCTTCCACTTCCAGAACAACATTCGGCAACAGGCCCGCCCGGCGAAACAATCCGTTCGTCAACGTCCAGTCGCTTGAGCCACGATCGTAAAAAATCAAAGGCAGCGATTCAACTTCTGAAAGCTTCAGTTTTTTCTTCTTCATCGCGGGATGACCCGGATGGCCTACGAATAAAAGGGGATCGTCACGCAAGCTCTGCGTTTCCACTTCAGGATGCTGCAGCGAACGTGCCAGCCCCAGATCCACTTCTCCGTCCAAAACCATTTTCAGTACTTGCACGGAATTTCCCGATCGCACGCTCACCATCACGCCGGGATACAGCGATTGATACTTCTTTAGAATGTCCGGAAGCAAATAGGTACTGATGGAGAGGCCGGCGGCAATCGAAAGGACTCCGGAAGCGCTGGCCGGCTGTTGCTCATGCACTGCCTGTCGAGCGAGCGAAACCATTCGCAACAGATTCTCCGCATGCGGACGCAGCGTTTTGCCGGCAAGAGACAACATGACCTGCGTTTTGGTGCGTATGAATAATTTGGCGCCCACCGATTCCTCCAGCATCCGTATGCGAGCGCTCACGGCAGGCTGACTCAGCCGGAGCGCTTGGGCCGCTCGATGGAACCCGCCGTAAGTTGCAACCGCCAGAAACGTTTCGATCTGATCGATTTCCATAAGTCACCTACATGCTTCTACCTATGCACGCTGATAGAATATATCTATCAGCTTGATACTAACAATCAGTTTGACTGACCACAGTGATGTTTTGCAAACTGCTCGCAGAATTGGCGAGTCGCTTGTGCAACGGGATGCGTGGCCGCGTGAAGGAGATCACATGAAAAACAATTTTGATTTCGGTACGGCGAAAACAAATGCCCGGTCAGTTGAGCGCTGGAAGGGGATCACCCGGCCTTATAGTCCCATGGATGTGGAACGGCTCCGTGGCTCGGTGCGCATCGAACACACCTTCGCGCGCATGGGCGCGGAGAATCTCTGGAACCTTTTGCACACCGAACCGTATGTCGCTGCGTTAGGCGCGATGACCGGCAATCAGGCGATCCAGCAAGTGCACGCCGGGCTGAAAGCAATTTACGTCAGTGGCTGGCAAGTCGCCGCCGACGCCAACCTCAGCGGAGAAATGTATCCCGATCAGAGCCTGTATCCCGCCGACAGCGTGCCGAGCATGGTGAGAAGAATCAACAAGGCGCTGCAGCGGGCGGATCAAACGCATCACGCGGCAGGCAAAAACGGAGTCAATTGGTTTGCTCCGCTGATCGCAGACGCCGAAGCCGGTTTTGGCGGCAACTTGAATGCGTTTGAATTAATGAAAGCGATGATTGAAGCCGGCGCCGCTTGCGTACATTTTGAAGATCAACTTTCTTCGGCAAAGAAGTGCGGACACTTGGGCGGAAAAGTATTGGTTTCGACGAGCGAAGCGATTCAGAAACTTGTCGCCGCGCGCCTAGCCGCCGACGTTATGGATGTGCCCACATTGATCATGGCGCGCACCGACGCCGACAGCGCAGCTCTGCTAACCAGCGACGTTGATCCCCGCGATCGCGAATTCCTGACCGGCGAGCGCACCAGCGAAGGATTTTTCGGTATTCGCTCTGGATTGAAAACCGCGATTGCGCGCGCGATTGCCTACGCGCCGTATGCCGATCTTCTCTGGTGCGAAACGTCCAAGCCGGATTTGCGCGAAGCGAGAGAATTCGCCGAAGCTGTGCACGCCAAATTTCCCGGCAAATTGCTCGCGTATAACTGCTCACCGTCGTTCAACTGGAAAAAGCATCTCTCGGATTCCACGATTGCCAGTTTCCAACGCGAACTTGCGGCTATGGGATACAAATTCCAATTCATCACGCTCGCAGGATTCCATTCACTGAATTTATCGATGTTCGAACTTGCGCGTGGCTACAAGACCGACGGGATGGCCGCCTATTCGCAACTCCAGGAAAGGGAATTCCGCTGCGAACAAACCGCACAGTACGAAGCCGTGAAACATCAACGCTTCGTGGGCACAGGCTATTTCGATGATGTGCAGCATGTGATCACCAGCGGGACGGCCTCCACCAAGGCGCTCGAAGGATCGACCGAAAATAACCAATTCCTGGAGCGGGAAGAAGCTTTAAACTCTGTCTTGGGAGCCTCAACCTCCCTCTAAACCGGGAGAATTCTTCATGGCAGTAACGCGACAGAACATCAAAGGCTTTCACACCAACTACGCTCCCGCGGGTTCATCGCAGAGAGAACTTCCTGCGGGATTCCTGCAATTCTTTACTCCATTCCACCACAAGTTTGCTGCGCGTCACCGCGCGCTGGTGTCAGCCAGGCGTGCGGCGCTTGAGCGATCGTTACGCGGCAACAAGCCCACGTATCTTCCTCCGTCGGCGGCCACGCGCGAAGACTGGCGTATCGAAGTGCCGGCATGGTGCGCGGATCAGCGCAATCAGATGACCGGGCCCGCCGATGACGCGGAACTGGTCGTCAAAATGCTGAACTCCGGCGCGCCGGGCGTGATGCTCGATCTGGAGGATTCCACGGTCAATGCGTGGGACCACCAGCGCCTGGGCGCCGAAAACATTTTGCAGGCGCTTCGTGGCTCGCTGACTTACCAGGACGCAAAACGTGGCGGCGCAGTGGGCATCAAGCCCAGCAGCACAGTGATTTGGATTCGCGCGCGCGGTTTGCATCTGCATCAGGGCGGGCTTATCGAAGGCGAATTGTGTTCCGCATCGCTTTTCGATGTTGCGCGAATCGTCTTCGCCATTGAGCCAGCGGAGTTGAAGCATCCGCTCGCCTTTTACATCCCCAAATCGGAATCCGCGGAAGAGGCGCTTTTGTGGCGCGATATTTTCCAGAGCCTGGCGGAGGCCCGTGGCTGGCCGAAAAATTACATCAAGTGTATGGCGCTGGTGGAAGCGCATCCGCTCGCATACCAGATGGAAGAATTTCTCTACAATTTGCGCGAGCACATTTTGGGATTGAATCTCGGCCGCTGGGATTACATGGCCAGCCTGATTCATTTCAATTTGAATGATCCGCAGTGGCTGCTGCCCGACCGCAATGCCATTCCGCACGATGTTCCGTTCTTCCAGAATTTGCGGCAACTTCTACCGGAGCTTTGCCACAAGCACGGCGCGCTGGCCATCGGAGGCATGACAGCGCTTTATCCAAGCCGCCAGGATCCCGAGTTGAACGCACGCGCTTTGGCCGTGCTGCAAAAAGACAAAAAGAACGAAGCGGATTCGCTGATGGACGGCGCCTGGACCGGACATCCCGATCAGAATCAGATTGCGATCGAACAATTTCCGGCGCCGAACCAATTACAAGCCCTTCGTGCCTCCGCCGAACGCCATCCGGATCTTCGCCCAGTTCCTGAGGGTGTTGGAAAACGCACGCTGGAAGGAACGCGAGCCGCGATTCGCACGGTGATTCGTTATCGCAACGGCGTTCTGAACGGAAAAGGCGCGAGCTTGCTCGATGGATATATGGAGGACCTTGCGACAGATCGCATCTATCGGCTAATGCTGGCACAGAGGCTGGAACATTCGCGAGTTACGCCGGTGCTGGACGATTCCGGCAATCCCGTCGTTCATACTCCGGAACTGCTCGGCAGACTATTCGACGAAGAAGTCGACCGGCTGATTGCACAACCGCCTCGCGGCGAAATCGGCACCGCGGAAACGTTACGAGAAGCACGGCGCATTGCAGAAGCCATGATCCTCAACCACGAATTCGATCCCTCTTGACCTAAAGAAGCTAAATAATAGAAAGATGAGCGGAATAGATGGTGGAACCGGCGTTTGCCGGAGGTCCGTCGAGGAGCATCCGTCGAGGAGCGACTTGACCTGGTTTCCCGCTGGAGTTAGCATCTAACCTCGACGCCTAGTCGTCGGAGTTTAGTCTTCAACCGAGGGTTTTATGCTTGGAGTCTCAAGCAATTTCAATCGAGAATGAAATGACGTATACAAACGTGCGATTTCGCGGTGGTTTGCCTCCAGAGGATTTTGTTTCGGTGCTTGCGGTATATGGCCATACGACGGCCAAGGAAATACGCAGGATGTTTGCAACCTGTATTCTGTGCGAGCGAGCCTCGACAGTAGCGGTGGTGGGTTTAGAACACAATTCGTGGTCCAGAAAATCGAAAACAGGAAAGCTTGAATTCTTGCTCTATGGATTATGCGCACCGTGTTCTGCATTGCCCGACGTAAGAGAAAGAACCGAGGCGGTCATATCTAAAAGCGCGTGGGTCTGCTAACTGCTAGCCTCCCCGAACGAGCCGAAGCCCAGTCGCTCGACGTACTCTTCAGGTAACCTCATGCCCGGCGAGTCGGTCACCGGGGGTCAGGCTGACCTTTGGAATGAATACTTACCGGGCTTCACGTAAGTGCTGAAGACAAGGGCGTTACGTGGTGCCGCGTGAAAAGACCGATCCTGAGCCACTCCAGCTGGCTCTTATGGTTTGGCCAAAATATCAATAAGAGTAATTAACGAATAGGATACTGGTTCGAACGGCAGAGAGGCAGCCGAGCAGTCCCAGAGAAAAATCGCACAAATGAAAACGTCCCGTCTGTCCGTATGTCCCGTGTGCCCTGTGGCCCTCGGACATTGCCCGCTTGTTGCCCGCAAGAACAGTTGACCCCTGTTTTGGCGAAGGACTAGAATCCACCCCGCATAGGTTCCCCGCAGCAAATTCGCAGGATTTCACGCCGGTCACAGGCCCAGGTGTCCCGATGGGCTGAGGAAAGGAGCCGTCATGTTCGTCAGGCTCGGTAAACCCTCGCTCGCAACAATTCTCCTGGTTGTCACATCACTGATCGCGCTGCTTAGCTTCGCTTTGCCGTCTCACGCGCAATCGCCGGCCGCACAAAATGCGCGTCCGCTGATTACTCAGAATATCGATGAAAGCAAACTTGCGGTTCTGGCTGGAAACATGCGGCCAGAAGCGCGAGCGGCAAATGACCGCGGGTCCGTCGCGCACAACCTGATGCTGGAACATTTGCTGCTGCAGTTGAAGCGCCCTGCGGAGCAGGAGACTGCGCTCAAAGCGTTGATCGACGATTTACACAATCCTGAATCCGCCAACTATCACCATTGGCTGACCGCTGCCGAGTTTGGCGAACGCTTCGGATTGGCACAGCAGGACGTAGACACCATCACGAGCTGGCTCACGTCGCGCGGATTCCAAGTCAACTTCGTATATCCGAGCCGCGTCATGATTGATTTTTCCGGAACTGCCGGTCAGGTGATGCAGGCCTTTCACACCGAGATTCATCATCTGGAAGTAAATGGAAAGAGTCATATCGCCAACGTGAGCGAGCCGCATATTCCGTCGGCCCTGGCGCCAGCGATTGCGGGAGTTGTTTCGCTGCACGATTTCCGGCCGCATCCGATGATGAAGCCGCGTCACCAGTACACATTTCCTTCCGGACAGGGTAGCGACTACTTCGGGGTGGTGCCCGGAGACCTAGCGACCATTTACAACTTCAATCCGGTGTTTACCGCCGGCATCACCGGACAGGGCCAGACGATTGTGCTGATTGAAGATACGGACCTGTATTCGGCGGCGGACTGGAGCACGTTCCGGTCAACCTTTGGATTGTCCGGATATTCGGGTTCGCTGAGCCAAACTCATCCTGCTCCGCCCAGCGGGCCGAACAACTGCGTCGCTCCGGGTGTGAACGCGGATGATGGCGAAGCGATTCTGGATTCGGAGTACGCCAGCGCCGCGGCGCCGAGCGCTGCCATTCAAATGGCCGCATGCGCGGACACCCAGACCACGTTCGGCGGTCTGATTGCCATGCAGAATCTCGTTTCGAGCAGCACGCCGCCTGCGATTATCAGCGTCAGCTACGGTGAATGCGAAACCGTGAACGGGGCGGCGGCAAACGCGGCGTTCAATTCCACTTATCAGCAAGCAGTCACGGAAGGTACGTCGGTGTATGTGGCGTCGGGCGATTCGGGCGCCGCGGCTTGCGATCAAAATCAAACGGCGGCCAGTTTTGGCATCACCGTGAGCGCCTTGGCGTCGACTCCCTACAACGTGGCTGTTGGTGGCACGGATTTCAGCGACACCTACTCGGGCACCAATGCAACTTACTGGAATACCGGGAACACTGCGAACTACGCTTCCGCGCGTTCCTATGTACCGGAGACTCCGTGGAACGACTCTTGCACCGGTTCGCTGCTTGCGGCATACGAAGGCTACACGACCAGCGGTCCCGGCAGTTTTTGCAACGCCGCGGGCGGGTTGCTGGCCGCCCTTACGGGGACTGCAACCACAGCCGCGGGCGGAGGCGGCCCAAGCGGCTGCGCAACGGGCGCCCCGTCCATCAATGAAGTAGTGAGCGGATCATGCACCGGTTATCCCAAGCCGTCGTGGCAGGTACTGCCTGGTAATCCAAACGACAGCGTGCGCGACATTCCCGACGTTTCGCTTTTTGCGGCTAACGGGCTGTGGTCGCACTTTTACGTGTTCTGCTACTCCGATACGGCCAACGGAGGCGCGGCCTGCACGGGATCGCCCAGCGGATGGACCGCCGCTGGCGGAACTTCGTTCGCTTCGCCGATTCTGGCGGGGGTGCAAGCGCTCATCAATCAGAAGACGGGCGCGAGGCAAGGCAATCCAAATCCGATGCTTTATAGCCTTGCGGCGAATCAGTTCAACGGATCCGGTACGTCATGTGACTCCAGCCTCGGAAACGGCACCGCAGGCTCCTGTGTGTTTTACGACGTGACGCTTGGCGATATGGCCGTGGAATGCACAACGACGAATAATTGCTTCGATTCCGCAGATGGCTATGGAGTGTTGTCCACTTCGACCTCGGTGTTGCAACCCGCTTATGCCACCTCAGCCGGATGGGACTTCGCGACCGGCATCGGC
>Ga0137359_10000837_pt1 | contig 23831 bp, 20 predicted proteins | sample Mad1_40_16metaG_FD_108281 | JGI IMG/M metagenome (GOLD analysis project Ga0137359, IMG submission 108281) | Vadose zone soil microbial communities from Angelo Coast Range Reserve, California, USA - Mad1_40_16 metaG | ecosystem: Environmental > Terrestrial > Soil > Vadose zone | place: USA... | reverse complement strand
CCGGGAGAGCGCGAATCGGCGATGGATATTGATGACGCGAATGGCTACGTACTGGTGCGGCCATTATTTGCGGCGCTTGCGAAATTCGAGCAATCCGAACCCGGCATGAAGCTGTATTTTCCCGAGCTGGTACGTTCGATTGACGTGGTAACGGAACAGAAAAGAGTCGCCACCATCAAGTTTGCAACCGGAAGAGTGAAGAGCCAAGCGACGGATGCGGAAGTTCTGGCGCGCCACAGGGTCGCGACTCCTACCACTATTCCTAACGACGCGGAAACCGTCGCGGCGCTCACGGAAGGCGAACGGCGCATTGCAGAGAAAAATCCGCGGGCGGCGGAAGCGTCGTTCCAGAAAGTTCTGGTGAAATATCCGGATCAGCCGCGAGCGTGGTTTGGGTTGGGAGTTGTCGCGATGATGGAGCAAGACGGAACGCGCGCGAAGGAAGTTTTTGGCCGTTTGACGAGTGGTGAACACGCGGCAACGCAGGATCCGCTGGTGCTGGCGTGGTCGCACGTGCATCTGGGAACTATTTACGATATCGAAGGCCAGCCGGAGCGCGCCAAATCAGAGTACGAAGCGGCGCTGGCCGTGGATGGCGCACCGGAAAAAGCGAAGCAGGCGGCTAGCAAAGCGCTCGGCGCCATGGTCCATACCAAATCCCCGGAACGCCCGTAAACGTTCGTGCCACCTGCCGCCTCCACAACAAAATGTGTATCATGAAATAGAAGACCAGCCAGAGAAGTCCGATAGTTAAAAAGGAGAAGCACCATGAGCGGCAGCAAAAAAAATGCGATGGCAGCCATCTTCCTGGCCGGATGTCTGACTGCGTTCGCAACGACGACGTTCGCGCAGAGCAGCCAAAGTGGCCAACAAAACCAGGGCCAGCCCGGACAACAACCAAATGCCAACAAGGACCAGAAGCCGGCGGATTCCGGAAGTTCACTGGCGATACCCACCAATCAACCGCCCGTGAATGCGGAGGAAGATGCGGCGGCAAAGGCGTTTCAGGCCATGCCGAATACCGACCTGCCCAAGAAAATTGCAGCCGGCGAGGATTTTTTGAAGAAATATCCGGACAGCCGGTATCGCTCGATCATTTATTCCGCGCTGGTTTTCGAATATATCCAGACCAATAACTCGGATAAGGCGTTTGAAATTGGCGATAAAGAAGTGGCTTTGAAGCCGGATGATGTGCAGACCATGGCCGTCCTCAGCCAAACGATGACTCGCGCGATGGGTGCGAACACTCCGGAGCCCGAGAAGCGGCTGGCGAAGGCGGAGACCTATGCCAAGCGCGCGATTGAAATTACTCCTACGCTGCCGAAGCCGGAAGGCATGCCCGATCAGAATTTCGCCACGGCAAAAAATGAGACGTTGACGATGGCCCACAGCGGACTCGGATTGGTCTATCTCCGGCGCGGCAAATTTAACGATGCAATACCGGAACTCGAACAATCCGTAAAAATTGATCCAAATCCTGCCCCCGATCCCGTGAATCTGTATCTGCTGGGCATGGCCAACGTGAAAGCTTCGCACTTCGATGATGCCGCCATCGCGTTCAACAAATGCGCAGCGATTGCCGGCTCATTACAGAACACTTGCAAGAATGGGGCAGACGAAGCGAAGAAGCAGGGGTCGACACAACTGAGTGCGCCAAAGTAGAGCTTTGCCGGCGCCCAGCACAGGCACGCATGACGCATAGCGAAAACGATCCCTTGCAGGAGCGATTGGGTTACCGCTTTCGCAACGCCGGTCTGCTGGTTACCGCGCTTACGCACAGTTCCGCGATTCCGGAGTTGCGTGCTGCGGCAGAATCGGCAGGTGGAAACTCCCAGGAAATACGAGACAACGAGCGGCTGGAATTCCTTGGGGATGCGGTACTCGATCTTCTGGCCAGCGAATATCTGGTCGGCAAGTTCCCGGACTGGAGCGAAGGCCAGCTATCGCGCAGCCGGGCGTACATGGTGAATGCGCAAGCCCTGGTGGAGGCGGCGCGGAGGCTGGGAATCGGAGAATTTCTGCGGCTTGGCCGCGGGGAAGAAAAAACCGGCGGACGCGAAAAGGGCGCGATCATTGCGGATGCGCTGGAAGCCATCGTCGGCGCGGTATTTCTGGATTCCGGCATTGAGTCTGCCCGCGATCTTCTTCGCCGCTTGCTGTTTGAATTCGCGTTGGAAGGCGGCGGCATGCACATGGCGGATTCCGATCGCAAGTCCGCGTTGCAGGAATTTTTGCAGGGGCGCGGCCGTCCTCCTGCTGAATACCGGCTGGCACGGGAAGAAGGGCCAGACCATCAGAAACAGTTTCACATCGAGGTGTGGTCGCTCGGTGAATGCCTGGCCAGCGGCGACGGAAGCACGAAAAAAGAGGCGGAACAGAAAGCCGCGCGCGCCGCGCTGGAGCGGCTGGAGCATTCGGTCACACGAGATTAATTTTGCATGACGGAACAGCCTACAGTCGAGCAGACACACAAGCACCACTCTGATCGCGACGCTACCACGATTCCGGAATATCTGGAATCGCTCCTGGTCACGGTGATTCTCGCTCTGTTCGGAACCTCATTTGTCATACAAGCTTTCAAGATCCCTTCCCCATCGATGGAGAAGACCTTGATGGTCGGCGACCACCTGCTGGTGAACAAGTTTGTTTTTGGCGGCACCGGCTCGTGGTATGAAAAATTTCTTCCTTATCGCGCGCTCAAGCGCGGAGACATCATCGTTTTCAAATTCCCTTACGCGGATCACCAGCATTTTGTGAAACGCGTCATTGGCTTGCCGGGCGATCGCCTGAAATTGGTGGACCAGCAGGTGTACATCAATGGTAAGCCATTGAACGAGCCTTACGTGGTCCACGATCCGGACGCGGGTTACGATCCGCTTAACTACGCCTTTCCCCCCGCCAGCAAGCCGCTCTACACTTTTCGCGTTCAGCCCGAGTGGGCGCACGAGATTCGCAATTACGTGCAGGGGGATGAACTGGTCGTTCCGCCTGGAAAATATTTCGCCATGGGAGACAACCGCGATAACAGCTGGGACTGCCGTTACTGGGGTTTCGTGGACCGCAACGCGATCATGGGCCGTCCCTTTCTGATCTTTTGGTCCGTCAATGCAACTTCGGCTGACTACGGGCAGACCACTTTCGCGCAGCGATTACGGAGCGTGTTTGACACTTTGGTGCATCTGCCCGCGCGCACGCGCTGGAGTCGCATGCTCCACACCGTGCACTAGTGGTTCGCTATCTATTTGCGCCCGACTCTGCGAAAATTTTGCGTCATCGATCGGCTTTGCGCCGCATCGGTTAGCTCCAAGTGAACAGAATACGCAAATGGTGGAAGCTGGGAGTTGCGCTACTGCTGGTGTTGATCGCCATGCAACTGGGCGTTTCCTTGCTGGTTCGAACCGTGCGCGCGCGCGCTTTCCTCACCCGGCAATTGGAAAGCTCCTTCGGGCGCGCTGTGGATGTGCGTGTATATTCGGCCACTCTTTTTCCCAGCCCGCGGCTCGACGCCTATGGGATCACCGTCGGCGAAGATCCCGCATTTGGTAACGAATATTTCCTGCGCGCAGATCGGCTGTCAGCAGGCTTACGCTGGCTGGGACTCCTGCGAGGCCGGTTCGAGCTAGGCACGCTGAAGCTGGAAAGGCCAAGCCTGATCCTGGTTCGCAATTCCGATGGACGATGGAACCTGGAGCGCTGGCTGCCCACCACTTTGATTTCGCCGCAGACCGGAACTGTTGCGCCGCGTGCCGGGACGCGTGCCACTCCTGCGTACAATTTGCAAAAACTCGTTATCAACGACGGCCGCGCAAATTTCAAGCTCGGCGACGACAAAACCTCGGTCGCATTCATTCAAGTTGAGGGCAGCGTCGAACAAACCGCGCCCGGCCGTTGGCGGTTGGACTTGACAGCGCAACCCTGGCGAAGCGGCGTTCCGTTACAGCTCGCCGGGACGGTGAAAATTCGTGGGGATATTGCCGGAACATCCGCGCGGCTGCAACCCGCTCGTTTTCAAGTAAGCTGGGAAAACAGTTCGCTCGCAGATGTTTTTCGCTTGATCGGCGGACAAGATTTTGGCATTCGCGGAATATTTGCGGCGCAGGCGAGCGCGGAGAGCGGCGGCGCTGCGGCCGCTGGACCCAGGAAGGTGATGCCTGGCGATTGGCTCTTCACCGTGAATGCGCGCGCGTCTGAAATTCACCGTTGGGATTTGACCGAACGCAGCGATAATCCGCGCGTCAGAGTCCACGCCAGCGGGCGTTGGAATCCTGGCGCCGGAACGCTGACTGCTGATGATCTGGTGGTTGAAAGCCCGCGTTCAAACCTGCGCGGAACCGCCGCGATCAAGAGCATCGCCAAACCCAGTCTGGACGTGCGCGTGGATTCGGCGGGCATTCAAGCCGCCGATGTTCTGGCCTGGTACCGGGCATTTCGTCCCGACGTATCCGAAGAAATCCGGGCGGAACAGTATTTCACCGGAGGCGCGAGCTTTCATGGTTGGCCGCTTTCGTTGCGCGAAGCTGCGTTTTCCAGTTCCGGTGGCCGCTGGACAGTCCCAGGTTTTATCGCGCCGCTCGCAGTACGTGCGATGCGCGGCGGAATGCAGATGCGGAAGTTAGTCGTGGAATCTTTCGCGGTCAGTATTCCCGCGGGCAAGAATATTTCTTCCGCCGGAAGGATCCAGCCCGCTTCCGCCACTTTGTCAGGCCTAAACGCTATTGCGAGCGGCGCAAATCTTTCCTTCCTTTATGATTTTGATGGCAGCGCCGGGGGGATACACATCGAGGGTCAGACCGCGCAGGTGCAGGATATTTTCGCTCTCGCCAACGCGTTTGGGCGGAGGATTCAAAATGGCTGGGAATTGAAAGGAAAAGCTGCCGCCGATCTGCATTGGAATTGGAATTCCGACAAATCGCCCGCATGGAGCGGACGCGCGGACATTTCGCAAGCCAGCTTGCAGGTTGTCGGGTTGAACCAGCCGGTACTGATCGAGGGTCTTCGCGCTGAGTGGCGAGATACCGAACGAAAGTTCACGCTCGCTAAAATAAGCGCCTTTGGAGCCGACTGGACCGGTTTCGTTGCGCAGCCAAGAATTGTGCCCAGCGATTTTGGCGAAACCGAAATCGCTCCCTGGACCTTTCAGTTGCAAGCCGATCACCTGGATGCCGCGGAGCTCGATCGCTGGATCGGTCCGCGAGCGCGGCCCAGTTGGTTGCAGCGCCTATTGCCGCCCGTCTTCGGCGGAGCGCCCACGCCGGAGGCTCCCAGCGTGGTGTTGCAGCGGATTCGTGCTTCCGGGGACTTGCGCGCGGATGAGCTTACGATTGAAAAAATCAGACTGACACAATTTCGCGCGCAAACAAAACTGGATACGTTGAAATTGACTTTGCAAAGCGTGCAAGCTCAGTGGTCCGGTGGCGAGGTGAAGGGTGCGGCGGAAGCCGTGTTCTCCGCGAAGCCGCGATATCAAATGGCAGCTTCGTTTGAGCGCGTGGTCATTCCGCAAACGCCGTGGCTCGCGCAATTGTCCAATCACCTCTCTGGTTTGGCTTCGGGAAACATCGAATTGCGCGCCGCAGGCATTGGTCACGATGCGTTGCTCGGGAGCCTGGCAGGCAAGGGCGAGATCCACCTCGCCAACGTCGAGTTGCGCGGCTGGGACGTTGCGGGAACCCTGGCCATCGGTGAATGGAAAACTGGAACTTCGCGTTGGGCCTCAGGTGACGGCACTTTTCATCTGAGTGATGGCGGATTCGATCTGAATAGTCTGCGGTTAACGTCTGCGTCCGGCGAATTTTTGCTCAAAGGCAGCGTCAGCTTTTCAGAAAATACCGATCTCACGGCGGAAAGTCGTACCGTGGGTCGCAATGCAAGACCGCAGAACACGATTCGCTTCATGCAGATTTCAGGCCCGCTTTCTGAGCCAAAAGTTTCCCTGGAAGAAACCACGGCACAACAGCCGGGGGATTAAAGGAGAGCGATGCAAAATCAGCCGCGCAAGCTAACTCGCGTTGCAGGTTCGATCTGTGGAATTGGTTTTTGGCTTCTGATGGCGATTCTGCCCGCGCACGCGCAACAATCGTTCACTTTGGAACAGGTCATGGGCGCGCCTTTCCCAAGTAATTTGACCGCGGCAAAATCGGCTCCACGCGTCGCGTGGGTACTGGACGAACGGGGCAAACGCAATATTTATGTTGCCGAGGCGCCGGACTTCAAAGCGCGCCGGCTCACCGCTTACTTGGAAGAAGATGGCCAGGAGCTTTCATCTCTGCAGTTTTCCGCCGCCGCGAACACGATTGTTTTTACGCGTGGGGGAGGGAAGAATCGCACGGGACAATCGCCCAATCCCACCAGCAATCCCGCAGGAGCAGAAGAAGCGATATTTCAAATTTCGTGGCGCGGTGGTGAGCCGCAGAAAATTGACGCAGGCCATGACGCGCAGATTTCGAGCAGAGGCGTTTGCGCTTATGTTCGCGACGGCGAATTGTGGCTCGCACCGCTCGAGGGCAAGGAAAAGCCGGAGCACCTCATCGTTCGCGGCACGAATTCAGGACAGCGGTGGTCGCCGGACGGCATTAAACTTGCCTTTGTTTCCGGGCGAGGCGATCACAACTTCATAGGTATCTACGATGTGAGCACCAAGACAGTTGGTTTCGTCGCGCCAAGCGTTGATGGCGATTCGAACGTCGAATGGTCGCTCGATGGAAAACAAATTGCGTTCGTGCGCCAGCCGGCCGTTCCGCGCGATACTCCAGAAGGCTATTTTATCGAACCAGATCGTCCGCATCCGTGGGCCATCAGAGTTGCCGACGTCGCGACGTGGAACACAAGAGAAATCTGGCACAGCGGCAAAGAATTGCAGGACTCATTTCCCTATGTGGCGAACGATACCGGCGGTGGCGTGTTTCATTGGGCCGCCGACAATCGGATTATCTTCGCAAGCGAACAAGACGGCTGGCAGCATCTTTACAGCTTGTTCATCGAAGGGAGCGGCGCTCCGAAGTTGATGACTCCCGGGAACTGCGAAGTCGAGCAGTGGTCGTTAAGCGCGGATCAAAAGACAGTTCTTTTCAATTCGAATTGCAACGACGTTGACCGGCGCCATCTGTGGAGCGTGTCCGCTTCCGGCGATGTTCCGCAACAATTGAGCAGTGGCAGTGGAGTAGAATGGAGTGCGGTCGGGGTCTCCACTACGGATACTTTTGTGTATCTGGCTTCCGACGCGCAACACACAGCGCGTCCGTTTGTGCGCCGCATGGCAGATTCTCGTGGCACAGCGCAACCTCTTGCAGCGGAAACGTGGCCTGACAGTTTTCCTGCCGGCAAACTAATCGTCCCACAACAAGTGATTTTCCAATCCGCGGACGGCCTCGACATCCACGGGCAAGTTTTCCTGCCGAAAGATCTACGTCCGGGAGAAAAGCGACCTGGCATCGTCTTTTTCCACGGCGGTCCCATGCGCCAGATGCTGCTCGCATGGCACTACATGTATTACTACTCAAATTGCTATGCCATGAACCAGTATCTTGCAAGCCGAGGCTACGTGGTACTAGCCGTGAACTATCGCAGCGGCATCGGCTACGGGCGCGCCTTCCGCGAAGCTCCCGGCCGCGCCGGACGCGGTGCCAGCGAATATCAGGATGTCGTCGCCGCGGCAAAATTTCTGCAATCGCGCGCTGACGTAACCCAGGCGCGAGTCGGTCTCTGGGGCGGCAGTTACGGCGGCTTCCTCACCGCGCTGGGCCTGGCGCGTAATTCGGACCTCTTCGCCGCCGGTGTCGATCTGCATGGTGTGCACGATTGGCCCACCGACAATTGGGACGGCAAAAATATTTCTCCCGAGCTCACCAAACTCGCCCACGACTCTTCTCCCGTGACCTACGTTGACTCCTGGAAATCGCCAGTGCTTTTTATTCATGGCGACGACGATCGCAATGTGTACTTCGCGCAAACCGTGGACCTCGCCGCGCGCCTTCGCCAACGCAACGTGCACATCGAACAACTCATTTTCCCGGACGAGATCCACGATTTTCTGCTGCATCGTTCGTGGCTCAAGGCGTATCACGCAGCTAGCGATTTTTTTGACCGCACGCTCACCATGCAACCCGCGCCATAGAGCACGGCCATTTAGTGATGAAGCCATTCGCTATGGGAGCAAAACAAATTCGTTTGGCGGCTACGGTGTTCATCGCGGCGCCCGGGGTGTTCACTCAGCTTCGGCCGCTCACGCGCCATTTCGTTGCGTCTGTCGAGGAGCGGTATCAGGTGACACTGAACTTGAAAGCCGAATCGCACAGCGTCACGACGGAAACTGTCGCGGCGCAAACTTACGTCACGCCAGTTGTCCGCGCAGCGGAATTAAATCTTCACTGGCGCGAGGTTCGAAGTATACGCTCGGTTCAAGATGACGGCTCCGCTGTGATCGAAGAAGCGTTGCTGCCTGCAAGTCAACAATGCGAGGAAGCGCCGCAGCCTCCGGAAAAAACCGACGCAGCATTGCAATTGTCGCTACAAGCGTTTTGCACATCCTGGCTGAAAGCTGAAATCATCCAGTACACGGAGAACGACAGAGGTGTACTGCGAGACGCCAACACGAGCGCCAGAGAAAATGCGCTTCCGCCCCTGGCAGAGACAGCTCCGCAGCTTTTATCTCTATGGTTGCAACGCGCAGTGCGTCCCAACGTGATCCTTCCACCACTGCGGTTCGAAATCGGCGCAACGTCCCAACAGTCATTCCGGCCCGCCAGCAATTTATTCAAAAATGCTCTCGGCTCTGAAACCACGGAGTGGCTCGACGCGCAGGGCGAAACGCCATCCGCCACCCTGCATGTCGTTCAACAGCTATTGTGGAACGCGCCGCCGCCAGCAGCTTTAAGAGTCGAATCCCGGGAATCGCAAACACAAAAGGACGAATCGTTCTTTGCGGATTCACTCTCCACGATCTCGCTACAGGACGGCAGTCTTCTCCGCGCCAATCGCAGCGCTTCACGCACCACCAGCCGCCACGTCGATCCAGTGCCCGGCCTGCCACAGCCTCCAGAGTTTTCCTCGAAGCTCACACTCACCGTTACCATTGAGCGCTTGCCGTGAGCCGGCTTGGCATCATCGAGCGCGCATTTCTGATCGCTGCTGTTCTTGTTATCGCCGCGCCTTCTTCTTTTTCGCAACGACTGCAACTGGCTCCACATCTGCGCGCCGGCCAGATTCTTTTCTACCTTATCGATTTCAGAAATTCCCGGAACATGCAGACGGAAAGCCCCGTGACATCCTCGCAGTTGCCGCCCTCATCGAAGGTCGACGCCAGCGGCCTTCTGCAAGTAGAAATCGTTAATTCCGGAACGGCTGGTTTACATATCAAAACCTATTATTCCGAGCGCAATTCATCGGCCGCTTCTCCGCGATCCCGCGATCCGCAAATCTCCGAATCAACTGTCCCCGACAAATTGGTGGAAGTCTCGATCGCATCGAACGGCTCCGCCTCCCGAATAAAAGGACTCGATCAACTTTCCCCCGCGCAGCAATTCGCATGGAACGACTGGCTCGGACGATTCACTTCCTCCATGACCTTTCCAAAACAAGGCATTCAAGCCGGTCAAAAATGGGAAACCTCCGAGCCGGAAACGAATCCGTCTCCGATTGCTGCATTGTCCTGGACGAAAAAATATCTGTACGTTCGCGATGAGCCTTGCAGGTTCGATTCACAACCGGCAAAGTCCAGCCAGCCAAATTCGAACCAAGATTGCGCGGTTATCTTTATCCAATCCAGGCTGCGGCAGAAATCCTCGCCAAAGAATTCCACACCGGACGACTACAAGCTCCGCAATCTGATAACTCGCGGCACTGCCGCTGGCCAAAACGAAACAATTCTGTACTTCTCCCGCGCTACCGGCCTTCTGGTCCGCTCCACCGAAGACGCGCAGCAATCTATGGACGTGCTGGTGGCCCTCGCGAACGGTTCGAACGCGGTGCACTACTCTCTCGACGCCAAAAGTCATTCCGACATTCTTCTTCTCCCGGACTCGCCGCAATCCGGGCACTAAATTCTTTAGTGCCGTCTTTCCCCGCCGCGCTTTTTCGCCGGAAAAACGAAAAACTTGCCAGTCGCGCTATAATAAAAGTTTGCGCACGCCTCGCCGGAGCGGCAGGAGCAGCCCTTCATGACTTTCAAACTCAAGAGCACCTACCAGCCGCGCGGCGATCAGCCCGCCGCCATTGCCCAGCTTCTTCATGGAGTTGAAGCCGGCGACAAGCATCAGGTTTTGCTCGGCGTCACCGGTTCTGGCAAGACTTTCGCAATGGCCAAGGTCATCGAAGCTTCGAATCGTCCCACGCTGGTTCTCGCGCACAACAAAACCCTCGCCGCGCAGCTGTACCACGAGTTCAAGTCTTTTTTTCCTGAAAACGCCGTCGAATATTTCGTCAGCTACTATGATTTCTATCAGCCCGAAGCTTACGTTCCCGCTGCCGACGTCTATATTGAAAAAGAATCCACCATCAACGACGAACTCGACAAGCTGCGCATGAGCGCGACGCGCTCGCTCTTCGAACGCCGCGATGTCATCATCGTCGCTTCCGTCAGTTGCATCTATGGTCTTGGCTCGCCCGAAGCCTATTACGGCATGCTGGTCATGCTCGAAAAGGGTTTTCAGACCTCGCGCGAGGCGCTGCTCCGCCGTTTTGTGGACATTCAGTACGAACGCAGCGAGGATTTGCGCCGCGGCACATTTCGCGTTCGCGGCGACATTTTGGAAATCTATCCCACCTACGAAGATCAGGCTTACCGCATCGAAATGTGGGGCGACCAGATCGACGCGCTCCGCCAGATCGATCCGCTTACCGGAGAAGTCCGCCCCGGCCAGCAAAATTTATCGCGCGTTCCGATCTATCCAAAAACGCACTACGTCATGCCTCAGTCACAGCGCGAGCGCGCAATCGTCACTATTCAGGAAGAACTCGGCTGGTGGAAAAAAGAGCTGGAAAAGCAGGGAAAATTTGTCGAATCGCAGCGCCTTCAGCAGCGCACTCTCTTCGACATTGAAATGATGCGCACCATTGGCTATTGCCATGGCATTGAAAATTATTCGCGCCACCTCAGCGGACGCCTCCCGGGAGAAGCGCCGCCAACATTGCTCGATTATGTTCCGCAGGACTATCTGCTCTTCATCGACGAATCGCACCAGACCGTTCCGCAGGTGCGCGGCATGTATCACGGTGATCGCGCGCGCAAGGAAACCCTGGTCAATTATGGCTTTCGCATGCCTTCCGCGCTGGATAATCGCCCGCTCACCTTTGAAGAGTTCGAGAATCGAACCAATCAAATCGTCTACGTATCCGCTACGCCCGGCCCTTACGAACTCACAAAATCTGGCGGCGTTTTTGTCGAACAAGTTATTCGCCCCACTGGCCTGGTCGATCCGGAAATCGAAATTCGCCCCGTCAAAGGCCAGGTAGACGATCTGCTCGAGCAGATTCGCATCCGCGCGGAAAAGAACGAACGCGTCCTCGTCACCACGCTCACCAAGCGCATGGCCGAGGACCTGAGCGAATATTTCACGGAAATTGGTGTGCGCTGCCGCTATCTGCACTCAGAAATCGAGACCCTAGATCGCATCAAGATTCTGCGCGATTTGCGTCGCGGAGAATACGACGTTCTCATCGGCATCAATCTTCTGCGCGAAGGGCTCGACTTGCCCGAGGTTTCACTGGTGGCCATTCTCGATGCCGACAAAGAAGGCTTTCTGCGCAGCACAACTTCCTTGATCCAAAGCATCGGCCGCTGCGCTCGACACGTGGAAGGCCGCGCCATTCTTTATGCCGACACCCGCACGCGTTCCATGAACGAAGCCATCGCGGAAACCAATCGCCGCCGCGAAAAACAAGTTGCCTACAACAGAGAGAATGGAATTACACCGCAATCCATCATCAAAGGCGTCGATATGGAGTTGGCGAAGATCGTCGAAGCCGACTATGTCTCGATCCCGCTCGACGCTGGCGAACTCGATGCCGCGGTAGCCACTGCGCGCACCGAAACCGAAGTCGCCGAACTGCTCGGCAAACTCGAAGCCCAGATGCGCGAGGCCGCAAAGAAATTCGAGTTCGAAAAGGCCGCGCAACTCCGCGACCGTATCCGCTCCATCAAAAATCAGGATCTAGCAGGCGTCTTCGGCCGCGAACTCTCGGCACAGCAGCTCCCAGCCGATTAAACGCACCGGCCGTTCTCGCCGTGCCGGAAGCTCGCCCACGTCGCCTTCTAACTCTTATGCTCTTGTATTTTTGTAATGTTGTACTTTTTTTCGGCACACTCATACAATCCCGCGGCGCAATTCTTCCAACGGATAAAACGTCTCCCGCCAAACAATCCCGCCCTGGCCGAGTGTCACGATGGTCGACCGTAACAACATGTATCCGAAAATCGCCGCTCCCAAGGGCTGCGTAAGCGCATAGCACGGCGAAGCACGCATCACTACGGCTGTCCCGGCGTGAAATCCCAACGCAATGACCAGGCTGATGATCACAAGTCCCAGCGCCCACCCGTGCACAAACGGAAACGCCAGAAACGGCAAAATATTCGCGCAAAAAATTGCGGCAAGCTGTAGCGCAACGATAGACAAGCGGAATTCCGCCCCCGCAAAGAAATTCTTCGTAACCCCGCGAACGATGTTCGCCACGCCCGCGTGCCATCGCACCGTAACAAAATCCTGCGCTATCCCGACCGCCGACCGAAATCCCGATTGTTTTACGATTTTAGCCAGCTTCATGTCGTCCAGCACTTCCATGCACAGCCGCCGGTGCATCCCGCTCGCTTCGTACGCGGCTCGTTTCACCAGTTGAAATGCTCCAATTCCGACGTATGCCCGGGACCCCGGATCGGAAACGCCGCGCGGATTCGTTGCCAGGTGAAATCCCAACCCAAAAAATGTCAACACAGTTTTTTCCCAGAAGCCGTGCATCTCCACATCGGTCATCAGCGTCAGGTGATCGAGCTTTTTCGTTTGTACCAGCGTGACCGCGCGGCGTACGGCGTCAGGAAGAAACTGAACGTCCGCGTCCGTAAACAAGAGCCATTCGCCGCTGGACGCTTCATACGCGCGTTGCAGCGCGTGTGGCTTTCCCAGCCAGCCCGCGGGTAACTCGGCAATGTTTACCACTATCAAGCGCGGGTCGCGCCGCGCCGCATCGCTCAATATTTTCGCGGTGCCATCTGTCGAACGGTCGTTCGCCGCGATAATTTCCAGTGCGGGATAATTAATTTGCCGCAGCGTTTCCAGTGCCTGGGGCAATTTTTCTTCTTCGTTGCGCGCCGCAAACAGCAGTGTCACGGTCGGACAATCGCCATCCTCGGCCGGAGCGCAGTCTTTAAGCCACGGGAGGGTCAGCGCGCCCAGCGCCGTGCGCAAGCCGTAGGCAATCCAGAAAATCGCCACAATTGCAAAGAAAAACAGCCCTAGAAGGTGCATGAATTGATGTTGGAAGGTGCCACACGGTATCCTAGCATAGTGAAGAAATTAGGAATTTCCATTATCGGTGCAGGGCGAATTGGTCGAGCGCTGGGTCGCTGCTTGCGCGAGCAGGGTTGGAAGATTCACTCCGTCGTCACGCGAAGCCAAGCTACCGCGCACCGCGCTGTTCGTTCCATCGGCGGCGGCAGCGGCAGCGGAGGCTTGTCGCCAAGCGTCCTGTCCGCTTCCGTCATTCTGATCTCCGTCCCGGATTCTGCGATCGCGGCAGTTGTAAATCGCCTTGCGGCGTTTGGCAAAGCCGACTTGCAAAACAAAACCGTGTTTCATACCAGTGGCGCATTCAGTTCCGAGGTTCTTGCGCGATTGCGGCCTCTGGGCACCGCTGTCGGCTCGATTCATCCGTTGCAAACATTCAGCGGCGTCGGAATTCCCGCGCTGGATGGACGAATTTTTGCCATCGAAGGCGATCCTGCCGCGGTTCGCGTGGCACGCGCGATTACGCGTGCTCTTGGCGGGCAGCCGCTACTGTTGGCGGCGCCAATCAAGCCTCTCTATCACGCCGCTGCGGTGATTTCTGCCGGCCAGGTGCTCGCACTCGAAGAAACTGCAATTCGTATTTTCGTCTCTCTGGGAATGAAACGGCAGGAAGCTTTGAAAGCTGCCTTGTCTCTCACTCGCCAGGTGCTCCAAAATCTTGAACACGTTGGCCCGCGCGCGGCGTGGACTGGCCCATTGGCGCGCGCTGACTACTCGGTTATCGCCATGCACGAAGACGCCTTGAAATCACTTCCGCTAGAATATTTGGATGCATATCGTGCGGTGAACCGTCTTGCCGCCAGATTGCTGGCTCGCGACTCGGACTCGGTGCAGCGAGAGCTTGCACGAGTCTCATCCAAGACTGATTCCCAATCTAAATCCATAGGGGCAAGCGCGTGAAGCCATTACACATTCCCATCGAGCATAAAACTTTTGCAAACGGACTCCGCGTTGTTGTCACGCCGGATTCGACGGCGCCAGTCGTCACGGTAGGCGTTTACTACAAAATTGGATTTCGCTTGGAGCCACAAGGGCGCAGCGGTTTTGCGCATCTTTTCGAACACATGATGTTTCAGGGATCGGAAAACGCGCCGAAAATGCAGCACATCAAGCTGGTTAATTCCAGCGGCGGCGTTCTGAATGGCTCCACGATGTATGACGTAACAAATTATTTTGAGGCAGTCCCTTCGAACGCTCTCGAACGCATGCTATGGCTCGAAGCCGATCGCATGCGTGCCTTGAAAGTGGATGATGAAAATCTTCGCAACCAGCGCGACGTCGTGAAAGAAGAAGTTCGCGTCAACGTCATGAACCAGCCCTACGGCGGCTTCCCCTGGTTGGATATGCCGCCGGTTGCGTTTCGCAATTGGGCCAATGCCCATAATTTTTACGGCGACTTCGCAGATCTGGACGCGGCGAGCCTCGCCGACGTGCAAACATTTTTTCGCACTTACTATGTTCCCAGCAACGCAGTTCTATTGATTCTCGGCGACGTGAATCTTGTCGATGGATTTTCCCTGGCGGAAAAGTATTTTGGCAATATCCCTGCCGGACCCGCGCCGAAATTTGCCGACCCCACTGAACCACCGCAGACTGAAGAGCGTCGTGGCCACGTCGTTGAAAAATACGGCACGTTGCCTGCCATGGCCGTCGGATACGTGATGCCCCCGCGCCGGACACCCGACTGGTGCGCGATGGCTTTGCTCGATCAAGCCCTTCACGGCGGGCGCGCGGGCCGCGTCTACCGCGAACTGGTTCTCGAAAAACAGACCGCGGTGGAAGCCGACGGTGGCGTGGACGATATTTTCGGCTACGACGGGCCTTCGCAAATGACCACGCGCATTTTTCACAAGCCGGAGATTTCAAGCGAGGACACTCTCGCGGTCTTCGACGGAATTATTCGCGCGATGCAGGAAAAAGGAATCACCGATTCCGAACTGGAGCAATTGAAAATAAAATGGCGTTCCGATTACTTCGCCACACTCGAAGGCGGCCGCGGCGGACACATGCCCAAATATGGTTTGATGCACCTGCTCGCTTGTTTCACGCTCTTCGATGGCGAGCCGCAACTGGTCAACACCATTCTCGATGGATTTCTCGCCGTCACAAAAGAACAAGTTCAGGACGCGGCGCGCAAATATCTGCAACCGCAAAACCGCGCCATTGTCTTCCGCAAACCCGTCGCTAAATCGGCGCAGGAGGCGGCGTGATGGCTACGCAACCACAACGCAGTGCGAATTCAATTCCTGAACTTGCGCCAGAACGTGAAGTTCGCTGGCCGAAAAGAACAAAAGCAAAACTTGCCAACGGGCTCGAGATTATTTTGCTTGAGTCGCACACTATTCCAAAATTTCACGGCGAACTGTATTTCCGTTCCGGCAATGCATTTGCGGCTTCGCACGGCACCGCGCTCGCCGAAATGGCCGCGACCATGGTGCGCACTGGAACTTCACAACATTCCAGCCGCGAAATTGAAGAGCATCTCCGCGGGCTGGGCGCCGATCTTTCCGTCAACGCCGGCCAGGACAACAGTTCCATTTCCTTTGCCGGCCTCAGCGATCACGCCGAGCCCCTGCTGCAACTGGTCAACGAATTGGCACGCGAAGCAACTTTTCCCGCGGCCGAATTTGAACGCGAGCGCCGGCAAAAGCTTGAGGAAGTCAAACTGGAGCGTACCCAGCCCGGTTTTCTTGCCAGCGAACGCCTGCGCAAAGTTCTGTTCGGCGGCCATCCTTACTCCCAGATTTCGCCGACCGAAGAACAAGTCGCTGCGTACACGCGCGAAGAACTGCAATCTGTTTATCGCGATTTCTATACGCCGGAAAACGCCATCCTGATTCTCGTTGGCGATTTCGACGCTGCCAGCATGCAGAGGAGCGCGGAAACAGTTTTCGGGAATTGGACCGGCAAAAAACCTGCCGTGCCAGAGAGCGCCAAGCCGCCCGTTCCAAAAGGCCGCCGCGTGTATCTGGTGGATTTACCCGGCTCAGTGCAAACGCAGATTCTTTGCGGCTGCCACGCAATCACGCGAAAACACCCGGACTGGATCAAGCTCGGCCTCACCAACAGTCTTTACGGCGGCGCGTTTAATTCGCGGCTGGTGATGAATATCCGCGAGGACAAAGGCTACACCTACAGCCCGCGTAGCGGTGTCAATCCCTTGAGGCAATACGGATATTTTTCCATTTCCGCCGCGGTGCGTAACGACGTTGTGGCCGCATCGCTTACGGAAATCTTCTATGAAATCGACAAGCTCCGGTCACTGCTGGTTCCACAAGCGGAATTGCTTGATGCGCAAAATTATTTGACCGGAGTTTTTTCCATGGGCCTGGCCACGCAAAGCGGATTGCTTTCGCAAATTTCCACGCTGGCCTTGAATGATCTTCCTGATGATTATCTGGAGACTTACCGCGACAAAGTGCGTGCTCTCAAACCGGAAGATGTTTTGTCCGCTGCAAGAACTTATTTCAATTCCGCGAACATGCAGATCATCGTCGTGGGCGACCGCAAGCAAATCGAATCCCAGGCCGCGCTCTTCGGCGATCTGGAAGTTTTCTCGGCGGCCGGCGTGCGCCTGTCCTAAGACATCAGCAACGCAGACGCGGTTTGAAGGACCCCTACGGAGCCAACAAACCATCCGCGACCCCGCCTCTGAACGCGGCTGGTACAAAGTCAATACCCAGGAGCTTCCTGCTACGGCATTGAAAAAATGTCTAAATTCTTCATCAGAGGACCTGGTGAGTTTCTTTTGGCTGGTCGATGCGGAGCGGGACCTGATCGGCGATGCGGATGCCGTAGCCTTCGAGAGCGACGACTTTTTTCGGATGATTGGTCAGGACGCGGATGTCTTTTAGGCCGAGGTCGATCAGGATTTGCGCGCCTATGCCGCTTTCGTGTTGCACCAGGCGCTGGCGCGCGGGTGAACGATCTAGCTGGCCGCGCGCGTGTACGTGGATTTGCGGAAGGACGCCTGGTTCAGAAGAGGCTTCGATGCCGAAGCCACGACCGGTGTGGTGCAAATAGAGAAAAACGCCGCGGTCTTCTTTGGCAATCGCCGCAAGGGAGCGGGCGACCAGTTGGTGGCAGTCGCAGGCGGCCGAACTGAAAACATCGCCGGTCAAACAGTGAGAATGTACTCGCACCAGGGCAGGCTCAGCGCCTTCCAGCTCGCCGCGTACTAGCGCGACGTGCTGATCGTGGTCTACGTCGCTGGCGTAGGCAATCATACGGAAATCGCCGAAGGCGGTAGGCAGAATTGTTTCGGCCACGCGACGAACGTAGCGTTCGTGTTGCATGCGGTAGCGAATGAGTTCGGCCACCGTGAGCATTTTTAAATTGTGTTCGCGGCAAAATTCGACGAGCTGCGGCACGCGGGACATGGTGCCGTCTTCGTTCATGATTTCGCAGATGACGCCAGAATCGTTGAGGCCGGCAATGCGCGAGAGATCGACGCTGGCTTCAGTTTGTCCTGCGCGCACGAGAACGCCGCCGTTGCGCGCACGCAATGGAAACATGTGGCCGGGACGGGCGAGATCCTGCGGCTTGGTTTTTGGATCAATAGCCGTGAGGATGGTGATGGCGCGATCGGAGGCGCTGATGCCGGTGGTGATCCCGACGCGCGCGTCAATGGCTTCGCAGAAGGCCGTGCCGTGGACGGAGGTATTAATAGGCGACATCAGCGGAAGATGCAGCTCGTCGCAGCGCTGTTCGGTCAGCGTGAGGCAGATCAGGCCGCGGCCGTACTTGGCCATGAAGTTGATGGCTTCGGGGGTGATTTTTTCCGCGGCCATGGTCAGGTCGCCTTCGTTTTCGCGGTCTTCGTCGTCAACGAGGACGATCATGCGACCGTTGCGAATTTCTTCGACGGCTTCTTCGACCGAGCAGAACGGGATTTTGGCTGTGTTAGTCACGGTATTGGCCCTTGAAGGCTAATGAAAATATAGCGCGAGTGGCGGAGATATAGGAAGTAGATGAAGTAAGGCAGCTAAAGGATTCGGAACGACCACCTCGCTCTAGTCGTGAACTCTGGCATAGGAACTATAGTTCTCATGATGTGTGGCGAGCGGAGCGGGTACCGTACCACTATCATCGTTGACGCTGAAAAAACGGCGGCGGGAGTAAAAGTTACTGCTTAGGCCGCTGACGAGCGCGGGATGACGAGCTCTGCAATCCGATCGGCGGGAGAAGGTCGAAACCTAAGATGGCGACCCGAGGGTGGCCGCTACGACCGCAGGAAAAGAACAGAAGAGGGCGGATTCATTTTACGATGCCACGGGGAGAAAAACTTTTAACAGGTGGAAGATAAACGTGCCGATTAACGCAGCACCGGGGATGGTGAGGATCCAAGCCCAGACTATGCGACGGGTGACGCCCCAGCGGACGGCGGTGAGGCGGCGGGAAGCGCCTACGCCGACGATGGCGCCGGTGATGGTGTGAGTAGTGCTTACCGGAATGCCGAATACTGCGTTCATGACGAGGGTCAAGCCGCCTGCGGTTTCGGCGGCGAATCCGCCAAAGGGAGTTAGCTTGGTGATGCGCTGGCCCATGGTCTTGATGATGCGCCAGCCTCCGGCCATGGTACCGCCGCCCATGGCGAGGTGGCAGCAGATGATGACCCAGTACGGAACGCTGAATGATTTGAGGAGGCCGCCAGCTACGAGCGCGGTGGTGATGATGCCCATGCCCTTCTGCGAGTCGTTGGTGCCGTGACCCAAGCTGAAAAGCGCGGCGGAGAGTAGTTGCAGGCCTCGGAAAGTGCGGTCCACTCGGCGTGGGCGCTGCTTGCGGACGATCCAACTGGCGCTGGTGGTGAGAATAATTGCCAGGACCATTCCTACGACAGGCGATAGAAAAATAAAAACGATCGGTTTGACCCATCCGGCGAGGATCAGGGATTTGCCGCCGGCGTGAGCTACGGCTGCTCCGCCATAGCCGCCGATGAGCGCATGCGAAGAGCTGGTGGGCAGGCCGAGAACCAAGGTGATGAGGTTCCAGGAGATTGCGCCGAGCAGGCCCGCGAGGAGAACTTGTTGCGTGACGAGTTCGATGTGGATCATGCCTTTGCCGATCGTGGCGGCTACGGCAGTGCCGAAGACAAAGGCGGCAATGAAATTCCAGAAGGCGGCCCAGACTACTGCGCGGAAGGGTGTGAGTACGCGCGTGGAGACGACGGTGGCGATGGAGTTGGCGGCGTCGTGCCAGCCGTTCGAGAATTCGAAGGCCAAGGTGAGGGCGATGACGGCGATAAGCAGGGAGAAGTTAGGCACGGGCGCGAATCCTGCTTGCGCTGAAATCGAAGAGAGATTCCTCGCTTCGCTCGGAATGACGGCAGATGAAGGAATTCATCGATGAAACGGGAATCATGCGGACTTCAGGATGACGCCTTCGATTACGTTGGCTACGTCTTCGCACTTGTCCACGGCGGTTTCGATGACTTCGAAAATTTCTTTCCATTTGATGATTTGCACGGAATCTTTCTCTTCATCGAAGAGTTGTGCGATCAGGGTGCGGCAGAGGCGGTCGCTCTCGTTTTCGTAGCGATTGATTTCGATGCAGTGCTTGAGCGCCTGATCCGGGGTGCTGAGGGCGTGTACGGCGGCGGAAACTTCGATGGCGGCGGAGACGAGAACTTTGACGAGTTCAATGGTGCCTTCACGGATGGTGTTGACGCGATAGAGGACGAAGCGGCTGGCGGCGGCGTCGATCAGGTCGATGACGTCGTCAAGTTGGGATGAGAGCGCGTGGATGTCTTCGCGGTCGAATGGAGTGATGAAGGTTTGGTTGAGCTTGGTCAGGATGTCGTGCGTGATCTCGTCGCCCTGATGCTCAATGGCCTTGATGGTCTGCACCTGTTCGGGGACGCCAGTGTAGTGCGAGAGCATTTGTTGAAGCGCTTTGGCTCCCACGACGATGTTTTCGGATTGCTTGACGAAAAGGTCGAAGAAACCCTCTTCGCGCGGCAGAAGGCGCTGCAAGAATCCAGGCATTGGCAACTCCCCCCTGAGGAGCTGTGTGGACAGAAGAGTCTAGCGAAGGTGCGGTGGCGAGGCAAGGAAGGGGGTGTCCGAAGGTCCGAAAGCCTCGTCGATAAATAGTTCTGAGGTTTTCTCGGCCCTACCGCGTTCACCGCGGAGAGTTGGCATGGCACGTTCTATCCAGCAGGGACAGGAGCCGCCAACTATCTCAAGTTCTATTCAACTCACTGTGGGTATCCCGTTTTCAAAATCCTTGCGGGACGAGCGGCACTAACTGGCTGTGCGGCGCACGGGCCGGTATTCGTTGAGGATGACCCTCGAGTCAAGAACCTTGGCATCGATGAGTTCGAGGCCTGCCTGTGGATAGCCGGCATAGATCGGCTCCCTGCCAGCGCTGCCAAGGATCAGGGGAAAGACCATGAGCCTGAGGCGGTCAACGAGCCCTAGCCGCATCATGCTCTTCACCAGACTGACGCTACCGATCGATCGGAGTGGATCTCCGAGCTGCTGTTTGAGCTCCCTAATCTCGTCCGCGACGGTTCGCTTCACGCGGCGGGTGTTTTTCCAGGCAAGAGGCTCCGCAAGCGTGCTCGAGAAAACCAACTTCGGGAGGGCGTTCATTCTGATGCTGACTTCATCGGTAGCGGAAGGCACGAATTGAGCGAGCACCTCATAAGTGGCTCGTCCCATGACTATGAGTTGAGGTGGAGCAAGATGATCGTGCACCCAGCTCTCGAGATCGGAGCCGAAGTAACCGAAGTAAGGAGGCTGATCCAAACCAGAGGCGAAACCATCGAGTGAGATGAACAGGTCTGCGGTGCGCTCTCATGGTGATTCCTGGAATAGGCAGGGTAGCATCCGATTGACGTCGTCGATATTAGCTGGCTCCGCGGCTGTTAAGAAGAGACTAGTAAGCAGGAGGACGAGCAGGAAGTAAAGCGGCAGCTGGGCTGCCGCACTCCAAAAAATACTTCGCAGTGACGCGTGGGGGCGGTTGGGGAGTCTTGTCAGCCGTGGGGCGCATCCAAACCACTGGAGGTGGTTTATGGTGAAAAAAGCACTTTGGGCGGAGTTGAACGCGAAACCAGGCAAGGAGAAAGAGCTGGAAGAGTTTCTGAAGTCGGCACAGCCGCTCGCGGAGCGCGAGAAGGACACTGTCAGCTGGTATGCGGTGAAGATGAGCCCGTCAAGTTTTGGAATATTTGACACGTTTGCCGATGACGCTGGACGGCAAGCGCATCTGAACGGAGAGATCGCCAAAGCCCTGATGTCCAAAGGGCGCGAGCTGCTGGCGAGCGACCCAAAAATTAACCAGATCGAAATCATTGCCTCAAAAACAGGAGCGTCTACATCTCGCGCAGGGGCCTGAGCGACCGTTGTTAGGTATTCTGCCGCGAGCTTGTGGCCGGGGCGGCCAACATCAATAGTAAGGCTAGCGCCCAAAGCACAGCAGCGTAGAGGGCGTAGAGGGCGTACCAGGCGGCTTCTTGTGCCGGCGTGACGGCTGACGGACTGAAGACTACGAGCGTGCCCGTCGAGCTGATGTGGATTAGCTGGGCGAGGGCGACGCTGTGGGTGCGTTCGTAGAACCAGGCGATTAGGACGCGCACGGCGGCCATGGTAGCCACAAATGCGGCGAAGAAGGAGGGTAGTGCTTTGCCGTGCGGAGAAGCTGCGCCCAGGAAGTCGATTACTGGCGCGTGCCAGAGTCCCCAGAATACGCCGAGGATTGCGGCTGCGGGTAGGGCGGCGAAGCTTTGGCGCAGTTTCGGGTAGGCGAAGCCGATCCAGCCGGTCTCTTCGAGGATTCCAGCGAGAAGGCCGAAGGTGGCGCCGATCCAAAAGCGATTTGGTGCGTAGACCGGCGATACGAATGTTTTTAGGCAGAAAAGTACGCCGAGAACCAGGGCTGGCGGGACGAGGAGCGCGGTGTACCGGCGTAGCGGGAAGCGTATGCGGCGCATTCGCGCGAAGAGGTTCTTTAATCCTTCGCGGCCGTCCAGTTGGCGCGTTAGAAAAATGCCGGTGAAACTGGGGCCGAGAAGCATTGCGGGAAACATGAGGATGCCGGTTAATTTTGGGAGCGCAGCGCCTTGCAGAAGTTTTGGCGCTGCGACGAGAACGGCTGCGGTCCAGGAGATTGTGAACGTGAGCAGGAAGTAGGTAAGTGCGGGATGATTTCTTAGGAACGAAGGATCTGTGGGAGACGGCGGCTCGGAGGCCATGGACAGTGCGTGATGCTACCTGGGACAGAATTATTGCGCAAGAACAATTGGTGCGTGATGGGCGAAATTGAAGCGAAACGGTGCGTTTGGAGTCCGGCAGCCAGAACGGCGAAAGAAAGAGCAGCGGCGTAAGGCTGCTGCAGGAGGAGATAAGATCGAAGTGAGAAGCGAGTAGTCGGGCGCAAGTGTGGACTGCATGATCGAGGAGTGGCCAAGATGGAACAGCGGGTGAGTTTAATCACGCTTGGCGTTGCGGATTTAACGCGGAGCAGGGAATTCTATGAGCGGCTCGGATGGCGGAGATCAATGACCAAGGCTGAGGGCGTCGTGTTTTTTCAAGTTGGTGGGATGGCCCTCGCGCTTTATCCGCGGGCCGAGCTGGCGAAGGATGCAAAGATTGCTCCCGAGGGTTACGGCTCCAGCGGAATATCGCTGGCATACAACACTCGGAGTCGTGAAGAAGTGGACTCGGTGCTGGCAGAGGCTCAGGCTGCGGGGGCGAAAGTGCTCAAGCCTGCTAAGGAGGCGTTTTGGGGAGGCTATTCGGGGTACTTTGCTGATCCGGACGGGTTTCCATGGGAGGTTGCTTGGAATCCGTCTTTTGCGATGATGGAGGATGGAAGTATTCGCGTGCCAGACTGACTACAGCCTGGTCTGAAAAGCCCGGCCTCTACCACCGCGAGAGAAAAAACGAAAACATAAGCGGCAGCTGGGCTGCAGCAGTCCAAAAGCGCCCGCCTCGGAAGGCGGCCGCTGCCAAATTTAAGAGAACAGGCGATGAAATGACAAAGGGCGGACCGATAAATCGGCCCGCCCTTTGTTGGATTGAGATATTGGGCTAGCTGGAAGACTTAGTACATGCCGCCCATGCCGCCGGGGCCACCTGGACCGCCTGCGGCAGCTGCCTTCTTGTCGTCTTCCTTGACTTCAGCCACCAGAGCTTCGGTGGTGAGCATCAGGCCGGCGATCGAGGCGGCATTCTGCAGAGCGAGACGAGTGACCTTGGCCGGGTCAATGACGCCAGCCTTCACCATGTCGCCGTACTCACCAGTGTCGGCGTTGAAGCCGAAGTTTTCGTCCTTGGAGTCGCGGATTTTGCCGATCACCACAGCGCCTTCGTGTCCGGCGTTGAGCGCGAT
>Ga0137359_10000836_pt1 | contig 23834 bp, 19 predicted proteins | sample Mad1_40_16metaG_FD_108281 | JGI IMG/M metagenome (GOLD analysis project Ga0137359, IMG submission 108281) | Vadose zone soil microbial communities from Angelo Coast Range Reserve, California, USA - Mad1_40_16 metaG | ecosystem: Environmental > Terrestrial > Soil > Vadose zone | place: USA... | reverse complement strand
GGTATTGGGCGTGTTAATGAGCGCCGTGCCGGCGCTCGCTCAGCCCGAGTCAGCCGCTGCGGCCGCAAATAATACCGTTGGACTAAAGGCCCTGGCCGCGGGTATCGGTTTCGCGATTGCGGTAGTTGGTGGCGCGCTCGGACAGGCACGAATCGGCGCCGCCGCCTGCGAGGGTGCGGCCCGAAATCCGGGAGCCGCAGCGAAAATTCAGACCATGATGATCCTCGGCCTGGCTTTGATCGAGTCACTGGTCCTCTTTGCTCTGGTGATTGTGTTCATTAAGACCTAGTCCGGAGCCACGATCGACAAGGAGCATGCGAGCGCGGCTTCCGAGCTGCGCTCGCATTTCTCTTTTTTGTGATAGCCATCTTTGCTCGCCGCAAAACCAGTGTGTTACGCTTGCCCTAACAAGGACGAAAGATGATCAAATGAAAGTTTGTCCCGCTTGCGGTAAGGAGTATTTGGATACCAATTCGCTGTGTACCCTTGATGCAGAGGTGCTTCAGAGTGTGGATGATCCGCTGTTGGGAGAGACGCTCGCCGAAAAATACCTCATCGAACAACTAATCAAGCGCGGCGGCATGGGCTCGGTCTATCGCGGCAAGCACGTGATGATGGACAAGACCGTCGCGATTAAAGTGCTCCGTCCTTCCCTGGCCGGGGACGATGTCGTGGTGGCGCGCTTCTCTCGCGAAGCCAGGGCAGCCTCTCGGATTTCTCATCCGCACGCGGTCAGTGTTACCGATTTTGGTGAAGCCGAAAGTGGAGTCGTCTTCCTGGTGATGGAATATCTGGACGGCCGTACGCTCAAAGATTTGCTCAGGAGCGAAGGCCCGATGACGCTCGAGCGCACCGTCGAAATCATTCGCCAGGTTTCCGGAGCGCTGGATGCCGCACATCAGCAAGGCGTCATTCATCGCGATCTGAAAAGCGACAATATCATGCTGTCTCAGACAAACGGCGGCGACTGGGCGAAGGTTTTGGATTTCGGGATTGCGAAGATTCAACAACCGGAGGGCGCTCGGGACAACGACATCACGGCGGCCAATCTGGTGATTGGGACGCCGCAATACATGTCGCCTGAACAATGCTCGCAAACCGGCCCGATTGATGCGCGATCCGATGTGTATTCACTTGGTATAATCCTCTTCGAAATGCTTGCAGGCCGGGTGCCGTTCACCGGTGACTCGCCAACCGTGATCATGATGAAGCAGGTGGGGGACGAGCCTCCTTCAGTGCTTGAAGCTCGCCCTGATTTGCCCGGGAGCATAGACAATCTGATAAAGAAGGCGCTGGCAAAGCAGCCGGTCGTTCGTTTTCAAACGGCGGGTGAACTCTCGGAAGCGCTGACTCAAGCTGCTGCCGAAGCGGGCGATGCCGCGTCCGCAACAGTCGCGCCAGCAGTTGCCGACACAGCGTCAAGCACGCCGATCGGTTTGGCCACGGATGATCTTGACGAAGACACGGTAATAAGGCCCCGTGATGAGGGCACCCTGTTGCGCCCCCTTGCGGAAACTCGTGTGTTTACACGGCAGATCGAGGATCAAGCTCTGCTGGAGAACTTTAACCCTTGGCGAATAATGGCGCCGGCGGCAATTGTTCTGGTCGCAGTTTTTGGAGTAGTGTTTCTGCTTACTCGTGGAACCAGTCAGACACCGATGAATCAGCAGGGACAGTCGGCCGGCCAGAACGGAATGGCAGCGGATCCGAATGGCCAACCAGTGCAAGCAACCGGCACGCCGACGGGCGAAGGCGAGCGCGGAATTCAAGCCGTCTCATCGGTCACTCCTTTGGGACGCAACGCAAACGCGAATGCGAACGCAAGTCAGGCTGTGGTCCCGGGCACGTCGACGGGAGACTTCGGTGCCAATGACAATAGCTCGGCGCCCGGAAACAAGAATGCAAATCGGCGCGAATCGCCGACCCCCAGGCCTTCTCCAGCGGCAGGGAAAGCGGAACTGCCGCCACCGCCAAAACCTTTGCCCAGCTTGAAGCCAGCTGCTACGCCACTCTTCGAGTAGCTGTTGCCTCTGCAATTAACGCCTTTAACTTCTCTGAATTCTCGATTTCGAACGCGATATCGACGGCATAGCACGGCAGGTCAAAACTAAGCGAGCGCAACTTCACTTCATCCTTGGCAGTGGTAAGAAGAACTTGCGCGCCGCGCGCGATTGAATCTTGCACAACGCGATTGATGTCGCTTTGTGTGTAGCTGTGATGGTCGCGGAAGACTTGAGTGTGGTCGAGTCGATAGCCCCCGCGCCGCAGCAGCGAAAAGAATGATTCCGGGTTTCCAAGAGCGCAAAACGCAGCGATGCTTGATTCCCTGATCTCTTCGCCGGCAATCGAAGTTTGGTCGAGTTTGCCGTGAACCGGGCGCATACCATTCAATCCCAGGCGCGAACAGAAGATGGGCCTGCCGTCGCTTTGCGCGGCCATCTCGCGCCGCAACTCTTCGGTGGGATGGGAATCATCCGCGCGTGTTATGACAATGCAATCGGCCCGCGTCAGCTCAGCAGGTGATTCGCGCAAGATGCCGGCAGGCAAGAGCCTTCCATTGCCCCATGGATTGGTGGCGTCGATCGTGAGAATGTTCAGGTTGCGAGCCACGCGCAGATGCTGGAAACCATCGTCCAGGACAAACACTTCGCTCTGGAAGTTCTCAACGGCCCAACGGGCCGCTGATACGCGGTCGGCATCGCTGATTACCGCGGCCAGACCTCTCAATCTCTCCGCCAGGAGCAGCGGTTCATCACCCGCTTGCGCGGGGTCAGAAATGATTTCAGTTCCATCCGAAACGATGACGCGAGTGCCGGCGCTGCGACGGCCATAACCGCGCGTCAGAATACAGACTCGTTGGCCGCTATGCGCTAGCTCACGTGCGATCCATTCGACCAGAGGAGTCTTTCCGGTGCCGCCGGTGGTCAGATTGCCGACGCTAATCACGGGCACGCCCAGTTCATGCACGCGAAATCGGCCGGAACGATAGAGTGCGCGACGCGCCTTCATCGCCACGCCGTATAAGCGGCCCAGCGGCGTAAGCGCGAGTGCTGCAGCGCTATTCATTGGATCCCATGACTATCATTTAGCTGCAGTGACGCAGATCGCCGGGAAGGGAATCGGCGCGGCGGCGGGAGTTTCGAGCAGGCTGGCAATTGCCTGGAGAGTCTGCTCTGTCGCGCCGCGATTTCGATCGCAGACCATCAGGGCTCTTTGGCCGATGTCTCTTCGCAACGAGTCGTCAGACAAGAGTGCTTCAAGAGCGCTGGCAAGTTCCGCGGGTGCTGCGGACGCTGAAACATTCGGCAACTGAACAATAGCATCCTCATCCAGCATCGCATTCGTTATGGCCGCGAAGTTGTGCATGTGCGCGCCAGTGATGACACAGACGCCTCGAGCGGCGGGCTCCAGAATGTTATGACCGCCATGGGGCGCAATGCTGCCGCCGACAAAGGCAACGTCGGCCAGGCGATACGCCGCCCGCAACTCACCGATGGTATCGAGCAAAACCACTTCGCAACTTCTATCCTCGACTTGCGACTCTGCAGACCTGCGTGACCAGGTCAAACCGGAACCTTGCAGGAGCGAAGCCGCTTCACCAAATCGTTCCGGATGCCGGGGTGCGATCAGAAGACGTGCCCGTTGAGAATTCCTGATTTGTTTGAACGCGTCGATGACTACTTGTTCTTCCGAAGCATGCGTGCTGGCGGCGACTATTAGACGCGTAGTTCCATCGAACCCGAAACGCCGGCGCAGGTTTTCGGTGGTGGTATCGTCAATCGAGCTTTCGGAGCTATCAAACTTGAGGTTTCCCGGCATCAGAACACGCTCGTTCGGGATTCCCAACTCGCGTATACGCGTGGCGTCCTGCTCAGACTGCATCAGCGCAATCGAAAGATTGTTCAATACGCCGCGAATGAAAAAACGGATTAGCTTGTAACGGCCAAATGAAGTGGCCGAGATACGACCGTTAATCAGGGCGACGGGAATTGCTCGCCTATGACATTCACGGAGCAAGTGCGGCCACAACTCGGTTTCCATGATTAGAACGGCCGCCGGTCGCACGGTGCGCAGCACTCGCCGGACGGTCCAGGCCCAGTCAATCGGAAAGTAAAAGACAGCCGCGGCATCACGTCCAAATGCCTCTCGCGCGATCCGCTGACCCGTCACAGTAGTGGTAGAAATTACCAGCTGATAGGAAGGAAATCTTTCAAGCAGTGCCCGAACTAAAGGGCGTGCGGCCTCAGTTTCGCCGACGGAAACGCAATGCAACCAGATCCGAGGCCGATCGTCCAAACCAATTGCAGGTAAGCGGCCGAGGCGTTGACGAAGACCGGTGATGTACTTGCGAGTGCGGAAGGCGTCGATTGCAAACCACGGCAGCAGCGCGAGAAAGCCAACCGTCAAAAGCAGGCTGTAAAGCAAGTACATATTTGGCACAGACCTCAGTCTGTGATGTTTTGTTTACGGGAACCGAGTTCCGGGGTCGCTAGTCTCAATTCTAATCTTCGCGTTCATAGGCTAAAGGCTGTGGACTTTACTTAGCGCGTTCGATGTAACGTCCTTCCGTTGGGTCAACGCGCAGACGATCACCCTCGTTGATGAAAGGCGGCACTTGAATGGTCACGCCGTTTTCCAGAGTCGCCGGTTTGTTGACGTTGGAGACTGTCGCACCCTTCATGGTAGGCTCGGTCTGCGTAACCGTTAGTTCAAGCGATGGCGGCAATTCAATTCCGATCGGCAAGCCCTCGTAAAACTCTACTTGCAGTTTGAGCCCGGGCGCCAGCCATTGCGCTGCGTCGCCGAGGTCTTCTCCACTCAGAGCCACCTGTTCATAGGACTCAGTGTTCATGAAGTGATGGTGCGAGCCGTCCGAATACAGATATTCCATGTCGTGCTGCTCGAGCGCTGCTTTGTCCACCGTATCCGCCGAGCGAAAACGATGATCGAAAGACGAGCCGGTGCGAATATTGCGCAGCTTGGTTTGCACCATAGCGCGCAGGTTGCCGGGCGTATGATGTCGAAAGTCGACAACTTTGCAGAGCTGGCCTTCAAAAAGAATCACCATGCCGCGCCTGATTTGGGTTGCTGGAATTGCCATTACGTTTCTAAGGTCTTTCTATTGGTTTTTAGTCGTGCGGCGACAGATAAGGATCACGGCACTGTTGCAAACGACGTAGTCTAGCGGCACGAACGAGTGATTGTCCAGCGGCCTAATTCAGCGGTATTCGAAAAACAAAACAGAGCGAGCAAGCCCGCTTTGAATGCATCCTTAAGATCACACCCGGCGCTGCTTGCTCGCTCTCAGGAGGAGCCCACCTACCTGAATGAATTAACGTGGAAAGCGAAGCCGAGTTCCAGAATAATTTGTCGGTAAGCGTTAGTCTTTGTTTCGAGTTCCGCCTTTAGGCGGGAAGGGTGGTAGAGTTCTTCAGAGCCGCCTGAAGGCGGGCCTCCAAACCCCACAGACTTGAAATCAATGCCCGCTAGGCAGCGCGCGCGCGCAGTTCCTGCCGTTTGCGAACTACATGATCCAGCCATTCCTGCGCATGCTGGTAGCGGGGAAAACTCTGCTCTTCAGCTCGAAACGCGTTCGTGTGGTAATAGCGTCTGCCGTTAACGATGCGGGCAGGATGTTTGATGTGCAGCATTTCGTGGAACAGGATGTATTCGACGAACCATTCGGGAACTTCGCGGGAGTCCAGGATTTTGCTAATCGTGATTGTGTCATGCGCGGCATCATGATGGCCGAGAATGCTTCGTGCTCGCCGCTGAGACCAGGTTAAGACTGGCTTTTCGATCTCACCGTCAAAATAGCGGCGGTTGAGTTTCGCGAAGATGCGATCCAGATCATAGACCTGGCCGTTGGCCGCCGAAATTACCTTGCGCCCACGTTGTCGTCGGGCGATGTCTGATGCCCGCAAGAGCTGGGGACTGAACGCGTAGGAACGGTAGATGCGCTCCTGGTCCCGAGGCGCCTTGCGCGAAAGCAACCGCGCTACGAGCAGGAACGCCAACGCCCGGATCACCTCAGGTGGCGCCGCCTGAAAAAGATCAGACAGCCGCACGTAGATTCGACCGGCCCGAACCCGAATCGTGTGATGCAATCCAGCGTATGGATAAAACTTCACCTCGATCGCAGTCACGTCCAGTTGAAAGCGTTTACCTGCCCGATCAAGCTGCCGGAAGGCATCGTAGAAGACTTTCTTAAGATGAAGATCTGATTGCGGCATTTTCGCAAACCGGAAACTCGACCCATCTTAGGGTCGACTTCGTGGCTCGTCAAACAGGACCGAGTGGATCCCGCCAAAGCCCTTGTCTGCGCAGGAAATCTTGCTCGCAGGGCTCACACCAGTGGAGACAAAGCCGAGAGGCTTCTCTTAAGCGTAGCGTTAACAGAGGTTTAACTGGCCGCTACTACTGATTATTCGGGTATCACGAGCGCCGCTCAGAGCCGCAAGACCGCTTTAGAAACAATGGTTTGCGAGACCTCTGGTTATTTCGCTATACTGGCCGCAGCTCAGAAAGTTTTTCTCGCTGGCCCGTCCGGCTCCAATCAGGGATGGTTTAAGATCGGCGGAAACACATAGGTCAATCTAATGGCTCGCACTACGAGTTCCAACAAATCCCGACGGCCGACGCGTGACTCGCGCCGGGAAGCGGTGCTCTCGGCGATCATCGAGGAGCATCTGGTGACGGGAGACGCAATCGGTTCGCACACCGTTTCTGATAGATTCGCGCACGCGACCGGCTGGAGCTCGGCCACTATTCGTAACGTCATGTGCCAGTTGGAAGACTCTGGTTTACTTGAGCAGCCGCACACCTCCGCCGGGCGCATACCCACTGACAGGGGCTACCGTTACTATGTCGATAACATGCTGGATTCGACGCGTTTGTCGAAGAATGATCTGAGAGCGATCGAAAGGATCGATCTGGGGCACGAAGGCAAGGTCCGCCCGGATCGTCTGATGGAGAAGGCTTCGCATGTGCTTTCCCAGCTTTCAGAAAATGTGGGAATCGTGGTCTGGCCCTCGCTAGCTGAGAATCGTTTGAAACACATTCGCTTCATGCGACTGCCCGACAGCCGGATTCTCGTCGTGCTGGTATCAGCCTCGAACATTGTCCACGACAAAGTCATCACCCTCGATGAAGCGTTTACCCAGGACGAGTTGGACCGGACCGCGCGTTATTTGAACGTTGAGTTTGGCGGCAAGAGCCTGCTGACGATTCGCGACGAAATGATTGCCTTGATGAGGGAAGAGAAAGCGCTCTATGACAAGCTTCTGCGCAACGCCATGCTTTTATGCGAGCGAAGCCTCCAGGGCGAAGACGAGGCTACCGCTGAAGTTTTTCTTGATGGGGCCTCGAACATTCTGGCCAAGCCTGAATTTGCCAGTGCCGAGGGGATGCGCGAGTTGTTTCGAACTTTCGAGGCCAAGTCGCGCCTGATAAAGATTCTCAACGAGTGTGTCGCCAGCAATTCGCCAGGCGGAAGTGTCAGGGTCGTAATTGGCAGAGAGAATGTTGCCTCATCAATGAAACGTTGCTCAGTAATCACCACCTCTTACCGCGTCGGCGGTGACGTTTCAGGTACCTTGGGCGTAGTCGGGCCGATGAGGATCGAGTACGGTCGCCTGATGGCTGTGGTAAACTACCTTGCGCGTTTCATAGAACGTGCTCTTGTGAATGAAGCGTCTCTGCAATAAATTGACCCAGCTTGTCTGGCAGTCTCCTGAATAAAGATTCGGATCTCAATGGCATCAGATCGAAAGCATAAACAGTCGAATAACATTCCCATTCGCTTCTTTGAGGGCGACGACTCAGACTCCTCTGAAGACATTGCGGAGTTGGAAGAGCGAGCCGAGCTCTCCGACAGCGAGACAGACTCTGAAGCGGACGCATCCGACCACCGGGCTGTCGATAGCGGTTTCGGAGGTCCCGACCTGGCGGAACTCGTCGCTTCGCGCGCGGAGCTGAAACGTCTCCAGACCGCGCTGGATGAAGCAAAGGAAGGCCTCGCGCGCCGGCAGGCGGATTTTGAAAACTATCGTAAACGAATCGAGCGCGAACGCGGCGAATCTCACAACCGTGTCGTTGGAGATATCGCGCGTAAGCTATTGCCGGTGGTTGATAACCTGGCCCGCGCTCTGGACGCGGAAAAGACAGTTCAGTCTCACGAATCCAGGGAGTTCCGGCATTTTCTACATGGGGTAGAGTTAATCAACAAACAACTCAACGACGTGCTTGAATCACTCGGCATTCAGCCAATTGTCTCGGTTGGCGAACGCTTTGACCCCCATATTCACGAGGCTGTGGTCACTGAACCCTCGGACCAGTACGAACCCGACACAGTGACCGAAGAGCTCGCCCGCGGCTACCGCATAGGTGATCGTTTGCTTCGGCCGGCCATGGTCAAGGTTGCGGCCCGGAGAGACGGCGAATAGACCTTCGTCCCAAAAAAATGGGTAAGATCATCGGAATCGATTTAGGAACTACCAATTGCTGCGTCGCTGTGCTCGAAGGCGGCACGGTCCAGATCGTTCCCAACAAAGAGGGCGGACGAACGACACCCAGTGTGGTCGGATTCACAGACAAGGGCGAGCGCCTGGTTGGACAAATCGCGAAACGCCAGGCAGTCACTAATGCCTCAAACACTGTTTACGCCGTCAAGCGACTGATCGGTCGCAAGTATGACTCGCACGAAGTGGGGCGCATGCGGGACACGGCGCCCTTTGAAATAGTTGATTCGCAAAACGGCGACGCTCGCATCAGGGTGCAGGGACGGGTCTATAGCCCACCGGAACTTTCCGGCATCGTCTTACAGCGTTTGAAGGCAGCGGCCGAAGACTTTCTTGGTGAGTCGGTAGCCGACGCAATCATCACCGTTCCGGCCTACTTTGACGACACCCAGAGACAAGCGACCAAGGACGCCGGCAAAATCGCGGGCTTGAAAGTCGAGAGGATTATTAACGAGCCTACGGCGGCAGCGCTGGCTTACGGTCTGGGTAAAGCGACGGCGGAAAAGATCGCCGTCTACGATTTGGGGGGCGGCACGTTCGATATTTCCATCCTGGAAATGAATAACGGGGTGTTCGAAGTCTTGTCCACCTCTGGAAACACTTATCTGGGTGGCGAGGATTTCGACGAGCGCATCATGAATTGGATGGCCGACCAGTTCCATCAGGACACAGGCATAGACCTGCGCAAGGATCGGCTCGCCCTGCAGCGTCTCAAAGAAGCCGCAGAACGGGCCAAATGCGAATTGTCTTCGGCTACTGAGACCAGCTTCAATCTCCCGTTTATCGCGGCCGACGCCTCAGGCCCCAAACATCTGAACAAGGTTCTCACGCGCGAGAAGCTTGAGGAGCTGGTGGATGATTTGGTGCAGCAAACAGTGGAACCGTGCGAAAGGGCTCTGGCTGATGCCAAACTGAAAGCCTCAGAGATCGGCAAAGTAATCCTGGTGGGTGGACAGACTCGCTCACCCATAGTCGAACGCGCGGTCGAGAGCATCTTTGGAAAAAAAGCTTCGGCGGAAATCAATCCGGACGAGGTGGTGGCGATGGGCGCGGCGATTCAAGGCGGCGTCCTCACCGGAGACGTCAAAGACATCGTGCTGCTGGACGTGCTGCCTTTGAGCCTGGGTCTCGAAACTCGTGGCGGATTGTTTACCAGAATCATTGAGCGCAACTCGACGATACCGCTGCGCAACAGCCTTACTTTCACTACCGTCGTGGACAATCAGTCGTCAGTGGAGATTCATATTCTTCAGGGCGAGCGCGAGGTCTCAACCGGCAATCGTTCTCTGGGAAAATTCGAGCTGGTCGGAATCCCCGCCGCGCCGCGCGGCGTGCCCCAAATCGAAGTTAGTTTTGAAGTCGACGCGAATGGCATCGTCTCGGTCTCGGCCACGGACAAGGCGACCGGCCGCGAACAGCAGATGCGCATCACTCCCACTTCGGGACTGTCGCAGGACGAAATTGATCGGATTATTAACGAGGCCCAGACCTCGGCCGAAAGCGATCGCGAGCTGCGCGACAGAGTGGATCTGGTTAACAAGCTCACCAGTTTGGTGAAGAACACTCAACGAGCTTTTATGGAATTTGGCGGCTTGCTTTCCAAAGAAGCCCAGGAAGAGGGCCAGGACACTTTGAGGGAAGGCGATGCCGCCATCGGCGCGGCAGAGGTGGGCGCGATTCGCCTGGCGCTGGACTCAGTCGACCGGCTTGCCCGGCAGCTTACCAACGCTATGATGAGTCAAGCCGACGAGGCCGAGACGAAAGACAGTTGAGCGAATTCTGTCTAAGATCAGGGTAGCTCAAAGAGCATTCGCCGGGCTGCCAGGCGCTTGCGCGCAAACTAATGGTTTGCGTTACAATTATCTGGCGGTCAGCAGCTTGCCGGTGCAAACGGTTCAACTGCTGGCCGTTCATTACTGATACCAGGGACGATGGCAATTAATAAACGCGATTATTACGAAGTGTTGGGCGTGGTTCGCACCGCGACTGACCAGGATTTGAAGAGCGCTTACCGGCGGTTGGCTCATCAACATCATCCTGATAAGAATCAGGGAGACACTGACTCCGAAGAGAAGTTCAAAGAAGCCGCGGAAGCTTACGCGGTGCTTTCGGATCCGGAACAACGCCAGCGTTACGATCGTTTTGGCCATGCCGAAGTCTCCAGCGCCGCCGGCGCGGCGTGGGGCGCGCCTGGCTTTGGCAACATCGAAGACATCCTCGGCGATCTGTTTGGGTTCGGCGACGTGTTTGGTGGAGGCCGGACCGGCTCTCGGCGATCGAGTGCGCAGCGTGGCGCGGATCTGCGCTACGATCTCGAAATCACTCTGGAGCAAGCCGCAGCCGGCCTGACCGCCCAGTTGCGAATTCCCAAGTTGGAAACCTGCGAGTCGTGCAAGGGCTCTGGCGCAAAGGAAGGCACCCAGCCCGAAGTTTGCCGCACCTGCGAAGGCGCGGGCCAGGTACGCTTCCAACAGGGTTTCTTTTCCGTCTCGCGCACGTGCGGCTCATGTCGCGGTGCGGGTCAGGTTATTGCCTCTCCCTGTGAAACGTGTCGCGGCGCCGGTCGCGTTGAGCAGGAGAAATCAATCGAGGTCAAGATTCCCGCCGGCGTCGAAACCGGATCGAGACTCAGATTGCAACGCGAAGGCGAGTCCGGCGTCTACGGTGGTCCGCCGGGAGATCTCTACGTCGTCATTCACGTGGCCGAGCACGAACAATTCGAGCGACAGGGAAATAATTTGTATGCTTCGGTGCCGGTTACGTTTGCGCAGGCCGCGCTTGGGTCTGAGGTTAATATTAAGACCCTCACCGGCGACCAATCATTGAAGGTTCCCGCCGGCACTCAAACCGGCACGGTTTTCCGCGTGCGTGGGCAGGGAATGCCGGTGCTGGGTGGCCGTGGCAAAGGCGATCTGTTTGTGTCAGTGTCTGTGGTCACGCCGACTATGCTGAACCGCGAACAGCGCAAGCTGCTGGAGCAGTTGGCAAAGATTGAAACACCGGACCTGGAAGACAAGAAACTCGTCGACAAAGTACGCGACATCTTTGGATAGGATGTAGCGCAGCGCGATGATGTCCGTAACACCCGCATGAACGAGTGGGGCAACCACGGTTGATAGCTGCCGGGCGAGTTGTTAACTTGTACGCTTGTTCGACGGTTGCCGCCCATGCGTTGCGTGCGCGGGCCAGGAGTTTGCGCTAGATCTCAGAAAGGCACCTTATGAAATCCCCCTTTGGTTTTCCCCGTCTGTCTCTGCCGCTGCTGTTGCTCGTGTTGCTGTCGGCATTTTCCGCCGCCACCGCCCAGGACGAGTACGCCGGGGTAAAGACCTGGGAGACTTTCGACTTTGCCAGCCGCAGTGCGCCTCCGGCGGATATTTCCGCATTAGCGCTGGAGGATTTGAAGCTCGTTCGCGGAATTGTCTTTGGCAAGCACGGCCGCGTTTTCAAAGATCCGGACATCAAGCGCTTTCTGGAGTCCCGCACCTGGTTCAAGGCTGATCCGAACTTTCAGAACTCTTCGCTCAACGATACCGAACGCAGGAACCTCGACGTCATTCGGATTGCTGAAGCGCGCAAGCATGACACCGTGCAACCTGGGGACATGCGACTCTACCAGGACCGCGCCCTGACCCGGAAAAAGCTCGGCACCCACACCAGCGCCGAATGGACCGTGCTCGCTGCTGAGATCGAAGCCATTCACGGAAAGCGGTTTGACGATACCGTCTGGCTGCAACAGTACTTTGACGAGCGTTACTGGTACCGCCCAGCCACCCATTACGATCCCAAAGGCCTGAGTGTTATCGAGCAGAAAAACCTGCAACTGATCGACACCATCCAGAAACAACAGCGTCGCGTGGCGATTTCACCCGGCGATATGGAATTGTTTGAGAACAAACTGGTTTCAGATCAGATGTTGCGGGGTTTGAGTCTGCACGAGCTGCGTTTACTGCGAAATGAAATCTACGCGCGCCACGGCCGGATCTTTAAGACCGTCTGGATTCAACAGTATTTTGGCGGCCAGCCGTGGTACGACCCGAAAGAGGATTTCAAGGATGAAGAGATTTCGGGCAGCGACAAAACCAACATTGAAACCATCGTCAAGTACGAAAACAAACTGCACGATTCGATCAGCAATAAACCGATCACGCGTGCGCTGCTGCAGGGTTTGTTCCTCGAGGACGTGCGCAAGATGCGCGACGAGATTTACGCGCGTCACGGAAAGGTTTTCAAGGATCAGTGGACGCAAAAGTACTTTGCCAGCTTTGACTGGTACAAAGCCAATCCAAATTTCACCGACGCTTCATTAAGCGTCGTTGAAAAGGGAAACCTCGCGGTCATCGCCGGGTATGAAAGGAAAGCCGTAACGGCGATGTCCACAATAGAAGGTTGATAAGACAAAAGCGGGCCCCGCGTGCCGGGGCCGAGAAACAGTAGGCAGTGAGCAGTAGGCCGTGAGCAATAGCAGCGGGCAGTAGGCAGAGTTAACTTCCATGCGTTATAAGGACCGAACCATCCACTCTGTAGCGGAAATGCTGAGGGCCTTGAAACAGCAAGCCAAACCAAAACAGCTTATCTGGTTTCGGGGTCATTCACGGAGGGATTGGAAACTCGTCCCCGGCTTAGCGCGCCTGCCTAAAAATCTCAAGGCGGAAAACGCGCTTATCAAACGGTTCATGTAGAACGCGATCCCTCTCATCGAGAGGCCGCCACGTGAGGAATGGGAATGGATGTTCCTCATGCAGCATCACCGAGCCTCGACTCGGCTACTCGACTGGACCGAGAGTCCGTTGGCTGCACTCTATTTTGCTGTTCGGAATAAGGAGCACGCCAGAGCGAATGGGGCGGTGTGGTGCCTTGATGCTGTGGCGCTGAACCGAGTGGCAAATCTCAAGTTTGAATTCGAAGCGGAAATACCAGCGTTTGGACGCGACAAGGTTCTGCAAAGCTACCTTCCGAGTCATGTGCAGGAGGACCCATCCGAGTTGTCTCCAGTTGGGATAATGGGCCCGCGGAACACCAGGCGCATGGCTGCACAACTCGGAACGTTCACAATTAATCATCGTTTGCACACACCGATCGAAGAGATTGGTGCGAGCACGCATGTCGGGAGATGGACCATTCCAGCTAGGTCGAAGAGTAATATTCTTAAGGAGCTTGCGCACCTTGGATATTCCGCGCTAACTCTATTCCCCGAATTAGACCGTGTCGCCGACTTGAGTAGCGAGTTGCTAAAATGAAATTTGAAATCACAGAGCTACGTAGTCGAACGGTGTGGAGTCTGTACCGAATGCGTGATCGCATTCAGCTAGATCCCGACTACCAACGAATGAGCGATATCTGGACCACAGATAAACGCCAAGGCTTGGTCGATACGATTCTTAATGACTTCGACATTCCAAAGCTATACCTACACAAGTTTAGCAGTCCTCTCAAAAAGGGCCACCAGACATACGACTACGCGATTATCGACGGGAAGCAACGACTTGAGACGATGTGGGGTTTCATCGATGGCAACATTGCACTAGCACCGGAGTTTGATTTCTTTAAAGACCCTAAGATAACCGCTGGGGAAATGACATACGGTGAATTGGGTAAAGAGTACCCCGACTTAAAAGTTCAGTTCGACAGTTTCCAACTATCTGTCATCTGCATAGAGACCGATGATATTGAGATGGTCGAGGAAATGTTCTTGCGGCTGAATGAGTCAGCACCCCTTTCCGCTCCAGAGAAACGAACGGCGTATGGCGGACCAATGCCCCAAGCCATCCGCAGGCTGGCAAAGAGACCCTTTTTCACGACAACCCTTCCTTTCCCAAATAAGCGATACCGGCACTTTGACTTAGCCGCCAAATTTCTGTTTGCCGAGGGAGAAGGGAAGGTGGTTGATACCAAGAAGGCCTACCTTGATGATTTCGTCGAGAAGCACTCTGACGAACCTCGGACAAAGATGCCGGCCTTCTTAAAGAAGGCGCAAGAAAATGTCGGACGTATGGCGAAGGTCTTCACGCCGAAGGACCCCTTGCTACGTCAGGTTGGCATAGTGAATCTTTACTATCACTTATTCCGTCTGGCTCATGACGGAGGATGGGGACAGAAAATAACCAGGAAACGTTTGGCCGACTTCGACAAGGTACGCGAAGCTAATAGAAGAAAAGCGGAGTTAAACGTTGGCGACGCAGACTATGATCTCCTGGAGTTTGATCGCTATGCTCAGTCGCCTAACGATGGCTATGCGATTAAGTTCCGGTTGGCAATCCTATTGCGAAACGTATTTAAGAAGAAGGTCTCCGCAGATGACCTCTAGCAGATCGCATATCGGCTGGGTCGGCTACAAGAACGGGCTTTCAGCCGCAACGGCTTTGACAAGATAGTCGCGATTAGCTCGTCCAGACCGGCGTGGGTTGTTGTGAAAGTTTTTGTAGCGCGGTCCGCTGCCCAGAAATTGCAGACGGCAAACAGTAGTCGGCCTTCAGTAGACAGTAGTATTATCAACCACCATGACCGAAGTGACATTAACCACGATTTACGAAGAAGCCGAAGAAGGTGGGTATATCGGCTATGTCGCGGAGCTGCCCGGAGCCAATACGCAAGGAGAAACGCTGGAGGAAGTGCGTGTGAATCTGAGCGAGGCTATTCAACTAATTCTGGAAGCCAATCGCGAAGAATTCGAAAGGCAGTACTCGCCAAGTTCGAAAGTGACTCGGGAACGGCTAGTCTTGCGCGCAGCTTAGCGAATGAAAAGGGCCGACCTCATTCGCCATATTGAGTCCCACAGATGCATCTTTGTGCGCGAGGGCGGAAGTCATACGGTCTATCGCAACCCCGCAAACGGACTTGCTTCTACCATTCCGCGACACCGCGAAATCAAGAAGCACCTTGCCCGAAAAATCTGCGATGACCTGGGTATTCCTCGGCCTTAGGAAGAATGGTCCCAGAGGCCGCCAGGCAGCGGGCAAAAAGCTAATGATAAGCAGTGTTTGGAAGGATCGGAATCCGTCGTTGTGCCGGCGTCGCTCCTTCTCTCACGGGCCCGAACCTTAGCTATGCGTAGCCGCGGCTGCCGTGCAATGCTTCTCAAAAGCTTGTCGCAACTCGCCGGCAATTTGTTCCGGACCTCGGCCTTCGATTTGGTAGCGTTCCATCATGTATACGAGTTGGCCGTCCTTGAAAAGGCCGATTGAGGGTGACGAGGGGCCAAAACCGGTAAAGTAACTGCGAGCTCTTTCGGTAGCCTCGATGTCGCCTCCGGCAAACACAGTCGCAACTTTGTCAGGCCGGACGGCATTTTGCAGGGCCATCGCGATACCGGGACGCGCTTTGCCTGCCGCGCAACCACAGATTGAATTAACCACTACCATGATGGTCCCTTTAGAATCTCTTAGTGTTTCGTCGACTGCTTCAGGTGTTTTCAATTCCTGAACGCCAAGCCGGGTCAACTCTTCGCGCATCGGTCGAATCACTTCTTCTGGATAAGGCATTTCTTAATTTCTCCTCTGAATTTATCGATCAAGTTGTTTTGAGTTGTGATTATACCACGATCACTCAATGGTCGGTTGAGTTGCGTAGACTTGGCGCTGAGTTGAGCCTTACGATCCAAACTGGGAGCTACTCATAGACTTTAGTCTGCGGCCGCACTCCTGGACTCACAGACTGAAGTCTGTGCCACTATTGTTATCCGCCGGGGTTGGTCGCCATCACCTGAGATTCGTATACGCCAAACATCCGCAGGCATTGGGTAACGCCCCAGGCGCTCTCCCCACTCGACGATCACGACCGCGGCTTCATCACTAAGAATCTCATCCAGATCGACGGCGTGGGCCGCTGATAGGCCTTCCCCAAGGCGATAAAGATCGAGGTGATAAAGCAAGAGCCGGCCCTGATGAAGATTGACCAGAGTGAACGACGGACTGGTTATATCTTCTTCGTTCAGCCCCAGCGCGCGGGCGACGCCTTTCACGAAAACGGTCTTGCCGGCGCCGAGCGGGCCGTCAAGCAAAATAATCTCACCGCCGGAAAGTTGTTTGCCGATGCGCACACCCAGATCGAAAGTCTCCTGCTCGTTAAAAGAGACCCATTCACCGTTGGGAACTGACGTTTGTGCCGTAGTGCTCATGATTTGTGACGCAGGTTGTCGCTATTGTTCCGGATTCGGCAAAGGTATTTCGCCCTCGGGATCGAGCGCACAGATGGCGGCTCCCAGATGTTCACGGATGTCGGAAGCGAGCATTGTTCGCATGCCCATCTCCTCAGCCGCCAGATCGCCCGCCAGGCCGCTGATGTAAAGTGCAGCGATTACCGTCTCTAACGCGTCGGCTTCCTTCTTTAAAGTTCCGTAGGCCTGCGCCAGGAAGCCCGCGATTACTCCGGTCAGCGTGTCGCCGGCGCCGGCTGTCCCCAGACCCGCGTTGCCGGTCGGATTAACGAAGACTCGGCCATCGGGCGCGGCCACCAGCGGCCGCGTACCCTTCAAAACGACAATCACTTCATGAGCCACAGAGAACTCGCGTGCGGCTGTAACCCGATCATCAAGGGGGGACTTATCATTCCTGCCAATCAAACGGAGCATTTCGCCGGCGTGCGGCGTTAGGACTACAGGCAGATCCACCGAGCCATGCAACCCGGCCGGCCAGGGTGCCAGGCAATTCAATCCGTCAGCGTCAACTACGACGGGCGTCCTCCGCTGCTCAACTACGGCCCTCACAAAATCACGCGTCCGATCCTCCTCGGAAGATAATCCGGGACCAATGGCGATCACGTTTGCGCGTTCAGCAAGTCTCAAAACATGGCTGAGCGCCTCGTCGCTGACGGCGCCCCGATCAGTTTCCGCAAGGGCCGCGGTCATTACTTCCGGCATTACCTGGGCGGCCACTAAAGGCTGGGCAGACACCGGCGTCCCTACGGTAACGAGGCCCGCGCCCGAGCGCATGGCGGCGTTTCCGCAAAGCGCGGCTGCGCCCGTAAATCCGCGCGAGCCGGCGATTACCAGGACGTGACCGTGCGAATTCTTGTAAGAATCGGCGGCGTATCGAGTCTTGATCAACCAGTGGCGCGCGTCAGCCTCTTCAATCAAAAACAGGCTCGACGCTGCCTTCTGAATCAATTCTGGCGGCGAACCAATGTCTGCGACGATCAATTTTCCGTTGTAGTTAGCAGCGGGAGGTAGAACGTTAGCGGGCTTTCGCGCGGTCATCGTAACGGTGACGTCTGCGTGAACGGCTATACCAATAGGCTGAGCTGAATCGGCGTTGAGCCCGGAGGGAGTGTCGATCGAAAGGATCACAGCGCGCGCCGTCGCACCTTTATCATCTAATCGCCGAAGCCGGAGTAAGTAACTAACAGCTTCACGGTAGACTCCGGTCAGCGGCCGCGTCAGTCCGGTGCCAAATAGAGCATCGACAACGACGACGTAGGGCTGGGACAATTCGTTGCGTTCCAGACGGCTCCATTCGTCTGCTGAGGTGCATTCGAAAAACCTGATCGACACATCAGGCGCGTAACTGTTTGCCTTCTCGAAGTTCGTCTGCGCGTCTCCTTTTGTATCTTTGATCCTGCCGAACAAGACAGCGTCGACGGTTGCCCCGGACAGCGCGAGTAACCTCGCGGCCGCCGCGCCATCGCCGCCGTTATTTCCAGGTCCGCACAAGATCAGGATCGATTCGTCCGCTCCGCCACCCAGTGCCGTGACTGCTTGAGTAACTGCGCCAGCGGCGTTTTCCATCAGCACTAACGATGGAATGCCATAGAGCTCGGTCGTCTTCAGATCGATATCGCGCAGCTGCGCCGACGAAATAACAGGCTTCACAGCGGGATGATAAGGACAATGTTGTAGACGGGTCAATTAAGGGCAGAAGACAAATCGGCAAGGATGCCTTCCACCAGGAAAAACAAAACGACGCCGCTGGGGTCTTTACCCCGCCGCCTTGCCGCTGCTCCAGCCTATCCGTCTTTTTGGGATACTGAGGTAAAGAAGTAATGCCCCGCCTTCTCCAGAAATCTATCCTGGCCAAGCCGAGGGGCCTGGTTCGAAGCTGACCGACCTTCGTCATTCTGACTTGACCAGGCTTCAGAATGACCTCGGCTGACTGACCCTTCCAACCTCAAAATCGCAAAAACAGGCCTAAAAATGGCGATCTGAGCCTTGGCATACACGTTGTTAAGGAGGAGAGCGCCAGCACCCTCGAGTGCTGCGATTGAAGATTAAGTCCAAAGCAGTCTGGTGGAGTTTCGAATGACAAGAGAAAGACGAATACGGACGCGGTTAGGTTGGCGATGGCTCACGGCCCTGGGGCTGGCGATGTCATTACTGGCTGGACTCCTCGTAACCAACAGCGCCAAAGCGCAGAATATGAAGCAGCCCGAAACGGCTCGCAAAACAGCGCTGAGCAAATACGCCTGGGATCTTACCGCCGCCGCCGAGCAGGGCCGCTTTGATTCGTTGACGGAGCGACGCGACGAAACCAACCGGGCCATTGAGATACTCTCCAGCTCCAATAAGAACAATCCGGTTGTCCTGAGCGAATCTCCCGCCGTGCGTGATCTGGTAGCGTCTGGTGTAGCGCGACGGCTCGTCAAAGCAGATGTGCCCGAATCGTTATATGGCAAGCGCTTATTCAAATTGAATCTCGACGCCTTGTTTCACGATTCGAAAACTGCGCGCGACCTCGTAAACAATATTTCAGCAATTCTCTCTGAAATCGCCCAATCCGAATCAAAAATCATTCTCGTCGTCGATCCCATTCAGTCCTTGATGGGTCCCTCCTCCGCCTTTGACGGCGCCCCTTCGGCGATGTTGCGCGATGCGATCAAGAATGGCCAGGTTCAGTGTTTTGGCGCTTCGACCGACATAGCCTTCAAGGAAAGCATTACCAGCGATGAATTACTGGCGCCACTCTTTGCCGGCGTCGAAATGCGAGAAGTTGCAGACGCAGGCCAGCAGACTGAGGACAGCCTAAAGGCCCAAGACGCTGCGAACCCAAACCCGGAAGAATTCGTCGGCGACAAAGTCTCGGCCGATTTGCGCGAATTGATCGATAGCCGCCATGCTCCTCAACGGGTCAAGGCGATACTGCAGGTCGACAATACCAACAGCCACGCGTTGCAAGCCCAACTTGCGGCGTACGGCGTCAAGGTTGAATCCCGCATGCCGCAGTTTGGAACGTTGGCCGTCGATATTCCTACCAAAGCCATCGAGAAGATCGCCGCTACCGGCAACTATCTATCGCTCGATCGCAGGATAGATGGTCTCGGGCATGTAGAAGCCACCGTAGGCGATGACGCCATGTTGGCGCAGTCAGGAAACAGCACCCTGAATGGCAGCAGCATCGGCGTCGCCGTTCTCGACTCGGGCATCTCGAGCAGGGTCAAGGGACTTTCCAATCGGATCGTGTACAGCAGGGACTTCACTGGTGAAGGCACTACTGAGGACTGGTACGGTCACGGGACTTTCGTGGCCTCGATGATTGTTTCGCCGTATGGATCGTACGGCGGCATCGCGCCGAGCGCGAACCTCGTTAATTTCCGGGTGCTCAATTCAAGGGGCACGGGTTCAATGTCAGCGCTTCTCGCAGCGCTGGACGCGGTGATGACTAACCGCAGCACTTACAACATTCGCGTAGTTAATGTCAGTCTGGGAACGGCTGCGGTTGATTCTTACAAGAACGATCCGCTGTGCCGCGCTGTCCGCCGTCTGGTTGACGCAGGCATTGTAGTTGTGGCGGCGGCCGGTAACGACGGCAAGGACGCGCTGCATCCAAAGCTATACGGACACATTCATTCGCCGGGCAACGAGCCTTCGGCGATCACGGTAGGTGCGGTGAACACCTTTGGTACCGATGTCCGAAGTGATGACGGGGTCACGACCTACAGCTCGCGGGGACCGACTCGCAGTTACTGGACGGATTCGACCGGCGTCAAGCACTACGACAACCTGATCAAGCCAGACCTGGTCTCTCCCGGCAATAAGATCATCGGCGCTGCGGCGCCTAATAGCGGGCTGGTCCTGCTCAATCCTACCCTGCTCGTTGGCAAGACAAATATACGGCTGAGTGGCACTTCGGTTTCGGCCCCGATCGTTGCGGGCGCGGTCGCAGTGCTGTTGGAAGCCAACCCGAAGCTGACGCCGAATCTGATCAAAATGATTCTGATGTACACCGCGCAGCCGCTGGCGAACTTCAACATGCTCGAACAGGGCGCAGGCGAACTGAACCTGGAAGGTGCTGTGCGTCTGGCGAAACTCGTGAGGACGGACTTGTCCCCTTCTACCGAAGTCGGCGCGCCGTTGTTGGCCTCGGCGCCGCCGTCTCCGGAGAGCACGATCGCGGGTCAAACCTTTAAATGGTCCCAGGGCGTGCTATTCAAATACGACTGGGCCACAGGCTTGGATTTGATCACCAAGTACCAGGGAATCTATGGTCTTGGCATCCTCGTCAGCGATGGAATTCTGGTTAGTGACGGAATACTCGTATCCGATCTGAGTAAGCTCTCTAGCGGTATTCTGGTCAGCGACAACATCATGGTCAGCAACGGCATCACGATGGGCGACGGAACCGTGCTGATGAGCAGCGGCATCCTGGTCAGTGATGGGATCCTGGTATCCGATGGGATTTTGATCGGTGATGGGATTTTAGTCAGTGACGGAATATTAGTTAGCGATGGCATCCTGGTTTCGGATTCGACGCCCGAAACTACCGGCGATGCCACAACCTGCATGTCGCCAGAGTAACGCACCATCTCACCCCAGGACGATCAAGGCTTCGCGGCGGCGCGAAGCCTTTTTCTCTTCCCGTTACCATTTATCTTCCGCGGCCGGCTATTTTGAGGACGCGGCCAAATACAGTATTAAGCTCGGGCACTTTAAGCGCTGCAGTGACAGCAAAATAAATAAGACCGTAAGGCAGCAGGACCAGCGCCGCGATGATCGCCGGATGGTGGTTGCCGATGCCGAGCTTGATAGCCCATCCCACGCCGGCACCCGCTCCGGCTGCCAGCCAGAGTTTAGCCACATAACCGAGTCGCAATCCAGTCTTGCCGATGCGTTTGTTGAGGGACCTCCGGAGTAATGCAAACTCGATCCAACCGGCTAAGCCCGCCGAGGCGGTCAGCCCGGCGACTCCCCACTTTGGATCAAGACCAATTGCCGGCGGCAAAGGAATCGCGAACAGGTAGCCGAGAACAGTCGTCAGGGTCACTCTAATGACAGCGTACAGCAGCGGCGTGCGCGTATCGTGCAACGCATAGTAGGTCGATGCGTAAAGGCGACCGAGCGTCGAAGCCAGCAAGCCAATCGTCGAACCGGCCAGAATTCCCCACACATACCTGGAATCTCCAGCCCCGAATCGGCCTGATTGATACAGGGCCCCCGTCATTACATCTCCGAACGCCATCATAGCCACGACGGAAGGAACGATAAAGAAGGCGATTCGCCTCAACCCCCGGTCAAGCCGGAGACGCAATTGGCTGGCGACCTCGGTGGTTGTGCCCTGGGCGCTGGACATCGCCGGCAGTTCGGCTGCGGAGATGGACATACCAAACAAACTTACCGGCAACGTGTAAAGACTCTGGGCGTAAGCAAGCGCGGCGACCGCCTGGGCGCTGATTAGCCCGGCAAGCATCGCATCCACGAACGCTGAGATTTGCACTACACCTCGGCTCATTAACACGGGGAAGAAGGTTCTCATGATCGTGCGAACGGTTTCGCTTGCGATGTCCAGAACGGGACGAAGCCGGCGAATCAGTTTCAAGACAGTGGGCATTTGAACGGTTAACTGCAAAGCACTGGCGACCACCGAGCCCCAGGCGGCCAGAGTAGCCAGATGAAACTGGTCCTCGCGTCTCCCAAACCAAATCAGGGTTCCAATCAGCGCGAGATTCCATACCACTGGGGCCGTGTAAGAGAGGAAGAAGCGGCGGTGACTATTGAGCACTCCCAGACACCAGGCGGACAGAACTAAAAGCCCCGCTCCGGGAAAAAGGATTCTGACGAGCTGGATTGTTAAGGCGCGGGTAGATTGGTCGAAACTATAGGCGAAGAGACCGACAAAAAAAGGCGTGGTCACCACCCCGACAAGAACAATCAGCGAAGTTGCGAGCGCCAACAAGGTAAGGACTGCATCCGCGACGCGGGATGCTTCCTTTTTGTCCCCCTGGGCGAGAAGCCTGGCGTAGACAGGAATAAACGATGCAGAGAGCGCCCCTTCGCCAAAGACGTTTTGTAGGAAATTGGGGATTCGGAATGCAGCGTTGAAGGCGCCCGCAGCGTCTGAAATGCCGAGATAGTGGGCAAAGACTCGCTGACGAACAACACCGATGATGCGGCTGAGTAAGATGCCGGCGCCAACCATAAAAGCGGATTTGGCGGTGCTTTCCCTCTCACTCCGCTCGACGGAAAAAGGTCTCGGGAAGCTACCCGTTGCCTCGCCGACCACATCGACGGTCTCACCGGCTATCTCGGAGGCGCTGCTGCGGGGGTCCAGGCCCTCGGAGTTTGGGTTGTTGGGAGGTGTGGCGTCGGAACTGCCGCCTTCGGATTTCGAACCTGGGACATGTGACTGGGGACCGGAGTCCTGCTCGTCATTCATTTCTTAGAGTTGGTTCAGAGTTCAATTTTTAGTTTGCCGTTTGTTAGCACAAGCTAAAGCTTGAACTCTGAAGAAGGATTAAAGATTGTAGTCCCTGATCTTGGTTAAGAGCGTTTTGTAACTGACTCCCAGTGCTTCCGCGGCGCGAGTCTTGTTGTCGTCGTATTCAGCCAGGGCATCCGCGATTTTTCGCCGCTCGACAAGGGTCACGGCCCGTTCGGCTGCCTCTCCCAAGGTGCCGGAAGTATCGAAGCCAAAGGTCTTCGGGTCACTCGCCTCGAGGGCGTTGAAGCCCAGATCGCGCGGTTCCAGACTCGTGTCGTCTGCCAGGATACAAGCGCGCTCAATCGAGTTTTCAAGTTCGCGAATGTTGCCCGGCCAGCGATGTACACGCAACGCAGCCACACTGCCCTCGCTGAGCGTAGCTGCACGGCCGCGCAATTCATTTCCGAGTTGCGTCGCGAAATGACGTCCAAGTAAGACTACATCCTCGCCACGCTCGCGGAGTGGTGGAATCTCGATGGGGAACACGGCTAGCCGAAAGAAGAGATCGCCGCGAAACTCGCCCTTATCCACGGCGCCGCGCAGGTCTTTGTTGGTGGCCGCGACGACGCGAAGATCGACCGGCACCGGTCCCCGGCCGCCGATGCGATCGACGGACTTTTCTTCGATCGCCCGGAGTAATTTACCCTGCACTGCCAGCGGCAATTCTCCGATCTCATCAAGGAAAACCGTG
>Ga0137359_10000834_pt1 | contig 23840 bp, 23 predicted proteins | sample Mad1_40_16metaG_FD_108281 | JGI IMG/M metagenome (GOLD analysis project Ga0137359, IMG submission 108281) | Vadose zone soil microbial communities from Angelo Coast Range Reserve, California, USA - Mad1_40_16 metaG | ecosystem: Environmental > Terrestrial > Soil > Vadose zone | place: USA... | reverse complement strand
CAGATCATTTTACATCAATTCCGAAGCCGGCCTACTTCTTCGCTGCAGGCGACGCAGCCGTCTTTGGGGCAGCGGATCCACCTGGAGAAGCCGTTGCCGGTTGCGAAGCGGCCGATGAAGCCGCAGGCGAACCGGACGGCGCCGGTCTTAATGTACCAAAGTTCTGCGGGCTTTCAAGCATCTTAATTGCAAGATTGTTGACAACCTTTGAATCGTTCATCGCAACCTCAAGCAGGGCCGCGCTGAGCACATCGTTGCGCTGTTTCAGCAGAGCGTCTGTGATGTCCTTACGAACCTCGGGACTGTCATGTGTCAGGTTTTCCGACTGGAGCCGCTTGTCAGTCAGTTTGAAAATATACCACTGCCCAGCAGGAAAATGGACCGGGGTGGTAATATCGCCGTTTTGCATCGGACCAAACAGCTGCGAAATGGTTTCCTGCGGGAACCCGTTCTGCTTCAACTGCTCCTCGGTTGCAAAACCGATGTCTCCACCACGCACATTGGTGTTCGGGTCTTCGCTCTTCTCCCTGGCAACGGTCGCAAAGTCGGCGCCGTTCTTTAGGCGTGTATAAACGCCATCAATCTTAAGTTTTGCCTCGGCCTCGCCCTTGGCATCGTCCGAAAGGCCGTTATCCGCGGGATCGACAACGATGGCAGCAAGCCCTACCCCACGGTTTGCAACGTAGCGCTGGCGGTTATTTTCAAAGAAGTCCTGGACTTCCTTGTCGCTGATCTTGATCTGTCCGGAAACTTTTTCAAGGAGCTTCTGAACGGCAAGCGTCTTACGAGCTGCTTCACGCACAGCCTGCTCGGTCTGACCGCTGGTTTTGAGGTACTTCTGATATTCCTCCTCGGTCATCCCGTTCTGTTGCTTCTTCGAATTGATCGTACTGGTGACCTCGTCTTCTGTTGGAAGCAATTTTTCCTTATCGGCACGCTGGAAGAGGATCTCCTGCTTTACCAAACCATCCAGGACTTGCATACGGGCAGCAGCAAGCTCCAAAGGCGACATTTTTGCCTGCTGACCATTGGCCTGCTGGCTGAGAACAGTGTCAACCTCGCTCATCAAGATGTTTTTGCCATTAACGCTTGCGGCCACATCTCCGCCAGACCCGGCTGCTCCACTATTCCCGCACGCAGCGGACATAATGGCTAATATGGCAATTAAAAACATCGGTGTGTATTTTGCGGCTCTTTGCACTTTGGGTTTTAGCTCCTTTAAATCTAACAATTATTACGTCACCAAAAGGTAACCGGTCCCTGCAGCCTTGACGGGTTATAAAGGCGTTTGATATAAGTTTTCATTTCGAGTAATTATTACTCATTGCTTTAACTAACCAAAAGTCGCTTGCGCGCCTTTCAATTTTTCGGAGGAAATTAAGCTTCTATGGCAAAACGTTGCGAAGTATGCGGAAAAGGCCCGCAATTTGGAAATAATGTGTCTCATGCTAACAATCGAACGCGTCGCCGGTTCGAGCCCAATCTTCAGTCTATTCGAGTTCAGCGTCCTGCCGGCGGAGCGCAAAGGCTTAAAGTTTGCACGAGCTGTATCAAAGCTGGGAAGATTCTTAAAGCGGCTTAACAAAGTTCGTTCACTTCCGGATCGGCGGCGCTTTTGACAAGCTACTTTAAAGCGCCGTCGAGAGCTAATCCTCACCCGTCAACGCAATCAAATCAATTTCTACCCGTGCATCCCGTGGCAGCCTTGCTACCTCGACAGTAGCACGAGCCGGGGCGGAGCTGTGGAAATGACGGCCGTAAACTTCGTTCATTGCTGCGAAGTCGTTCATATCCACAAGAAACACCGTCGTTTTCAAAACTTTTTCCATGCTGCTGCCTGCAGCGGTAAGTACCGCGGTTAAGTTCCGCATCACTTGCTCGGTCTGTTCAGCGACGCCGCCAGGAACAAACTCTCCGGTAGCCGGATCAATCGGGATTTGGCCGGAAGCGAAAACAAAACCGCCAGCTTTGACAGCCTGCGAATAGGGACCAATTGCCCGAGGAGCATCCTCAGAAAAGACGATCTGCTTCACTATTTTGAATTCCTTTTTTCAACTATGGAGAGCAAAGGGGGCATTCTACCAAAACGGGCGCCGTGCGGCAACGCAGTGCTTAAAGGCGCTATCCAGCCAAGTTGGTTTTTACACTGCTCCCTGCAGCCTTTCGACGTCCAGCACGCCCGGAACATTCTTGATGGAATTAATCACCTTGTCGAGGTGTTTTACGTCAAAAACCTCGACAGTGACCTCAATCCTTCCCTTATCATCGGATTCCACCGACGCCCGCGCATCACGGATTCCGGTCTTCATATCTGAAATCGCGCCGGTAATACCGGCAATCATTCCCGTCCGGTTTTCGGTGATCGCCAAAAGCTTGACCGCATAAGCCGAACCATCCGTTTTACCCGCCCAATCGACATCGACGATGCGCTCGCGATTAACCATCAGCGCCTGAACGTTCTTGCAGCGCCGGGTATGCACCGCCACACCCTTTCCGCGCGTTATATATCCGATAATATCCTCGCCGCGCAGCGGATTACAGCACCGCGCACGCGTGATCATCAGGTCATCGACACCTCTAACGATGATGGCATCGTCGCCCAGCCGGATGAGCCTTTTTACAGCCCTGACACCGCTCTTAAACCTTGACTCCTTGAGCTCATCCAGTTCCTGAAACTTTTCGGGACCAAGGTATTTCGCCAGAACGTTTCGGGGAATCAGCTTGCCATAACCAATTGCCGCAACAAGATCATCGATCCGACCATAGCCATATTCGCTGGCGATTTTTTTCAAATTGCCATCGTCGTCCGCAAGCAGTTTCTTCAACGACAACTGGAAGCGAAACGCCTCTTTTTCCAGCAATTTGCGACCAATTTCGATCGATTCAGCTCGCTGTTGTTCGGCAACCCAATGCCGGACGCGATTTCTTGCCCGAGAGGTAACAACGAAATTTAACCAGTCACGAGACGGATGGGAATTCGACGTCGTCAAAATCTCGACCACGTCGCCATTCTGAATCTGCGACCTCAAGGGCGTCATTCGCCCGTTGATTCGTGCGCCGGTACAGGTATTTCCGACTTCCGAATGGATCGCGTAAGCGAAGTCAATCGGCGTTGCACCTCGGGGCAGCTGAATTACCCGGCCCATGGGTGTAAATGCATAAACATCCTTTGGATAGAGATCGAGTTTCAGCGAGTCTAGAAAATCGCGAGAGTCCTTAACCTCCTGCGTCCACTCCACGAGGGACCTCAACGCCTTCAGTGCATCATCCTCGTCATGCGCTCCCCGCTTATCTTCTTTGTACTTCCAATGGGCAGCGACCCCCTCTTCAGCAACCTGGTGCATCTCCAGGGTTCTGATCTGGACCTCGAACGGCTGCCCTTTTGCCCCAATCGCCGAAGTGTGAAGCGATCTGTAGAGATTATCCCTTGGGGTTGCAATCCAATCCTTGATTCTTCCGGGTATTGGCTGCCAGTTGTTATGTATCACACCGAGGGCCGCATAGCAGTGGCGAACCTCATTTGGAGTGATAACGCGGACAGCTACCAGATCGTAAACCTGATCGAGACTGACAGTCTGCCTGCGCAGCTTTTTCCAGATTGAATAGAGTCGCTTGACGCGCCCTTCGATTTTGACGAACGGCACCTCAGCCTGCATCATCTTCTCTTCAATCTCGGCAGTCAGGTTCTTTAGAAAACTCTCGTTTTCGGGTCTTCGCCTCTCAAGCTGGGCCGTCAGGTCGCGATACTCTTCGGGATGAAGATGCTGGAATGCAAGATCCTCGAGTTCGCCGCGAAGTTTACCCATCCCAAGCCGGTGCGCAATCGGAGCGAAGATATCCATCGTCTCCTGAGCAATGCGCTTACGCTTTTCGGGTCTCAGATGGTGAAGGGTCCGCATGTTATGCAGACGGTCCGCGAGTTTTACGAGAACGACGCGGACATCCTTGACCATCGCCAGCAACATCTTTCGGACGTTTTCGGCCTGCTGCTCTTCGTGGGAAACCGCGCTAATCTGCGCAATTTTGGTCAGGCCGTCGACAAGCAGTGTTACTTCGTCACCAAAATATTTGCGAATTGTATCGAGGTCAACGAGCGTGTCTTCAACAACGTCGTGAAGCAGACCGGTCGAGACCGACACCTCGTCAAGCCGCATGTCTGCTAATATATTGGCAACCTCAAGCGGATGTACGAGATACGGTTCCCCGGAAGCCCGTGTTTGACCTTTGTGTTCTCGGGCAGAGAAGAAATAGGCTCGCCTGAGCAAGTCAAGGTCTGCCTCCGGGTGGTTGCGACTGACCTTTTCAACGATGTCTTCGATCCGAATCATGTCGATAATCGCTGGCCTTTAACCATCACCTGCTAAAAAACACCCGCAAGCGCGGCTGATACGCCATACGAGTTTGATGCGTTAACCGATCTCGAATGTCTCCCAGGCGAGATCGGACCACAGATACCTGAAAGTTATACCAGCCTCCCGGGCCCTGCAGGTATTGATAAGAATAGGTGATGCCCGACCACAAAGTCGAACATCACCTAAGTTAAGCGATGCTTATAAACCAGTAAACCCGGCGGCGAGACTAACTCTTTGCGGCAGGAGCCTTCTTCAAATCTTCCTCTTGCTTTTTCTGCTCGTGGAGTTCCTTGGTCTTCTGCTGTGCCTCGTCGGCCTTTTTCTTGTACACGGCAGCCTGATCTTTCTTACCATCCATCTCCAGCAGCTTTGCCTGTTCCAGGAGAAGATTGGTTTTATAGCCCCAGGCACGGTCATTATTCGGGTCCAGCTTTATGGCAGTCTCAATCTGCTGCATCCCCTTCGCCACACACTGTTGGGCCTCGTCAAACTGCTTTGGATCCGCTGGCTTCTTAAACGTGATAATGGTCTTTCCGTCCTGAGTCACTGTTTGCTGATTAGCCTTTTGCTCAGTAACGTCAAAAGAACATTGCCACTGTTTGCTTGCCAGAAACGTATACGCCTCAGATCTTTTGGATGGATCAACGGTCTCGTTTACAGCACGATCGGTTATCCATTTAAGCTGTTCGTCGGACTCACCAATAAATCCCAAAAGTGCAGCTACTGCTTTGTAAGCCTCGTCGTTGTTCGGATCTTTCTCAAGAATCCGTTTGTAAGCGTCAATCGCCGCCCTTGCCCTGGCCTTGTTTTCAGGTGTATCAACACCCTGTTTATATTGAGCGTGAATAGAACGCGCGATAAACGAGGGAGCAACTTTTTGATTCGCATCAAGCTCGAGAGCCCTTTCCGAATGCTGCTGCGCCTCAGCAAATTTGCCCTCTTTATAACTGCGGGCAGCCTCGTTTAGTTCATTTTTAGCGCGGATGCGATTTACCACACCGCACCCTGTTGCGCCTAAGGTAAGAACCAGAATTAAGGGAGTAATTCTGGCTACAGAGCGTTTCATTGATTTAATGGCTCCCAGAATAAGGATACTTTTGTAAAAACTCGATTCAATACCAAGGGGCGTCAAACTTAGACGCCCCAAATATCTTCGAGCTTATTGATCAAGTTGATCGACCTGAAGTCCCACCGGCGTAGCGCCGGCCCCCTTTACCGCATCGATCACCATCGCAACTCGGCCGTAGTTAATTGACCTGGGTGCTTTGATATAAACGGTTTTCTCGACCTCTTCGGTACCGGGTTTGAAGGCCTGCTTCTCAGTTCGATCTTCAAACAGGCGCTGTAATCTTTGACTAAGCTTACCTGTATCGCTGACGGTTCCGATTTCCTCGCCGTTAAGCTGAAGCTTTTCGTCCTTAAGGACGTCGACCCGGAGGTTCAGGTCGTATGCCTTTGCTGGCTGTTCGTCCGGCTTTGGCGGTTCTGGTATCAAGGCCTTGAAGCGGCTCGGCTTAAGCGGCGTCACCACCATAAAGATGATCAACAATACCAAAAGCACGTCAATCAGGGGTGTCACATTTATGTAGGGCACGGCCTTCTCACCGTGTCCACCTGCACTCATACCCATAATTTAAAACTCCTTGTTGAGAGTTGAGGTGTCACAGATCTGCCGTTGACACCTGAGCCCCCGTTAGACAAACGATCAAGTCGCCGGTTGCGGAGCAACTGCTGCACCTTTTTTTCGTTTATCAGCCACAAGACCTATCTGCTGGACTTCACCTTTTCGACGAATCACGTCGATGACATCCACCAGATCTCCATAGCTGACATTTACGCCGCTCTTGATATAAACGATCTGATCCTCTACCGCTTTCTTTTCCATGGCCTGCTTGATCGCCGGACCGAGGTCTTCTTTACTAACCCGGTCTTTTCCCATGTAGTATTCGCCATTGTTCGGTATCGAGATAACTACTGACGATTCCTTGATGATCGCCGGATCGACGTCCGGGCTATTCATATCACGAGGAATTGCCACAGTTACACCCTGCTGAAGAAACGGCGTAATAACCATGAAAATGATCAAGAGCACCAGCATAATGTCCACCATCGGTGTGACATTTATCTCTGAATTCAATGCTCCTGCACTGCTCGACTTTGCTCCACCACCCATTGCCATAGCTTTATTTCTCCTGATCCAAATGAGCGGAAAAGTCCGACACCGAACGAACGCTCGGCGACAAGGACCATCCCGCCCACACCATGGTTACGGTTTCAGCTGGCGCGACCTGTTCTTCAAGAAATAGTCGATCAGTTCTGATGCGGAATTGTCCATCTCGATAACGAAGCCGTCGACCTTGCTCGAAAAATAGTTGAACAGCCATACTGCAGGCACTGCGACCACCAGACCCAGAGCGGTTGTCAGAAGTGCTTCCGAAATACCGCCGGCCACCGCGGCGATACCTGCGCTTTCCGCGTTCTTCATGCCCTGGAACGCGCCGATGATACCGAACACCGTTCCGAACAATCCCACGAATGGCGCGGTCGAGCCGATAGTCGCAAGACCCGACAGACCACGTCTGAATTCAGCGGTTTTAATGGCGATCGCGCGCTGCAATGCACGCTTGGACGCTTCGATCTCATCTCCCGAAATTTCCGACGACTGTTCATGTGCGCGGAATTCCTGAAGGCCAGAGTTGACCACCACGGCAAGGTGCGACCTGCGATGCTTGTCGGTAATGTTGATCGCCTCTTCGATACGGTCATTCTTAAGGGCCTGCGCAACCCGCGGCGCAAACTCTCGCGACTGCTGTTTGGCAGCACGATAGGTCAAGTAACGTTCGACCATGATCGCGATCGAATAAACCGACATGATCAACAAAATGAACACAACACCAGCTCCGACGATGGTCAGGTGCTTGAGCATTTCGGTGACGGTGAATTGTCCGGCACTGCTATCAGCCGGCGCTGCCGGGCTTGCGGCCGCTTCCTGCCAAAGGAAAATAAAGAAGCCGAGCGCTTTCGTTCCAAGAAGGCTAGTTAAAATGGTCACGGTAAAACCCCTCCAAAGGTTTTTAAGACGTTGATGCCGTCCTCAAACGGCGTGCTGAAATTTTGCCACGGCAGTTCCCGTGGGGACACGCAACCTGCGGGCGTACATCACGAGCTAAAGTTGAAAGTTGTAGTTGATCGTCCCCGTTACTTTGACCGGTTGACCCGACAACTGAGTCGGCGAGAATCGCGCCCCATAAGCCGCCTGGACTGCCGCTGCCTGCAACAAGGGATGGCCCGAAATTGCGTGAGCCGAGATAACCTTACCGGTCTCATCAATCGTCACCTGAACAACTACAGTGCCTGAGGCATGCGCAGTTCTGGCGATTGGTGGATAACTCGGCTTTGGAAGGTTAACGGCTTTACCATTCAAGACCCCACCCGAAACAGGTGCTTTTGGCACGGGCTTGGGAGTGGGAGACGGTTTCGGCGGCGGTGGTTCATCGGAAGAAGGCGGCGGCGGTGGACCGACAACAGCGCCATTTCCGGTGCCTTCGCCAAGCATACTTGGAGCGCTGGCAACAAAACGGTCTTTGTCGCCAATCACTGCGCCTCTGATCGGTGGCGAATTCGTTGCAGTTGACTTTATGCCCTGGGCAATCTGTTCAGGACGATCAGTAGTAATCTCGCGTACGGTAGAAACCTCACGCACGTCGCTTACTTTCGCCGCCTTAGGCGCCTCTTGTTTCGGCTGAGGCGCGTCTGCCTGAACTGGAACCGGCGCCACAAGCGTTGTCAATTCCAGGTTTTGGTTTTCGAGGTGGGCATCGTACCAGTAAATACCCGCCACGAAAAAGGCAATTCCCAGGACCCCATAAACGATCAGGGTACCTATGATAAACGAGCCTTTACGCGCAAAATCTTCCTTGTGCGACGTTGACTCAACAAGGTTCTCGAACATTATCTAACTCCTCCCTATTCCGGTGCCAAAAGGATCAGGGGTGCGAATTTAATAAAACCGCTGAATAGCATCTCAAACGTTGCCTGTTTACTGCCCGCTCGAGAACGTAATAAACAAATTTTTAATAAGGGTGCGGCGGTCCGGGTTTCGAATCGAAAATTCGTCAAGATGTCTAATTGGGCCGCTGTGTGGGATGATATCGAACCACCGGCCAAACTAAACATAGACCACCCCGCCTCCTCGGCGTTCATTCCTAAGTGAAACGCGGGCGCATCAGGTAAACTATTAAATTGGCCAGCAACGCTCGAAGTCTAAGGCTCAACCGACCGGAAAGTCAAGCGCAAAATTGACTTTCGTCCACGCCGCGCCGATTCAAATTCAAGCCAGCCATTAACGATTTCCCGCTGCACCGGCTGTACGCGCACGCTGGGGCCTACCGGACCCCGCTGAACTCGCTTCTCGAGCTGGTGTAATGCTTTTTTTGGCAGCATCCAATCGCTGCTGCCACCAAACCATAATTGGACTTGCGATGGCCACGGAAGAGTAGGTTCCAAACGCGACACCAATCACCAAAGCAAGCGAAAAGCCCCGTAAGACCTCGCCGCCGAAGATCACCAAGGCTAAAGCCGAAAGAAACACAAGGCCAGAGGTAATAACCGTTCGAGAAAGGGTTTGATTGATCGAATCGTTTGTCACTTTGTACAACGAATCCCGGCGGTGCAATTTGTGGTTCTCACGAACTCGATCGAACACCACAATCGTGTCGTTTACAGAGAATCCCACCAGGGTAAGAAGTGCTGCGATTACAGTAAGGCTGATTTCCCACTGCATGATGGAAAATATACCTAGCGTGACCAAGACGTCATGGAATACCGCGATGACAGCGGCTGCACCGTATGTCCACTCAAATCGGAACGAAATAAAAATCAGAATCCCGACGAGGGCAGCGAGCGTTACAGCAATCGCCTGGTTACGTAACTGTTGCCCCGCAACCGGTCCGACGGCGTCAGTGCCCTCAATTTTGTACACACTCTTATTCGGGTCGTTCGGATCGTATTCCGGTCCGAATGCGTTGAGAGCACTTCTTACCTTTGACCGCCCGGTATCCACTTCGGCATTTGTCTCCGCGGTTGGAGCACTGGCTGGCCCCTGTTGCGGCAATTTAATCAAGAACTGAGGCTTGCCGGATACGGGCTGCACAATGGCATCGCGAATTCCCTGCTTGTTCAGCTGCGCATTGATGGCCTCGGCAGTCGGTGTTTGCCCCTTGAGGAAGCTCACTGTTACGACTGTTCCGCCCTTGAAATCAACTCCGAGGTTAAAAGCGTCTGTTCCACCAGGAACTGCCTGCCTCGTCACGGCGGAGATCAAACCCGCAAGCATCAAAACAATCGAGACAAAGATAAATTTCCGGCGATTTCCGATCCAGTCAATGTTTACGTTATGGAAAATTTGTATCATGAGTTACCGAATGCAAGTCGACGAACTGCCGGCTTAACCGACAGGCCCGCACCGCCCCTAAATGCTAATAGTTTCAGTTTTATGCGCTTTTCGACCGAGGACCCACATAAATATTGTCTTGGACACGTAAACCGCTGAAAACAAGTTTACAAGCAGCCCAAGAATAAGAGTTACCGCGAATCCGCGGATAGGCCCAGTACCGAAAACGAACAAAAACAGCGACGAAACAACGGTCGTAACGTGCGTGTCGATAATCGTAACAAAGGCGCGTGCAAAGCCCGTATCGACGGCAGACCAGACTGTTTTGCCGGTCCTTAACTCTTCCCTGATTCGTTCAAAAATCAGTACATTCGAGTCAACTGCCATACCGATGGTCAAAATAATTCCCGCAATGCCAGGCAACGTCAAGGTCGCCTTGAAGATAATCAGAAACGCCACCATCAGCACCATATTAAGTAATAGTGCGACTACAGCGTTGATACCAGCTCCACGGTAGTAAAAGAGCATAAATCCCACGACAAGAATCAAGCCAACAAGCGATGCGGTCACGCCAGACCTGATCGAATCCGCGCCGAGGCTGGGTCCAACAGTTCGCTCTTCCTGATAAACAAGGGGCGCAGGCAAAGCGCCGGATCGTAAGGTCAACGCAAGGTCATCCGCACTTTCCTTGGTAAACCTGCCGCTGATTTCACCCGAATCGGTAATTTGTGATTTGATATACGCGATTGACTTGATGTTATTGTTTAGCACCACGCCCATGTACTGGTTGATGTTGGCGCCGGTCCACTTGCCGAATTTGTCAGCGCCGGATGGTTTTAAACTAAACGCGATCTGGTAATCGTTGCTGCCCGCGCGCCCATTAACTGCATTGGCGTTGCGAAGCTCGCTGCCATCAACGATCGGTGGGTATTCAACTACGACCCACCTTGCCGCGGCATTCTTGTCCGCCTGGGAAGCAGTGGCAGCTGTTGGTTCGTCCCGCTCAAGGTACTGCAGCACCCTCCGATTCGCCGGTACGGTGCCGCCAAGCGAAGCAATCGCTTCCTGTTCGGTCGCATAAGTTTGTGACGGCGCCGGGCTCGGGGGACTAATAACGTGAACAAGCTCAAGCCGCGACTCACCGACAAGAAGTTTTTTAACACGTTCCGGGTCGTCAATACCCGGCATCTGCAACAGGATCTCGTTCGATCCGGCGGCCCCGTGGGATTGGAGTGTAGGCTCGGTCACGCCAACCGCATTAATGCGGCTTTCGATAATCTTCATCGCCTGATCGACTGCCTGCTGACTGAGGACCTTTTGAGCAGCTGAACCGAGCGTCCACGTCAGGGTCGGGCCATTTGTCGATAATGACCAGTCGTTTAGCTCGACCTTCTTCTTAATCGCAGCGCTGATGTCGTCGACTTTCGATGGGTCGTTAGCGGTTACGATAACTTTATAGGTATTACCGGAAACATCCGCGTGAGCCTCTTTTACCGGAAGTCCCTGCTCCTTGGCCGCATTTTCCGCCGCAGACGCGTTTCCTTCAGCCAATTTCTTGAGGTATTCATCAGTCTTCACCTGCATAACAAGGTGCGACCCGCCCCGCAGATCCAAACCAAGCCGGATATTTTCCCGTAGTGTGTTTTTGATTCCTGCCAACGTAAAGTCGGACAGTTTTGGCTTGTGCCTGGGGCCGATTACGACGTAAAGGCCAAGGAGAGTTATGACCGCTATAATAATGGCTCGTTGTGAAAGATTCTTGTTCTTCATACTAAAAAGGGATTGCACCTGGCCGATCGATGGGGAATGGATCCTTTGGTCTATTTCGACTCGTCTTCGGTATCCAGCCCGGCGACAGCAGAGCGAGCAACCTCCAAAATCGACTTATCCGCGCTCCTTAAAAACACTCGGGTTTCCCGCAGCGCAGTGATCGTACCGACGATCCCGCCGGTTGTTATAACCTTGTCTCCGGTCTTGAGGTTTTGAATTGTAGACTGAAGCTCTTTTTGACGTTTTCGCTGGGGAACAATGATCAGCAGGTAAAAAACGCCAAAAATCAGCACAAATGGAAATATCTGTATCAGGAAGCTGCCGCCACCCGACTGGAAAAGTAGAAAAGCAGTTGTCATTAAGTTCATTTGCCAATATCGAAAAATATTTCGATGCCGGGACGCCCCAGAACGGTGCCACAGTTTCAGGAAACTGCTGTTAACCGCCGAGCAGGTGGCACAGCTACACGGCTCCAAAACCACCAGGAACCTTCAGACACCGAGGCTTAGTTGCTCCAGGTACTGTTGCCGGAATTGCGTGAAAACGCCAGACCGAATAGATTGCCTCACCCTTTGCATGCTGTCAAGGAAGAACGCAAGGTTATGGTGCGTCAAAAGCATACTTGCCAACATTTCGCCGGTGACGTAGAGGTGTCGTATGTAGGCTCGCGAGTGCCGCCGACAGACGGAACAGGAACAATCCTCGTCCAATGGACGCTCGTCTGTTATCCAGCGAGCGTTTTTTACATTTAATTTGCCTCTTGAAGTAAAGGCCTGTCCTGTTCGGCCGTTCCGTGTCGGAAGTACACAGTCGAACATGTCAATGCCACGAGAGACGCATTGAATTAAATCCTCAGGAGTGCCAACCCCCATCAAATATCGAGGCTTTTCCCGAGGCATGGCAGGGGCAATTTCCTCCACCACCGAGTACATAACGCTCTTTTCCTCGCCAACACTAAGACCCCCTATAGCATAGCCCTCAAACCCGATCTCCTCGGTCCGGGCGAGGCTTTCGCGTCTGAGGTTCAGATGTGATGCACCCTGTACAATTCCAAAGAGCGCCTGCGGAAATGTGCGTATGTGTTCGGGATACTCAGAGCCAGCCTGGATTCGTGCAATCTGGAGCTCTTCAAAGCGTTGACGAGAGCGCCTTGCCCAGCGTGCCGTCAGTTCCATGCTCGTCCGAGCAACTGTCTCGTCCGCATCGCCCGGCGCGCATTCGTCGAACGCCATGACAATGTCGGATCCAAGCGCGGACTGGACCTCCATCGACACTTCCGGAGACAAAAACCGGAGACTGCCATCAATGTGCGAGCGAAACTGGGTGCCATCTTCGCTGATCTTTCGAAGCGCGCCAAGACTCCAAACCTGAAATCCGCCGGAATCGGTTAAGAGGGAACGCTGCCAACCGATAAATTTATGAAGGCCACCCATATTCCGGATCGTATCCGAGCCGGGTCGAAGCCAGAGATGATAGGCATTTCCCAGGATTATGCGGGCGTCCAGGCCAGGAGATTCAAGCTCTTCGAACCTGATTCCCTTCACCGTGCCAAGCGTGCCAACAGGCATAAAAACCGGAGTTTCGATCGTCGAGTGAGGCGTCGTAATAATTCCGGAACGGGCCTCGCCGTCAGTTGCAAGGATTTCGAATGAGAGTGGATTCATTTTTAAAGAGCTGGCATAAACACAAGGGCCTACATAATGCAAAAGGAATTGTTCATAAACATCCATCGTAACTTTAGATTGCGTCGGACTGCAAAAGGTCGACAAGGTTTGAACATAGCTCAGCCGCGCTCGAATGGTGGGATTACTGACGGACTTTGGATATTCAGGGTTGGTCGGGAGGATGGCAGGGCAATCGCATTCTCGGTTTTTTGACGTCCCGAGAAGAAAGAAGTCATCAGTGCCGCTCCGTTTTCCCAGGAAATTTGAGAATCCGATTTTGCTTCATTTCGTTGTTGCCTCATAAACGGGGAGAATGCGATTGCCCTGGGGAGGATGGACGGGGAAACGTACTTCAAAAAGGGCTCCGATTCCTTCGCTCTTAACATCGACCATCCCGCCATGCGCTTCTGCAAGTTCTTTAACCAGCGTTAACCCGATACCCAGGCCGTTGTGACGTCGTGTGTGAGACGCGTCGGCCTGACGAAACCGTTCCCATACGTGGGGCAGGAATGCGGCCGGAATCCCTTCGCCTGTGTCTTCTACTTCAATTGAAATCCATCGGAGATCATAATCGCCATTTTTTGGAACCACTATGGAAGAATCAGCCATCCTGGACCGAATGGTGACGGTTCCATTTGCAGGGGTAAACTTGATAGCGTTTGTTAAAAGGTTCCAGACAATCTGCTGTAGTCGAGTCGAGTCCACGAAAGCTAGAGGAAGGTTTTCATCGAGTTCCAGGTGGACAGTCACTCTACGAGAAATGGCGGAGCGCTTTACTATCTGGAATGCCTCCTGGATTGCGGCATTCACGTTTGACATCCGCCTTTCAAGAATCAAGGCTTTGCGATGTATTCGTGAGAGATCCAATAAGTCCGAGATAAGTTGAGAAAGAGACAAAGCTGAATGCTTGATAACGTCAACGCCCTCGTTCAATTCTTCGTCTTCCTGTATAGCCGGACTTTCCGCGAGTAGTTCCACCCATCCTCGGATTGCCGTAAGCGGGGTCCTGAGTTCGTGAGAGACGACAGCGAGAAACTCATCTTTTATTTTGCTCGCATTTCTGAGCTCTGTAATCAAATGTGCGTTTTCAAGCAGCGCGCCGACGTGCGCCGAGACTGCCGTAAGCAGGTCGACATCATCCTCGCCCCAATCGCGAAATGAGCGTGTTTGCTGTGCACTCAGCGCCCCAACGACCTTGCCCTGATAGAAGATGGGAACGACAACAATACTCTTTAGCTGCATCCGCTCGACAAGATATTCAAGACCGCGCGCCAAACTGTGTTGCGAGGCATTCGAAGCGACCAGCGGCCGGCGATAGGTCCGAAGCCACTCTGGTATCGGCGAGGTCTCGTGCACTTCGCGATCATCGCTGATCCGGGGTACGCCGGGCGCGCACCATTCACCACGAAATTCTTCGCGATCCTTATTGGCAAACAGCACTGCTGTGCATCTGTCAACATCCAGGACCGACGCCAGGCGCTCGACAACCATGTCGACGGCTTGACCGGCATCACTTGTCTGCTGCATCGAAAGCAAAAGGCGGTTAACAATTGCTTCGCGTTCGGCCTGTGCCTCCATGGTTGCAAACAGTCGAGCGTTTGTAATCGTTTCGGTCGCCTGGGCAGCAAATATTTCCAGCATTCGAACATCCTGATTTCCAAAACCACCAGGTTTGTTCGCCACATAAATAAATCCGACCAGTTCCCCTTTGACCATCATCGGCAAACCCAGAACCGATCGCAGGCCATATCGATTAACAAAATTCGGAGAAAACCTCTGATCATTTGCAGGATCGTTTGAGTAAAAGGGCTTTCCACTCCGATGCACAAAAGAGGTCTCGTCATTACGTTCAAGCGTGAACCTGAACTCTTTTACCAACTCTGGATGAACATTAAATGCCGGATTTTCGGCACGCATCTCATTCAATCGCCGATCATAAGTGGCAATCAGGCACATATCTCCACCAACGAGTTCGGCCACCGCACGAGTCAATTTTTCAAAAATCGCAGAGGTATCTCTGAGTGTGGAAAACACACGCGAAATGCGGTATAGGCCCTCGAATTCCTCGCTTCTGAGACGGCTGGATTCGTAGAGCTGTGCGTTGGTCAATGCTACGGACATTTCTGAGGCAACGGCCTCGAGCAGGAGGAGCTCGGTCGAAGTCCATTGGCGATTTCGATTGATATCATGCACCTCTATCAGGCCCAGACGCTGTCCGCCGACAGTTAACGGCGCTACGGCAATGGATGAAGCACCAAGCCGCCGATACAGGTAAAGCAGTTCATCGTTTCGGGCGTCTTCAGAAATATCAATCGTCGTACAGCCGTCAGCAAATAAGGCACGACCAGCAAAGGTACTGGAATTAAACGGGAGGCGATGTCCTTTTACGGAGGGTACCTGTTTATCAGCAAGGAACTCGTAGCGAACAAAGACAAAGGGTTCGTGAGAATCAATAAGCGACACATGGACACGAGGTGCTTCGATTGCAACCCCCAAAGCGTCCACAGCTTCCTGCATAATCAGGGACGGATCCAATGACCCAGTCAGTTGTCGCCCGATCGAACCCGCGACTTCTTCGCGTTTTGCCGCGGAATCCATTTCATTTGACCGAGCCTCGGCCTGCTGGAGCAGCAGAACCTTTTCAATCGCAATCGCGAGGGACGGAGCAAGTCGAGTCAGGGCAAGCAGATGTTTTCGTTCAGGTCTCAGCGGTTCGTGACAAGTCAGGTTAAGACTTCCGATCGCTCGGCCGTTCGAAAAGAGCGGACAACAAACCGCTGAGTTAAATCCCTCCAGCTGGAGATCATTATAGGTATTAAACCGATTTTCTTTGACAAGATCCGCGATGACCACTGGCCGTCGTTCCTGCAGTGCAAGCTCCGTAACAGATCCATGAACTCGTCCAACCGCACCGATTGAGAGCGAGCCAGGCTGCCTGCCGGAAACAGCAAAAACTCGTAGATGCTCGCCGTCCGGCTCGATCAATGCGATCGAGGCGCGATCAAAGGAGATTAGGGACTGCATTTCGGCAGTCGCAAGGTCGAATACCTGCTCAATGGTCCGGCTGGAATTGACGGCGGCTATTACGCGATTGATAACTTCCAGTTGGGCCGCGGCATCAAGCAGAAACTGAACAGGCTCCCCGCCCGAATTGCTCGTCGAGGTTTGAAGAGGCTCGGGTTTGTGAGGCCTTGCGATCAGCAACGCCGCGGAGGCCCCATTCCAGGCACATTGCGATGCGTGGATACTCGTTGTTATCGAAAGCCCGTGACTGCGTTTTAACTCGGATTCGAAATCAGTTGAAGGCGCTGCCAGTAAGTTCGGAATGTTCGTTAACAGGGCATTTCCATCGTTACCGACCAAGGATTCAGCATCTATATTAAGAAGTTGGCAAAAGGCGGGATTCGCCGCCAGAACGGTGAGATCCGCAAGTTCAATAACAATTGCGGGATCAACGGTTTCGCGGAAGAGTGTTTTGAAGCCGACGTCGGGTTCAGTCATCGAATTCAATTTTTGCGATTGCGCTTTTACGACCTGGCCAGACTCTCAGAAACGGACCAGACGGATTGCGCGATGGTACTACCTGGCCGGCCGGGTCTTATGTCTTTCGACGAGTTTCAAAGGAGTGGCAAAAAAGTCGAAAGCTTCTCGCAGTTGATTCTCGAGATACCGCTCGTATGAAAAATGAATGCCGGCCTTCCCACCTGAAGTGAAGAGAATAAAAGTCGGCGGTCGAACACCAACCTGAGTCATATACTGAATGTGCAGGCGAGAAACTCCACCCTTGACCGGCGCGGGAGCCCCACCCCCACGGGGCTGAGAAACGGAGTCTTCGAAAAATGTATTCAATTGCGAAGTGGGAATTCGTCGGTTTCGGGCTTCGTTGGCGCGAAGAACAAGTGGAATGATTCGATCGACACGCTGCCCGGTCAAAGCAGAGATGGTGACGACAGGAGCAAAGCTCAGGAACTTCATCTTGTCCCTGAGATTTCGCTCGAATTCAAACGGCGTACCGGTTAGCTTGTCAGGGACCGCATCCCATTTGTTGACAGCGATAATTATCGAGCAGCCTGCGTCATAAGCGTAACCCGCAATGTTTGCATCCAATGCGGCCACGCCATCGGCGGCGTCAATTACAACAATGGCAACATCTGCTCTTTCAAGACTCCGTCGCGCCATCAGGACCGACAGTTTTTCTGCCATCTCGCTGGTTTTGCCTTTTCGCCTGATGCCCGCGGTGTCTATAACACGGAATTTGCGGCCTTCGGCTTCAAGGAGGGTATCGACGGCATCACGGGTAGTCCCGGCAACAGGCGATACGATCACTCGTTCCTCGCCCAGGAGCCGGTTAAGTAGCGAGGATTTACCTACGTTGGGGCGACCTACGATTGCAAGGCGAATCTCCGGCGCGGGACGAGGAACTCCAGTTTCGGCGTCATCCGGGGTTCCATCCAGCCCCTCAACTACGATGTCAAGGAGGTCAGCAACTCCGTCTCCGTGCTCCGCCGAAACCGGCACAACTGCTGAGAAGCCGAACTTGTAAAATTCCCCAGCATCGGATTCCAGCCGTTCTGCATCAGCCTTGTTTGCGCCGATGATTACCCTTTTTCCAGTAGCCCGAAGTAATACCGCCAGTTCTTCATCAAGCGGCGTAATTCCCTTTCGAACATCAACAATCCAGACCAGAACCTGGGCTTCTTCGATTGCAGCTTCCGCCTGCTTCAAAATGTTTCGCGGAATAAGCTCGTCATCGTCCGGCACCATACCGCCGGTATCCACAAGCGAGAATTTCTTCCCCGCCCATTCCGAAACGCCGTAAATTCGATCGCGTGTTATCCCTGGTTCGTCGCCGACGATAGAGCGGCGCTCGCCTGCAAGCCGGTTAAAAAGAGTGGATTTGCCGACATTCGGACGACCTACTATTGCCACCAGAGGCAGTTTTTGAGAATTTAGTTGTGGAGCAAAATGTGACATTTAGAGGGTAGTGCCTCGGCTTTTCGCGGACGGTAAACAAATCGGGTCTAAAGATTCGGGGACATTGGGTGCTTCAATCATTTTAGTCAACAGAGTAAACATCAAATCAGTTTAACGTGCTTAATCACCGGTAGCAAGAAGGTGGAGTCGACTACAACTCAACTGAATGATCGTCGAACCGTGCGCGTGAATCTCGTGATCGAATAAGTTTGTATTGCATTGAATTGTTGAAATCATCAGATTTGGTTCGGCGTTTGCGGGTCGGTTATGACAGTGATTTTCTTCCACAGAAACCAAAACTATGCAAGAGTCAGAGCCTGTGCTTCCTTCGATGACTGACGCGACCGCAGGTCAAAATCCGAGAATAGAATTCGATAAAGATCATCTGGCGTTAGGACGGCTGGGCGAGGAACTTGCCGCCGAATTTTTGCAGGCGTCAGGATTTAATCTCGTGGCCGCCAATTACTCGGTTCCAGTTGGTCGAAGCCCTGGCGGGGTAGCCGTAAGCGCTGAAATCGATCTGGTAGCATACGAAGAAACGACGCTGTGTTTCGTCGAGGTAAAAACGCGACGCTCGGATTGGTTCGCAACGCCCGAGAAGAATGTTGACCTGCGGAAACAGCGTCAGATTACGCGTGCGGCACTTGGTTATCGGAGAATATTGGGTCTCGGGGAATGTGAATACAGGTTCGATGTTGTGAGCGTGATTATTCCCGAACTGGATTTCAAAGTCGCCAGGCCGAAGATTGTCCTCCTGCGGAATTTCTGGACAGAAGAAAAGTTTAAGAAGCGGACGTGGGTGGGGTGAAACCTGAGTCGAGTAACATAGGTTTGGTATGAGGGAAATATCTGCCGCGGATTTACGCATCAAATAAGGCAGCGATCAAACCCGATTGAATCGGAACAGGTCTTATAAAAAACTAGTCAGCGCTCATGACTTACGTTCGCGGTAATGTACATCATGGTAAGTTCCCACTTACTACCAAAACAGGTTCCTCCCTCACCCAGGTAGCTCACCCTTAGCCGAGGTGCAGGAAAAATCTATCTATCGACGGAATATGCTTGCTCGACCTTTGCGCAGCGGGGTGCGGGTAAGCGGATTCCAGCGTAGTTTCCTCTTTATTTTGAATAGTGACGATTGGAATAGCGTTTGCCAGGCATAAATCGATTTTCGATTTTGATCGAAGGAGTTCGTTTTGTTCAAAAGAATCTTAGCAACAACGCTTTCCGGGATACTGTTGGCCCTGACCTTTGGCGTCCAACCGACGGGCGCGCAAACAACAAATAACGCGGAAGCCGGGCAAGTGCGGGCCAAAGTACAATCGATCGGTGCGGGGCCGAAGGCTCGAGTGGAAGTTAAACTCAGAAACAAGACGAGGCTGAAGGGTTATGTCAACGGATCCGGATTGGACTCTTTCACGGTCATAAACTCACAGACCGGCGCGACGGAAACCGTCGCATACGCTGATGTTGCCGAAGTCAAGAAATCGGGCGGCCTCAAAACACTGACATGGGTCATCCTCGGAGGTGCGGCAGTGGCAGCGGTGGTCGTAGGGGTGACCGTAATCAGACCTGCAGTATGTGATGGCGGCGCAGGATGCTGAAGGAATATCCCAGCCCCGTTTATTGAACAGTTTACCGAGGCACTTGCAAATATCTTTCAGCGAATCGCGCGCGAAATGTTACTAAGAGGACGTTCCGATTAGTCGGAACGTTTTTTTACAAATACCCCCTTCCCCACTTACCCGTTTCAACCGAAGTTTCTCAGTGATCATTTGTTAACTGGATGAAAGCCGTGCTGTTTTCGACCGGCCTGAATTGTGGTTACCTGAATTCGTCTACTCAATCGCTGACTACAACAAGGGAATCGAATTGAATCCGGGACATTCCCTGGCCTACAACGTGCGCGGGATTGATTTCTACGCCGAACGAGATTACGACCGCGCGTTGGCCGACTACAGCAAGACACTGGAATTCGATCCCAAAGAGGCTCATGCTTACTTCTATCCTGGATCGTCCTTCCAAGGTAGTATCGTAGAATGTTAGAACGCTTTTCAATCCCAAATCGAGGCTCTTTCGGATTGCTTTCATTCAGGAATTCGGCCCGGAACCTGCGTGCATAATTCTGGATGCGTTTAGGATCGCCGAGTGCAAGGAGGAAGCAGAATATCTGCCACAATTGTTTTGCTGAGGCAGGCGTATTAGGGATTTCGAAAAAGGGAGGGACTTCAAATGCTTCTGGAAATGCTTACCACCTTGTCGGCTGGTTTATTCGCCGGAGCAGCGATCTACGTCAATCTGGTCGAGCACCCTGCTAGAATACAATGCGGCACAGGTTTGGCGGTTAAGGAGTTCGCGCCCAGCTATCGTAGAGGGGCTATCATGCAAGCGACACTAGCGGTGATAGGATTCCTCTGCGCAACAGCAGCATGGCTAAAGAGTTCCCACGTCTGTTGGTTGATTGGCGGCGGGGCACTGTTGATTGCCATTGTTTTTACGTTTGTCGTCATTTTCCCCACTAACAAAAAGTTATTGGATTCTACTCTGAATGAAAACTCCGAGCTGGCGCTAAAGCTTCTTATTCGATGGGGAAGATTGCACGCTGTGAGAAGTCTCCTTGGCTTAATCTCATTCTTGATCTTTATCGTCTTGCTTGGGAATCCGCCGCCGAATTAAATTCGGTTAACGCCGCGTCCACTCATGTAAGGAAGGAACATTGCCCCAGATCACGAGAAGCGGACTTATGAAAACAATTCAAGTTGCTCCTATAAAACCCACTGTCACCTTTGATTCTCTTGAGAAGATTGATATTCGCATCGGCACGATTGAGATCGTCGAAGATGTTCAAGGCTCGGATAAGCTGGTGAGGCTGACTGTTGATTTTGGCGACCATAAAAGAAAGATATTGGTTGGAATGAAGCAGGAGCGGCAAAATCCTGGAGAAATCGAAGGCAAGCAGGCACTGTTTGTCGTCAATCTTGCACCTAAGAAAATGATGGGCGAGATCTCTGAAGGAATGCTGTTCGACATCGGATACTCGGACGGTTTAACTCCAGTCTTAGCGATACCTGAAAATACGATACCAAACGGCGCACGTGCTGGATGAGTTTATCAATTGTAAAATCAAGAGAGCACCAATTATGCTTGACGTCGTGTTAAAGAGGTTTGAGGCGCCGGACGAAGTTCGGCATTTTGAGAAGGGCAAATTTGAAATCGTCAAACTTGGCGGAATGACGATTGGGCGCGCAAGTTATGAACCGGGCTGGAAGTGGTCCGTAGATGTTAACCCTTTTGCCGGAACGCCGCTTTGCGAAGTTGAACATGTCGGAATGGTAATTTCGGGTAGCGCAATGGCGGCATTTGCGGATGGGACCGAAGTTGCACTTACCCCCGGCAGTTTGTTTTACATTCCACCGGCTGCACACGATAGTTGGGTCATCGGCGACGAGCCATATGTATCGCTGCATTTTTTTGGAGCAGATCATTACACGAAATAAGAACGTATAAGGCACAGATCCCTTATTTCAAGATATTGTCGTGTCTGAAGAAAAAATGATCAAGAAAATTGGTTTGAAGTTTACAGTTGCATTTGGCGCCATTGTTGTCGGGATCTTCAGTGTCTGGCTTAGTTTCGGCGTTAAACCGCTGGATCCCTTATCTGTTCCACCCCAACCAGTTTTGACAGAAAACACCGTGCCTCCAGACCCGGTATTTGTCGATGGCAGATCTGGTAAAGTCCTGCTTCGTTCCAAAGGATTTGAACAGGCCAAAGACCTTTTTGCCAAATTTGAACTGGTGAACGACACGGCTCAGCCCATTGTTTACGTAAGCTATTCTTATTATAACTTCAAAGATAAAGACAAGTTTTGCAAGCTTGTGGTAAGGCAAGAATCCGCAGCAACGCGAGGCGATTTGTCTGAATGCGTTTACGCACCAAAAGTATATTTGCAAACGCTTGGGCCGGGCGACACCGCGACTTTCTCGGTCGGGAAATGGGACGTGAAAACGTTGGTGAAGCTGGAGGCGATACAGCCGGAAATCACGACACACGTGGGCTTTGAGATATTCAAGGGCCACGATGGAGAAAAGGAAATCGTTTGGAGCGATGAGTTCACTTTCCCGAGAACATTGGATTAGCTGGAACGTGAGATGCTGCGTTGCAGGAAAGTCGCGAGCGGTCAGCGTTAATGGCATACCAAGATTTTACGCAACCGATTCCGAGAGGAATCATTCGTGGTGGTGGAACGCCGAAGAAATTAGGTTTTGCCGCCGCGCAAAGTCAAATCTGTCGTAGCTCGCTGAGTTGAAAATGGACTCTCAAAATCAAACGTATTCAATCTGGATCGAAGCGGAATGCTGGGAGGACGGAGGGGCACCGGGCGATGTTAACTCGGATGCAATTGTTACGTTTGAGGATGGCAAAAGATGGGTTGCCACTTTCTACACCTATAAAAATATCCAATCCATTACTGAGAAGTTTCGTCAATCGGGGGAATGCCTCGGCGGTAAATATTTTGTCGCCACTGAAATGATTCTTGTCGACGAGCTAAGCCGTTTGCGTATTGAAGAGGTCGTAGCTGACTTACTAAAGGAGAATGCCTTCGAGACCTATTTCGATAGTTGTGGGGTCACTCATTAAATATACCGTTGCGCTTCTTGGGGATGAATTCCAGATAGTTTGAAGACTATTCGGAAACTCCCAACTCTCCAAACTCCTTTTGAGCAAACCAAAAATTTGACCGGTTTACCAGGCTGTTGTAATGTAAATTCTCCAATTGCTTTGAGTTTGCAGGTTTCAGCATGGTAAAAATGCATTGGCTCTTTCCAAATTGGAGTCATTGCAAAAGTTCAATTTCATGGAAATCTGTAGAATTTCAGCAGCAGCATCGGCGGCGTAGCCAAGCGGTAAGGCAGAGGTCTGCAAAACCTTTATTCATCGGTTCGATTCCGATCGCCGCCTCCACAACCCGAATTCAATCAATAGTTTGCGGGAAGGCGCCTCCGGGGGCTCTACTTTGTCTGGGTCACTAGCGGGTCACTTCCATTGCTCATCGTTTCCCACGGTCCCCGAATTACGCTATTCCACCAGCACAGCGCTCGCATGGGCCCGTTCTCAAGAACCATCATGAAGAGTTAGTCTTGCGGTCTTCATCGTTGAATTACAATCGCTCAGACTCCCGGCCGAGAAGGATCCAATGGCTAAGTTGGTGGCAGTACCAAGTCAGCCGAAGCGATACCTTGCCGCTAGGCCGATAAATATCGACGGTCTTATCGGTGCCCTTGATCTAGCGCGCACAGGTTAATTCGGCTAGAATGAGTCGCTTTATCCATAGGCAGCTTCGGTTTTGAATCGCGCCTTTCCGCTCCGCCACAAAAGTGACCATTCCGTCCGGCACAAACCTCGGTCGTTATGAAATCCGCTCGAAGATCGGCGAGGGCGGAATGGGTGAAGTGTACCTGGCCCAGGATACTAAGCTCGATCGGAAAGTGGCGTTGAAGATTCTCCCCGCCGAACTCGCCGGTAACAGCGATCGCATGCGGCGGTTTGTGCAAGAGGCTAAAGCCGCCGCGGCGCTCAATCATCCGCACATCGCGCACATTTATGAAATCGGCGAGAGCGAAGGCGTGAACTTCATCGCAATGGAATACATTGACGGTGAGACGCTGCGCGAAAAAATTCATCGCGAT
>Ga0137359_10000833_pt1 | contig 23844 bp, 14 predicted proteins | sample Mad1_40_16metaG_FD_108281 | JGI IMG/M metagenome (GOLD analysis project Ga0137359, IMG submission 108281) | Vadose zone soil microbial communities from Angelo Coast Range Reserve, California, USA - Mad1_40_16 metaG | ecosystem: Environmental > Terrestrial > Soil > Vadose zone | place: USA... | reverse complement strand
CGGCCGATGGGGTGAACGCCTCGGAATCGGCATCTTTCTTACTTATTTAGTTCCACCGACCTTGCTCTTCATTCCTCTTTCCAGAGTAGTGGCGTATCTCGGCCTGCAGGATTCCTTGTGGGCACTAATTCTCGTCTACCCCACCTTCACGGTTCCTTTCTCCATCTGGCTTCTGATGGGTTTCTTCAAGTCCATCCCCAAGGAGTTGGAAGACGCGGCCATGGTGGACGGGCTCACGCGCTTCGGCGCGTTCGTCAAGTTGGTGATTCCCATCTCCGTCTCGGGAATTCTCACCGTCGTGATCTTCACGTTTACCCTGGTAACCCAGGAATTTGTCTATGCGTTGACCTTCATCTCTTCCGAATCGAATCAGATGATCGGGACGGGCATCCCGATCTTCTTGGTTCGCGGAGATGTCTACTACTGGGGAGCGCTGATGGCCGCCTGTTTGATCGCCAGTCTTCCCATCGCCTTCATGTACAACCTGTTCCTTGATCGCTTCATCGCCGGCTTCACTGTTGGCGCGGTCAAGTAGACCGGGCTGCCTAACCCAAACGAACGTAGAGCGGGAACACGCATGTCCTGGGTTCCTCGGTCCTTATAATATATGTGCCCGACGCGCTGAGGTTTTCCTGCAAGGAAGGACCTTGGCGCTCTTGGAGCACTCTGGATCGATCACAGTCAAGCCTTTGCGACGGCGAACTGGGTCCTTTGGCGAACCACAGGCCATGCCGGATCAGGATAAACCCGCATCGTCAGCCCCAATAATCCTGATAGAGAGTAAGTCCCAAAATGGTTCAGAAATGGTGAAGAACTTTGCCATAGTTATGCAAGGTGATTTGCGCGTTCGGCAAGGCACCGTGACCGTAAATGTCTTTAGATGCAACGACTTTCGACCAAAATACCAATTGGCGGGTTACCTGCACTAAGAGTCGGGAACGAATAGGGTCCAACCGATCAACCAGTTGAATGACGACGGGCATTAGAGTGAGTCATTGTGATTGCAGACGTGCCTTGGTGGAGCAAATTGGCTAGGCGGATCATCTCACTACCCGCGGCTCTGCGGATTTGTTTGCTCGTCCTTGTTGGATCCTTGTTTGGTGGCATACCAGCACGAGCAAGCAATGTAAGTCTGCCTGTCTCTGGGTCCAGGTTACCCTTTGCAATTGACGATTTTGACGGGGACCTTCGTCCAGATCTAGCAAGTGTTCAGCCGGTATCAAAAAACTCCTCAGGTACAATTTACAGCGTTCAATTTCAGCTCAGCGCAACTGGCCAACGATCCATCCATTTGGTCGGGCCCTCGGGAGGGCTGCGAATCGCCACGCGCGATGTGAACGGCGACGACTTTCCCGACGTTATCCTCGGTTCAGCTTGGCGAGAAGGGCCCCTCGCGGTCCTTATCAACAACGGACGCGGTGCCTTTTCATTAGCTGATCCAACTTCATTTCCAAGAGCCTTCGGTGGGTCTGGGAAGACCCTAAGTGGTAAGTTGCCTCCGCGGACGGACGTGGTCGCGACAACCCCCCGATTGCCGGTCGGAGCTTTCTCTGGATCGAAGTACCTGTTACATGCTAGCCCCGCGAGGGGCTCTATTCCACGAGCGAACTCTGCGTCATTCCGCAGTCTCATCTTAGGGTCTCTCCTCGGACGCGCACCTCCAATACCCTCCCGCTCCTGAGTTCGACATAATCTGTACAAACCGGCGGCTTTCGGCCTCGTCCGACTTTGTGGATTGGCGATGTCAAGCCGTTCTTCTCTAACAAACCACCAACTTGAAACTTTCGAGCTGCGCCGACTGGAGCTCCATCGGAGATATTCCAGTCAGCGCTTGGAGACCCATCATGGCCGAGGCAGGGGAGAAGAGTTCATTGCTGACAAGATCCGAGCTATTTGCGGGTCTTCCCAGTTCTGCTTGCACACATATTCTATCCAGAGCACGCCCTATGGACTTCCCGTGCAGCCAGGTGATGTATTTCGCGGGAGATCAAATTGAGCAAGTTTTCTTGCTCACTGACGGTCGTGTGAAGATAACGCAGTTCAGTGAACGCGGCACGGAAGTCATTCTTCGGCTGTGCATCCCTGGCGAAGTAATTTCCGAGCTTGCTTTGGTGCCGGGGAGTAAGCAGTCCTCGACAGCAGAAGCGGTCCAGGATTGCAAGGTGCTTGCCTGGGACTCAGCGACCTTCGAGGCTGCTATGGAACGTTTCCCAGTCCTTCTATGCAACGCGAAGAGCATCCTTGAACAGCGTCTTCAAGAGCTTGAACGGCGATTTTGCGAAGTTTCCACTGAAACGGTCTCGCCACGTCTGGCTCATGGTCTGGTTCGTCTGCTTGATCAAATAGGTCACAAAGTGAACAGCCATGTCGAAATCAACGTCTCACAGGAGGCGCTGGCGCAGATGACAGCCATGACCTCGTTCTCTGTGTGCCGTCTACTCACCAACTGGGAAGATCAAGGGCTAGTGAAACTTCGAAGGGAAGTGATTGAGATTCATAGTGTCCCTCGCCTCTTGGAGCTATGTAAGGCTAAATAATTTCCAGGCCCTGGGCTGGGTGCTGCTTGCTGCAATGGAGGCTGCTATTTCGGAACCGACCATAGTTGCTGTTCGATCTGCGAGCGAACCGTCGGAACTGCGGTCGCAGGGGTCGAGTCTGATTCTCGCGCGGCTTCCAGGCACCCATCCGTATCTATCCCTTAAATACAAGTATGGCAATACGCTCGATACCTCTGCAAGGTGGACATGAAGCCCAGACTTAGCATTGCAAAAGAACGGTTCTATTCAGTGGCCGATTTTAACCGCGAATTTGCGAGTGATGATGCCTGCCTCGAATACATCAAGGAGCAGCGCTGGCCGAATGGGGTCACCAAGTGCGAGAAGTGCAGGATCGAGCGCAAGCATCACCGCGTGACTGGCCGCACGGCGTACGCCTGCGACCATTGTGGGAATCACGTATACCCGCTCACTGGTACCGTCTTTGCGAAGAGCACTACTTCACTCAAGACTTGGTTCTACGTCATGTACCTAATGGGTTCCACGCGTTGCGCTATGTCCGCAAAGCGGATTCAGCGTGAGACAGGCGTCACCTACAAAACGGCATGGCGTACGTTCCGTGAGATTCGACGACTGCTCACCAATGAGGACCTCCAACTGGAGCGCCCGACAGCGCAGATAGACAATGGAGACGCACCTAGTCTTTCGCGAGAAGGGGTAATCGGCGGGTTCTCTCACAACGGGAGCGAAAGACAACCGAGCTCACTTGGGTGAGAATTGCATCCAACTGAATCGACAAAACGCGGCAATCCGGCGCTCAATTCGACTTTGGAGCAATCTTCCTGGAAGGTCTCTTAATCGCCTTCGCGACGATCGCCGTGAAGGCATCTCGCGTTAGCGGCCGCATCTTTTTCCGAGTCTCTTCGCGCGGCTCTAATTTCTTTCGCGTTCGCTTCATAACCGTACTGTATCACGCCGGCCGCAATCTAAAACTGAAGGATAGAGTCCCTGTTGCCTGAAGCTAGGTCATTTGGCTGATGATGGTCAGAATCCTTGTCTCAGCGTTGGAGCTCTCGAACTGGATCTTGTTTGTGGTGCAGGCCCCTGGCTCGATAGATCGCTTCAGTATCGGTGTCGCGGCTTCATTCTATGTTTCCGTTAACCCCCCGGGCAATCAGCGCTGGAGGATTGACGCTCTTTGCGTGTTCGAGACAAGTCCCTTCGGTTGCTTCAGAGGCAGAGGATGACTGCGACACGCGCGCCAGGTTTTGAGGGTGGTGAGAGCAGTAGCAGGCATTTCCCGATCAACGGATGCTTCAATCTGAATTGAAATAGCGCCGTCAACCAGTGCTTTGGCGCAGATTCGGTCGAGTAATATATAGTACAAGCTGAAATAGTATATCTATTAATTAATATAGTACGCGGTTTTCCCTTGTTTTCAAGGGATACTTCCGGGTCCCTTTTATTTTCCGGCCGCGTTTGCGAATGTGCAAGGACTTCTGCCCTTATGACGCTCATCATGCAACCAGTCTCGTGGTGCGATCACGGCGGGCCCTTGTCACTTATGTTTCAGTCGTCTGTCAGGAAACAGAGAGCGAATCTCTGGCGCCCGCAGGTCCAGAAGGAGATTGCCGAGTCATGAGAAAGACGTACCAGATTTGTTTGCCAATACTCTTAATATGTCTTGTTCCCGCGGTCGCCAGCGCCCAGTCGTTCCGGGTTCAATGTCCGACCAGCACCATCACTCACCCGGTGAAGAGCACCGCTAACTCTAATTTGCCGGCCGACAACAATTCGGAACCTGCCTACACCGGTCCTACGGGGTTCACGTCCACGAACACGACCAATCCAGCCAACGGATATCTGGTGCCGAGTTCGAACGTGAACGGCGCGATCAAATGCCAACAGATTTCGGGCGGCGACGGTTTCGCGACGATGGGAGACGGCACGCAGACGTACATGTTCTCCTTCGGGCCCTTGTCTGGTCTTGCGGCCATCGCTAGCGGCCAGCCCGGCACAGACTTTCCGAGCGACTTCAATACCGTTTATCCGGGCCCGCTGCGGCTGATGCCCGGTGATCCAGCCACGACAGATGACCCGTCCGGCGCAGGCGGTTCGTCGATCAAGTTATCTGCGTTTACCTATAACGGCGCCGTCGGGCTGGTTCCCGACGCGGATGCCATAGCTGCCGGCACTTGCACCACCCCTTGTCTTGATGGGCACGTCGATCCCCGCCAAATGCTGGATATCGGAGTGATGAACGGCAACATCCCAGCGCCGCTGATGGCCATTGATGAGGATGACGAATTCTTCCTCACCCTCTCGAACGTGGGCATGATCATGCGGCCGGACCTGTTCGAGCAGCATACGGTGCACTTCCACGGTTATCCCAACGCCTCCGCGTTCTATGACGGTGTGCCTGACGCTTCGGTGGCCATCAATATCGGGGGCAGCTTCACGTATTACTACCTCGCGCCGGACGCCGGCACTTATTTCTGGCATTGCCATATCACGCCTCCCGAACACTTGCAGATGGGTATGGTCGGGCAACTTTATGTGCGGCCACGGCAGAACCGGGTCCCGTCCATAACCACCCTCTATAGCGCGCTTCAGACACAGCAAACGGATCTGCGCACAGCTTGCCCCCTGAGTTCCGATACCACCCACTCCGATATCCTGTGCAGCAATCCCCTGCCCGCCGTGAATACCGGTGCCATGGGCGGCGGCAAGTATGCTTATAACGACGGGGATGGCACGACCGCCTACGATGTCGAGTATCCCCTGCAGATCCACGGTTTCGACCCTAACTTCCACTTTGTCGGCATGACGTTCAACCCAGAAGGTTTTGCGGACATGAAGGATAAGTATTTCTTGCTGAATGGGAGAAGCTATCCCGACACGGTCCAGTCCGGCCCCATGGAAACCCAGACGACGGATGGCGCGAACCATTTTTCGCAGCCGCTTCCTTCCATCATAAACATGAGTTCAGGCCAGAGGGCCCTGCTGCGCATTTCCGACTTGGATGTCACCGAGTATCAGACCCTAGCCTCGCTCGGGATTCGGATGCACGTTATCGGGTACAACGCCAAGCTGCTGCGGGATCAAGCCGGAAACAACCTCGACTATTACACCAACTCGATCACCCTGGCTGGTGGCGAGTCGCTCGACGTGATTTTGGATTCATGTGCGGCTCGGGCCTCTGACGGAAACTGCACCACCCCGATTCCTTCGGGGACTTACTACCTTTACACGCCCAATCTCGACCACTTGTCCAACGACGCCGAGAATTTCGGCGGGCTCATGACCGAAGTCCACATCAACTAGGAGAGCGGAAATGAGTGCTAGGAGAGAGCCAATGAGTGCGAAGAAAACGAAAGTAGCGGATTCAAAGACACGGCTGCTTCTGGCAGCGATGCTTGTAGTGGCATTCCTGGTCACAACAAGCGCGTACGGCGCGGCTCCTGGCATTACGGGCCCGACGTTTAACTTGACGGCGCAGGCCGCGAACATCACGCAGCCGGATGGGGGAATGATTTACTCGTGGGGGTACGGCTGCGCCTCCACGTACACTGCAAGTTTTCTGCCGATAACCATTACGCCACCCGCGGGGGGGTGCCCCACGATGCAAGTTCCCGGCCCTACGCTAATCGTCACGGAAGGACAGACGGTCACGGTTAACCTGTTAAATGGTCTCCCGACCTCGGCCGGCAACACTTCGATTCTCTTCCCCGGCTTTAATGTGAAGGCGACGGGCGGTGTCACCGGCCTGCTGACACAGGAAGCGGCGCCTGGGGGTACGGCAGTGACGTACACGTTCACTGCTGGGTCGCCAGGGACGCGCGCCTATTACAGCGGAACGCAGGGCGACTTGCAAGTCGAGATGGGCCTGTACGGGGCCATCATTGTCCTCCCTGCCAGCGTTCCCACCGCCTGCACGACCCCAGCGATTCGTACCAACCTGTTTGGGGTAACCAGTTTTACGGGTACTCAGGAGCATGATTTCCGGCTGGCGGCGGCAGCCTACGACCACGCAAAGACTTGCTACGACCGGGAGTACCTATTCCAGTTTGCCGAGATGGATCCCAATATTCACACTCAAGCTTTGGCCCAGGTCACGGCAGCAGGTAACTGTACGGCTGGTGCAGCGGGATGCGGCCTCAACGTCGCTACCGAGCCTTACCATCCCACGTACTTCCTGATTAACGGACGCTCCATGCCTGACGACATGGACCCGAACTACGCCGCTGAATATCCGCACCAGCCCTATAACGGCAACCCTCACATGCATCCGGGCGAACAGGTTCTGCTGCGCATCATCGGTCAGGGCCGATGGCAACATCCGTTCCACGAGCACGGCAACCACGTGCGGATCTTGGGGCGCGATGGGAGCTTGATTCTCAGCGCCTCTGATTCGGCTACCACTCCCGCTCTCGCTGGACCTCTGCTGTTCACCACCACCACCACGCCGGGGCTGGCGATGGATGGAATCTTCTACTGGACGGGCAAGGGTCTCAACTGGGATGCGTACGGCCACAATCCCCTTTCTACTGCCCCCGGCGGGGAGCTTACCTGTTCTCCGGATGCCAACGGCTACAACACCGTTGTGGGGGCGCAAACTGCCATCAACTACTACGAGTGGTGCCAGGACCACAACAAACCTATGCAAGCTGCTCCGTTCGGCGACATCGCGGGTGGCGGCCCGGTGACCCTGCCCGATCCGAATATCTTCACGAATGGAGCTTGGTACGGCGGCAGCCCTTATCTCGGTCCAAATGCGACCGTCCGCGCGACCGGGCCCACCGGTACAACTCCTCCGTCGGGCACGATTGCGAATTCGCCCACGGGCGAGGCTGGATTTGCGTTTATGTGGCACTCCCACAACGAGCGCGAGATTACCACCAGCAACGTTTTCCCCGGCGGAATGCTGATGATGATGCTGGTTGATTCCCGGGAATTTGTGATTGACGAGTCCAACTGACGGCGAGGAAGAACAATGCAAACCTATAATTTCAAAGCAATTCTGAAAGCCGCGCTTCGAGTAGCGTGCATACTTCCTTTCGCGGCAGTTGCGGCCCTCGGCCAGCAGCAGGTCAATCTGACCGCCGGGCCGGCCACGACTATCCTGCCCGACGGCTCAACGGTGCCGATGTGGGGCTACAGTTGCGGCGCAGTCGTTACTGGTGGCTCCACCGCGACCTGCGTCGCTTTGAATCCCGCGGCGGCCGTGGCAGGCATGTGGTCCCCCGTGGTAATTACTGTTCCTACGGGACAAGGCCTGACGATCAACCTCACGAATAATCTCTCGTTTACACCGTTAGGCAGCACGACTCCGAATAACGTGCCCACTTCGCTTGTGATCGTGGGTCAGTTGGGCGGAGGCCTCGGAACGACGGCGACCTCCACGCCGAGCCCCGTCCATCCGCCTCAAGGCGCTACGTGGCCCATCGCCAGTGACAATAGCGGGCCCACTTTCAACCCACCTGCGCAGGCGAATCGTGTCCAGTCATTTTCAACCGAAGTGGCGGCAACGCCGACAACGCCAGTGCAAACGCCAACTGCACTGACCTGGACAGCGGCAGACCTTCGGCCGGGCACGTACCTGATTGAGTCCGGCACGCACCCATCCATTCAGGGACCAATGGGCCTATACGGAATGCTAGTAGTCACCAGCGCGCCCACGGCGACAGCCGGCACCGCTTATCCCGCAACCGCCACGACACCCATCGTGAACTACAACGCGGAAGTTCCGCTGCTTCTCAGTGAAATCGACGCGGTCCAAAACAACGCTGTCCAAGCCGCGGCCAACACTGTGGGTTTCAGCGAAACGGCGACCCATAACCTCACCTTGGCAAGCTCAGTCAACTCCATCGCAGTAACTAACGGCGGTTCAGGTTACACGAGCAATAATCCACATGTCTCGATCACAGGTGGCGGCGGCACGGGCGCAGTGGCGAGTGCGACGGTGGATCTCGACGCTACTAGCCCAACGTTCGGGCAAGTGACGACCATCACGGTCACAACCCCCGGTTCGGGGTATACCTCCAATCCGAAGGTTACCATCGATTCCCCTAGTACGCCTCCTCCCACAGGAACAACGGCAACGGCGGTTTCCGGGCTTCTGTTGGCCCCCTCCAATCCTTGCGGAAGCGCTACGGTTGCAGCGTGCTATCCCTCGGCGGTGAATTATACGCCGCTGTATTACCTATTCAATGGAGTTGCGTTCAACAAGACCAACGCGTCGGCCTCGTTGTTCCCGGTTCCTTCGCCGACAGTCCCGGCCACCGGCTCGGTTTTGGTGCGCTTGGTGAATGCCGGCTTGCGCATGCACGTTCCCTCCATCGTTGGATCGCAAACAGGTGTCGCGCCTACGGGCGGAACAGTACCGGCGGGTTTCTCATTGATTGCGGAAGACGGCAACCCCCTGCCGGGCGTTCCTCGTGTGCAGAGCGAAGTATTTATGGCCGCGGGCAAGACTTACGATGTGATGATCAATGTGCCAGCTGCCGGCGGAACTGCACTGCCGGTCTTCGATCGTCAATTGAGCCTGTCAGGCAACGCCTCCGCGCGTGACGCGGGGATGCTGGCTTACATCGGTATCAATAGCGCGGGACTCCCGAGTGCTGGCGCAATCGGGGCTGCGTTAGCCAGAAATGATACCTACAACTATGTGATTCCGTGCGTCGTGGCAACCCCCCAGCCTCCGTGCAAGGCCGTCGCGGTGTCGGATCTATCCAGGGGTGTGATTGCCAACGACACAAATGTCTATGGTGTTCAGGTTCTGGCCGTGCCGACCGGTGGCGCACTCTCGCTAAATGCTAACGGCACGTTTACTTATGTCCCCAATCCGGGAACTACCTCAGACTCCTTTACATACTGCGCAAACGGTACTGTTACCGGTACGATATGCTCCTCCGGTGTAACCGCGGCGGTGGCACTAGGTGCGTGCGCCACCGGAACCTGCCTTGAGGCGGGCAGCGGCATCGTGATGAATCCCATCACGTATACGTCGAATTTGGCCACATCTCTGAGCATCAAGTCGCCCGGCGTCCTGTCTGTTGACAAAGATATGGCGGGCTATCCACTTACGGTTGACAAGACGACGGTCTCGGCACTATCAGGTCCGGGTACTGGAACGCTGTCGGTAGACGAGAGTGGGGCGTTCAACGTGTCGTCCGTCAGCGGGCCAGGGACATACACATTTACCTACTGGGCGAAGAATTCACAGGGCACACAGAGCAGCGCCTCCGCCACGGTGACGCTGATTTTCCCAACGCCGAGCAACCTTCAAGTGAAGGTATTGGACGGCAAGGACAAAACCAGCGGTATCAACGACTATCGCTGGATTATTGAGGAAGACCGGACCTTCTATATCGACCCCAAGTGCACAACAAATCCTCCGCCAGTGGGCTGCCCAACCGCTACCTCCGGAATCGTTCCAACGTTTGGGACGAATTTCCACACCAGTTACATGCCGGTCGTGGCGACTGGCTGCACCGGGGCCCTGTCCTGCGAAGCTGGTCAGACTGTCCTAGGGGCACCTGCCGTATGCGATATTGGCAATGGCGTTTGCAGAACCACTGCCACACAAGAGACAGCCGTAGATCCCAGCCAGGTCGCTTTGTGCTCGACCTTGACACCGCAAGTGACCAACTGTCTGAATCCGAACAAGCGATACTACATCTCTGTTCTGCCGGGCGACGCGGCCAACCCGTTTGGCGCTGCATACGGAGGTGCGCCTGACTGCTCCACGGCCGGCTCCGCAACTGGACACTGCGGCCACGGCATGGGTGGCGCTCCGATCAGCTTCAATATTAACAATGGTTTGCCTGTACAGGTGCTGACGCAACCTACTCCGTTCCCACCAGCGAAACTCTCGGTATTTGTGTTCGAGGACGACTTCCCGCTCAACGGCGAGCAGGACGGCGGCGGCGGAATTGATGTGTTGTCGCCCAACGAGCCAGGTCTCGGCGGCTTTCAGATCACCCTTTTCGACGACGCGGGCGGCCCCGGTGATGCGACCGGACAGCCAACTTACGACATGTTTAACATGCCGCTGACGAATAGCTTGGCGGGAACGATCGATCCAACGACAGGGAAGGATGCCTGCCCCATTTCCCCGGTTCAGTCGGTCGGGTTTGATGGCACCCCGAGTCCGCTGGGAATCACAAGCATGATCGTTACTTGTCCGAAGTATGAAGCGGACGGCAAAACCCTCTCTCCGTTGGCTGGCCAGGCCGTCATTGCCAATCTATACCCCGGCCGATATGGAGTTGTGGCGACGCCGTCGGCCGACCGGATTGCCAGAGGTGAAGAGTGGCTCCAGACCAACACCCTGGACGGGCAGAAGGCCCACGATTCGTTCCTCAGGATCGGCGAGCCGAGCTTCTTCCAGGAGTTCGGGCCTGCGGGATACCACGTGTCCATCGGTTTTGCCAATCCGGCGATTATCAATGGCCGGAAGACTGCCGTCTGCGGCGGCGTGGACCCCAACCTCCCCGGGACGGGAAACTGCACCAATACCGTAACGGGCATAGTCACGACCGAGCGTATGAGCCGCACGCCCGATGAGAGGCTCTACGGTAGCGGCGACAATAGTAGCTTCGCTTTCACCCAGTGCTACGTAAGCTTTGGAGATCCGGACGGCGAAGACTTCGCCTTCACCAAGTGCAATGCGGACGGGACTTTCACCCTCTCGAATCTTCCTGATGGCACTTGGAGAATAACCGTCTTTGACCAGTGGAACGATATGCTCGTGGACGGCCTTTCGACGCCCGTCGCGTTGGGTTGCCCCGTACCCCCGACCGCCAATTGCAGTACAGTTAACCTGGGGCAGATTGCCATGAACCAGTGGCAAGCGAATATTTACACCCGGACCTTCTTTGACCAGAATGGCGATGGTGTTTCCAATGTGGACGCAAGCGGAAATCCGACCGAACCCGGACTCGCCCTGGTGGCCACCAACATTCGGTTCCGGGATGGCAGCTTCTCCAACTTCAACAACACGGACCTGAATGGTTTCGCCGGGTTCAACGAGGTGTTCCCGCTATTCAGTTGGTACGTGGTGGAAACAGATACCACCCGTTACAAGAGCACCGGGACCCATGTGGTCTACGATGCGGGCGGGCCCGCTGACGGTACACCCTGCGGAAGTTCTGCAGTTCCTCCAACGGCGCCGTGCGGAAGCTCCAAAATCGCTGGGAACATGGCGAACACAGCCGAACAGGTTTCGCTGCCCTCGAACCTGCGTGTACCGGGCGCGGTCTATTGCGACAAAGCGGATTGCACCGGATTCTCCGTTGCCAACGGATCGGGCAGCAGCAGTACGTCGGCAATCCTTTCTACTGGCCGAATCGATCCGGCTTGGGTTGAAAGCGAGGGATGGCAGGGCTTTTCCGGCCAGAACTCGTTCATTGAATTCGGCAAGAAGCCCTTCGCAGCCGGCGAAAACGGCGGCATCCATGGCCATGTCGTGTACGCTTCGACCCGTCCATTTGACGATCCGCAATTGCTCCTACAGCTCAGTTGGGAGCCGCAGGTTCCGAATGTCACCATAAACCTTTATCAGGAGGGAACTGCCCCGGATGGCAGTAAATCTCTGGCTTTGGTTGACACCACGCAGACCAGCAGTTTTGACGCTTGGGCCCAGGGCTTCCGGTCGGATGGAATGCCCAATATGAACTGCCCGGGCCAGGGACGCGACACTGGACCAGCCGCGGATCTCTTCTTCTTTTCGCTGTTTAACCAGCCGAATTATCTTGACTCGTACAACAATGGTGGCATTCCGTCCCACACGCTGCCAAACAATTCCCAGTTCAAGTGCTATGACGGCATGCACAACTGGAATCAGGTCCAACCAGCGCCGTACGACGGCGCGTACCGATTCCCCAGTGTTACCGCCATCGACCCAACCACCGGCAAGCCGACGCCGACGGGAACGAACTGCACGAAATGCATCCCGAATCCGGATACGACCGATCCTTACAGGAACGGCCTGCCCATGCTGCCCGCAGGCAAGTACGTCGTGGAAGTGGTCGTACCTCCGGGTTATGAGCTGGTGAAGGAAGAAGACAAGAACATCCTTATCGGCGACAACTATATCGCGCCGGTTACCCAACAGTTCGCCGGCCTGGGGAACATCTTCATTCTTCCAGACCAGGCGGCTGTGGGTTCCACCTACAATCCGAACAACCCGCAGAATCCGACGCAGGATTTGGGCTCGTTTGGCTTCCCCCGCCACGAGGGCGACACCGGAAGCGTGGAGGCCTTCTGGCCCTGCGTGGGCGCCTCGCGCATCGTCCCCGATTACATCAGCTTGTTCCCGCAGTCTGCGGAAGTCTCGCCGTTCGCCGGCGCGACTCGCAATCTCTGCGACCGTAAGGAAGTCACGCTCCAGGACCAGGCCTCGGCGCTGGCGAAGTTCTACGTCTTCACCTCGACTCATGCCGCCGCGCACTTCACCGGCGTGATCACCGACGACTTCACGTCGGAATTTGATCCCTTCTCTCCGCAATTCGGCGAGAAATTCTCGCCCGCCGACCTGCCGGTAGCCATCAAGGATTGGACAGGAAATGAAATTGCTCGCACGTATGCCGATCATTGGGGTTCCTACAACGGCCTGACCTATTCGACCTGGGAAGTCAACCCGCCCAACCCGACGGGGTACGCGCCTCAGATGATGGTGACGTGCATGAACGACCCCGGCACGGGAGCCACGCCAGATCCTTTGTACAACCCGGCCTACAGCCAGTTCTGCTACGAAATCCCGTTCATGCCGGGGCAAACTCAGTACATGGATACGCCGGTAATTCCGACGTCCGCCTTCGCGGGCGCGGGATACAACAATCCGGACTGCTCCTACCCGACTCTTACGCCGGCGATCAGCGAAGTGGATGGCGATGGAATAGGGCCTTGGGTGAGCGCAAGTGGTTCTATCACGATCCACGCGTTGGGCGACCAGGTTGTATATAACTATGGGTACTCCGGGCCTTCGGCCACAACGGCTCCTTTCAACCAGAAGACCGTCACCCGCCACTATGGATTTGGTACCACGCAGGGAACCGTTGCCCTTGTCGGAAGCGATGGCGTAAGTCATGCACTGACGGGTGTGAGCTGGAGCGACCCGCTCATCACTGGCACCGTACCGGATGGCCTGCCGGCATGCGGCATACAGCAGCAAGCTCAATACGGAGGCTCGGCCGCAAGTTGCGGCGAACTGGTCATCACTGCAGCCGACGGCAAGCAGTCGATCGACACCGTTACTGTAACCATTGGGGGCAAAGCACCGATCCACGTCCCCACGGACCAACCCACAATCCAAGCCGCGATTGATGCCGCCACTCCGGGCGACCTGATCATCGTCAACCCCGGTACCTACAATGAACTGTTGCTCATGTGGAAGCCCGTGCGGTTGCAAGGCGTCGGGGCTGCGTCGAGCGTCATCAACGCCAATACGCATCCCGCAGGCAAGATGGATGTCTGGCGCCAGAAGGTCAACTGCCTATTTGGCCTGGCGCTCAATGGTCAACCCTATACTAACACTTCCACTCCCGGCACGAATCCGTTTGACCCGACCGGGACTGCCGTGTGCGGAAGTACGAACGGGACTCCTTGGAATTACTTCACCGCGACTCCCAACAATCCCCAGATAGACCGGCTACCGCTGGAAGCCACGCTTGGCTGGGACGCCAACCTTAACGGCAACCTGGCCGAGCTGTTACAAGAACCCTCGCTGATGGGCGCGTTGGAAGGAGCCGGAATCACGGTGTTGTCTAAAGGCGTGGACTTCCACGGACAAAATCCCTTTGATAACACCCTCTTGGCGGGCTTCCCGGCCGGTACGACGCATCTCACTTCCGCAGATTGCGGTATGGGTACGCAAGGTACCGGGGGCTTTGTCGCCAATCCTTTCCCCAGCAGTTTCCACTGCAACCCATCGCGGATCGATGGATTGACCGTCACCAACAGTTCCCAAGGGGGCGGCGGCATCTTCGTGCACGGGTGGGGGCATGACTTGGCGATCGCCAACAACCGAATCACCAACAATTCCGGAACCCTTTCGGGCGGCATCAACGTTGGCCAGGGTGAATTTCCTCCATCGTATCTGCAGGGGAGCGCCACAAACGCGCCTCCCGGCTCCTGCGTGAATGACAACGGCATTGCAGCTAACGTTCAACTGCCGTACTGCCATAACCAGCGCGTGAACGTGCACCACAACTTGGTTTCGTTGAACTCTTCCATCGGCGACGAATTGTTCTCGGCCACGCCGGCGGGGGCAGGCGGCGTCAGCTTCTGCACCGGCTCGGATTACTACAAGTTTAACTACAACTGGGTTTGCGGAAACCTGAGCACGGGCGACGGCGGCGGCGTCGGTCACCTCGGGTTCAGCTATAACGGAGACATCGAACACAACCAGATCCTGTTCAATCAGAGCGCCAACCCGACGATCGCGTCCAACGGCGGCGGGCTCTTGATCATGGGCTCTCCCGACGTGGATCCGCCCTGCGGAGTCACGACGGACGCGGATTGTGTTCCTCCACTTGGTTCTGTTGGGCCGAGCGACGGAGCGGGTCCCGGACTGGTCATCAATGCCAACCTGATCATGGGCAACGCTGCGGAAAGCGGCAGCGGCGGCGGGCTGCGCTTGCAGAGTATCAACGGCTCGGAGCTGCTCAACTTCCCCACGACTCCGACCCAATGGTACTCGGTGACCGTCACCAATAACATCATCGCGAATAACGTCGCCGGCTGGGATGGCGCTGGAATTTCGCTACAGGACGCGTTGTTGGTGAACATCATCAACAACACCATCATGTCGAACGATACTACTGCTTCCTCGGGCGTGCTCTTCAACACGCTTGCGGCTCCCTTGGCCAGTTCGTCGGGCCCCACGTGCACCATTAACTGCGGCACGGCCTCGCACCCTCAGCCCGCCGGCTTGGTGAGCATCCAGAACAGCGCGACTCTTGTCGCGAACTTCCCCACGACTATCAGGTGTCCCCAAGGCCACGGGGGTGGGACCACCGGTACAAACAATGGGGCTTGCAGGAGATACTCGGTACCGATACTGGAGAACGATGTATTCTGGCAAAATCGTGCGTTCTACATTGCCGTGGGCCCCCTGGGAACAGGAACCCTGAACCAGCAGAACGTGGTTGCGCTGTATAACGCGTTCAGCACTACACGAGCGGCCAGCCAGCCGCTCACCGGCGCCTGCGTTACGGCCGGGACTACCGGGTCGCACTACTGGGACATCGGTGTGCGAGGCGACACGAGCCCGACAAACCATACCGGCTCTCTTGGGACCCCGCTCGCCGTGAGGTGGTCAGTGTTGACGAATATCGCCGGCGGTTACAATGGCAGTGGTTTGTTTAACACGGCATCAAATCCGCTCGCGGTCAGCCAATACTGCAATGGCTCGCGCGTACCGCCGGAAAACGGAGGTCTCGGCTACCAGGTGCCTCCTGGAATTTCGGACGCGACCGTGCCCAACCCTATCTTCAACCTGACGCCGGCGGCGACCGTGGATGAGGGCAACAACTGGATCAACATCGCTTGGGGCCCGCTCTCTCTCTCGAGCCCGGCAACGGGCGCAACGCTCGGCAACTATGCGCTGGCATCAAGTTCGCCGGCCATTGATTATATCCCGTGTCTGAGTGCCGCGGGTGATTGCCTGGCGGCGGGCGAAGTGGTTTCGGCGCCCCCGACTGACTTCTTCGGCAATCCGCGCCCGAATGATAGGGGTACGAATACGAGAATTGACGTGGGTGCAATCGAACATCAAGCTGATCAGACTGGGTCACTGGCGCCGCTCCTGGTTTCGATCACTCCCTCCACGGGCTTGCGGGGGACCACGGTTAATGTGGTCCTAAGCGGCACCAACCTGACCGGGACAACTGCAATTAACGGGTTGGCTGGTGGCGGGGTCACCGTCACCCTTACTTCCGTGAATGCCACTACGGTGACCGCGAGGCTTGTAATCTCGAACACCGCATCACTCCTTCCGAGGAACGTCAGCGTCACGGCGCTGGGTCTGACTAGCAACACCGTAACGTTCACAGTGGTAGGGCCGACGCTGACTTCGATCTCGCCCAACTCAGGGGCGCGCGGCACCAGCGTTCCAGTGGTCCTAACCGGCAGCAACCTGTCCGGCACCACGGCAGTGAACGTGTCCGGTACCGCAGGCAGCGTCGTCTGCACCATTAGTACCGTGACGCCGCCGACTGCCACGACGGTCAACGCGACGTGCGCAATCGCGACTGCCGCTGCAACCGGGAACAGGACCGTCAGCGTGACCACAACGCCGGGCGTAACCTCCAACACCGTTACGTTCACAGTGGGTCCGACGCTGACTTCGATCGCTCCGACGTCAGGCGTGCGCGGCACCAGTGTTCCAGTGCTCCTAACCGGCACCAGCCTGTCCGGAGCCACAGCAGTGAACGTGTCGGGTACTGCCGGCAGCGTCGTCTGCACCATTAGTACCGTGACGCCACCGACTACCACGACGGTCAACGCGACGTGTGCCATCGCGGCTACGGCTGCAACCGGGAACAGGAACGTCAGCGTCACCACAACGCCGGGCGTAACCACCAACAACGTGACGTTCACAGTCGTGAGTCCGACGCTGACTTCGATCGCTCCGACGTCAGGCGTGCGCGGCGGCCCCAGCGTGCCGATAACCCTAACCGGCAGCAACCTGTCCGGCACCACAGCAGTGAACGTGTCCGGTATTGCCGGAAGCGTCGTCTGCACCATAAGCGGGACGCCGACTGCCACTACTGTCACTGCGAACTGCGCAATCACGGCTACGGCTGCAACCGGGAACAGGAACGTCAGCGTCACCACGACGCCCGGAGTAACCTCCAACAACGTTACGTTCATAGTGGGTCCGACGCTGACTTCGATCTCTCCCACGTCGGGTTCGCGCACCGCCGGGGTTCCGGTTGCGGTGACCCTAACCGGCACCAGCCTGTCCGGAGCCACGGCAGTGAACGTGTCTGGTACGCTCGTGGCCTGTACCATAAACGGGACGCCGACAGCCACGACGGTCACTGCGAACTGCGCAATCGCGGCTACCGCTGCAACCGGGAACAGGGCCGTCAGCGTCACCACAACGCCGGGCGGAAACTCCAACAACGTCACGTTCGCAGTAACGCCGTAAGACGGTCACGGCGAACCAAACTATCCGTACCGGCCGGACATCCAGACTTGGATGTTCGGCCTTTGCGACGACGAGAAACCGTACGGATCGATTCAAGGACATATCACAGATGCTTGACCATTACGGTTTACGGGGCGCGAAAATAATGCTGCTGGGAGGAGTTCTCGCCAGCAGCATCTTGGCTTCAACTGTGGGACCGCAAACCGCTACCCAGGCTCCGGCGGCTCAGACAGCAAGACGCTATAAGCCAAACCGGTTCGCGGGACGGGCAGGGAAGTATTACGAGCTCGTTTGGGGAGTTGACTCTCTGGCTGTGAAGTGGACGGAGTCGGGCGAGGTCATCCGATTTACCTACCGCGTGTTAGACGCGGACAAAGCCAAGACGCTCAACGATAAGAAGGTTGAGCCTGCCTTGATCGACCCGCAGGCCGGGGTCAAGCTAGTGGTCCCGTCGATGGAAAAGGTCGGGCAGTTGCGCCAGAGCAGCACACCCCAGGCGGGCAAGTCCTACTGGATGGCGTTCTCGAACAAGGGCAGGCTGGTGAAACGCGGAGACCGCGTAAATGTGGTCATTGGGCAATTTCGAGCTGACGGACTTGTGGTGGATTAGCGTCTCCCTTATGCGGTTTGACCCTATGCTTAACTCAGGTCTCAGTCTGAAATCTTCGAACGAGGTCGCATCGATGTTCCGAAAATCACTGGCCGTTTGTATATCGCTGGCGTTTGCCGTTTCGCTCACCGCAGCAGGGGGCGAGACTCCTTCGCAAGCCAAGCTTTCCGCAGCCGCTATCGTCGAGAAGAACGTGGCGGCCCGCGGCGGTTTGCAAGCGTGGCGTGCGGTCCAAACGATGTCGATGCAGGGAAGACTGGGCGCCGGAGGGAATCGGCGAGCTACGGTTCCTGTTCCAATTCCGGGCCAAAAGTCCAGCAGACAGTCACTCCCTACACGACCGGCCGAGGAGGTTCAACTGCCGTTTATCATGGAACTGAAGCGCCCCGGCAAAATGCGGATGGAGCTTCAGTTCAACGGGCAGACGGCAATTCAGGTCTATGACGGCGCCAACGGCTGGAAGCTGAGGCCGTTCCTCAACCGGCGTGTGGTTGAGCCTTACACGACCGACGAAATAAAGATGTCATCCATGCAGGCAGACGTCGACGGTTACTTGGTTGATTACGCGGCCAAGGGCACCCAGATCGAACTGGTCGGCATGGAGAAGGTTGAGGACCGCGACACTTATAAGCTCAAGCTGACCATGAAAAACGGTCAGGCGATCCATGACTGGATTGACGCGCAGACCTTTCTGGAAGCGAAAATTGAAGGGCAGCCCAGGCGGCTCGATGGCGTATATCATCCAGTGGAGGTGTACTTTCGCGATTACCGGCCAGTAAGCGGCCTTCAGATTCCGCACATTTTGGAGACGAAAGTTCTCCAAGTAGCCCGAACGGCGAAGGGGTTCAAGGATCCTCCTGTTCCGGCAGAGAAAATCATGATCGATAAGGTGGTCTTAAATCCCAATCTTGAGGGCTCACTTTTCGTCAAGCCGCAGTAGATAGGCTCTTGAGCCATAGGGCTTACACTGGGAGAGAGCCATCTTGGGAAATTGTCTCTCGCGCAGTTGAGCAGTTGAAATGGCGGCTTTCGGAAGATCAGACATTTCGCAACCTGGACCTAATGAGTCAACGACAGATTTAGCTTGGGATTCAGAGCTGCCAGTTTGCGGGAGCCTCTGACCTGCGGAATTCTCCCTCCATTTCCAGCAAGCCTGTGCTTACCAAAAACTCCATCGGCCAGCCATCAGTGAAGTTGGCAGTGATTTATTCCCGTCGCGTTCTTGAACAAACCTCGAGGGGAGAGCGTCGTTTGGTGAGAAGCTGAGACCTGAGCAGCGAAAACGAGCGCACGACCACATCGACATTCTCATGTTGGGAAGCGCCTTAGCCCGCACCTTACCCGCACACGTAAATTCATTGTTTTGAATCGCTGGCACCGAGTGCGGGATTTCAGCTCGATTCGCCCGTTTTTGCGTGGGATTTCGCATCTGGGTGACGGGGCGTCCAGTCTTTTGGTGGAAAGGCCACGTGCCAGAACATAGGATTTGGCAGCATGAACTCCACTCCGACCTGAGGATGATCGCTTTGATGCCTGTTAATGTGCGCGACAACGCACTCCAGCGCACCCTTTGTCTGGACGTTCGACAGAGTGAGGCGCTGTCCTCTGTACACCTGCGTCGACACGAGAATCAACGCACCGTGAGCACTGATGGCCCGCGTGTGAGTCTCTTCTTGAAAAGGCAATCCAACGCCGATCTGCCCGGAGACTCGGACTGGAACTGTCATCAATACTCGCTGACTCCTTCGGCGGTTTGCGGCGAGCCAAGAGGTCTCGCGGGATTCGGCTAGCCACGTTTCAAGTGTCCGAAGCTGCTCCGACTCAATGGCGGTAAACACCAGCCCCATGCCCTTGCCAGCTCGGGAGTAGACGACTCTTGCCCGGGTTTCAAACCGTTGCGCCCCCTTTGTGATGCGTACGTCCGTGACCGTCCCTAAAGGGAGGGCATTGTTCGTGTCCACATAGCAGCCTTGCTGACTCAAGTCACGGACGCGCGTTTCCATCCGCACGCCGGATTCAGCCGCTACCACCTCAACAGCGGCAACGAACTCGTACCGAGGATGAGTCCGGCGGTCAGCTCCGGCTAGCGCGGCGGAAGGGCCAGTAGCCTTTTTCTCTTCAACAGGGGCAATGAATTCGTCGCCAGGATGGGTCTGCTCGTCTGTCCTGGCAAGCACGGCGGAATCGCTAGCAGAGTTTTCCCCATCACTAGAAATCTTGGGAGTGGGAGGGTTCGCAGCTTTCGAGCTTCGCTTACGCTTGCGGCGCTTCATAACCGTACAATTCTAACGCAAATGGCGCAGACGGAATCGAGCGCCCCGCCTGACAATGCACCTATTGGTAAGCAGGATAAAATATTTTCGACGCGGAGGGCATGTGGGCAGACCTCAAAGCGTCAGCCGGCACGGGGCCGGATATTACCATTGAAGTGTTGTGATGGACCCTGGGTCCAGAGTCAGGTCCAGTGCTTGCGTTCCCGTTTGGCATTGAACGTTCCGCCCTCCGCCCTGATTGGTGAGCACCAGCACGTGACTTCCGTCGGGATTCTCAAAGGCCACGTGATCAATATCGGACAGCGTTCCTTCGGAACCGATCACGCGCGCCCCTCTTTGAACGACTTTCGAATAGTGCGCGAACGCCCAATACTGCCCGCTGCGCGTTACCGCGTGCGTCTTGGAATCTAGTGTCACGACGCCGCCGCAAGAGAATGGCCCGATGTTTGGCCGTCCTTGTTCATCCAGCACCAAGTTCCATCCCACGATGCATTGTGCCCAGTTCCGCAGGATGCCCGCGAACGTATGCGACCATTTCGCCCAGTCCGAGGCGTAGTCCGGATGTTTGTAGTCGGGCCCACCCTCGGTCCAGTAGGTGCTTTTTGCGGGGAATGCCTCGTGCACGCGGGCCATCGCATCCGGAGTGCCGACGTAGCCATGCCACGCAACGCCTTCGACGTACTTGGAGAGAGCGGGGTCGCTCAATTCATCCATTACCCGGCCCCAGAGACTGTAGTTGTGGTCGAGAATCCAAATCTTCGTCTCCAGTGAAGCTCGCTCCAGCGCTGGCCCCAGATGGTTCCTGACGAACTCGACTTCGTACTCCTGCCCCCACAAAGCGGCAGGCATCCGTCCATCCTGGTCGGTGTCGACCTCGTTCTGTACGGTGACCGCCTGAATCTTTACACCGTCCTGAGAATAGCCTTGTAAGAATTTGACAAAATATTCCGCATAGGAGGACAGGTACTTCTTGCGCATCGAGCCCCCCAGCATGGAATCGCCGGCTTTCATCCAGCCCGGTGGGGTCCACGGCGACGAGAAAAGAAACAGATCCGAATTTACCTTCCGTGCGTCGCGCAAGATCGGGAGGATGTATTCGCGATCGTGTTCGATACTGAATTTTTGCAACTCCGGATCGGGGTCTGGGCTTTCGTTGAAAGTGTACGCGAAACGGGAATAATCGCTCGCACCAATGCAGGTGCGCCCGACGGAAAGCCGCAATCCGTTTGGTCCCAATAGATCGTTGAGCAGAGCGCCGCGCTTTTGTTCGTCCAGCTGGGCTAGGAGGAAGCAAGAAGCATCAGTAAACGCCGCTCCGAATCCCAGAATTTCCTGATAGCGCTTGGTCGTATCGATGCGGATTCCCGCCGCGCTCTCCGCCGAGGCCGTCCGCCATACTGGCAGCTTGATCTCTTCCATCCGGCGGTCCTGCGAAGTGACCCAGGCCCTGGCACGGGCGGGGGGACTGGCCCAGGAGGACGGAGCGTTGGCGGCAGCTAGAGAAGCGGCAGCGGCAAGCTTCAGGAATTCTCTACGGCTACTATGCAGCATTAGTGTCCCCTCGACGCGGAATGAAAGCGTTTGCTTTCGGCGACCACAACAAGGCCGCCGGACAAACGATTGTTGAGAGACTAACCGGGGTGTGTGCCGGAAGGCAATGCAGAAAGAAGGGAAGGATATTACCTCCTCCGAGCCTCCGCGTTCCTCCGAAGTCAATCACCAATAGGATTTCGTGAGGGCACCACGGCGCAGCGCTCTTCACTTTTTGAGGAGGGAGCGGACGCGCGCCTCGTCCGACATCGGAAGCCAATCGCCGGGCTTCGAGCATGTGTATACGTCCACCTGCGAGCCCCCCATATAGGTCGTGGGAGCACCCGAAACCTGATCCTTCTTCAAGAAGAAGACCCCCTGCTGATTTTTCGCGAACTTGGGAAAGTGAACCCACGCTACATCTTGGCATCCAGGAAATCGGAGGACCATCTTGTTCTTTTTGGGTTTTGTACCTTTGAGGACGGAGCGGATTTCGAGAATGGCTTCATGCCAGTCCGGCTGGTGCTCGGTGATGTGTGAAGGTGCGCCGGCTGACTTGGGCACGGCCCAGCGGCGGACATCCATGACGCGGGCGACGACGACATAGTCCGCAGAGGCGATCCGGTTTTGCAGTTCTTGATCGCTGATCTGCTGGTCAGCCTGTAGGAAGGTTTTTTCAGCTGAGCCGGCTTCTACTGGCGCCGACCCGCCGCTGGGCAAGACCTCATGGCCCAATTCCTTGACGGCAACGCCTGAACCAAAGAGCCATCCTTCCGTGTAAAACGTTGCCTGGGTCCCTTCCTGGAGAGCCGATGGGTCCTTCATCTCAACGGTGACCTTATCGCCCTTCCTCAGTGAAACCGCTGGGGGCTTTTTCAAGACAGAGTCCACGCGAACGACAATCGTTTGCGCCGATTTCGGGACGTCGGCAAACGAGGTGGCTCCGAGTTGGCTGACCGTCCCTGTAAAGACGATGCTCGATTGTTTGATCAAGGCCGCCTGATTGCTCGTCGCTTGCAGCCGCCCAGCGACTGCCGGCGCCGGCAGGAGAGCCCACAAGATGCCCCCAAAGAAGATTGGCGAAATATTCATGCGCCTCTCCTTCCCCCGCCACATGACACAAATGCGCTTCACGGAATCACCGGAACGCTGAAATAGAACGGATCGATGGAAATCGCCACGGGATTGCCGGAACCGTCAGTGAGCGTCTTCGCACTGAAGTCCGCCGCTCGCTGGTAGGTTACGCCCGAGGGGAAATTAGCGCGGTCCGGAGTGTTGTTCGCGCAAAAAACGCCGCGAAACTCATTCCCTACTGAAAGCAGATAGTCGTAATCCCCCAGATAGGGCAAGAACTGTTGAGTAGGCTCGTTCGCGGGGACACTCGCCAGAATCGTGTCTTGAACGTTCACGAACGCGTTGTGCGACTGCACCACATGGGTGACCCACCGGCCGTTCATTAATTGCTGATAAAGAAGAGCGGCGACGCCATTGTTGGCCACCGCTAGTGCGATGTTCGTGGCATTGCTGATCGTCGTGTGGGGTAAATCCGACTTGGACCAGGTCGCGCCTCGGTCAGCCGAGCGGCGCACATGAAGTGTATAAATGTCTTTCTTGCTTCCACGGTCTGCCCAACCTACGTACACGATGGAACTGTTGTTTGGATCCACTGCGATGGAAAGCGTTGAGCCGATTCGCTCCTGCCCCAATGTGGGCGAATTGGACCACGGGATGGAGACGCGTTTGACAACCAGCCGGCCCGGTAATTTGTCCGACTGGTCT
>Ga0137359_10000831_pt1 | contig 23850 bp, 25 predicted proteins | sample Mad1_40_16metaG_FD_108281 | JGI IMG/M metagenome (GOLD analysis project Ga0137359, IMG submission 108281) | Vadose zone soil microbial communities from Angelo Coast Range Reserve, California, USA - Mad1_40_16 metaG | ecosystem: Environmental > Terrestrial > Soil > Vadose zone | place: USA... | reverse complement strand
TTTGATGGAATTTGTTCGCTCGTACCGTTCCACCAACTTCGGCCTTCCCCGAAACCGGGGCGGGTCGGCTCCTGCATTAGTCTTTTCGAGGCCTGCTCAGCGTTCACTAAGGTTACGGCCTGCCCGCTCGCCAAGTCGCCTTGCGACTCTCTGCACCAGAGGCTTCAGCAGTTTCGTTGCCTCCACTACTGCTCTGATTGCTACCGGGTGGAGCCAACCAGTTCCCGGACGGGTTTAACTCCCGCTGTGGACCACCACCTTTCACGGCGCACCCGGTTTGGCGACTTACCGGGAGCTGAGAACGGTAGTTTCTTTTAGGCTTCCATTTTCGCAAGTTCGCCAGTCAATCTGGCGAGATAGCGGTAAGCGTACCAACAAGGGGCCTGCTCAAGAGTGCTCAAATAATAGAGCGTTTCGGGAATATCCCCATTGTGAGGATTACGGAAGCAGTGAACGCTGGAACGCATCGGATAATTCTGCCCATTCTGCAATGACATCCTGAAATTCCTGGCTTTCAAGAATTCGCGCCCGTTCTTCTAGAGAAGTGATCGACATACCAAGATCATGCAGGTAGGCACTAAAAGCAATTACGAGGATTTCGAGTACTGAAAGAGAGTTCAACGTCGGTGGATCGATTACATGTTCGCAGAGATGGAGAAGCTTCTTCGCGTGGTCTCTGTTGTGTAATGTGAAATGTTTGAATGGTCCCGATATTATGGAGTCCAAAAGAGGGAGAGCCTGTTCGACTAAGATGTCGAGTTTTTCGACAGCACCATCCCCCGGCGCACTTTTGCTCTTTAGCAGTCGGTAGAATCGTACACTCCCGGAAATCACTAGAAGCAATTTGGGAGCACCGGAGCAGTGCGTTTGCGCAATAGGGCAGTTTCACTCTCTCCTATCCCCTATCCCGATCCCGCGTTGACGGGGTAGTACGCGCTGAGGGGAAAATGCTACACCCGCTGGACTTGACGAATCAGGCTACAATGCTGGAGTGCAGGGTCTATGGAACCAGATGCCTTAGTCGAGATACTGAAACGCGACAGCGCAAGTAAGTTTCTTGAAGAACATATTTTCGACCGCGTGCCGCACGTTTTCGACACCGACCGGTCACTGTTTGTTGGTTGGAAACGAACGCTAGCAGAAGCTATCGAGGTAGACGCGGCCTGTCTGACTTTGGTTGGTGGTGCGGCTGTCGGCAACAGTCTTACCCCTGGCAAGAACTTTAAGGCATTCGACAATCGATCGGACATCGATGTCGCTGTGGTCTCTCACTACCACTTCACCGTTGCTTGGAGGTATCTCAGGACAAACTCTGTCAGGCGAACGCGTGTCGACGAACGTACTCGAATAGCGTGGGATGAGCATGTCAAGCGGTACATTTATTGGGGAACTATCGCTACGGACAGGCTGCTGGGTGTGCTGCCCTTTGGCCTGCAATGGCTTAGGGCCCAGTCGCATATGGCTTCTATCGATCCCACAAAAGGGCGAGCGGTTAATTTTCGTATTTATGACGATTTTGAGGCCCTACGTTCGTATCAAATGATGTCGATTAAGACCGTTAGAGATTCCTTATTCGGATAGAGGGGCGATGCAAAAGTTTCTGAATACCACGCACAGGTCTGCCGTTTGGTTTAAGAAGACCTTTGATGCTGGCGACCTCGAGATTAGACCTCCTTTTCAACGAAATCCTGTTTGGTCTGTCCGACAACAGAGTTCTCTCATCGACACAATTCTGCTTGAATACCCCATTCCGGAGATCTACATGCAGGAATTGACAGATCCCGCGGGCAACCAGAAGCAGGTGTTAGTGGATGGGCAACAGAGAATTCGCACTGTACTCTCCTTTATGACTGGGGATTTTGAGTTGGAGGAGGAAAGCCCACATTGGGCTGGTCTTTCCTTCGAGGACCTCAGCGTCGCGGATCGAAAAAAGCTATTTGAATACAATTTCGTTGTGCGGCTTCTCCCGGAAATCCCGGATGAAGAAGTTCGCATTATCTTCCAGCGCCTCAATAGAAATACCACGACGCTCAATGGACAGGAATTGCGCCATGCAACCTACTGGGGCCCCTTTATAAAGCTCATGGAGGAAATTTCCGACTTAGAGTTCTGGAGCGACGCCCGGATTTTCTCCGCGAATGATCGTCGCCGTATGTTGGACGTCGAGTTTATAAGCGAATTGGCCGTCGCCGTTTTGAACGGGCTGCAGAACAAAAAGAAACAGCTCGAGGAGTTTTATCAGCAATATGAGACAAAGTTCGAGGACGCTGAACGACTCCGCAATGTTTTTGTGCAGGCTCTTGGGGAAATCGGGCAGATATTGCCGGACATCAGCAAGACTAGGTGGAGGAAGAAATCGGACTTCTATACGTTATTTGTGACGTTGGCTCAATATTTAGGCCATCTTCCGTTAGCAGCTGAAAAACGGGATAAGGCAATGAAAGTGTTAACGGATTTGGGTAGGGCGGTGGACGAAGCGATAAGTGCTGAGGGGGAAAGCAGGCGCTCCGTTGACCCAAAGGTCGCAGATTACATCAGGTATGTTGAACGAGCAGCGTCAGACCTAGGCAGCAGACGCGAGCGTGAACGCGTTCTCAAAGAAGCTTTGGCAGGCGTATTCTAGCCGAGCGCACCTGGTAGCCGTCTGACGGCAACCGCAAGATGTGGAAACGACGAGACCGAGTTTTCTCGTACCCCGATATTCAGCCTCTTTGCGACCGGATCCATCGAAGCAGCGATCTTCCGAGTTCGCCAATACGATATTCCAGAGTTCCTCGACCCCGAGAACGCCTTTCAAGTAAACCGAAGGTCCATAATCTTTTGAAATATGTCCAGGCCGAACGTACTGGGGAGAAATTAAGGCTTTCTGCCGTCTCATTTGGTCCGAGCCATTCGTCTTGCCGGACAGCTCGCGGCCAGTGTCGCTGCCTTTCTTGGCTCGCCGCCGCTAGAAGGCATCTTTTCGGGCAGAGCACCTAAGCTCAGTAATAACATTTGTAATGAAACTGAGTGGATCCACTGAATCGGCATATTCCATCGTAGCGATGAAAAATGCCTCTGCCTCTCGCTTGCCCGCGTTCGTCCTACATAGTTGGCGAGACGCTTTGGCGAACGCCAACGCAAAATCCCTAACAAGTTGCGCATCCCTCCATCTCGCCGCTAGTTTGTTTAGTACCTCTCCTCTGCGTCGATGTTCTTCCTGCTTCGCTCGGCGCTCCTCTCGGCGTTTTGCTTCTTCTTCCCATTCTCGGTCTCTACGGCGACGTTCTTCTCGTTCTTTCTTGCGCGCGTGAGCAACGATGGGCAGCGATGAAAGAAACTTACCAATGCAGTCTTCGACGCGCTGCTCCACGCCGTCGCCCCAGCTGTGTCGAATCCCTTGGGGCGCCCCTTCTATCGACAATCTGAGATTCCCGGTTGGCCGGTAGTCCCACTTTGGTGGATAGATCCACTGGCCCCGCTTTTGCCGAGCAACTTCTTGCTCAGTCAGCGTATGCGGCACGGCGTCCACTTTTTCAGAAATCGCTAGGCTCAGCTCTTCCTCTAGCGCAAGGACACATAGTTTCGAGCCGTCTTCCTTTGGCCATCTAATTGTGAAATTGTGCTCCTCCAATATTCGAAGAAGTCCACTCAGGATCCGCAAAGCCCGATGCAACGCAGTCTCAGACACTGAGATATGGGATACGAATCCACTCTTAGATATCAGGAGACCGCGCTCGTTTTTGGTCGTCTGCGATAGTAGCCTCTGTGTTCTGACAGCGAAAGGATGGGAGATAGTTTCGCTGTCGCAAAGCTGAATCCGAATTGGCTGGGCTGTGACATCGCTTTTCAGATGTTTCAAGATTCCGTTAGCGGGCGTCGGGTGAATGACGATCTCAGCTTGGCTTTTGACCGTCTTTTCGAGCGAAGGCAATGGAATCCGCTTCGGATTCTTCCCGAACTGCACGCGAGTCCAATATCCGAGGCCCGGCAACGGGATCGAGTGTCGCTTGCAGAGTTTAGCGAGGCCGACATCAGAAATTCCGAATTCAGGTGCTAGCTTTCGAAGAGGCGAATTCCACACCTTTTCGTATAGTTCTTCTCTACTGATACGGATTTGATTGGTTGCCAATCACCGCCTCCCTAGAAGAGATTCGAAGCAACACTCTACATTGACAACGCCCGCACTTCAGGCATCGACAGTTAGGACGCGCGGTGCGCAGGAGCAGCGAGATTTTCACGATATGAAATAGCTTGTTTCTGGGGCTCGTCCGATAGGTGCACTAAATCGGGAGTCGGCAAATTGCTCTGACGCGAGTGCTTACTATGAAGAGTAGGAGGCGCGGCGAGGAGAAACGCGGAATTTGCGAGTACCGCGTCAATTACGTAGCGCTAGCCGTGCTTAGATTTTGGCTTGGGGTTAACTTTAGCAGCGTCTACGCTTAGGTTGCTTTCCTTGTCCGCTTTTTGGATACCAAGACCCATGATCGCAACGATGGCAGACGGCTTCAAATCCGATTCACTGGGACCCACATTCGTGGCCTGCATTCCCAGATTTACCGATAGTACCCAAATACCTTCATGTAATCCCTGTTTTCTTACGAGGGCTTCTACAACTTCCTTGTAGGAAAACATAAATTGCGAAGCTTCGGCCATACCTATCTCCTAGGAGTCGTTAAAGTAAGGACTTTGCCAGTGGCAGTGCTGTAGTTACTCTCATTCGAAAAAGACAGTTGTGGAACAATTTTTCTATTTTTGGCCTCCGTACTTGCAACAACTGCATACCCAACGAATGCGCATGCTACATAAGTAGCCTGCATTAGATGCCGTTCCATGCGATCTGCCATTTTCTTGTAAAAATCCTCAGCTCCAACCCTTGCTGAGATGGCGGAAATGAGAAAAGTATTCAGACTGGTGTTGTCGCGTTCAGCCAATCTGGCAGCTTGCCGATGAATGCTTCGCGGCAATCGAAGCGCAATGTTTCCGCTAAAAGTTACGTTGCTGGACGGTTCAGGAATCTCTTGACCTTGAGAAATACAGGTATCAATCCATGATTCGGCTACTTTTTCTAGATTTGCGTATGCATCTGCCGGTGTATCACCCTGAGCAAAACAACCAGGGAATTCAAGAATCTCCGCGTGGTAACTGTTTGGTTCCACCGGAATCACTATCCGTGCGTACGGTTGTTGGAGGTAATTCTTTTTTTCGTTCATTTTTCGCTTTTTCCTCCTGTTCATTCACCCAGGCTTCTAATTTGTCCAAATCCGTCTCAAGAGTGTCTAATATCGAATTTGCCGTGAAGGGATTTACTTCTCTGTGGCTTGGTATACTGAGTGGACGTAATTCAGGAAAGAAAGTGCTTGTGTAGGTGGGTTCTTTACCACGGGAAGTATTTTCTTTTCGACCAAGTTTTCCCGCAAATCTCGTGAGATCGGAACGTTTGAGACTGTATTTTGCATCCCTGAGTTGTTTCAGCTCGCGGCGTAGTCTAGCTACCTTTTTCTTGTTCATGATACCGCCCGTAATACTATGTGTCAAGCCCTAAGTTCCCTAAGTTTATGATTGCACTGTACATGCCACGATGTTTAACCTACGTATGGAGCGGAACGGGGCGGGAGTCGAACCCGCAAAACCCTGTCTGAGAGTTTACGAACTACAAGTTTCGCTGGGCTTGCCTCATGCCCAACCGTTCCACATAAAAACTGGCCGGGGCGACGGGCCTTGAACCCGCACAATCCTCATTAACAGTGAGGTGCACTACCAGATTGTGCTACGCCCCGGCTGGCCCAAATCCTAGACACACCATTAACTTGACAATGAGAGATCGCTGAAATATAGTGGGGTTGTTGACAGCCTCACCAGTTTCAAAAGCGCCCCGGTCGCCACCGGGGTTTTGCTTTTTTACGTCTCAAATTATCTGTCTTGGCCGCGCAAACGCGAAAAGGTGGGATTCAACCAATATCAAGGTTCCCAACCGGTCTGTCGTTTGTCGTTGGGTTGCGCCAAGCGCGTCGCAAAACCGACCGGCCAATGTAAAAACGCTACACCTTTTTGGGGTTTGAGACAAGAGTAAACTGGGCATTCGGACGTGGAGACCGCTAAATGAAAGTGGAAAGAGAAGTTTGACACGACTCTTGCGAAATTACTCAAAGCAAAGCCTGTGTCTCGCAAAAAGATAAGGACCAAAGGTCGAAAAGGGCCTAAGACTCCGATACAGGCGAAGTGAACTTGCGTAAGTCAGCGCCTTGCCATGCGCCAGATTCTTAAGTGCTACATCAAACATCGCAAGCTGTTCCCCACACCGATTAAGCCTGTAAGAAAACTGCAGTAGCGGCCCAAGTGCTTTATCGAAACCTTGTGAGACGTGCCGTGGACGCCGCGCTTGAGAAGCGAGAAAGCCGATTCAATGTGCGGTGTGTGGTTCGGGCCCGTTGCATAGCTTTTCCGGTGATTATTCAGCCGGGACCTGCCCCAGTTCTGAGTTCTCATATTTTGTCTCGCCAGTCACAACCCCCGCCAGTCTTCCTAAATTCAGCCAATGTCTCGGATGAGGAACGCATCGTCCTACCCGAATTCTCGACGCATAGGGTTGCGAAACCGAGATAGCCAACTGAATACTTTGGTTCGAAAGCGAGGCTAGGCGTGGCTGAATCCTCGCGCGATAAAAATTGTCGTCGAGCCACTCTGGATTCTTGGCCGGATTCCAGGCTTTTCGCGCAGCAGCTTGCCGCATTTGAGTGTTAGCGCGGCGGACCTGCGCGATGGCATCGTGCAGTTTCAATGGAACCGCCTTTGGCGGTACGAAGAAGTCTTCACTTGGGACTATCTGTGTGACTTGCTCGCGCATCGGAATTCCTTTTGCCTCCTGCTTTCGCCGTTGCGTTAACCGTGTAGCTGGAGCTTTCGCCAGAATTGATCGTGATGTAGTTGTCCACAGTGTGTGAGCGATCGCCTCGGCGAATGGTGCGAGCGCCCGCCTCCAGAGCTCCGATGTTTCCGATAGTTGGCACGCAAATTCGCTTGTTAGTCGGCAATTCCCGTCCCGTTGTTCAAAGAACCATTTCCTCTGCAATGGTGCACCGCGCAACCAATCCAATAAAAAGGCGTCAACTTGTGGGCGAATTGGTTCCATCAGATCGCACGCCAAACTATCCCGCGTTCGTGTGTCGCTGTGCAGAAATCCGATTCCTGGATCGAGACCTAGTTCGGAGATCGCCAGTCTCGCTTCGGATTCCAAGATTGCATATAGATAGTTGAGCATTGCGTTTGGCGGATTCACGGCGAGACGAGGTGATCTCGTAAGAGGCGACATTCGACTTCCGAAAATCCGCCAACGTTCGGGAACGCGCCGCAAATCTGAAGATGAAAAGGCAATCGATAGGTCGTGCCATGCAGTCCAGTATGCTAGCGCAGCTTGTGCTTCATATCTTCTTATCTCGTCACTTGATCGCGCTTCGGACAAAGCCTGTCGAGCGTTAGCAATGATGCGCGTTGAATTTTCGTTCTGAAACTGTTTTCGAATGAGGCGTTCCTGGGCCAGTAGTTTTTGTCTGATTAGCTCTTTAGCAATCTTCAAAGCCGTGCCCGAATCCTGTGCAAGTGACTGTGCTCTTCGAAGTCGCGCATCGGATGGGCGCACGGGACCTGTGATTACGGTTACAGAGCCATCTCGATCGAGCATCACGAACGCCGCATCCTGGTCGGATAGCCACCGGAGGGCTGCAAGCGAAATCACTCCGTCCGCGCCAACTACCACCAAACGCCGAAGCCTGTGGCCGACTCGGGGTAATCGTGCATGGCGACGATCGATTCCGATTCCATCGGCGATTGTTAAATGGCCACGGTCAACGTGGACGTTGATGCCGTAGCCGTAAAGCGTTACGACGCCGTTTCGCGGGACGATTGTAGAGAAATTGCAGTGTTTCAGATGTTGAGGTACGTTCGGCGTAGCTGCCATGGGAGCCAACTCTCCTTTGGTGGTTAGGGCTTGTCGCTTGCGCTAACAGGCGGCAGGCCCGTTTTATTTTGAAACTGTCATGAAGCGACGTTGCCGTCGCTCTTTCCATTTCTCTGGAGCTTTTGTTTTAGCCGCGATCTCCATGAATGCTCTGAAACCATTGTCAAAAGGGGTCTGCATAGACTTCGAAAGTTCATTCCCTCGATTTATTCCACATCGCCAGCAACTGCAGTATTGCCGATCGCGAGCCAGCGCATTGTTGCCTTCCCGTTCAACCCAAAAAGGACCACCAGGTTCATGCTTCATGTTACGTAGGCGTTCGACTCCGGTCATCGCGCTTACGCCAACCAATATTCCAGCCATGCCGCGAGCCAAAAATTCAATACGTGAGTCATCGCCATAGTCAGACTTCGGGAAACGTTCATTTCTTTTCATCGCAATGAACTGCGCCGCATTGGACCTAACGTGGTCAGGAAAGGGAGTCAATCCTGCCGCCAAAACCGTAGGCAGGCGGGACCATCTTCCGCACGCCTTTCGGACATCGGCGTAACTATCGGCGCGCACCAATTCTTTCCAAATCTTCATTCCAGCAATCTTTGCTTTGGGAAACTTCGGCCTTATGAGTCGTTCGAGCCGCACAATCTCTTCGCGCCGTTGTGACTCAGCCCACTCAATGTCCACGCCCATCGGCGGTCGATCTAGGTCAAAACCCTGACCACATTCGACCGCTAACTTCCGTGTCGCAAGATAGTAGTCCTCAGGACTCAGTCGCTTTAGGGCCGCTAGGAATGTGTTCGCTTCTGGAAACGTCAATCCAGAAACTGGCGGTCGCTGCCGGGACGGAAGGGCGTATCCGTCGCGTAGCAAGTGGAAGGCCTTGTAGAACTCAAATTCCCAAACGTTCAAAAGGCCATACTCAACCGATTTCGGTCCTCTTTTACCCATAAACTCGTGCCAAACCGTGCCTCACCATGCCATTGTGCCCTTGCAATGTTCCTGCGTCAAGGGACAATGACATTAAAAAGGAGGCATGCAAATGCAAGAACAGCTAGCAGTCAGCATTCCAGAAGCCGCTCGTAGACTGGGGCTGTCGATTCGAACGGTTGCAATGTTGGTATCGCGCCGCGAGCTCGCAAGTCGCAAAGTTGGTCGCCGAAGAATTATTCCCGTTGCAGCCCTAGAGGCGTTTGTCAAAGAGCCTCGCGGCAGCGGCGATGGAAAGCGGTGAGCCATGCCTTCGAGAAGCGGCTCTCGCCGTCCGAAACGATACAAACGTTACAGGTCTCTTCGGCGCAAGCAGAATGGGCCGATAGCTTTATCCCCACTCTCCACACGCAGCAGCGCGGCCCGTGATCGTGCTGTCCATGTTCTCGCAGAAATGCGCAATGACCCCAGCCTACTGCTGGGTCAAGCCGCCCGACTCCATGGTGTGAAGTCCAGCACCGTAAAGAAATACTTAGGATCGGCGCTCGAAAAAGTACGAGGGCGGCTGCGAGTAACGAAGAGTGATCGCTTCAGGGTCACGCTCTTCCTTCCAGATACCCAAGGCAATTCCATCGCCATCAAAACTCGGTCGTCAAGGGAACGCAGCGAAGCAAGCGAATTCCTTCGCGATCTCGGGCGTGCATTGCGCGGACATCGTGGAGCACTCAGAAAATGGCGCGGAAAGAAGATCGCAGGAGTTGAACTGTTCACGGATGAGAGCGCGCTGGTGTCGATCGAACCGGCCCTGTCCGAGTTTTCTCTGTATCGCGTTTTCAATAGCTAACAGGAATGGGCAATCAGTATCCAATCCGGACCGCACGGCGCCAAGCCCTAAGGCAAGAACGGCTTGGTAAGGATGCCTTTTGCCTCTTTTGCGGTTATGGCTGCCTGGAGTCGCTAACGCAAGTAACACGCAAGTGGCTTGAATCGAGGGGAATACCTCCGGAATGGATCAAGCGTTTGCTTGAAGACCATCACATTGTTGGCGAGGCCCATGATCCAGATCTATTGATAACGCTCTGTCTGAATTGCCATCGAGAGGTAACAGAAAGTGTGGCGCGTGAAGGGGTGGACATGCGCCCCGAGAAAAACATTCGCAAGCTCACCGCACTAAGACTCAGAGCCTGCGCCGTGCATTTTGAATCCCTAGCAACGTCGTACCGCAATTGGGCGAATCTCTTGGAAAACGATGTGGAAAGCAAATGAAACACGATATTTACGTGCGGGCATATACGGTCCCGGTCGAGCAAGAGGAGAAAAAAGCTGCGCGTTCAGGCGACGAGCCAAAATGGCCAACGTACGCGCTCGTTTTTGACTGCGAGACGCGGATCACGGCAGACCTGATTCTGACGTTCGGCTTCTGGCGATTTTGCGAGCTTCGGGATGGTAAGTACGTGTGTGTCGAAGAGGGAATCTTCCATGATGATGACGCCCTGAGCGCGATGGAATTCAACCTTCTGCGCCAATACGCGCGCGATACCAAACCAGATGTGACGCCCGATGGCTGCGACCGCTTGCGACTGTACTCCCGGACGAAATTTGTTAAGGAGACGATTGGTATGGGGATTCAAGCCGGGGCAATGATCGTCTGCTTTAACTCAGGATTCGATTTGAGCAGACTTGCAGTGGATTGGGAAACCGCGGAGAACGGCGGCTGGTCGCTCATTTTCTCGAAATGGCTAAATCCCAAAACAGGTGAAGTCAGACCAAACAAGTTTTTCCCGCGCATCGTCGCCAAGGCCCTGAATAGCAAGGCATCCATAATCCATTCCACCCGAGCGCCTATGTCTGAGAAAGACGAGAACACGAAGCGAGCATTGCTATGGCCGACGGCGAGGTTCTTGGACGTGAGAACTTTGCTATGGGCTCTTCGGAATAGATCCTATTCGTTGAGGTCAGGGTGTGAGGAATTCAAGACTGAACATCAAAAGCTGGATCACAAGCCGACCGGCAAAATTACGCTCGGGGAAATAGAGTACGCGCGGAATGATGTTCCCTGCACAGTCGATTTGCTAAATGCCGCCAAGCAGGAATACGACCTTCATCCAATCGATCCCGGTCCCGATCGGATGTTCAGCCCAGCTAGCGTCGCCAAGAGTTACCTGGACGAGCTAAACGTTTTTCATCCAAGCGAAAAGGTGGTGGACGCGGAAAGAGCGTACGGCATCTTCATGCAAAGCTACTTTGGCGGTCGCGCTGAGTGCCGCATACGCAATTGGGAGGTGCCAGTCTGCCCGGTCGATTTTATGTCGCAGTATTCGACAGTGAACGAGCTGCTCGGGAACTGGGATGTACTGACGGCAGATAACGTGACCTTTCCTGATGTAACCGAGGAAGTGCGAAAGCTACTCACTCAAATATCGATCGATCGCTGCTTCGAACGTGAGTTGTGGCCGCACTTTAGGTTCTTCGCTCTGGTGCGACCCGATGACGGCATTTTTCCAGTGCGGGCGGTTTACAACGGTACAACACAGAATATCGGTCTGAACTACCTCACTAGTAGGGAACTGATTTGGTTTGCTGGACCAGACATCATTGATTCCATTCTTCTCACAGGAAAAGTGCCGCATATCGAGAAAGCGATCCGCATAGTTACTCAGGGTAAACAGAAGAAATTGGGATCAACCTCACTACGCGGCATGGTCAATGTAGATGCAGTGAAACACAGTCTGTTTAAGCATGTTGTCGAACAGCGGGCCGCTCACGAGTCCGACAAAGCGCTTCACTACTGGTTGAAAATTCTCGCCAGCAGCGGGTCCTACGGATTGTTCGTCGAGCTTAATCCGAACGACACTAAGGCGACACAAATAAAGGTGTTTTCCGGCGAAGAGTTCTTTGAGACTTCATCGGACGTTCAGGAAGAACCCGGAAAGTGGTTCGCGCCTCACATTGCGTCTCTAATCACGGCTGGTGGTCGGCTGCTTTTGGGGATGCTAGAACGGTCCATCCGCGACGCAGGGGGCACTTTTCTGTTCTGCGATACGGATAGTGCAGCCATCGTATCAACGGAACGGCGGAAACGAATTGATATGCCTGATGGGGCCAAACAGATAACAGCCCTCTCCCGGTCAGAGGTAAAGAATATCGTCGGCAGATTTGAATCACTCAATCCCTACGATCCCAAATTGATTCCTGGATCGATCCTGAAAGTTCACAAACTAAATTGGGATCGTGACAAGAAACGACGCCAGCTATTTGGCTACAGCATCGCCGCAAAGCGGTACGCACTCTACACGAAGACAGGAAACGACATTGAAATTGTCGAACCGAAGGCGCATGGCCTCGGCTACTTTTACCCGCCCAAAGACTCTCAAAAAGGGTGGGATCGCGACGTGCCCCAGTGGATATTCGAAGCCTGGGATTGGATCATGCGCGGTGTTCTCGGCCTGAAGCGCACTCGACTCGCTTGGTTTGACCTTCCGGTGATGATGAAACTAGCACTCAGCACCCCGCATCATGCGTTGAAAAACCTCGCAAAAGGTCCGCTTACCAGACCAAACAATTTCATGATGTTGCCGATGCTATGCAGATTCGGTCTCCCAGAGAATGTCGACCCAAATAAGTTCACGCTGATTACGCCATTCTCCTCAGATCGGGACCAGTGGATCAAATCAAAATGCATCAACGTTTACGATCCCAAGTCTCCGGTTTATGAACTCGCGGACGAATACGACCCGACCAAAGCACTTCCGAAAACATTTTTTATGCTCTTGGATTCGTATCAAAGTCACCCGGAATCGAAGAGTTTCGGGCCGGACGGGAGTACGTGTGATTCCAAAACGCGGGGTTTGCTTCAACGAGTTCACATTACTGCGAACTGGCCGCCGATCTATATCGGGAAGGAATCCGACCGCCACTGGGAGGAAGGGGACGACCTGAGTTTGCTGGACTTTAATGCCATCCAATACAAAAGAAAAGGAAATGCCATCGCCGATGACAATCAGCTAACCGAGATCGCGAAGATTGCAAAGCGCGAATTCATGCGCAGAGGGGTGAGTCAGCACACGCTGGAGAAGATCTGCAATCGTAAGCCGGTACGAATAGCGAAACTCGCAAGGTGCCTGAAAGTGGTCGAAGAACTGAAGAAAGGAGCAGCGTGATGCCTTACAAAGACCCCGAGCGCAAAAAAGAATGGGAGCGATTGCACCGACCCGAACGATTGGCCCGTCGGCGTGAGTTGCGACGCGCCCAAACGATACCAGAATCGACCCGACCCGTAGCTGTCGAGGAAACGGGCGGCAATGCCGGATTTCTCCTTCCGCTATTGGCTGGAGGTGCGCTCGCCGCTTACAACCCCCAATTTGGCATGGCTACTGGCGGTTTAACTCTGGTCGTTGCGGCGGTCTGGAAAAAGAATTGGGTGTGGTGGCTCGTGGGTTGCGTCACTTTGTTTATCGTATTGCTTTTCTATTTCACGAATAACGAAAAAACAGACGATTCTATCGGGTCGAGCGCACAAGCCTAAATGACACCCATTTCTCAGCTTCATTAACTAGCTTTTGATAGCGCGGGAACGCGCTTTCTGGGAACTAAAATGAATCGATACAACCAACTTAAACTGCGAGTTCTGTCTTTGTTTGCCGCGACCCAAGGCGAATGGTTAGGGCCAGACGAAGCGGCGAAGAGGGTCAATTTCTTCCCTACGAGGTCCGCCTGGACATACTTCAAGCGGCTATGGAGTTTCGGCCTATTAGATAGGCGTTCCCGAGGCCGGGGAACTCTTGAATACCGTATTAGCGAACTCGGGAGATCACGACTTCACTGGTTACGCTCCCGGAGATGTTAGGCTCTGTTACCTTTCTTGGCAGTTCGGAATGTAGTGTGATATTTTTAAGTCCATTAAATCCCTAACTGGATTTCCGCTCACACAATTTGTTCGGCCACGCCTGCCATGGCTACAACGCCAACTTACAATACGCCGAAGATTGAAAGCGATCTAATTGAGAGGCTGGCGGACGAGTACAAAATTCTACAGGACAAGATTGACAAGATAGGTGCATTCCGTTTCACGATTAAAGGCTGGTCTATCACTGTCATCATCGCCGCAATTTTTGCGGGGAGCGCCACGAAGGCAATTCCTCCTTGGTTATGGGGCATTTCGCTTGGAGTTTTTCTGTTCGTTTTCTTCTTGTTTGAAAAGCAACAAACTGACTTGAGTCATCGATTCGGTCAGCGTGTGCTTGAACTGGAAGCGGTGATCTCGCGGTTGTTGAGAAACATTGCGCACCTATCTAGCAGTCAAGCCGCGCAAAAAAGCTTCATTACCTTGCAATCTGTCCCTGGAATTGCTCATCATCTCGGCTCTGCAACAGCAAACCAGCCACCCCTTCCCAGAACGAGATGGAGGGAATGCGTTGAAGCGGATATTTTTTTCTATCTGCTCCAATTTCTAGTAGTTGTGATATTTGTCTTTAGTTCTTACGGCGGATCTCCGAAGAACTCTCCCAATCCTTCCATCTTTATTAACAATTCTCAGCCCGTTGGAGCGGTAACGCAGCAGAACCCAACGGCGAGTGACGCAACACAAACAGAGGGAGCATCGAAGAAATCTTCAACTCCAGTTGGTGCACATGAAAAGCAAGGAAAAAAAACAAAATAGAAAGGCAATCAAACGACTCGCTGAACTGCTGGTGGATGTGAAAGACTCGTTCGGATGGTACGGAATTGGATTATCAACCGACGAAGCTGGCGAGGTCGAACAGCCTGGTGCGGCCCAGGTCGAGGAAGATGATAACGAGGAAGAAGAGGAAGACGAAGAAGACGACGAAGAAGAGACACCTCAATATTATTTTGATCCAGCGGATGTTCAGGTCGCTGTTGACGAGGCGATCTCCACGTTAATGAAAGAAGGGCTGCTTCCAGAATTCTCCAGAGCCAAAAATGCGCCGAAGCTATCGGATATTTTTTCTGTATTGTTTGGGGACCGGAGCGAAATCAACGGAGAAATCAGGTATTTCGAAAAGCTAATCAGAGGTTATCGCGATGAAGCTCATATAGACGATCTAAACGAGGCATACGGTACTCTCCAATCGATTATAGAAAAGATTTCCCCTAAAAAAGCAAAAGCGTGATTATGCTAGCTAATATGAATCGGCTGGTTGTAAACATAATTCACGAAAGTGGCTGTGATAGACGTGCCGTCAATGAACTCATCGCTGAAGCTGTCGAAGTCGTTGTCTTTGGGTCCCGCGCCGTTGGAGCTCATGGCTCAAGTTCTGACCTCGACTTGCTAGTTATCACGCCCTACAAACGAAGGGTCATCAGCCATGGACTGGACTGCGTTCTATTGAATCCCGAAGAAGCCGAAAATGCGTTCTGGCTGGGTTCGGAACTCGCCTCACATATCGCGAAATATGGACTGTGGGTGAGCGGAAGGGACGATTGGAAAAGCAAAGTACGGATAAGCGACCGCGCCATCATTCGTAAACAAGACAGAATCTCTTCGATTTTGCGTAGCGCAGCGCAAAGGTGGCAGCGACTCCATCCGCTTTTTCAGACGAAGTATAGAATTACGTTGAGAAGAGAATTACAGAGGTTGAACTTGCTGGTGCGCGGCATGCCTGTTCCGCCCACACCCATCCTTGATGCTGAATGGAACACTCCAGTACACTCGGGCCAAGACTTATTTGCCTTAGCTTCAGATCACTACTTTCTGGAATCGCGTCATGCTGAACTCGCGTATGCCCTGGAAACGGTTTGGCCAACATCTGTCGACTCACAACGAGAGGCTGTGACCGCGGGTCGATCTCCTCACATGGGCTGCAGTTAAGCTCTAGCGCATCTCATTTACCACTGCGTGCCTGTAGCAATTTCCCCTCAGCGCGTACTACCCCGATCCCGCGTTGACGGGCGAAGGAAAAGCGGCAATACTGGCGTGCGATGATTGGACAGCTTCGCGGCAGGCTCGCTGACAAAAGACCCAATCAAGTCCTTGTGGATGTCGGTGGTGTCGGCTACATCGTCGCCGTTCCGCTTTCCACGTACGCGGCCCTCGGCGAGCTCCACACCGAAGTCACACTTCTCATTCACACGCATGTCCGCGAAGACGCTCTCTCGCTCTACGGATTTCTTTCTTCCCGCGAAAAACATCTTTTTGAAATGCTCCTTTCCGCTTCCGGCGTCGGCCCCACGCTCGCCCTCAAAATTCTCTCCGGCATGAGCGCCGAAGAATTGATTCCCGCAATCCGCGGCAACGACCTCGGCCGCCTCACGAAAATTCCCGGCGTCGGTAGAAAAACTGCCGAACGCATGGTCGTCGAACTCAAAGACAAACTCGAAGCCATAGCCATCGCCGAACAGAAGCCCGCCGTAGCTTCTCCCGCTGGCGTCGAAGCCGACGTCATCTCTGCGCTCGTCAACCTCGGCTACGACGGCCGCACCGCGGAAAATGCCGTCTCCGAAGCCAAACGCGAAGTCGGCATTTCGAATTTTGAAAAATTGTTGAAGACTTCTTTGCAATCGTTGACGGGCCAAAAAGGAAAAGCGGCGCGCGTGCCGTAGGGGCACGGATGTAGAAACTGAAAGGTGCAATGGCAGACGGAACCGCAAAACGAATGATGGCCCAGCGCTTGCGCGACGATAACGCGCGCCAGGATCGCCTCGTCTCCGGCGCCTCGCAGGACGAAGACGCACGTCTCGACGCCAGCGTCCGCCCGAAAACTCTCGCAGAATACATCGGCCAGAAAAAAGTAAAGGAAAACATCGCCATCGCCCTTGAAGCTGCCCGCAATCGCGGCGAAGCCCTCGATCACGTTCTTCTCTACGGCCCGCCCGGCCTGGGGAAAACTACGCTCGCGCAAATCATAGCCAACGAGCTCAACGTCCCCATAAAAACCAGCGCCGGGCCTGTTCTCGAACGCAAAGGCGACCTCACCGCCATCCTCACCTCTCTCGAATTGCGCGAGGTTTTCTTCCTCGACGAAATTCACCGCCTGCAACCTGCCGTCGAAGAAGTCTTGTATCCCGCGATGGAGGATTTTCGCGTTGACCTCATCATCGGCCAGGGCCCGGGCGCACGCATTCATCCGTTTCACTTGAATCATTTCACGCTCATCGGCGCCACAACTCGCGCCGGGCTCATCACTGCCCCGCTGCGGTCGCGCTTCGGCATCGTCCATCGCCTCGATTTTTACGAGCCGGAGGATCTCCTCATCATTCTTCACCGCTCCGCAAGAATCCTTTCCATTGAGATGGACGAAGGCGGCGCCGAGGAAATCGCCCGCCGCTGCCGTGGAACACCGCGTATCGCCAACCGCTTGCTCCGCCGTGCACGCGATTTCGCCGAAGTCCGCGCCGCCGGCCGCATCACGCGAGGTGTCGCGCAGGAATCTCTATCCATGCTCGGTGTGGACGACAACGGCCTCGACGAAGTTGATCGCAACCTAATGATTGCGCTTCTCGATAAATATGCCGGCGGGCCGGTCGGTCTCGGCACGCTCGCCGCCGCCCTCGCCGAGGAAGAAGACGCCATCGAAGAAATGTACGAACCCTACCTCATGCAAATCGGCATGATTGACCGCACTCCGCGCGGCCGCGTCGCCACTCCTCGCGCCTACGAATATTTCGGCCGCGAACTTCCGCGCCGCCAGCCCCGCCTCTTCTGACTTGTGCCGCGTTGACTTTTCCTTTTCCCCGCACCTAACATGACGCTCGCTGGCTTAGCGCTTTTTTTCCTCGGAAATGCGGTGACGAAAATGAACTCACGAAAACTTTCTCTGCTTGCACTGGTCTGTTGTGGCCTGTGCCTTGCCGTCACGCTACATTCCACCGCGGATAGTTCCTCCAAAGTAGGCGATGTCACTGAAGCTCGCGTTGCTGCCGACGCAGCAACCGGCGCGAACTGGCTACTCAATGGCCGCACCTTCGACGCAAAACATTTCAGCCCACTCGCGCAAATCAACGACAAAAATGTTTCCAGTCTCAGCCTCGCCTGGTATCTCGATATTGACAGCGCCATGGGTGTCGTCTCCGAACCCATCGTCGTGGACGGCGTCGCTTACGTCAGCGCGCCACAATCCAAAATTTACGCCGTGAATGCGGCCTCCGGAAAACTTCTCTGGAAATTCGATCCGCGCGTCCGCCTCGACATGGCCATCAATGGTTCCTATTCCGCGCGCACGAATGGCGGCGTCGCCGTCTGGAACGGAAAAGTTTTTGTCGGCACGGGCGACTGCCGTCTCGTCGCGGTAAACGCAGCAACTGGAAAAGAGACTTGGGAAGCGACGGTTTGCAATCCCACGCAGACGGGAATTACAGGCGCGCCCCACATCGCCAAAGGCCGCGTTTTGATCGGCTACAACGGTTCCGATGACGGCGTGCGCGGCGCGCTCATCGCCTACGACGCGGACACCGGAGATCAAGTCTGGCGTTTTTGGACTGTTCCCGGAAATCCTGAGAAAAAATTTGAAACCAAAGCCCTCGAAATGGCGGCGCAGACCTGGCACGGCAACGAATGGTGGCGCGTCGGTGGCGGCGACGTTTGGAACGCCATCACTTATGACGACGCAACCGGCCTCGTCATTTTCGGCACTGCCGGAACCGGCGTGGATTACGGCGAACTCTCTTCGATCAAAGCCACGGGCGATCGCCTTTTCTCCGGCTGCATCATCGCCGTGGATGCGGAAACGGGAGAATACGTCTGGCATTTTCAGACCAGCGCACCCGGCATGCAGACCGAAAATAATCACATCCTGATGGCGGACCTGAACATCAATGGCGAAAAACGCCACGTCGCGATGACTGCGCCGAAAAACGGGTTCTTTTACGTCCTGGACGCAAAGACCGGAAAACTCATTTCCGCAAAGCCGCTCGTCAACACCACTTGGGCGCACTCCTACGATCTCGCCACCGGCCGCGCCGTCGAAGTTCCCCCGGAACAAGGCGGCGGCAAGCAGTGGACCGTTCACAATTGGTGGCCGATGAGCTACAGCGACGTCACTGGCTTCGTCTACATTCCAACGACTGACCGCATCGCCGGTGCAAAAGCCGAAGTTGAATCCGGCGAAAGCGGCGAAGGGCTCGAAGGCCGCCTGATCGCCTGGGATCCCGTCAAGCAGGAAGCGCGCTGGAGCATCGAAGAGAAAATCTCGGTAAACAGCGGCGTGCTCTCCACCGGGGGCAATATCGTTTTTCAAGGGCAGGGAACCGGCGAGTTTTCCGCCTACGCCGCCGACTCTGGAAAAAAACTATGGTCCATCCAAACTAAATCCGCGATTGATGCAATCCCGGTGACCTATTCAGTTGGCGGCGAACAGTACGTTCTCACTCCCGTCGGCTGGGGCTCCGGCTCGCGCCTCTTTGGTCCGGCGCGCACGATGGCCACTCCGGAATCAAAACGCGGTCCCGTGCGTCTCTACGCTTTCAAACTGAACGGCAAAACTCGATTTCCAACCCCGCAAATCGTAATTCCTCCCGTTCCCAAACCTCCGGAGCAAACCGGCACTCCGGACATGATCAAGAAGGGCGCCGTGCTCTACGGAACTTTTGTCTGCGATGGCTGCCACTCTCCCGGCCTTGACGGCACGGGCGCGTGGATTGAAAACGGCGTTATCCCCGACCTGCGCTACATGCCTTCGCAAGCGCACAAGGATTGGAACACGACTGTTCTCGGCGGCACGCATTGGGAAAAAGGCATGCCCGGTTTTTCCGATCCGCCGAAATTTGCGTTTCCCAATATGAAGATGACCGTGCAAGACGCCGATGCCATTCACTCTTATGTCATAGACGGAGCCTGGAAACTCTATCGCGGCGAACAAGAAAGCGCTCATACCAAACGCGAGAACTACTGAGCGACTTTCTCTGCTCGGAATGTCTTAGAAAGCCATGTCGATTCTCACTTTCCTTCTCTTGGCGCTTTCTCTTGCTAACCTCGGCCTTGTGGTCGTAGCTCTTGTTCGCCCTGACGGCAAATGGAACGAACTCAGCCCCACAACCTTACAGCGACCAGATTTCTCCGGCGTTGTGGCTCTTTCTTCGGGATCTCTGAGTCAACTCTTGTACCTCTTTCTACTTTTCGCTTGGCAACTGCATTGGATGAGGTTCTATCCGAGTAATCCAATACAGACCTATTTTCTGGCGGGTGGTATTTTGCTGTCTCTCATCGCCTTTCTTGCTGGATGTGCTGCATCGGGACTGACACGTCTGGCAGCCATAATTGTTGCTGTGACGACTGCCTTTCTTTGGCTATTGGCTGCAATTGCATCAGCTTCTATATAGGTGTACCAATCAATGCCGCTAGAAACCGTTTATCTCTCTCTTGGGTCGAATCTTGGAGATCGCGCCGCGAATTTGCGTTCCGCCATTGAAGGCCTTGCCGGAGTGGCTGTGCGCGTGAAAAAGATTTCTTCGTTCTACGAAACGGAGCCGGTCGATTATTTGGATCAGCCATGGTTTTTGAACTGTGTCGTCGAAGCGGAAACTTCACTCGCGCCGATGGATTTGTTGCACGCGCTTCGCAAAATCGAATCGCAACTCGGCAGCAAAAAAGAATTTGCAAAAGGGCCGCGTCTGCTCGATATGGACATTCTTCTGTACGATGACCTGGCCATCGAGCTTCCGGAGTTGCAAATTCCGCATCCGCGGATGCTGCAACGCAATTTTGTGCTCGCACCGCTCGCGGAAATCGCGCCCGGTTTGAAACATCCATCGTGGAGCGGGACCGCGCAACAGATGTTTGCCTGTTCTTCCGGACAGGGTAAAATTCGGAAACTGTAGTTTTCCTTCTTCTTCTCAAACGCACGCGCCGGTGAGACGATGGCGTAATTGACATCTCCCGAGGTGCCTTCATGTCCAGACAGTTGCTCGCCATTTGTGCGGCGTTGTTGTGCGCCGCCTCCACGCAGACACAAACCGCACAGGTTCACGTAAAGCTGCGGGCGGTGCTTGTAGACAAAGATTTGAATCAAAAGCCTGTTCCATTTCTCGTTGTGAAATTCACTAACTCCAAGGGCGGCGCGGCGGCAGAGATGAAAACCGGACTGGATGGAAGCGCGCAAGGCGCTCTTGCCGCCGGCAAATACACCGTTTCGACCGACAAGCCCGCGGAGCTCGGGGGCAAAAAATATACGTGGCACACACAAATCGAAATCAAAGGAACCGAGCAGGAAATTGATCTGACGAATGACAATGCAAAAGTGGAGGAGGGAGCGCCGGAAACGAAGCCCGTAAATGGAGGAAGCGGGGATCTGACGGTGCTTTTCGACAAACTGAAGAATTCCATTTTCACCGTGCATGCGGAAGGGAAAGAAGGCTCCGGATTTTTGGTGGATCCCTCGGGACTCGTGGTGACGAACAATCACGTCGTGCAATCTTCCGGATATCTTGCGCTGCAGTTCGATAAAATGCGGAAAGTTCCGGCAAAACTCCTGGCGTCGAATCCGGACAAAGACGTCGCCATTCTTTGGGTGAATCCAAAAGCATTTCCGGAAGCGCAAACTGCGCCGCTGATTCCGTCGGACGGCAAAGCGCACATTGAAGTGGGACAGCGCGTATTCACGATTGGAAATCCGTTTGGACGTGAAAAAGTTTTGACGACCGGCGTCATCAGTAAAGTGGAGAAGGATACGATCACCAGCGACATCACGATCAATCCAGGAAATTCCGGCGGGCCGCTGTTCACACTGGACGGGCAGGCGGTAGGAATTACGACCGCGGGATTGCGCACGCTGGCTTCGATCGTCCCGATTCAGGAGGCGCGGCCCCTGATCGAACAGGCTAGAAAAAACATGGCTGGCACGACGCCGCCAGACACGAAACTGCTTCCCGTGGAGCCTGTGGATCATTTTCCCGCGGATGCGTTGAAGGTGCTCCTGCAACAACAGAAGATGGACATCAAGCCTTACTTTTTCGATGCAGGCGAATTTCAGATAGGGATTATCACGCCGACGCTGCGCTACTTTTTGCGGCATGAAGAAGAGATGAACGCGGCGCGGAAATCGGCGAAGCGCAACAGCGGGGACGCGTCCCAGGCAAAAGCCCCGGAGAGCGCAATTTCCGAAGCGCAAGAATATGAGCCGACGGCTACGGTGGTCGTGCGACCGAAGTACAGCGCGCTTTTCAAAGTGAAATTCAAAAATGGATTTCAAAAAATGCGGCTGCTTTGCGGCGGGAAAGAGATTGAACCCATCGACCCGGGCCGCTCGGAATATGAATTGATGGACGTGCGCGGGAGAGTGGCGGACACAACGTTCCAGGGCCGGTACACCTATTTGCCGGAAGCGATTTCGCCTTCGTGCGGCGGAATGACTCTGCAGATCTTCTCGGAGAAGGATCCGAACACACCGGTATCGAAGATTCTGGATGCGGAGACGATCCAGCGCGTGTGGAACGATTTTGACCCTTACCGGAAGGCGCAAGCGTCAAAAACTCCTTAAAGAATTTGCGATGCAGCGAGCACAACGCGTTCGCGGCATCGCAGTGTGATTAGCTCGTGCGATGTAGCAGCAAGCGGTGAAGCGTGAGCGGCTTCGGCTCCAGCGCATCCAGTTCGATTTGCGAGAGACGACCTTCGCGGATTTCGCGCCAGCGATAGACGCCGGGCTCGGTTTCCTCCTTGATGACTCCCCTGAGTGAAACGAGAAATTGTTCCGCATCGCCGCGGTCGGCGACTTCGCGATAGCCCGGGCGCGCGAGGGCTTCGACGGCGTAACTGCGAAGCAGTTTTGTCCAGTATTTGTAGAAGAGATCTTCGGAGGCGAAGATGTCGCTCCAGGCGACTTCGCCGCCGTAAGCCACGACGACTCCGACGACGCGTTCATTCTTGAGGCCGCTGGTTTCTTTCGCAAAACGGCGCTGAACTTCCGCGACAAAAGAATCCACGCTGCCGCCGACGCGTGTGGATTTGTTGTAGATGCGGTCGTAGGACTCGGTGCGCGCTTCTCCGTCGACGATTGCGGAGAGTTGCTCCGCGGAAACTTGCGGCGGCGGAGCAGAAGGAGCGGCTTTTGCAGTGGAGCCCGCGCGGACGGCGTTCCAGACGTCAGTTTGTTTCTGATTGACTGCGGCCTGTTCGCGAACGCTGGGGTGAACGATGGTTTTTGCCGCGGAGAAATCTGCTCCGGAAGACCAGCGGCCGTGTTCGACGCAAAAGACGTCGAGAGGAAGAGGTTCCGCGCCGACGGGGATGATGCGGTCCTTGCCGATGATGCGGTCTTGCTTGCCGCCGCTGACAAGTTCGCCGGCGAGGAGAAGAAGCGGGCGCTTGCTACGGTTGATGAGAACGAGCTGATTGACGCTGGCGCTCGTGGAGTGAGTTGGGCGGATGACGCCGTCGCGGCTTCGCGCGAGGCCCGCGGCGCCTTGCTCGCTAACGATGACTTCGCCGGTGGCGAGGCCTTCTTCGAGCGTGAGGAAGCGGCTGGTGTCCGAAGTGTAGCCAGCGACAACGGGGAAGACACTGATGTTTTCGTAAGTGATTGGATTGAGCAGACGCCAGTTGCCATCGCCTTTGGGTGGTTCGGGCGCGGGCGAAGGATTGGCCGAGACAAGGCCGAGAACGCCGAGCGAAGAGATGCCGATGAGACTGCCGAGCAAGGCAGAGAGAACGGAACGATCCATGAGAAGCCTCCAGAGGCGCAGGTCCGTAGACAGAACGGGAGTGCGACTTGGCGGTAGAACGAGGCAGCAGAGAAATCTTGCGTGGGAAACGAGTGACGCCTCGTACAGATATTGGGACGAAGCATGTCTGGTTAACCATAACCGGCCACCCCCACCCCTGAATTTTGTAAGTGTTGAAAACAAAGGAACTTTAGGTGGCTCTGTTGACATCCTCGCCGAGTGGAGCGATGCCTGAGACGGTAGAGGTTGTAGGGGAGTCCGAGAAGGAGGGCTTGTCGGACTTGCCTGACCAGGCGACGACCGGGAGCGCGTGCCGACAGCTTGCGTTTTACCACCGAGAAGACGGTTTCTACCTTCGCCCGTGGTCCGTACGGTTT
>Ga0137359_10000825_pt1 | contig 23909 bp, 17 predicted proteins | sample Mad1_40_16metaG_FD_108281 | JGI IMG/M metagenome (GOLD analysis project Ga0137359, IMG submission 108281) | Vadose zone soil microbial communities from Angelo Coast Range Reserve, California, USA - Mad1_40_16 metaG | ecosystem: Environmental > Terrestrial > Soil > Vadose zone | place: USA... | reverse complement strand
GATTCTGCCAAACGCTCAAGCACAGACCGCAACTTTTCCGTGTCGCGTTGCCACCAATGAATTCGGGCCAGCAGTCGCAAAGCGCCAACATGCTCAGGAGCGCTTGCCAGAACCTCGTTCACCAACTCCAGCAGATCACTCTCTTCACGACCGGACAACATTCTTTCAATGATCTCGCCGAGCACGCGCACCGCTTCGTCTTCCTGCCCGAGCTTCAGATAGACGCGCGCCACTTCAATGTAACGACGATAGCCGCTCGGATCATGGGCCAGCAGTAAAGCAGTCGCGCGTTCAGCGCCGGGCGCATCGTCCGCAGCGACATAAGCGTCAGCCAGCATCGAAGCCAGGACAGTGTCATCCGGCATTTCCGCCACTGCCTTTTCCAAAACCTCGGCGGCATCTTCGGCCGTGCCCAAAGCGCTGGTAACTGAAAGCAAACCGCGTAGCAGTGTCTTGTCATTCGGCTTCAACTCGAGAGCGCGCAGGTAGGCCGAATGCGATTTTTCCAAGTCGCCATTTTCCAGCAGGCGCTGGGCGGCTTCGCCGAAAGCCTTCGCCGCTTCGTTCTCCATTTCCTCCTTGAAATAGTTTTCTGCAAGCTGTAACCGAATACTGGTGTTTTGCGGATCGAGATCGGCAATGCGATGAAGCACGCTGAGCGACTTTCGCGTTTGACCCGCGCGCGTATAAGCGTCGGCAACAATCAGAAACTGAGCACGCGCGTCAACGACCAGACCCTGCGCTGCATAAAGTTCGCCAAGTTTATTTGCTGTATCAGGATCGCGAGGTTTGAGCTTCTCGATCTTCTTGTACATCGCGATGGCTTTCAGCCGGAATTCCTGTTCGCGATAGTGTTCGGCGATGCGCAAGAAGCAGGAAATAGCCTCGTCTTTGTGTCCCGCACGCGCCAGAAGATCGCCCAGCATGTTGACAGCCGTCAGGTCATCGTCATCATGCTTGATGATTTGACGATACTCTTTGATTGCAGCATTGATCTTTCCCTGGGAAAGAAATTTCTCTGCCGCTTTGATAACCTTAGCTTTTTCGAAAGCCATGAAGGATATTATGTATGACCGAATATGGGAACGGAGTCAAACGCAGGACAGGCAGTGTTTGATCTGGGATTGACGAAATCACTTTGGAGTTTTCGAGCTTCCCAGGATAAGAAAGTCAGCAGGTACGCTAACATGCGTAAAAAGAGCCTGTCAACGCCGTTAATTTCAGGGAAAGACCCGGGAATCCTGCTATAAACTGCAGCGGGATCCTATTTGAGCATTCCAAATGCTTTAGCTTCCAAACTGATCGAACACCAATTGCGGCTAACCAGAATTGACCGACCAACCAAGCCAAGTTGAGCTTGCTCGATTTCCAAACCGGGCGTGGTGGTCAACGGCCGGAGCATGGGTTGCCACCGCTGGCTTGTTGCTCTATTCGGTTTTCGCGCCCCACTCAATCGCTGCCGGCGAAATCTCACTGGCCATCGCGGGGGCAGGTTGGCTGGTCCGCACGCTTGCGAGCTACAGGATCGGATTTCGGCGTACCAAATTTGATTTGCCGATTTGGTTGTTTTTCGTTTGGACCATAATCTCGTCGTTGCTTTCCGTCGAACCTCAGATCAGCATTGCCAAGATTCAATCGACGTGCGTCATCTTTCTCTTTTACCTGACCCAGGCAATTGCGACGCGCCGCACTGCCGTCTTGCTGGTGTCGCTGATGATTTTGTCGGGCACAGCCGGCACTGCTTACAGTCTCTTTGATTTGCTGCGCGGCCGTGGAATTGTTGTCGAGTCAGTTACCGCAGATAGCCCGCTGCGCTCCGTTCACATTCAGCCCGGCGATGCTGTGTGGCGCATGGGCGGGAGGCGAGTTCATTCAGTCGCCGACATCGATCAAGTAATAAGAAATGCGCCAACGAACTCAAATATCACCGTCAGCATCATCTCGCAGGGCGAGCATGTTGAGCGTCCTGGTTTGATTGTGACCGAGGCCGCAAAAAGTCGGGCCTCGCCGTCCGGAATCAGCGGCATGAAGCCGACTCATCGCTTTCGCGCTTCGGGATGGACCAGGCACTACGAAACGTATTCCGAGATTCTACAGATTCTGGCGCAACTCGCATTGGGTCTGGCGCTGGCCCATCTCCTCAATCATGGACCCAATCGCTGGGCCAGGTTGGCCTTCCTGGCTACCGGCTTGCTCGCGCTGGGTCTTGCCTTAACCGCAATGCGAACGGCGCTGATTGCTTTTGCCATCGGCGTGGTAGTGATTAGCTGGCGCGCGCTGCGCGGTCGAGCGAGGCTGGCAACGCTGGCAGGTCTCCTCACACTGTTAGTCGTTGGCGCTTTCGTCGTTTATCAGACTCGAGCGCACCAGGCGCTGTGGCTTCAGGATCCGAGTTCTTCATTGCGCGTTGAGGTTGCGAGAATCGGCTTGTCGCGCATTATGGTCCATCCGTTGTTTGGCCATGGAATGGATGCAATGCATGTGCATTGGAACGAATGGGGCTTTCCCGGCAGTGACATGCTTCACCTTCATTCAACGCCGCTACAGTTGGCATTCGATCGCGGTCTGCCGGCGCTGTTGTTCTGGCTTTGGATAATGTGGTTGTTCTGGCGCACAGCCAGCCGGAACGAAAGACGCTTGCGCGAAACTTTAGATACCAACCGCTACGGCATTATGCTCGGCGCCACTGGTGCGCTTGCTGGCTTCTTTGCCAGCTCGCTGGTTAACTACAATCTCGGCGATGGTGAAGTCGCGCTGGTGTTCTGGTGGTTGCTGGGGATTGTGGTCGTGATATCAGATGGGGGCAATAAAGATACCAGCAAGCCTAGACATTGAATTCTCCTGAACCGGTATTCGAATGGCAACGCAATGGAGCACAAAAGATGAAGTATCCCAAGTCAAGGTTTACCGACCACACATACTAATCTTGGGAGCAGGGGCAAGCATTGCCGCCCTGCCAAATGGCGACAAGCATGGAAGACGGTTGCCCTCAATGGATAACTTTGTCGAAATCCTTGATTTATCGGGATTATTGTTCAAGGGCGATATCGACTTTGAAGGAAAGAATTTCGAAGACGTTTACGACGACCTCTATAGAAATGAGAACTACTCATCGCTTAGACGTGAGCTGGAACAAAGAGTGTACGATTATTTTAGTTCCCTTGAGCTACCTGACGAACCAACTCTTTATGACCATTTGGTTTTGGGGTTAAGAGATAAAGACGTAATTGTAACTTTCAATTGGGATCCTTTCTTAACCCAGGCATTCAGAAGAAACGCGAAGCGCTGCAAGTTGCCAAGACTTTATTTCTTACATGGCAACGTCGCAATTGGATACTGCGTTGATGACCAAGTAATGGGGGCCAAAGGCAATTCGTGTAATCGTTGTGGCCGCGTACTCTCGCCGCTAAAGTTACTATATCCAATCAGCGAGAAGAATTATGATGATGACGGTTTCATGTCAACTCAATGGCAGGAAGTAAACGGTAAACTAGCAAACGCATTCATGATTACAATATTCGGTTATCGCGCTCCCAAGTCTGACGTGAGGGCAATTGAGTTGCTTAAGAGCGGGTGGGGAAATAAATACCAGCGAAACCTAGAGCAGACTGAGATGATTAACATACAACCGGAAGATGAACTGCTCGCCACCTGGCAAGCATTCGTTCACACTCACCATTACGACGTTCATGATGATTTTTATGATTCGTGGATAGCGAATCATCCTCGTAGAACAGGCGAAGCATGGCTTAATCAAAACATAGATTGCATTTTTCTGGAGAAGAATCCGATTCCAAGGAATCTGGATTTTCCCAATTTGTGGGATTGGTTTGAAAGATTCCGAGAAGCGGAAGAACAATGTGCAGAAGCGCAGTCGCGATGAATTCTTGCCTCAACTGAGTTGAGTGGTTAGCAATTGGCCTGGGTGATTCAGAATAAAAGGCAGACATTCGATTTGCGGAGAGGCATGTTCGAACGATAACATCAGTAATCTAGGGAGGTAGCAATGCAATCAATTGAAGATCTCGCTCGCGAAATCACCGCACTTGACCCGTCGCAACAAGAGGCGCTGCTAGATAAAGTAGCGCAACTCAATCTTCAAAACGGAATGCATAAGCTGGCCGAGAAATATCGGGCGCGGCTTGCTCGCGAAGGCCGTTTGAACGTCACGCAAGAAAAAGTTTGGGCTGAACTACATCGCATACGTGAAGAGATAGCCATACATGACTACCCCGGTTGATCGGTGGCTATTGGACACCAATGTCTGGATCTTCGGTTTGCGCCGTGATCCAACCCTTCCTACATGTACAGAGCTACTGGATCGCATCGGTTCTTTCGTTGTCACCATTCCTTTACAAGTACTCAAAGAACTAAATCTCAATCTCACCCAACACGAGATGCGTGAACTCTACCAGCTTCTAAACAGCTATCCCGACTTCATTGAGGTGAGCTGGGAGTCGGCGCCCAGTGAACGAGTCAGATTTTTCGAAGAGCGCGGTTGTCGAAAGGGAGATGCGATAATTACAGCGCACGCCGAGATGCTGGGAATAAAAACCATCATTAGCGAAAACCGCCAGTTTCTACAAACAATCGAAGGCCTGCCATTGGAAGTGGTAAACTCAGCAGCTGCGTTGGCCCGCTTGCCTTTGTCTTAAAAGGCGCGAAGGGCAGTCGTTCTTCAGATCACGTCCGCAAAGTTTCGGCGCGTCTTCGCAAACCACCAGTAACCAAAAACAAATAAGACCAGGGCAAAGCCGGTGAAGTAGGCGAGGCTGGACCAGTCGGGAGCCGCGCCTTCAAGAAATATTCGCCGGTAGCTGCGAACCAGCGCGGTGAAAGGATTCGCGTTGATGAACGGCCGATAGCGTTCCGGAACAATCGATTCCGGATAAATAATCGGCGTCAAATACAACCAGGCCATCAGAATTAGGGTTATGCCCTGGGCCATGTCGCGCAGAAAAACGCCGAGCGAGGCGACCAGCCACGCGGCGCCGAGTGTGGCAACAAGCTGTGGTACAAGCAAAACCGGTAACCAAAGAATGGTGAGGTGTAACTCACGATGGATAAGCGCCGTCGCCAACAACAACGCCATCGTCCCAAACAATTGATTCCCAAGCGCAGATAACGCCTGGGCCACCGGCAATGTTTCAAGCGGAAAGACGACCCGCTTAACCAGGTTTGCGTGCTCAACGATGGTTGTAGAGGCGCGCTGAACCGTTTCCTGAAACATAGTCCAGGGCAGCAGTCCGCAAAAAAGATACAGTGCGTAATCCCACGATGTGCCGCGCGCGCCAAACTTTGCGCCAAAAATCTTCGCGAAGATAAAGGTAAAGATTGCAATCATCACGACCGGCGTCAGGATGGCCCAAAGGATTCCCAGCACCGAGCCTTTGTAGCGGGCCACCAGATCGCGGCGAGCCAGCGACATGATAAGTTCGAACCGTCCCGGTAGCTGCCAGAGCGGTCGCCAGACGGCACGTCGTGCTGTTTGCCCGGAGATCATTGGTGGAAGCATTGTAAACGGAAGAGTAAGAGCGGGGGCAAGGCGGGGTCCCCAACGGGGCTGCCCAGCTGGGGTGCTAATCCCGCCTTCCCAACCTGAGAGATTGGCCTTGTTGAATCGCGTCGACTGAGGTCGAGAGCCTCTCAAGGCCTGGCGCAAACAGTCCGACGTGGAAAATCTCTCAGGTTGGGAAGGCGGGCTCGCCCCGCTCTTACGTTTTTCAAATTCTTCCGAACCCGCGCCAACTATTACTGTTGTGCCAGCCGATTTCCACTTCGGTTGCGTTAACGTCCTGCCACCAGTCTGCAAACTCTTTCCGGCTGATGTAATGCGATGTTGGCGCCACCAGGTGATCAAAAACGATCGTGTGCTGTTCGCGCCAGCCAAAATTCGAGATAGCGTTTAAATAGTCGTTATAAAAAAGATGGCCGGCAAGTTTTCGACCGGCAACAGAACGATTCAGTGGTCCGTAAACAAGCTTCGTTCCCAGATATATCAAAGCGGTAGGCAATTTTGAAAACTCTAACAACGCTCGCTGATCCATGCGCGAAGTTACTTTACGCAACGGATTGACGTAACGCGTGATCCAACGATTGTTTTCTGCACCATAAACCCACGCCGAAATATAGCCGCCCGGTTTTATTCGCGAGGCGAGCGAGCGGAAACCGGCTCGCGGATCCGGCAGGTGATGTAAGACGCCCACTGAAAACGCGTAATCAAATGCGCGCGCCAGCGGCAAATGGTAAACGTCAGCTTGAATGATGTGTGCATTATCAAGATGGCGCGTGGCGGCGAAGGCGGTTTCGACTGCCGCGCTGAGGTCGACGCCCACTACATCGCGAGCGCCCCAGCGCGCTGCAAGTTCTGTATGCCTACCCTTGCCGCAGCCACCTTCGAGCACGACCTTGTTCTGAAAAAACTCCGACGCGACGGGCGCGATCCAAGCGAGAAACTGATCTGCATAAAGCTCGTCAGTGTGGGTGAAGTGTTGCCATTGCCAGCCAAAGCTTTCGGCGGTCGCTGCTTTGTCTGCTTCCAATCGTTCACTGCTGACAAAGCGCGGCACACCGCGCACGATTGGAAAAGCCGATTTGCAAGCAATGCACACCAACCGTCCCTGCATGATCTCCTGCCCTTCCGTGACGATTACTTCAGTCAATTCCAATAGGGCAGTACACGACGGGCAGATCAGGTAGTCAAGCAGCTTGCGCTTCATGCTAAGAGATTAGCACTTGAATAGTTTTGAGTGGAATTTGCGAAAACCGAAATTTGCGCTTACGACATTCAGGAAGGTGAATGAAGGAATTTTTCAGGCAACGACTCGCGAATTAAGGTAAGACCTTTCAACAGGCTTGCTCTTATTTATCTAGGTTCAACAACTAAGGCGCCGACGAGGTAAGAGATCTCTCCCGAGTTTGATTGCAGTCGTATGCTGTAGTCGCCCGGCGGCGCGTCCAACGCGATGCTCACGTCAAAACTAATCACCGGAGTGGCGCTGCCAAATTGATGCGACCTGAGACTTGCTGGATCCACAGTGAGATAGGGAGAAGTTATCAATAATCCTGTGCCTGGTACCTGGTCAACGGCAGCGCCACTCAAATAAACCTTCAGAGTCGTGCCCCGAGTCGCTGACACTGGCACTGTCGATAATTCACTGTTCACACCTAACAAGCGAGGGTTGAGAGTTGCCGGCGAATTTTGCGGCGGTACCAGGATGTAGTTAACAGTTGCGCTCTTGTTTGCAGCAACTCGCAACCCACTGGCGATCTCAACAGCGCGGAACCCTGATCCCGCCGAACGACGGTCTGAATCCAGAGTCAGCGTCTCGCCTTCGCTGCCATCGAGATCGAGGTATTCCGTCATTACCCTGTAATAACCGGGCACGATTCCAGCAATATTGAAAGCGCCATTGGAATTCGTCATGCTGCTGGCCATCACTCGCCCGGAAACTGCATCTTCAATCCAAACAAGCGCACGTGCCGCAGGCAGAAGGTTGCCTTGTTGGTTGTTGAGAATGCGACCATCAAGCGAGCCGGTGTCGTTCCGCGAACCATAAATGCTTTTGACTGCGGCGCGGTCGCTTTCACTTAACGTGCGCTCACTAATTGCGGGCAAGCCAAAGGTGCCATTTAGCGCTTGCGTTGCGTTCATGGTCGCACCGATGACGTTGGAATGATTAAGACCGAGCAGGTGGCCCAGCTCATGGGTCAGTGTTGACTGTAGATCATAGGTGCCGGGACTGCCGTCAGTTGAGAACTCAAGCGGCGCGCCGGCAACCGAGTATGGAAAGGGGTTGATAACTATATCGGCTTCGCTAATCTCTCCGCTGTCAGTGTCATAAAACACACGCGTGCGCGCGGGACTACTCTCTTCACCGAACATCGCAAGATTTTCAGCGGTCGCCGCAACCGTAATTAGATTCACGCCATCGCCGTGGCTAGCTGAACTGATTGACTGCAGGTTTGAAGAAACCTCGAGAAAGTTAATGTTGGCGGCAGCGGACCAGGATGCCAATGCGCCATGGATCGCGTCCGCCACGTCGCTGCCGGCTTTGATACTTGAGTTCGGCGAAGTCAGGGAAGTCGACAAAGCGATTGATATCGTTTTCCTGGCCCACCTTACCTGTCGCCTGGCCGACCGTGCGGGTTCAAAGGAAGAGGGTTGGCCCACGCCAATGCATGCCAGCATTATCAGCAGCGCTAGTAGAGTCTTATGTCGTCGCATGCTTGAAATCGATGGGCCCTGAAGACAACCTGGTGGTTTGATTGAAGCGGCGTGCGGGGAAACACGCTACAAGAGCGATAGTAACACTTTCCAGAAGAACGGCAGCCACAAAAACCGGCCACGGGGCAACAAAAAAGCCCGCATGGTTCGCATGCGGGCTTAGAGAACCGACAAAAGCGCGATGGCTTTAGTTAATCTTAATTTGTGGAGCAGTGGCAGTTCCGCGACTCATGAAAGTGCCACTTCTGGCCAGCGTCACTACCACCGGAACATCACCGGCACCCGCCAACGAAGCCGGCAGCGTTATGGTTATCAAGTCTTCACCGAACATGTTGACATTTCTCGTGACGGTGGAGGCCGTTATGGCGGTGGTTCCAATAGTGACTGACACCTCGCTGGGGATGCCACTGCGGACTCCGGTTAAATGGATTTCGAGCACGGTTGGCACCTGCGCGCCAGCGGTGCTGGTCGTCGTGACACTGAACGGCTCCGTTATGCAACCTGATCCCACATTGGTCACATTACAGACCACTGCGCGGCCGCCGGGACCGCGAGGGATCGTGAATACGTCGGGTTGCGCAGCGACAATATTCAGAGTGCCGCGGATAACTGTTCCGTTGTTGTTGATAACAAACGTCGCCACGCCTGTCGATAAACCGATAGGGACGACAAAATCTATTTCCTTGGAAGCATTTCCCACGAAATACAAACCCGCGGCAGCGCCGTTGATGGAAACTGAAACACCGTTTAGTTCTACAGGCAATATCGGACTGCGCGCAGTTTCCGATCCGCCAACGCCAGCCTTATCTGACGGCGCAAGCGCCACCGACGAGCGAACTATGCCTAATTCTCCGGGTGCAAGCCCTCCGGCGATAGTGCCGGGCGTTGGTGTAGGCGTGGGACTGGGCGAAGGGCTGGCTGCTGGTGGCGCATCGAGTACCGGAAAAGTGCTGGCGCCGGTAAAGAAGGACAGCGCCGCCGATGATTCGGTGACGACCGTCGGACTCAGCAGGTAATAAACTTCGATGGACAAATCGGCGTTGCCGCCGCCGAGTTCCGCGGCAGTCAAACTGAATGTCATTCGGGTTCGCTTGCTACTCGCGATAGGACGTATGGGCACGTCACTGGCCAGCGAACCTATCGGATTATTTGTCAGTCGCTTAAAGGTGCTGGTCGACGAAACCGGAAGATCAGTAATAAAGATTTGCGGTTGGCGATTGGCATTTAAACCGGTACTGTCGTCAGCCGCCGCGGGAAAGCTTCCGTCGCTTTTGAAGTTCAGAGCCGAGGCAAAAACCAACGCTCCAGGTATCGCTCCGGTGTAGTCAGTAAATGTTGGGAAGTGTCTGATATCCGATCCGGAAAGAGCCCGCAGGCCAACTTGCGCAAAACTATCTCCGGAGACGCTATAAACGAAGGTAGCCAAAGCCGGGGCGTTTGTTGTGCTGTCGTTGGCTTTTGGATCGGCTGCCCTCGACTCAAACGCAACCAAAGCTCCGTCACGGCTCAAACGGCGTCCCGGGCTGAGAAGATTTACACTCGATCCGGTAAAGGTGCCGCTGGTTTCGGACTTTGTTCGGGTAACCTGCGTGATATTGCTTAAACCTGAGCCAGTGAAATCAGCCACGAAAACTTCAGCGTTGCCTTTGCCATGACCATCATCGTCGTTGCCGCCGCTCAGATTCGCGGTCGATATAAAGGCGACCTTGTTGCCGCTGGCTGATAGAGATGGATTTTGTTGAAAGCGAGAAATTAGCGTTGGCCCATTGACTGTGTCCGCAGTGTTCGTCGCCTGCACAAATGCGCCAGGCGCAGCGGAAAGATTTCTAAAGAAGAGTTCAGGATTGCCGTCCGTATTTCCCGTGCCAACTAAATTGCGTGTCGAAATAAATGCGATGAGCGTTCCGTCATCGTTAATTGTTGCTTCACGATTATCGTCGGCTACGAAAGGCAACAAACTTGTGCCTCCGGCTGACGGCGCTCGGCTCGCCGGTGTAGATGTGACTTGCGTGAAAGTACCAAGGGAAAGATCCTGGAAAACATCGTCGCCGGTAGTCAAATCCAAATCCGGCACGGCAGGTAGTTGATAAATCCAGATTTCCTGATTGCCATCGGTCGCCAGCGTTCCCGGATCGACGCCATTAAAAGACGGTAGCGTTGGTGCATTTGAGCTGAATACGATCGTATAGACTCGCTTACCGGAAACTAGTGTCGGTTCGAAAGAAATCACCGGCCGGTTATTACTGATCTCAGTCTGCACCAGGGTTGGATCTGCTGGAGTGGGCGCGGGCGTGGGCGTTGGACTCGCGCTCGGAGTGGGCGTCGGCGTCGGAGTGGCAGACGCCTTGAGAACGTTCTGAGTATTCGTTAACTGAAAGATGCGCCGCTGCGCATAGTCAAGCAGGAAGATCTCGCGATTGCCGTCGGCATTATTTTTGTTTTGCGTGGCTACGTTTCCATTGGACTCAAAAACAACGAAGCGGCCATTGGCCGTGATATCGCTCGCGAACGACGTAAACGGATTGAGGGCACCGCCCGCTGGAGACGAGGTTATTTGTGCAACAAACGGATCTGGTGTAGCGCTCGCGGATTGCGCCGAGACCAGGGAAAACGCGCCGCAGACCAGCGCAAGCAGGGCAAGGGCACAGCAGGAACCAAAAACTTGCTTCACAAAAATCCTCCGAAATAAAGACGCAGATACGAGCAGATTAGATGCCCTCGGGGAGCGAGCAGCAGTTGAGCACGAGTGCGGATGGATCTTGATTCGTCACCCGGGCTAAAAGAATCGACATTTTACGCAGAGATACGACGAACCGCAAGCGTACCTTCAAACAAAGGAGGGCTATCGTGGTTCTGGCGCCTTTCGTTGTCTTTGTGCCCTTGACTTTACCGCTTAGCCTCGAACAGTTATTGTTTTGATAACATGACCAAAGCCCTTCGCGTTGACCGCATTTCCAAGCTGTATCGCATCTACGAGCGTCCGAATGATCGCTTGAAAGAGATGCTGACCCGCGGTTACCGGAAGTGTCACCGTGAATTTTGGGCGCTAAGAGACGTCAGTTTCGAAATCGAAGCCGGGACTACAACGGGGATAATCGGTCCGAATGGCAGCGGCAAGTCCACTTTGCTACAAATTATGACCGGTACGCTGGAGCCTACGCATGGAAGCGTCTGGCACGAAGGGCGGGTTGCAGCATTACTGGAATTGGGTGCTGGTTTTGATAGTGAGTTCACGGGCATCGAAAACATTTTCATGAACGCCACCCTAATGGGATTTTCGCGGCGCGAAACCGAAGCGCTGTTACCAGAAATTGAAAGGTTCGCCGACATTGGGCCGTTCCTGTACCAGCCGGTCAAGACCTACTCAAGCGGCATGTACGTGCGACTCGCTTTTTCCGTGGCTATCAGCGCTTCGCCACAAATACTTATCATCGATGAAGCACTCGCCGTCGGCGACGCGGTCTTTCAACATCGCTGTATGAGGCGATTGAAGAAAATGCAGGAAAGTGGAGTCACTATATTCTTCGTTTCGCATGATCCGAGCGCCGTACGAAGTCTTTGCTCACGAGCAATTCTTCTGAATGGCGGTCAGGTCGAGGCCGACGGAAAACCCGCGGATGTTCTTAACAGTTATCAGAAATTGATCATGACTCGTGAGGAAGCTTTCGATGCACCTCCAACACTGCAGGCGGAGGGATCGAACGACAGCAGCTTTTTTGAGGAGTCCGAGCTTGAGCAGTATACTTTTCGTCACGGAGATCGGAGTGCAGAGATCCTCAAAGTCGAGGTACTCGACGGGTCACGTCGGCCGGTTCAGTTAGTAGAGACCGGTGAATCTTTGCTGGTAAGGACGCGCGTGCTGTTTAGAGAGAGCATGGAAGATGCCGTTTGCGGGTTTATGATTCGCAACCGGCACGGCATTCATCTCTATGGCACCAACACGCACCTTCAGGGATCGGATATTGGATCGGTTCAAGCTGGTGAAGTGGTGGAGGTGATGTTTGTCTTCGAGTGTTGGTTGGCTCCTGACTCCTACTCAATCGTCGTAGCGGCGCATAGCCCGGATGCGGTTAGTTTTGATTGGATTGATGGCGCACGCTTCTTTCAGGTTATGAGTTCAACACCAATGGAGGGAGTGGCCAACCTTAATGCGAGTGTAACTGTTAAGCGGCTAGCCACTCGCCCACGTTCACAAACTGTCGCGGCTAATGAACTTCAACGCACCTGAGAGTTTCATCGGGCTTCCCCATGCAAATCAAGGAAATTAATTACCCAGAGATCGACGTCGATCAGTTGATGGCCCGGATCCGAGAAGTTGTCGAGGAGCGAGGAGTGGACCTCAGGCTCACGTCACAGTCTTCCGTTTTGCCGGTTGCCGGGGCGCCAACGACTAAACCAACGTTACTGCTGGACAGGTCGATTCCACCTTATAGTCTATCGCCTGAGTTTCAGTCGCGGACTGAGGGTAAATATCACGTCAACGACTTATTGAAGTATCACGATCGCGATTTCGTGCACAATGCCTACCAGGTGATCTTAAGACGCGAACCTGATGAGCAAGGATATCTTCATAATATCGAAATGTTGCGCAGTGGAGAGCTCAACAAGATCGATGTCCTGGGAAGCCTCTCTTTCTCGCCTGAAGGCAGAAAGCACAGCCGTAAGATTGAAGGATTACTAACGCCGCTGCTGATTCGACGTCTGGAACGTGTTCCCTTGTTGGGCTACTTTGTTCGATTTACCTGGGCATTGGTGCGACTGCCCGGATCTATTCGCAAGCAAGACCAATCCGAGTCCCAATTGCAGGCCGTCAACGATTACCTGAATCAAACTTCTGCATGGATGGCTCAACATCTGAAAAAACATGCAGCCGCACTCGAAGAGCTAATCGGACGCGAAGGCGAGACGCAGGAAGAACTAGCGCAAGCCGAATCCGCAATCCGTTTGGCGTCTGCGCGCGTCAGGCAACTTTCTCAAATACTGAACCAGACACGCGCGGAGCTTAAGCAGCAGGATGCTTATTTGAATTCAAAAGGAACGGAGCCACCGGGGTTGACGTCAAGGGTTGCGCAGTCGTCAATCCAAACGTACGAGCGTCGCGAGCTAATGGATTCGCTCTATGCTGCATTCGAGGACCAATTTCGCGGGGACTCCAAAGAGATCAGAGAACGCCTTAAGTATTATTTGCCCTTCTTTCAAGAAGCGGGTAAGACCACCGACATATTAGACCTCGGTTGCGGCAGCGGCGACTGGCTTGATCTTTTGCGAGACGAAGGCTTGCAAGCCCGGGGTGTGGAAATAAACACGGTGATGGTTGCTGCCTGTCGCGACCGCCAACTTGATGTGGTCAATGGAGACATGCTCGCCTTCCTGCGCGGACTGCCCGACAGTTGCATGAACGTTGTGACGGCTTTTCACCTCGTCGAGCACATTACTTTCGAAACCATGTTGGAGTTACTCGAGGAGGTCCGACGGGTTCTTAGACCAGGAGGGTTGGTCATGCTGGAAACACCAAGCCCCGAAAATCTTGTTGTGGCAGCGTGCAATTTTTATTCTGATCCTACCCACCATAAGCCGGTCTACCCGCACACTTTGACTTTCATCTTGAAGAATCTGGACTTCACCGACGTGCGTCTCCAGTTTCTGCACCCGGTTGAGGGAAGTCCTTTCAAGGACAACGAACCGCTGGCGCCGTTGCACATGTGGTTCTACGGCCCGCGAGACTATGCGGTTGTTGCCGCAAAGGCTTAACGACGAAGAGCAGTCCATTAACAAGAGCAGCGGTTCGATCAATTGAGAAGGTAACCTTGGGCCGAATAGCTATCCTGACTCCATTTTTTACCATCGCGGACGCAGTCAGCAATGACGTTTTCGGGATGTACTCGGCTCTAAAGAAAAGCGGGCACGAAGTGCGCGTTTTTGCGAATGAGTGGACCACTGATGGAATCGGTGTGGTTTCTTCCGATGAGATTAAGGATTTCATTACCAACCAGGATGACGTTCTTATTTATCACTATTCCATGGGTTGGCACATCGGTCTAAATATTGTCCGCGAAGCAAAATGCCGCAGAGTAGTTAAGTATCACAACATTACTCCAGCCGAATACTTCGCCGGAATCAGCATTGACTACGAAAATGCTTGCCGTGCCGGTCGCGTTCAGTTGAAAGACTTTGCGCAGATGGCGTGTGAGCTCTACCTTTCAGACTCTGAATATAATATGTGGGAGTTGCTGCTGGCGGGCGCTGACAAATCCAGGAGTTTTGTGGTCCATCCTTTCCACCACATCGATCGCCTCAATGAAACCAACCCGGATTCGGACGTGCTGGAAGCTTGCAAAGGAGAAACCACAAACATCCTGATGGTTGGTCGAGTGGCACCAAACAAGGGTCATGCCAGCCTAATCGAAACTTTTGGGATTTATCATCGAGACTACAATCCAGATAGCCGTCTTTTCATCGTGGGAAAAGAACCGGAGCATCTGGATTCGTATTCGTCATCGCTTCGCGAACTAATATCACGTCTCGATCTTGACGCCGCCGTCTTGTTCACTGGATGTGTCTCAGATGAACAACTGAAGGCCTATTACCTGGTTGCCGATGTTTTCATGATGACAAGCGATCACGAAGGGTTTTGCGTGCCTCTTGTGGAGGCAATGGCCTTGAAGATTCCGATTATTGCCTGCGCCTCGACCGCTATCACCGGCACGGTTGGCAAAGCAGGCCTGGTATGGAAGGAACGGAATCCTTTCCTGCTCGCCGAATCAATCAACTTTCTCGTGAAGAATGAATCGCTTGGCGTGGCGCTCGGGCTTATGGGATGGCGCCGGTACGAACAGCTCTACACAAACGAGAAGATTGAGGCGGAATTTTTCGGTGCATTAAGTAATTTGCTATGAACCGAGTTGCCATCGTTGTTCAGCGTTGTCATCAGAGTGTCGTGGGTGGATCGGAATCACTTGCCTGGCAATACGCCACTTTGCTCAGAGAGATTTATCACGTTGACGTGTTGACAACGACTGCTGTTGATCTTCGAGATTGGGCCAATGCGCTGCCTGAGGGCGTAGAGCAGGTTGACGGGGTTAACATCCATCGCTTTCGCGTCACCGTAGGACGTACCGCCGCCTGGGGCAGACTCTTCGAAAGGCTCCTTAAAGATTATAGGGAATTCGATGTTGGCCGGGGCGCCACGCCCGACGACACACGTTACCTGCCCTGGAGTCTTGCACTTCAGGAAGAGTTTATTCGCAAACAGGGTCCCTATTCAGAACCGTTAATGCAGTTCTTAAGGCGTCGATGGTCCGACTATAAGGCCATCATATTTGTCACCTATCTTTATCCGACTACCTATTTTGGGCTGTTCCAGGTTCCCAAATACTGCGGCCTCATCGCTCCTACATTGCATGATGAACCGACCGCGCATCTGTCAGCTTTCAAGCATATGGCTCACCGAGCGCGATCGATAGTCTGGCTTACGGATGCGGAACGTCGTGTCGGTCAGGATCTCTGGGGCAACTTACCCGGGCGCGTGATAGCGATGAGTGTTGAAACCGGGCTGCGCGAACCGGCGAAACTTCCCTCACCCTATTTGCTGTATTGCGGGCGAATCGATCCAAACAAAGGCAGCCGGGAACTCTTCCAGCACTTCCTCGAATTCAAAAATGCCTTTCCTTCAGACCTTCGTTTACTACTCACCGGAAAGGACGACATGCCGGTACCGTCTCATCCCGATATCGAGTTTCTCGGATTTGTCTCGGAAGAAGAGAAGCTAAGCCTCATGGCGGGCGCCAAAGTATTTGTAATCCCTTCGCCAAATGAGAGCTTCAGCATTGTCACACTTGAGGCTATGGCCCAATGCACGCCGGTGCTGGCAAGCAGCAATAGCGAGGTGCTGGTTGATCACATCAAAAGCAGTGGTGCCGGGCGAGTGTATGATGATTACCAGGGCTTCGCCGCCGCGCTCAACGAAATGTTGCCTGACGAAAAGCGTGCGCAACTAGGCAACTTGGGAAGGGAGTATGTCGTTTCCAGGTACCGGCCGGAACACGTTCGCGAATCTCTCAAGGCGGTCGTTGAATCTTGCGTCGAGGTAATTGCAGAAGGGACTAGCCTAATAGAAACTGCGGCAACATAATCGGATTTGATAGGACTGAGCCTCGCTGGTCAGATTTTCTCACCTACCAGGATGATGTTTTTTCCGACCGGTGGTTTGACCACCCCCTCAATCGCCTGCACGAGAGGAACCACATATTCGTCATAAAAACGGACCGCGGTCGGCTCCATTGTCTGAGATTTGAATAGGCGATATTTTATCCACCAGGGAACGATGCCGAGGAAGTCTAAAGATCTGGATTCCAAAATTTTGAATCCCGCCCGCCCGCATTTTTCGGTCAATTCAGTCGAGCCATAACGCCGAACGTGTCCTATCTGTCGATCAAAGCTTCCGTACAACCCGCGGAGCGCCGGCACGAAGAGGAAAATCCTTCCCCCTTTTACAAGCGTCTGATTGATTGCGCGCAACTCGCCCTCGTCGTCAGCAACATGCTCAAGCACATTGACGTAGATGATTGAATCGGGCCTGCAAACAGTTTCAATCTCAGCCGCGACTCGAGTAAACATTGCATTGAATGTCTGAATCTGAGTGTCTAACTGCCATTGCTGCATTCGCTCCGTGAGAACTGCGTACATCTGCACGGCTGGTTCAACCAGCGCTAGAGATTCGAGTGGTCGCTCAAGCAGAAGCTCTGAAAACGATCCCACGCCGGCTCCCACCTCCACCAGTCGCGTTCCCAGGTAGGGTTCAAAAATCCGCAATATCCAGCGGTGATAATTCACCGCGAACGACATTGCTTCCAGGTCCCTGCCGGTGTAGACAACGTCAGAATTCATCAGTTGAATCAGATCGGGAAATCAACCGGCAATCGGCTTGATCTTTTCCCCGGAGCTGCTTGTGATGGGATGCGATTTGATAACGCGTTTCTCAGGTAGTCGGCGGAAAGAGGATGATAAACTACAAAATAAGTTAAATCTAAAAACCAGCCATAGCGCGATCAGGCCATCTTTGAGGCCAATTTTCTTACCTTCAGTATAGGTTCTTCCGTAGTAACTGATTGGCACTTCGTAAATGGCGCAACCCAACTTGGCTACTTTTGCGGTCGCTTCGACCTCGAAGCCAAAGCCCCGAGAAACTATTACCATATTGCGAATGATGTCTCCGCGAAACGCCTTGTAGCCGGTTTCGATGTCCGTCATGTTTAGATTCGTCAACATGTTGGAGATGAAGGTGAGAAACTTGTTGGCCAGGAAGTGATAGAAATATAAAACGCGTGCTGCTCGTCGCACCAGGAAGCGCGAACCGAAGACAACATCAGCATGCCCTTCAAGGATCGGACGGATGACACCTGCGATCTCCTCGGGATCATATTCAAGGTCGGCATCCTGCACAATTACAATTTCTCCCTGCGTCAGAGCAATGCCGGATTTGAGCGCTTCGGTCTTACCGAGATTTTCACTGTGGCAAATCAAACGCACTTGAGCATTCCTCTCGGCAAGGTTGCGCGCCGCTTCCGCGGTTCCGTCAGTGGAACAGTCGTCCACGACGATGACTTCAAGCAGATACGGAATCGCAAGCACTCGTTGCAACACGAGGGCGATGCTGGTCTCTTCGTTATAGACGGGCACAACCACCGAAAGGCAAGCCGGATAGTTCTCCGTCTCACTTAGTATAGGGTTTGAAGACATACTGTTTTACGTAATCTACCCGGAAAACTTCACACGCAGTTCGTGTGATTTCCAATCGGAGTCCAAAATCAGATAGTGATCCTCGCCGATTGTTTCCGTTTCGAAAGATACTTTATTGCCGTCGAGTTGGGCCTCCGCGACGCGCTGGTTTGCCGGCAGCAATAAGTGAAGCCGGCCGAAACCAGCGACGTTGCTTTCGTAATTGAGTCTGATGACACCCGGTTCACGACAATATTGGTAAGCGACGTAATGATCAGTCGCGGATTCGTACAGGTGAACCTGTCCTGGTTGATCGCCCAAACGGATTCTCAAAGTTAACGCACTTTGACTGAGATAGATACCAAAGAGACCCTCAAAAATGTCTCTCCCGAGGACCCCGGCACTTCCGGCGTATTTTGGACTTCCCTTTCCCTCTCCGCTTCTCGTGTGCCACTCGTAAAAGCCGTTGTTGTTTGCGCTCTTCCTGGCAATCTCAATTAAGTCGCGAAGTGCTCGCTGAGAATACCCTCTTTCGAATTCGGCAAGCAAAAATCTCCCGGCAAACCAATCCCACTGACCACCATTTTGATAGATGTACTCCTGGCTCACTGCCGGATGTTTGAAACGGCCGTTTGGATAAGAAGGCAGCAAGGTGCCTGCGATGGTCGACATACCGAATTGTTGTTTCCGAAAAACGACAACATCAAAAATTTTTCGCGCCTGGTGATCATCTGCAATGTCGTTAAGCACTGCTAAGGCATTACCCCCCATGGCGAATATATCCGATTCGTCCTGCGCGTTTGGAAATAGCGCCGGTGTCAGGATCAGATGAATTCGATAGAAACCTTTGTCTTCCTGCCAGAGATGCTTGTTAATGTTTTCCTTAATCGCAGCGCCCCTTGCTTTCCAGGAGTCAGCCATTCTATCGTCAGCATTCTCTCGATTAAGCTCTGCCAATTGAATAGCAGCTCGATAAAAGATCGCGTTTGTGTAAATGCCCGCCACTAATGGTGTTTTGGAGTCGGCATAGATTGCGCGTTGATCGGGATAGACAGGACTAACATCTCCCCAGTCCGCCGTGAAAGCGTTGGCGATCAACCCGAGCTTCGCATCCAACTTGTTTTTCCATAAGTAGTCGAGAGCCAGATTCAAGCGGTCAATCAAGGACCGCCCTTTGATGTTCTTGCTTAGCCAGTTGCGATCGCCGGTAATTCTAAAAACCTGATAAGCGCTGTCAACAGCCGCTGACTCTTGATCAGCTTCTGTTGTGTTCTTGTCCGCCGTTATTGTTATCGGCTTTTGCGCGCCGCCTTCCTTGCTGAAGCGATAAACTTCGATTACTCGAGGTGCCACCTCAAGGAAATTTGATTTTTCACCCGATGCGATCCAATCGTAAAGTTCCCCATCTTCTCGCTGGTAGGCCAGATGTTCTTCCAGCCAACTGGTCAGGTAACTGCTGCCGTAATAATACCGGGACAACGGAATGATAGTGGCACTGTCTCGCAACCAGATTTGCGGATAACTTGATCCGGCGCCGAAGCCTTTGACAGTTTGCTGAGCTTCAAATTCTTTTCTGTTCGCTTCCAACGTGGTAAACAGAAAATTCTGTAGACGATTTAGATCATGATCAGCGGAAACATAGGCCACCTGCTTGCTGTAACCAGTGTCAATCTGCTGATTTGTTTGTGCACAGTTGCTCGTTCTTTCGGCTGACTGAAGAGGTCGAGTGTCCCACTGACAAGCACTGAGCAAGCCCGAGAGACACAATATAGCCGCTAATTTAGGGTGTCTTTTCATAGTTCAGAGCTTGCCTGACCTTCAGCCGAAATGATGGTCATTGAATTTCAGTTAACTAAGCCGAAGCGCTGACGATACTCAGTAGAGTAGATGAAATCAAAAATCAGTTGACGGTAATTTCCGGTAGCTTCGAGTGTCACTAGTCGTTCGCGGAATTCAGAAGGCTTTGGATCGCGGCGCAACAATCCTAAAAACTGCACGGCCACGAACGAACGGTTGGAAAACTTTTTGGCTACCTCTTTACTTTCCAAAACTTCGCGCAGCACATCCACTTGCTGCTTGCGACTGCTTTCCATATCCGCAATCAATTCATCGCGGTTTGAGAGAGTGATCCCAGCTTGCGACGAGAGTTTATCGACAAAGTCCGCAGCGGCGAGCTTTCCATAACGAGTCTTGAACTCATTACGCTTCATCCATTCAGACAACAATTTCTCTTTGCTTGCCGCTTCCTGCGAAGCCACTTGCGAAAGGATAATCCTTTCGCGATCTGCAATGAATTCGTCATACCGAGGTAGTCTCCCCAGAGTGGCGTCGTAAAAGAGATAGACATAATCATTTCTTTTTTTGAACTCCTCGGATTGGAGTATGGCGAGAGAGACTTGTACGCGGCCACAATTCAGGTCAGTCTCTAACCTGCATTGAGCGAGCTGATGGCTCCAATCTTCCAAGCTGGCCGGTTCAGGTTCCCGTGCCAGCAAATCCAAATACTGTTGCCGCACAAAGAAAGCGGAATCATCAATCAGGTTCTTTTTGGGTTCCTCTATTACAAGGCGACAGACATTGCCCTGAAGATGATTCGAGTCGATCCAAGTCTTCACATTTGCTTCGTACTCGGACGCATTCACCTCCCATAGGGACCAGTTTGGCGGCAACTGTCCGCTGTAGCCATTCAGAGTGGGAATGTGCCTCATGATTGAAACCAACGCGGCATCGAGCTGGTATTCAAATTGATTTCGCCGCCCATTGGGAAAAACCGAGACATAAAACGAAGAGCAATTGCCGGGAAGAGCGGTTGATAACTTTGTTAAGTAAGTCTTCTCGGCCTTGACAGAGAAGCCATTGAAATTTTTCTTCCGCGCAAACTGTTCTCCCAACCCAAAAGCAATCACGACGAGTAATGCCGCGTACATCATTGTTCGAACGGGCCGACGATTTCGTGCTGAAATTTTTGACATGGCCCGGTCAATAACAAAGGCAAATGCGATGGCCATTGGCAACGTCAGTAAAATCACATAGCGTGCCACCGCTCGAATTCCTTGCGCGCCGGGTACGTGAGAATAAATAAATTCCCAGGGTGAGTAATCGTTCCAATATCTCATACCCAGCAGGTAAAATAGTGTGGTTGCAAGTACGAGCACAGCGAAGAACATCTGTGTGGTTTTGTTGTGCTCCTCGGTGTTTGCCAAAAGCTCCCTGGATCCATGCGAAGTTTTTCTGTTTCTTATTATCAACCAAATCGCCAGCATAGTTGTTCCCACCCAGGCCAGAGACGGGATCAGTCCGATGCCGATTTGAAGTTCCGGATGAAGTGGATGGGCGCGTTTTACGGCGGCAGAGAAAGTACCCCAAACATAATTTCGTTCACCCATAACCAGCAGCGACCAAAACACGGGAATCAATTGACCCGCTTCTTCATAGGTTCTCCCGCCTGAAGCTCGAACCAGCGGAAGGTAAGCGAGGAAGAATGGCGTCAAGCCAAGAGTGAAGACGAAACCAGCTCCGGCGACCGCCGGCCAAAATTTCTTAAGGAAAATCCACAGGAAGCGACGCGTTCTTTTGAAGAGAAGGGCCAAAGCCACGAATAGCAAACACCAAAGCATGAAGAACCAGCCAAGGTAAAAGCCTGATAACAGTTGTAGGTCCAACGACAACGCAGCCAGACATAACCACATGAAGGCTTTGCGAAGGCCCAAAGTCTCCATCTTTTGGACAGGTATGATGGCGAAGATTATCGCGAGTGGCAGGAAGAAAATTGGCTGAAGCTGGAAGTGGCCCATCTGAACCAGCTTCGGGCTATTGAAGGCGAAGAAGAATGCAGCTGCACATGAAGCGTAAACATTAAAGCGTAAGATTTTTTTCAGCAGGATAAAACAAACAACGTAGTTCAGAAAATTAAGAAAAATGAAGGTGAACTCCGAGGCTTCGAACATGCCTAGTCCGAAAATCCGCAGAATTGAGTATGGAATGCTGTAACCGAAAAAGAGATCGGCGTATGCCAATACTCCTTTGACTGGATAGAACATCTGGGGTGAAAGCCAGTTATCGTTTCCCTTGAAGACTTGGTACCAATGCTCCAAAAGATAGGTAACCAATCTGCCGTCGCCTCGGTCACCGGGAAACATGTCAAAGCGTGAAGCAAACTGAGCGATGTGGAACAGCCACGTTCCAATAAAACCCAAAAGCAGCACTGGCAACCACGAGACAAGGAATTGCCTCCTCCCGTCTACAGGCGTTTCGAGGTCTAATCCAGCGTCGTTAACCATATCTTCCATGCCAATGCCGGTTTGGCAAGCAACCATTTGGCCGCTGACAGCCACTCTAAGCAAACGGATAGCGCAATGATTGCGTTCTCATTGGAAACAAGTTTTGGGCCTGGTTCGACTAGATTTGTTCAAACTATCGCGGGACAATAGCCGTCTTACAGTTGATTGACGGCGGCAAAAACAGCACGATATACTAACTGCGTGTCAGTAAGCGATGGCGATACTAAGTGACGCCCACCCAATGAGTTCCGACGCCAACATATCTTAAAGCTCCAGGAGCCGTAAATGAAGTTAGTACTTATTCCCGTTATCATCGTCGCGGTCGCGATCAGTGTTATGGGCCAGACCGCGCCCACCTTAAGGATTGTCACGGAAGATCCAAGTTTGCCGTCCGACCTCTACTACGGCGACCTCAAGGTCAAGCCGTTACGTTTGCGACCGGTAACCAACCAGCCGATAGTTTTCGAAGACAATGATTATTTCGTATTTCAGCAGTATGTAGACTTTCTTGGCCGTATGCCCGATCAGGCAGGTTTTGACGATTGGTTGAGAGTACTCAACACCTGTACCAATCAGGGCAAGCTTGGCGCCGACCCAGGTTGCGACCGTACGCATGTCTCTTCCGGATTCTTTCGCTCGACAGAGTTTGGCGAGCGCGGGTACTGGCTCTATCGCTTTTATGAAGCAACCTTGGGAAGACGGCCTAATTATGCGGAGTGGAAGCCCGAACTGCTGAAACTTAGCGGGCTCCAATTGTCCGCTGCTGAGATCGAAAACAGACGTGCCGACTTTATCAGTCGCTTCATGCAGCTTCCTGAGTTTACCAACAACTTTGCGGGTCTGACGGACTCAGCGCATGCGTCGCAGTTCATCACGAAGCTGGAACAGATAGGACGAGTAACTCTGCCGGCGACGGCTACAACTGACCCTGGTCAACCACCGCAATACGGCCGGGAGGAACTAATCAACAAGATGGCCACTGGTCAATTCACTGCGGCCCAGACCTTGCGCGCCTTTATTGAACAGAAGGTTGTTTGGGACACCTACTTCTATCGCGCTTTCGTCGCGATGGAGTACTTCGGTTACCTGCGAAGAGATCCAGAAGCGGCTGGCTACGACGACTGGGTTCGGGTGTTGACGTTCGGCGACGCTCCTACGGGCATTCAGCCGGGTGATTATCGCCACCTGATCTTCGGCTTCATCTGGTCAGTCGAGTACCGTGCAAGATTCTAGGTCGAGCCGATATCCCCTGTTGCATAAAGTCCGCTGGGTCATATCAGCGGGCTTTTTGTTTCCGCGGAAGAGCCGTCCTTAGACTCTCCATCGCCTGACCGCCTCATCGTAGACTTCAAGCGTAGCGCGCGCCGTTCCTTCCCAGGTAAATTCCTTCGCCCTTTGCAAACCCATTGAAGATAGTTGTCGCCGTTGGTTTTCATCCTTAAGTAATGCCGTCAAGCTTTCAGCTAAACCTTCTACGTCGTGGGGTGCAATTAATCTTGCCGCTGCGCCCACGGTTTCCATGATGGTTGGAATGCTACTAGTAATAACGGGGGCGCCGCAGGCCATTGCTTCCAACGGCGGCAGGCCGAACCCCTCATAAAGTGAGGGATAAACGCATGCCTTGCATGACGAATAAAGCGCTGCAAGATTGGTGTCTGAAAGGTAACCCAAAAAAAGGATGCGGT
>Ga0137359_10000820_pt1 | contig 23965 bp, 24 predicted proteins | sample Mad1_40_16metaG_FD_108281 | JGI IMG/M metagenome (GOLD analysis project Ga0137359, IMG submission 108281) | Vadose zone soil microbial communities from Angelo Coast Range Reserve, California, USA - Mad1_40_16 metaG | ecosystem: Environmental > Terrestrial > Soil > Vadose zone | place: USA... | reverse complement strand
TGGCAATGGCCCCGACGTGCTCGCTTATCTGGACCGCGGCGGCAGCGCCGATGTGATTCTTCTGGACTGGCGCATGCCCACCCTCACCGGCCTCGATGTGTTGCGCCGAATGCGTGCTGCCGGGATCACGGTCCCGGTGATCTTTCTCACCGTGCTGTCCGATGATATATACGAAGAGGCCGCTCTCGATGGTGGCGCCGTCGATTTCATCGACAAGTCCCGCCGCCTGCCTATCCTGTTGAAACGCCTGCAGCTGATCGCTGAGGGCGGACGGCCGTCCGCCGAGCCCGAGCCGCCACGTGCGCCGTTGCTGCGGTTGGGTCCCCTCGCGCTGCGCTTCGAGACGAATCGGGCGGTGTGGGTAGGACGGGTCGTCGATCTGACCTTGACGGAGTTCAAGATCCTTACCTTGTTGGCCGAGAAAGCAGGACGGGACGTCAGCTACCGTGAGATTTATGATCTGGTCCACGGTAAGGATTTCATCGCCGGGCACGGCTCAGAAGGATATCGCGCCAATGTCCGTACCTTTATCAAGCGTATCCGCAAGAAATTCCGCGATGTCGACCCCGGTTTCGACCATATCGAAAACTACGCCGGCTTCGGATACCGCTGGACTGCGGAAGACTGAGACACGCCGCGGTATCCCCTGGGCGTGGTCGCTGACGGCAAAGACAGCATTCCTCGCTGTCGTTTTCATCCTGGTCCCGGTATTCCTCTATCTCGAGTTCCGCTCGGCCCACGAGGAGAGCCAAGAGTTGTTGCTGCGCAGCGTGCGCGCCGAGGGCCGCACGATCAGTCAATCCTTGCTGCCGTTGCTCGAGACCGCCGATGGCGCCCTGCTGCCCGAGCTCGGCCGCGATCTCGCGCGGTATGCCGGCGAGGTGACGACCGTAAAGCTGCTGTTGCAGCCGGCTGGCGCCCACAATGGAACAAGCGGTTTTTATTATGTGGCGTCCTGGCCTCCGGTCGCGCCCAGCAATCTCGAGGCCGAACGCGAGACGCTCGCCCGGCAGGGGGTGCTCGACCGCCTCGCCGAGAACTGCCAGGGCGAAATGCCGTTCTCTTTGATATATCATCGCCCGACCGGAGGTGCCGAGATTGTGACCGCGGTGACACCGCTGTCGACCGCGGCTGGTTGCTGGGCGGTGGTCGCCTCGTTTTCCGAGGATGCCTTCCCGGCCGCTCATCTCGGCCAACCCTACTGGGCGACACCGCCGGTAATCGTCGCGGCGCTGATCTACCTGACCATGGCGACCATCACCTTTGCGACCTTGCTGAGCGTGCGCGGCGGCCTGCGCCGCTTCGCCCGACGCGCGCGCCGCATCCGCGAGCGGGGACTTGACTCCGGGTCTTTTGCCTACCGCAACAGCCTCCCTGAGCTGGCCGATGTCGCCGCCGAGTTCGATAGAATGGTGGATGCCCTCCATCGCTCTGCTGCCGATATCCGGCGCACGGCGGAAGACAACGCCCACGCCTTCAAGACGCCGATCGCGGTCATCCGCCAATCCGTTGAACCGTTGCGGCGCGCCTTGCCCGAAGGCAACCAGCGCGCGCAGCGCGCAATCGGCATTCTCGAACACTCGCTCGATCGATTGGACGGCCTCGTCGCGTCGGCGCGCACGCTAGACGAAGCGACAGCCGATCTGATTTCCGAGCCTCGCGTGCCGGTCGATTTGGGGCGCGTCATTGGCGGGCTGATCCAGATCCGATCCGCTATCCTTGCCAGTCGCGACGTGTCGATCATTCTTGCGAGCCATGATTTGACGATTTCTGCAGATCTCCTACCCGGCCTGTTCGTGCTCGGCTCCGAAGAGATGATCGAGACCGTCGCAGAAAACCTGATCGATAATGCGGTCTCGTTCTCTCCGCCAGGCAGCGAGATTTTGATACACCTCACCCGCGACGGTAGCTTCGCTCACCTCACCGTGTCCGATCAGGGTCCCGGAGTGCCCGCCCAGCAGATCGAGCGTATTTTCGAGCGCTACTATTCCGAGCGCCGCGCCGACGAAGCCGCGTCGAGCTATTTCGGTATCGGATTGTGGATCTCGCGCCGCAATGTCGAGGCGATGGGCGGGACGATCGAGGCGGAAAATCAACCATCGCATGGATTAACGGTGCATGTTCGCCTGCCCTTGGCGCCCGATCGTGGCTGAAGCAAGATTCATTTATCGTCGGGATGGAAGCTAGGCTGAAATCGGCGATCTGGGTCAAGGCGCTAATTCGGCGCTGCGATCTTGCTGCGATCCCGATCGCCGTCCTGGCCCGCGGCGATGGAGATGCCGGCGCGATCCTGCTCAAGTTCAACGGCGGTGCCACCGGCTGCTCGGTGCTGACACAAGCGCGTGGACAAGAGGGCGAGCTCGTCTGGATGCGGGCAACCGGCCCGGGTCCAGTCGCCGAGCCCGACGCCGATCTTTATATCGCCCGCCAGCGCGGTCGAGATCCGGACATCTGGGTCCTCGAGATCGAAAACGGGTCGGCCGAACCCCTGGTCGACGGACGAATTATTTGATCGGCCGCTTTGCTGGCGCCGCCGACCAGGCGGCTCTCGGCCCGAGGAGTAATTTGATGAGTTTCAGCATTCTGATCGTCGACGATGAACCCGACGTCGCGGACCTCTTTCGCCAACGCTTCCGGCGAGAAGTGCGTCAGAGGCAGTATGTGCTGCATTTCGCGGGGTCGGGCGAAGAAGCACTGCGCCGGCTCGCCGAGATCCATCCCGAACTGATTGTGATCTTGTCGGATATCAACATGCCGGGGATGGATGGGCTCGAGTTGCTCGAAGAAATCAGGCGGGTACGGCCGGAGCTTCCGGTCTTGATGGTGACCGCCTATGGCGACGACGAGCGCAAGCGTCGTGCGGACGAGCTCGGCGCTGCCGCATTTCTCGCCAAGCCGGTGGATTTTGAACAGCTAAAGCAACATTTGCTCCGGCTGATGCCGGGTGATCCAGGCTGATGAGCGGCACTCGCGGCGAGGAGATGAGGCTTGTTTCGTTGTGGCGCGAATGGCTGCGCAATACGCGCAACGCGATCCTGAGTCTCCTTGTGGCTGGCCTGGCGCTTTCCTCGGAAGTTGGCTCCGCCGCGCCAGCTGATGACGACATGGCGATCGCACGGAGTCTGGCAGAGATGCTTCGCGACGTTCGTACCGTCATCTCCAACCAACAGGATCTGATCAACGATCCAAACCTTGGTGACAAGCATCTCACCGGTCAACATGTGCTCGACCAGGCGGTACAAATCTATTCGAAAACGACCGGCGTGGACCCGACAAAGATTAATCCGGCTTCGCGCAACGGGCGGCTGCTACACGCCATGATGGCGGCGATCGTCGAGGTGGTGGATGACAACCAGGCGACGATCAATGAGAAGGGCACCGGGTTCAAGGGCTTTATCCCGGCGATGTCCGCGCGCCTCGTCGACGAGGCGTTCGGGCGCCTGGCGAAAGGCGAAGCCGATGTAAAGGTCACCGCGCCGCCGGAGCTAGTCCGCAACCGCAAGGCTCGGCCCGACCAATGGGAAGCCGGTATCATCAAGACCAAGCTACTCGATCCGGGCTGGCCCGCAGGCCAATCCTACTCGGCTACAGTCGAGGCCAACGGGCGCCCGGCATTCCGCGTCATGGTTCCGGAATATTACGCGGAATCCTGCCTCGCCTGTCATGGTTCACCGAAGGGCGAGATGGACATTACCGGATACCCTAAGGAGGGTGGGAAGCTGAACGACCTCGGCGCCGTAATCAGCATCACGCTCTACCACTGAGGAGACCGGTCGTGGCAGGATTGAGACGATGACCCGGTTGACGATCCGGACTCGGCTGATCCTCCTGACGAGTGGGGGCCTTCTCGTCCTGATCGCGACGAACTCTTACTTGACGCGCAAGCTCGCCGACAACTCGGCGGGGATGGTCACCGCGGCGGAGCTCCTCAGCAGCATCGAGGAGGCGAACAGCGCCCAAATCGCCTTCGGGGAAATGCGCTATTGGATGACCGATCTTGCCGTGAGCCAGCTGACATTGGCGGAGCGGTACGCCGCGGCGGCCCGGGCGCGGATGGAGCAGCACCTCGATAAGCTTGCGCCGTGGAACTCGCAACGTGTAGCCACGGTCCGCAGCGAACTCGCTCAATACGAGGAAAAGGCCGGTAAGGCAGTCGACGAGTACACTGACGACCGCCGCGTAATCGGCAACTCGCTATTGGCGCAGGCCCGACAGCACAGCCTTGTTGCCGAGCAGCTGCTCGCGTCGATTGTCCAGGAGCTGACCGGCGCCGCCATCGCCGCCCGGCAACGGGTGGTCGCCGAGGCGGCTACGGCGACACGGATTTCGCAGATCGTCGTGGCAGCCGCGGTGCTGATTGGCGCTCTCCTCACCTTCCTCGTGCTGCGCTCGATCGTGCTGCCTCTGCGACGTCTGGTGGTCGCGATGGATGGCCTGAATGCCGGAAACGTCTCGGTGGCAATACCCGAGGCTGGGCCCGATGAGATCGGTGCCATGGCACGGACCCTGGCGATTTTCCGCGACACGCTAAAGGAGTTGCGCGAGACACTGGCGCAGTTCGAGGCACTGCGAGGGGTTGGACGCGCGGTCGGGTCAACGCTTGATCTGCAGACCGTGCTGTCCATCGTCGTGGGGCGCGCGGTCGAGTTTTCGCGTGCGCAAGCCGGGATGATTTACGAATACGACGAGGTGGCACGCGAATTCCGTTTCCGGACGAGCCACGGCGCCGAGGAGGAACTGACCGAACTTCTGAAGGAAGAGCCGATCCGGAGGGGCGAGACCGCGATCAGCACTGCAGCGGTAATCGGCTCACCGGCTCACGTGCGTGATCTCCTGAGCAACAGGGAAGTCACTGTTCCCACCTTGTGGGATGCTCTCGCTCGTTTGGGCTACCGCGCCTTGATCGTCGCGCCACTGCTCCACGAAGAACGTATTTTGGGCGGTCTCGTCGTAGCCCGCCGGGAGGCGGGCGAGTTTTCACAAGAGATCGTCGGTCTGATCGAGGCCTTTGCGACGCAGTCGGCGCTCGCCGTACGCAACGCCAAGCTATTCGAGGAGCAGCGTCAGCGCGAGCGCGACCTGCGGGCCGCCCACGACGAGCTGAAAGCCGCTCAAGCCAGTTTGATTCACGCGGAAAAGATGGCGTCATTGGGCCAACTGACCGCCGGGATCGCCCATGAGATCAAGAACCCGCTGAATTTCGTCAATAACTTCGCGGAGCTCTCCCGCGAGCTGCTGCAGGAGGTCAAGGAAATCATCAGTTCCGCCGCGGACGGGCTGAAGGCCGGCACCCGCCTCGATCTGGACGAGCTGATCGCTACGCTGACCGGCAATCTGTCGAAGATCGCCGAACACGGGCAGCGGGCCGACGGCATTGTCACCAGCATGCTGCTGCATTCGCGCGGCGGCAGCGGCGAGCGCCGGAAGACCGACCTCAATGCGCTGATCGAAGAGACGCTCAACCTCGCCTTTCATGGGGCCCGTGCACAGGACAGAAGCTTCAATATCACCTTGGAACGCGATCTCGACCCCAGCCTTGCGCCGATCGAAATCGTCCCGCAGGATATCACGCGGGTACTCCTCAACCTGTTTGGCAACGGCTTTTACGCTGCGAACAAACGCCGGCACGAGGATGCCGACCCAGCATACCAACCGGTGTTAACGGTAACGACGCGTGATCTCGGAGACAAGGTCGAGATACGGGTGCGCGACAATGGCGTCGGCATGTCGCCGGACGTGCGGACAAAGCTGTTTACGCCGTTTTTCACGACCAAGCCGACGGGCGAAGGCACGGGGCTCGGTTTGTCCATCAGCTATGACATCGTCGTTCAACAACACGGCGGGACGATCACCGTTGACAGTAATCCCCGCGAGTTCACGGAATTCACCCTGCATCTGCCCCGCACCCTGCGTGGCGCGGATATGCCTGCGGCAGCGGCAAGGGCGTCCGCATGAGCGAGCAGCCGCCTACGAAGGCTGTGGCACATCCCGATGCGGAGATCGTCGATGCGGCGAAGGTCTTCGAACGCTATCTGCGGATCGACACGTTCCGGTTCCGACACCGATTGTTTTCCGGCGAATGGAGCGCGGTGCGAAGCTACGACGTGCTGAGGCGCGGAGGAGCGGTCGCCATCGTCCTTTATGATCCGGATCGCGACAGCGTCGTGCTCGTCGAGCAGTTCCGCCTCCCGGCGCTTCTCGCCGGAAGCTCACCCTGGCAGCTCGAGGCGGCAGCTGGCATGATCGACACCGACGAGACGCCAGAGATGGTCGCGATACGCGAGACCCGCGAGGAAACCGGCCTCATATTGATCGGCGAACCAATCGTGATCCAACGTTATCTGCCCTCGGCCGGCGGTTCGGACGAGAGCGTCGTTCTATTCTGCGGCTGCGTCGATTCTACTCTTGCCGCGGGGGTGCACGGTCTCCCCGAAGAACACGAGGACATTCGCGTCAGGGTCAAAACGCTCCGCGAGATCGAGGCCATGCTCGACGCTGGCGCGCTCGAGAACGGTCACACCCTGATCGCTCTCCATTGGCTCTTACGCCACCGCGACCGGCTGCAGCAGCTCTGGGCGTCCGGTTGACCAACATCCCCGGTTGCCCTCGTCCCGCCGGGGTAGCCATCGCCCCGGTGTGGCCGGGGCGCCCGGTGGCTTAAGCGTAGGTGGATCAGCCCGCCCCTGCCGTCCGCAGGACCCGCTGGGCGATGCTCCAGCGGTGTACCTCAGAGGGGCCGTCGTAAATCCGGAACGGGCGGACTTCGCGGAAGAGGCGCGCGACGATGGTGTCGTCGGTGATGCCGAGGCCGCCCAATATCTGCATGCTGCGGTCGACGACGCGCCAGATCGCCTCCGAGCAGATGACCTTTGCCATGCTCGACTCGTGGCGGCCGCGCTCGCCGCAGTCTAGAACCCAGGCCGTATGCCAGATGACGAGACGGCTCTGGTGGATGTCCATCTCGTTGTCCGCGAGCATGAAGCCAACCCCCTCGTGCTCACCGAGCGGCTTCCCGAAGGCGGTGCGCCGCCGGGCATAATCGGCCGCGATGTCATGGGCGCGACGCGCGGCGCCGAGCCAGCGCATGCAATGCGTCAGACGCGCCGGGGCAAGCCGCACCTGCGCGTACCGAAAGCCCTCGCCGAGACGCCCCAGCACAGCGCTTTCATGAACGCGCAAACCGTCGAGCCGGATGACCGCGTGGCCGCCGGCCATGTATTGGTCGAGCGTGTCGAGCACCCGCTCGATATGAATCCCCGGCGCGTTCATCGGCGTCAGGAACATCGTGGCACCTGCGGCCCCCGCCGCATCGCTGCCGTTTTTCGCCATGACGATCCCGAGATCGGCGCCGACCGCGCCGGTGATCAGCCATTTCCGCCCGTCGATAACGAATTCGTCGCCTTCGCGGCGCGCCGTCGTGAGTAGCATCGAGGGGTCCGCTCCGGCTCCCGGAGCCGGCTCGGTCATCATAAAACACGAGCGGATCTCGCCGGCGGCGAGCGGCCGGAGCCATTCTTCCTTCTGGCCCTCCTCGGCGACCTCTTCGAGGAGGTGCATGTTGCCCTCGTCGGGGGCAAAGCAGTTGAGCGCCACCGGCCCGAGCGGCGAGTAACCCGCCGCCTCGAAGACGACCGCCTTCCCCCGGTGGTCGAGCCCGAGCCCGCCCCAGTCACGGCCGACATGCGGGCTGAGGAGCCCGCCCTCGCGCCCGAGCGCGACGAGTTCGCGCCGAAGCTCCTCTGTCGGTCCGTGCGGTGTCTGTCTGGGATCGCCCTCAAAGGGCATGATCTGTTCCCGGACGAAGCGCTCGGTGCGCTCCTTCAGCTCGAGAAGTTCGTCGGAGAGCGAAAAATCCATCGATGACCCCGGAATGCTGCAGCATCGTCGGGATTTCGGCGCGGCCCGTCAAGGTAGCGTCCTAATATTGCTACTATCGCATTTGTTATTGACTATTATTCGGTTTTGTGCAACGTTAGCTCAAGCAACTGACAAAGCCGGGTAGAGATAGTTGGGATACCGATCGAAATCGGCGCGTCTGGGCGCTGCGATGGGGGCGGGATTGTTCAGCTTACGATCAGGGGAGCAGCCGATGCAACGAGCTGACGATTCCCAAGCCTGTATCCGCTCCGCTCTGCGACGGCGGCGGCGCACGCTGGGGCTCACCCAGGAAGACGCGGCGGTCCTCCTGGGCATGTCGCGCATGACCTACCACCGGATCGAGATGGGAATGCGGCGTATCCGTTTCGCCGAACTCGCAGTGATCTGTTCGGCCTTCAATTGCCACATCGGGGAGCTCGTTCAAGACGGGGAGCTCGCCAGTGCCTACATCCATGCTGCCAGGGCAATCCTCGGGGAGGCGTCGCCGTGATGCAAGTCGCCAATACCGAAAACCCCCGCGCCTCCGATCCGGCACACTACGCTGCGGCGGTAACGCCGAGCGATACGGTTGATCTCGCAGCGGCGTCGACCGCGATATTCATTGGAGGCGGCGGTAATCTTCGGGTGACGATGCTGGGCGGCGGGATCGTCACCTTTGCTGGCCTCCCGGTTGGATGGCATCCGATAAGAGTGACGCGCGTCTGGAGCACGAGCACGACAGCCACCAACATCGTCGCCGTCTGGCGTTGATGAATCCGGCTATCTGGTGCGCAGCCGGCGCTGGCGCAGTGCGATAAAGAGCCCCGAGGCGATGATGATCGCAGCCCCGAGCCATGTCCACAGATCGGGGAAATTGCCAAAAACGAAATAACCGAGGGCTGCCGTTCCGATCAGCTCGATATAGCCGAGCGGCGCGATGACCGCGGCTGGACCGCTCTGAAAGGCGCGAATGACCAGGTAATGTCCGGCACCGCCGAGTAGGCCGAGGCTGGCGAACAGCAGCAGATCGAAGAGGTTTTGCGGCGGCACAAAGACGAAAGGCAGCACAAAGCTCATCACCAGCGAACCGACGAGGGCCGAAAAGACGATGCCGGTCGCCGCGGGGTCAAAGACGGCAGCCCAGCGGGTGGCGATCTGATACACCGCATAGGCAGCCGCCGAGCCCAGCAGCAGCAGTACTGCGGGGTCATGCAGGCCGCTGCCCGGCCGAACGATCAGCAGCGTACCGCCAAAACCGATCAGCATCGCGCTCCACCGCCGCGGACCCACCCTCTCACCGAGCAGCGGCATCGATAGTGCGGTCACGATCAGGGGTGAGGTAAACCCGATCGCGGACGCGGTCGCCAGCGGCACCCTGCCGATCGCCAGGACGAAAACCAGGTTGCTGATCAGCATCAACAGCGACCGGCCGATCTGGATGAGGGGTCGCCGGGCCGCGAGCAAAGGCCGCCCGTAATGCGGCAGGAAGACCACCAGCATAATGACCAGGTGCCCGGTGAAGCGCGCCCAGACGATCTGCATCACCGGGTACTGCGCGGTCAGCAACTTCACCGCGGCGTTCATAAACGGGAACACCGAAACGCCGAGGCACTTCAGAATAACACCGCGCTCCGTCGACAAATCGCTGGTGCCGATCAGCAATGAGTCGATGCCCGGCACGGCGGCGATCGCCGCGGCGTTGGATATGGTTTTGGGCGTTTCGAGCATCGCGATGACGAGGGTCGCAGCGTTGATCGCGGTGCAGGCCGCACCGATGCCGATCGGGACAAAGCCGAAATGCGGTAGACCGCCCGTCAGCCAGCGATGGCCTTGCGGGGGATAGCGCAGGCCGTCGGCGATTTCGCACGGCTCGTCGGCGGTGTCGACATTGCGGGGTTACATAGAGCGGGTTCCATGCGATGCCTCCCAGATCCGATGAGGCCGGCCGGCGCGCGTCACCGCGGCAAAGGTGCTTCGGATCGGCGAGGCGATCGGTTAATTCTACCGATCGCCGCCGGAGGGAGGAACCACGCATGGAAAACCGGAACCGCCAGGTGTTGCTGAAACGGCGGCCGATCGGCGCGCCGACTACCGCCGATTTCGAGATCGCCGACGGGCCGGTGCCGGACCCGGGCGAGGGCGAGGTCTTGGTGCGCGGGATCTATCTCTCGCTCGACCCTTATATGCGTGGCCGCATCAGCGCCGCGCGCTCGTATGCCAAGCCGGTCGATGTCGGCGCGGTCATCGAAGGCCGGGTCGTCGGACAGGTCGTGTGTTCGCGGGACCCTGCCTTCCGCGAGGGCGATTATGTTTTGGGCGGCTACGGTTGGCAGCTCTACAGCGCGGTGCCAGCCAAGGGCCTGCTTGAACTCGATCCGGCGGAGGCGCCGCTGTCGACCGCGCTCGGCGTGCTCGGAATGCCGGGGCTGACCGCCTATGTCGGGCTCGGCGAGATCGGCCGGCCGCAGCGCGGTGAGACCGTCGTCGTCTCGGCTGCCTCGGGCGCCGTCGGCGCGGTGGTCGGTCAACTCGCCAAACGTGCCGGCGCGCGGGCGGCATCGCCGGCGGAGCCGACAAGTGCCATTTCGTCGAGGGCGAGCTCGGGTTCGATAGCTGCATCGACCGTCGCTCGGCCGATCTCGGCGCCGCGCTCGATCGCGCCTGTCCGAACGGGATCGACGTTTATTGGGAGAATATCGGCGGCGCGGTACAACAGGCGGTATTCCCACGGCTCAACGATTTCGGCCGCATGGTAATGTGCGGCATGGCCGCGGAATACAATGACGTCGAGCCGCGCCCCGGCCCCAGTCTGATTATGTCTGTCCGCAAGCGCCTCAAGATCCAGGGGTTCATCGTCAGCGACCAGTGGCAGCGCTTCGGCGAGTATCGCGTGATGGCCGGTCCGCTGGTGCGCAGCGGCGAGCTGAAGTACCGAGAGGACATCGTCGAAGGCCTCGAGCGGGCGCCCGAAGCTTTCATTGGCCTTCTGCAAGGTCGCAATTTTGGCAAGCTCCTGGTCAAGCTCGGCGACGAGCCGACGCGCGGGGCTTGAGCCCGTCGGGCAAGGGAGGGCAACCATGCGGTGGCTCTCGACCCTGGCAATTATTTTGGGTTGTGCGGCGTGTCAACCGCAGCCCGATGGAACACAGGTGTCGGCATTGCCGGGTCAGCCACAGCCGCCGCAAGGTCAAGCGGAGCTTGCCTGCCATGACTTCACTGCGCCGGTAACGGCCGCAGGGAACCCGGAGCAGGCCAGCGGCCAGGCGTGCGGACAGCCGGACGGCAGCTGGCGGGTCGTGCAGAACACTCCGGGCTTGCCGGCCCAGACCTATGTCGTGCCGTCGCCGAGCCAACCAACCGCCACTGCCACGAGCACCGCTGCTCAGCCGGCGCCAAACCAGCCGCCGTGCAGCAGCTACACTGCTTCGGTCACGGTTGGCGGGCAGCCGCAGCAGGCGGTCATCGAGGCCTGCCCGCTACCCGACGGCAGCTGGCGGGTCACACAAAATACGCCCGGCCTGCCGACGCAGGTCTACGAGGTTCCGCCGCCGACCTCGTCACCCTATCCCTATGGCTACCCGTACCCCGCCGACTACGCCTATCCCGAATTCTTTCCGTATTGGGGAGGCGCGCCCTGGTTCTTCGGCCTCGCGCCGTCGATCGTCGTCGTGCAAAGGTTCAATCATTTCCACCATGGATTTGGCCGCGGGTTTGGTCATGGTTTCGCCCGTGGCTTCGGGCATGGCTTCGCGGCGGCGCGCGGTGGTGGCGGGGGTGGTGGGCATCGGTAGCTGAAACGGGATCGAGAAAATGAGCGTGCAAGCGATCGGACAGCCGGTACGCAGAGAGGAGGATCTGCGCCTCCTCAAGGGCAGAGGCCGGTATGTCGACGATGTGAAGGAAGCCAACGAAGCACGCGGCTATGTCCTGCGGTCGCCGCATGCGCATGCCCGCATTGGGGCAGTGGACGTTCGGCGCGCGCTGACGTCGCCTGGTGTGCTCGCCGTGTTGACCGGCGAGGATCTGCGCCGGCGCGGCCTCGGCACCCTGATGCCCGGCGTCCGCCGCAGACGCCGCAATGGAGCGGCGGCCTTTGTGTGTCCCCAGCCGTTGCTGGCGCGGGATCGCGTCCGTTATGTCGGGGATCCGATCGCGTTCATCGTGGCCGATACCCTGAACCAGGCAAAAGATGCCGCTGAGCTGATCGAAATCGATTACGAGCCTCTGCCCGCGATAATCACCGCTGAAGCGGCCCTCGCGCCCGGTGCTCCTTCGGTGTGGGACCAGAACCCGGGGAACGAGGCGTTCTTTCACGAAATCGGCGACAAGAACGCAGTCGATACGACATTCGCCGGGGCCGACCGTATCGTCCGTCACACGACGGTGATCAACCGGGTCACCGCGAACAGTATGGAGCCGCGCGGCTGCCTCGCCCTCTACGACCGGGATCAGGACCGCTACACGATCCGCTGCACCATTCAGTCGGTGCACGGCACCAGGGCGGCACTGGCCGAGCGCATCTTCAAACTGCCGCACCACCAATTCCGGGTGATCTGCGAGAATATGGGCGGCGGCTTCGGGATGAAGGGCGGCTGCTATCCGGAATATGCGCTGTCGCTCTGGGCATCCGAGGTCACCGGCCGCCCGGTGCGCTGGGTCGCCGAGCGCAGCGAAGGGCTCCAAAGCGACGAGCAAGGCCGCGGCAGCGTCGTCGAGACCGAGCTGGCGCTCGACAAGGAGAGCCGGTTTCTCGCGCTCCGTGCGCAGTGGAAGGCGGCGATCGGCGCCTATTACTCGACCGACCGCCCGACGATACCGCTGACCGTCGCGCTCGGTTGCCTGGTCAATACCTACGGGATACCCGCGGTGCACGCGCAGGTCGTCGCGGTTCTGACGAATACGATGACGATCGCTCCCTATCGAGGCGGCGGTCGGCCCGAGCCGATCTACGTGACCGAAACCATCATCGACAAGGCAGCGCTCGAGCTCGGCATCGAGCCCGCCGAGCTGCGCCGGCGCAATACGATCCCCGCTGAAGCGATGCCATTCACGACGGTGCTGGGGCAAACCTACGACAGCGGCGACTTTTGCCAGAATCTCGACGATTGCTTGGCTCTCGCCCATTTCGATCAACTGGCCCACCGCCGCGCAGCCGCAGCGAGGCGCGGCAAGCTGCTCGGCGTCGGCACGGCGACCGCGGTCGCCGCGACCGGCGGCCGCGATTATGAGCATGCCGAAATCCGCTTCGATCCTGCAGGCGGCGTGGTGCTGATGACAGGGAGCATGGATCACGGCCAGGGCCACGGAACGACCTTCAAGCAGGTCCTGTCGGAAAAGCTCGGCATCGACGCGGATCTGATCCGCTACCGCTATGGCGACAGCGACCTCGTGACGATGGGGATCGGGACCTTCGGCTCGCGCTCGGCCCAGCTCGCGGGGTCTGCGATCGTTGTCGCCGCCGACAGGCTGATCGACAAGGGCCGCAAGATCGCCGCGCATATGATGGAAGCGGGGGTTCACGATGTCGTCTTCGAGAACGGAAAATTCGCGATTGCCGGCACCGACCGCTCGGTCGACGTCGTCGAGGTCGCAAAGCAGTCGTTCGAGGCGGCGCACCTGCCCGAGAACATCGAGACCGGTTTCTCCGAACGGGCCAATTTCGGCCCGCCCGGGTGTGCGACCTTCCCCAGCGGCGCCCATCTTTGCGAGGTCGAAATCGACGAGGCAACTGGCGCCGTCGAGCTGACCCGATATGTGGCGGTGGACGATGTGGGCCGCGTGCTGAACCCGCTCTTATGCGAGGGACAGATCCATGGCGGCATTGTGCAAGGTGTCGGCCAGGCGCTGATGGAGGATCTGGTCTACGACCAGGCTAGCGGACAGCTCCTCACCGGCTCGTTCCAGGATTATTGCATGCCGCGCGCCGATGATTTCTGCGATTTCGAGCTCGCCAACAACCCGACCCTGACGGACAGAAACCCGCTCGGCGTAAAAGGGGTCGGCGAGGCCGGCACCCTCTGTGCGATCCCGGCGGTGATGAACGCCGTCAACGACGCATTGGCGCAGGTGGGCGCGCCCGCTGTGGAGATCCCGGCAACTTCAGAAAAACTGTGGCGCGCCATTTACGCGGCCCGAAGGGGTGTCGTGGGATCCTGACTGGAACATTGAGGTTTCAACTCGTCATTCCCGCGAAAGCGGGAATCCAGGGCCCCGAGCGCTCCGTGGGTCGCCCTGGACCCCCGCTTTCGCGGGGGTGACGGTGATATCTCCTACACTGTGGGCCACATCCTTCAAAAGAAAGGAAGACAATCATGATCTGTGATGTCCACGCGCATTACATACCAAAGAACTTCAGCGAGTTGATGGGTGACCGATTTCCCCCGCGTGTCGGGGTTCGGGTAAAGGCCGGGATCGCGAAGCATCCGGTTTCGGACTCGGCGGGAGACATCGTTGGTCGGCTCGAATTGATGGATGCCGCCGGCGTCGAGAAGCAGGTCCTGTCGCCGCACCGCCCGCCCTATTTGCCGGAGGAGGCGGAGTGTGTCAGAGCCGTCAGCATGCTGAACGACGGCTATGCCGATCCGGCGCACCGCTATGCCGATCCGCCGCACCGCTATCCCGATCAGATTGCCTCCTACGTCATGCTGCCACTGCCGCATATCGACGCCGCATTGCGGGAGATGGAGCGTGGCCTCGATCAGCTCGGCTGCGTCGGGGTCAACATGCATATCTCGTGCTTGAACCGTCAGTGGTGGAGACCGAGTTCGAGCCGATCTACCAGGAGATGAATCGGCGCGGCTCGATCTGTTCGTCCACCCGTCGGTGACCGGAATCTGCTCACCGTTCATCACCGATTACGGATACACCGCGTCGGTCGGCACCTCGCTCGAAGACGCGACGTTTGTATTGCACATGATCGCCAAGCAGATCCCGCACCGGTACCCGAACATCAAATTCATCGTGCCGCATCTCGGCGGACCCGTTCCGATGCCGCTGAACCGGCTCGACCAGCAGGGTCAGCGCGATCATCCGAACCTGGCCGAGGCGCCGAGCTTCACCGCAAAGCGGTTCTGGTACGACACCGTGTGCTATGGCTCAAAGGCCGCCTTCACCTGCGCCCTCGAAGCCTTCGGGGCGGATCACCTGGTGACCGGCAGCGACTATCCGGTGCTGCAGGATTACGAGGCGTACAAGGAGACCTTCGCCTATATCGAGCGTCTGGGGCTGCCCAAAGCCGCTACCGACAAGATCCTCTCCCACAACGCCCAGGCGCTGTTCGGCTTCCGGCATTAGCATTCGCCTACGGTTTCGGCTAGGATTTGCGCTGGAGCTGAGGAGGTAGGCGATGTTGTTGCGTAATGCCTGGTACATCGCCGCGTGGGCGGACGAGATCGGCGGGCAGCCGCTGGCGCGCCGGATCTGCAATGAACCCATCGTGCTGTTTCGCGACGGCACGGGTCGCGCCGCGGCGCTGGCGGACCGCTGTTGCCACCGCGCTGCACCGCTGCATATGGGCACGGTGGTGGAAGAGGGGATTCAGTGCGGCTATCACGGCCTCATCATCGACGGATCGGGGCGCTGCGTGCGCATTCCCGGCCAGCAGCTGGTCCCCGAAGACGCCCGGGTGCGCAGCTATCCCACAGTGGAAAAAGACCGGATGGTGTGGGTCTGGATGGGCGATCCGGCCCAGGCCGACCCCGCCGCGATCGTCGACTATCCGTATCACAACGATCCGGGCAACTGGCCGAACAAGCACGACGTCTATCCGATCAAGGCCAATCACATGCTGATGGTCGACAATCTGATGGACCTGACGCATCTCGGCTATCTCCATGCCAAGACCGTCGGCGGCAACCCGGCGGCGCATGTCGAAGCCGAGATGAAGACGATTCGGACCCCGACCGGCGTCAAGTTCACCCGCTGGATGCACAACTCGGTGCAGCTGCCGACCTACGTCAAGGCGGCGGGTTTCACCGGCCGGGTCGACCGCTGGCAGGAGTTTGAGTTCGTCGCCCCGAGCAGCGTCCTGCAATGGACCGGTGCGGCCGATGCCGGGCCCGGCGCCTATGAAGGCAAGCGCGACAGCGGTTTCCAGTTCCGCCTGTTCCACGGTCTGACCCCGGAGACCGAGATCAGCTGCTTTTATTTCTGGTCGGTGGCGAACGGCTATCGCCAGAACGAACCCGAGACGACCGAGCAACTCTACCGGGAGATCGCGCCGACCTTTGTCGAGGACAGGGTCATGGTGGAGGCGCAGCAGGCCCGGCTCGGCGAGTTCGGCGAAGCGGGCCTCGTCGACATCGCGTCGGACGCCACGCGCATGCAGATGCGGCGGATGGTCGAGCGGTTGATCGTCGATCAGCAATCCGCTGTTGCAGCCGAGCAGACCCTTTTCCTAACCCTCGCCCGGCGGTTTTTCGAGCATCGCGAGACCGCGCCCGCGCGCCTGCTTCATGATGGTCTCGCCGAGCAGGCGCATCATCCATGGCAGGTCGATTTCGATGCGGACGAATTCGTCCAGCACCTCGATCGCCCCGGTGATCGTCTGCCACACCGCCACGGCGCGAAAATTCAGGCGGTCCTGGTCCCAGCTATAGTCGAAAGCGCTCACCAGGCCAGCAAGTTCGGGGCGAATGCGGCTGATCCCGCTGTCGAGCCGGCGCTTCGCCTCTTCCGGGCCGAGCCTGTGCGGGATCGAAACGATCAGCGGCTGGGACATCGCATGGCTCCTCCGGCAGGATCGGAAAGGGCCGATACCGTTGGCTATATGGGCCAAAATCGGCGCGGCGCGTGGCGAGATGTGGGGCTTACGGTGCGCGGTGGGGATGCGAGGACGGAAGTATTTGAGCCACGAGGCGCGGGTCCATGACAGCGGGTTTCAGGCTGGCGGGGCTGTTTCAAGCCAGCGATCGTCGTTCGTCTACCGGGCCGCCGGCTTCGGTCGGGGGTCGATCTGCACGGTCGCCGTCATCCCCGCGGCGAGGACCACACCCTCCGGCACCTCATCGATGTGGATGCGCACCGGGATGCGCTGAGCGAGGCGCACCCAGGTGAAGATCGGGTTGACCGTGGCGAGCCCTTGCCCGTTGGGCTGCGCGTTTGCGACGTTGATGCCGCGGGCGATGCTGCCGACATGGCCGCGAACGATCTGGCTGTACCCCATCAGCTTGATGCTGGCCGGGTCGCCTACCTGGATCGGCTCGAGATTGGTCTCCTCGAAATAGCCGTCGATCCAGAACGAGTCGGCGTCGACGAGCGAGATCTCGTTCTGCCCGACATTGGCGTAGTCGCCGAGCTGCGCCAACAGGTTGGTCACATAGCCGTTGACCGGCGAGCGGATCTGCGTGCGCTCGAGGTTCACCTTTGCCTGGTCCAGATTGGCAACGGCCTGCTGATATTGGGCTTGGGTGGCGAGCGCGGTGCTTTCAAAGGTCTGTTTTTCTTCGACCGTGACCGCCAGGGTGGTCAGTTCCTGCCGGCGCTTTGCCTCTCTCTCGGCATTCTGCGCATTGACCTGCGCCTGCTGCACCGCCGCCTCTGCGAGGCTCACGGCAATCTTGAAGTTGGTCGGGTCTATGACCATCAGCAGGTCGCCCTTGTGCACGAACTGGTTGTCGGCGACGGGCAGCTCGACGATGCGCCCGGCGACCTCGGGCGCCATCGTCACGACATAGGCGCGCACCGTGCCATCGCGCGTCCACGGCGCCCCCATATAAGCGTCCCACATCGCCCGACCGAGCACCACGGCGACGGCGATCGTCGCCAGGGTGATCAGCAGCGGCAGGATGCGCAGCCGCCGCCCGGGCGTTTCGCGACGTGTGGGTTCGGGCGACCAGACGGCTGCGGAACTGTCTGCCGCCCCTTCACGCTTCGCTTTGGTTTCGACATCCGACATGGCGAACTCAGCGTGTGGCGACGAGCACCATCGACGAGAGCACGATCATATAAACCGAAAACACGAACAGCGCCGGGTGCCAGACATAGCGCAACAGGCCAAAACGGGCGGCGCTCCAGCGCAACGTGATCGTAACCACCCAGGCGGCGACCATCATCACCGAGATCGGCGCGACATAGACGCCGAACAGGTTGATCTCGGTGAAGCTCACCCGAGCGCTCCTGCGTCGAAGTAGGCGGCATGTTGGGTGAGCGCCTCCGACATTGCAAGGATGCTGCCGCGCGCCCGCAGAGCGGCGGCGCCCGGACGAGAGGCGAGGGCCTCGTCGAGCCGCGCGAGGCGAGCGGTCGCGAGCCCGCTGTCGCCTGACGCTACGGCTACGAGCGCCGTATCGATCTCTAACCCCAAATCCAGCCGACGAGCGATGCGGCGAAGCTGGATGATCTCGCTACCCACGGACAGCGCCGCCAGCAGCTGCGAGCGCTGCAGTGGTTGGGCTTCATCCGGCAACGCCGAGAAGCGGCCGTACATGCGGCCCTCCCAATCGTCGGGCGCCCGTGGGATCGGACCCGTTGCGAGTCGGCGCAGATCGCGCAACGTCAGCGCCAGCAACCGGCGCGTCCGGAACGCCGGCGACAGCGGCGGGAGTAGTCGAAATGAAAGCGCCGCGGCGCCCACACCTGCGACGATCGCCAACGCGGCATTGTAAAATTGCACGGTGTCGTAGCTCATCTGGTTCGCGGGCGCGAGCAGCGGTACAAAATTTGCGGTCATCGGGATAAACACCATCGTGCGCCACGGCTGGGCCATCCCGGCACCAGCGGGAACCAGGACAAGGCCCAGCGCGAGGCTGAAGGCGGCATAAGTCTCCAAGTTCGGCAGCACCGCAAATGCGATGATCGCCGCGAAAGTCGCGCTGAGGCCGGTGCCGACCATGAAGCTCATGGCTGTCGCGTAGGCCTGGTCGGCTCGCGGCGCGAGCAGGATGACACCGATCGCGGCAAAGGTGATGGCCGACGCGCCGCTCGGCCATTCGGTGATGATCCAGAATAATTCCACGGCGCCGATCGTGACGAAAGCGCGCCCCGCATTGACCAGAGAGGGAAGTAAATCAGGCACGCGCAGCCGGACGCCGCGACGGCGCGGAACGGGTCGGGCGGGATCGGCGAGAAGCAAAGCCAACCCGTTGAGCGCATGCGATATGCCGGCCAGCACCTCCGCCGTCTGATCCGCGAGCAGCCGCAGCGACGGCGTGGCGGCCGGCAGGGCGATCAGCCTCCGTACCGCCGCCTCGCAGATCCGGCGCAGGCCCACGGGGTCGTCTATCCAGCGTGCCGGCTCGCCTTGCACGGGAGCCGATCGCAGCTCCTGCGGAACCGCGCGCAGAACGGCGTCCGCCTCTTGCTGCGCCTGGTCATGCGAAACCCGGACGAGGTGAACCGCCACCGTGCGCCAGCCGGCCAGGGCGGCCAACAAGCCGTCTACGGCCCTCTGCAACACTGGCGAATGATAGCGCAGTTGGGACGACTCGCCCAATGCCTCGTCGATGACGGGATCGAGCGCGGTGACGCGGCGGACGAGCTCGCGCCGGACCGGCTGCGTGTCCGGAAGGTCGGGCCCGGCGCGCGCCAATGTGCCGGTGAACCGGCCTGTGATTTCTGCGGAGATGGCGGCGAACAGCGTGGCCACCCGACGCCGGGCACCACCCAAATCCGTGCCGGCGAGAACGACGCCGGCACAGACGATGCCAATGCAGATTTCGCTGGCGCGGAACACCGCGAGCATGAAGGCTTGCCCGTTCGGGCCGCCGGTCGCGCCGAGCTGGTCGCTCGCAATGATCGCGGCCGTGTAGCCGGCGAGCGCCGCCGCGTAAGCGGCGAAATTGCGCAACAGCGTGGCGACGAGAGCGCACCCGGCCCCCCACAGCGCTAGCGCGACGAGAAATGGCGCGCGGTCCTGCGGGAAACAGGCGGTCAGCACAACGATCGCCACGGCGCCCACCACGGTGCCGATCATGCGGAACCAGCCCTTGCGCAGCGAAGCCCCGAGATGCGGCTGACATACAATCGCCGCCGAGGTGCCGGCCCAATACGCGTTGTCCAGCTCCAACCAAAACGCGACGTAGAGCGCGAGGCAGACCGATGCCCAGAGGCGCACCCCGAAGAGCAGCGGCGGACCCGTCACCCTCGCCGCATCCCTCAGCCGGGCAGCAAAGATCGCGCCGGATCGATCGGACGAACCCGGCGACCGCGGCCCCGCCATGACTGAGCGACCGGCTGAAGACTATTCGCTCAGCATCAGCTCTGGCCGAGATAGGTCATCGTCGCGATATAGTCCCGGGCGAGTTCCGGCGACATCGTAAGCATTCCGAACGTGTTGGGCTTGTCCGACCAGGTCGCTTCCGGATACCCGAACTGCCAGCTGGCGATCCACTGGACCTGAAGGTAGTTCTGCGTTCCTGAGGCGAGGGAGACCGTGTCGGCCTGACCAGTGGGCAACCCCCCGTACGGCTCTACCGTGAAAGTATAGGATCCCGGCACGAAATCGCGATAAAACACGGTTCCCGCTCGGCTTCGACCGACAGGCGCTCCGTTCGCGAAAACCATTGGGGCCGCTGCTTCGACATTTCCGTTCTGCGGGTCCGACTGCCGCAGAACCCAGACCCGGGCCATTCCCGGTGCCATCCCCGGAGCCTGTGCCTGCGAGGCAGTCGACGGCGACTGCGGGGCGCAGCCGGCAGCTACGAGAAGGCATAGGCCAAGCGCCATTGGTCCCATCAAACGATATCTGTGCACGATCATCCCCTTTCGCCGATTGCCGAGCGCATGACCCGCCGCCGAGAAAGCCGATGATATCGGTCGGCCGGCTCCTCTATACAGCCGTCAGTTGACGACCCGCCACTGGCCGCTCGGGTCTCGACAGGCGGTGCCGTACCTCTCGGTGGCACGATTGCCAATGCCCTGGTTCGATTTGTATTCCCGGCAGTATTGCCCTTCCGCGTTGGTCCAGCCGCGGCGCGAGGTGTAGGTGATTGGTGGTGTCGCGGCCAACCCGGAGGGCGCATGGCCGGCGGACGGCTGAAACGAGACCGGCGGTGGCGGATAATAGGCTGGCGGAGGATAGTAGGGTGGGGGTGGCCGCGGCGGCGGGTAATACGGATATGACGGGTAGTAATAACCCGGGAAAGCGATAGGGAAACCGAACCCGAAGCCTACGAATACAGCCGCCTCGGCCGGGGTCGGGGCCAAAATCATAGCGCCGAAACCCAGCGCCGCAATCACGGCCGCAGCGGCCACACCGGTCAGCCGGTCAAGTTTTGCTCGGCTGGTCATCAGGCACCTCGCGTCTTTGCTCGCGACGATGAGCCGATCGTCAGCATAACCGCTCCAGAGTCGCGGCAACAGGGTGGCGAGGAAGGTTGCGCCGGCCTGCCCGAACGGGATAAGAGCCGGGGCTTCACCTAGCGAGGAGAAACGCCGTGGCGCGCGGAGACGAGCAGCACAAGAACCCGAAACCCGACATCGAGATCGCGCAGGCCGCGGCGATGCGGCCGATCGGCGAGGTCGCCACAGAGAAGCTTGGCATTCCGGCCGACGCAGTATCACCCTATGGCAAGTACAAGGCGAAGATTTCGCTCGACTATATCCGCTCGCTTTGCGACCGGCCGAACGGCAAGTTGATCCTTGTCACCGCGATCACCCCGACCCCGGCCGGCGAAGGCAAAACCACGACGACGGTCGGGCTCGGCGACGCGCTCAATCATATCGGCAAGCAGACGATCCTCTGCCTGCGCGAACCGAGCCTCGGGCCGTGCTTTGGCATCAAAGGAGGTGCCGCCGGCGGCGGTTATGCGCAGGTCGTGCCGATGGAGGACATCAACCTCCATTTTACCGGCGATTTTCACGCGGTCGCTGCCGCGAACAACCTGCTCGCGGCGATGGTCGACAACCATGTTTATTATGGAAGCGAGCCTCGCATCGATCCGCGCCGGGTCAGCTGGCGCCGGACGATCGACATGAACGATCGCGCCCTGCGTTCGATCGTCTCCTCGCTCGGCGGCGTGGCCAACGGCTTCTCGCGCGAGGATGGGTTCGACATCGTCCCCGCTTCGGAAGTGATGGCGATCTTTTGCCTGTCGACCGACCTGCAAGATTTGCGGCGACGGTTGGCCAATATCGTCGTCGGCCAGACCCGCGAGCGCAAACCGGTGCGCGCAGCGGAACTCAAGGCGGCCGGCTCGATGGCGGCATTGCTCAAGGACGCGATCGCGCCGAATTTGGTGCAGACGCTCGAGAACAACCCGGCCTTCATCCATGGTGGCCCGTTCGGCAACATCGCGCATGGCTGCAACTCGGTGATCGCGACGACAGCGGCGCGCAAGCTCGCCGATTACGTCGTGACCGAGGCGGGGTTTGGCGCCGATCTTGGTGCGGAGAAGTTCTTCGACATCAAATGCCGCAAGACCGGGCTCAAACCGGACGCCGTGGTGATCGTGTGCACGGTTCGCGCGCTCAAAATGCATGGCGGCATAGCGCGCGATGCGCTCCGAGAGGAGAACCTCGCGGCACTCGAAAGCGGCTTTGCCAATCTCGCGCGCCATCTGACCAATTTGCGCCAGTTCGGGGTGCCGGCGGTGGTGTCGATCAACCGTTTCAGCAACGACACCGAAAGGGAGCTCGGCCGCCTCAGGGAGCTGTGCGCCGGGCTCGGCGCCGAGGCGGTCGTTGCCGACCATTGGGCGCGCGGCGGCGAGGGAGCGGTCGGTCTCGCGCGCGCCGTCGTCGCTCTTGCCGAGGGCGGGAAGGCCGAGTTCCGCCTGCTTTATCCGGACGAGATGCCGCTCTGGGACAAGGTCTGCACGATTGCGCAACGGCTCTACGGTGCCTCCGCCGTCGAGGCCGACAAATCGGTAATGGACCGCTTCGCTGCGCTGCAGGACCAAGGTTTCGGGCATTTGCCAGTATGCGTCGCTAAGACCCAGTATAGCTTTACGACCGATCCGAATATCAAGGGCGCGCCGAGCGATCATGTGCTGACCGTGCGTGATGTGCGTCTGTCGGCAGGTGCCGAGTTCGTGGTTCCGGTGTGCGGCGAGATCATGACCATGCCCGGACTTTCCCGGGCACCGGCGGCGAACAACATCGAGGTCGCCGAGGACGGGCGCATCACCGGTTTGTTCTGACCGCAGGCGCAGTGTGGAAGGAGCCGAGCTCAAGGCCTGGCGCCGGTCGGAAAGGCAGCGCCTGCTAGTGCTGCGCACCGGTGCGCCACCGGCCGAGCGCCGGCTGTGGGGGCAAGCGATCGAGGCGCGACTGCGCGCGTTGCTCACCGAGCGGCCGAGCATCACCCTCGGCGTCTATTGGCCGTTCCAGGCGGAATTCGATCCTCGCCCAGTGATCGACTGGCTGATCGCCGAAGGATCCGCGGTTGCGTTGCCGGCCGTCGTCGACAAACAGGGCCCACTAGAATATCGGGCTTGGCGACCGGGGGAGCCGCTTGTCGACGGTGTGTGGAACATTCCGACCCCGCAGAATCGCGAAATTGTGATCCCACAGGCCGTCCTGGCGCCGCTCGTCGGCTTTGATCGGGATTGCTACCGCCTCGGTTATGGTGGTGGCTATTTCGACCGGACATTGGCGGCACTCTCGCCGCGGCCGCTCGCGATTGGCGTCGGGTTCGAGCTGTCGCAAATCGAGACGATTTATCCACAGCCCTTTGATATTCCGATGGACGTCGTGGTCACCGAAGCCGGGATCCGCTACCGCTGATCGGCTTCTGCACTTCCGCGACTGACGTTCTGTTGACTATCCGAATGTAGCATTGGGTCGGGCCTGGCCTCAGATCCCCCCGAGGCAGACCCAAGTCAGGACTCGGCGTCGGGCTTTCAGCTCGGCGCCGCTTTTTGTTTGAGCATCCAGCACCCAGCTGCGGATCATTGGCGATGTAAGTAGCACTAGTGTTCACCATACACAGCAAAAGACCGTCTTCACCGTAAGGTTACGCAGGACGCATCGTAGGCCACGTGCGCGGCGAGATGCGGCGGAGACTAAGCCTTGCGTAGGAGTTTGCACAATTCGTAGTTAATTTGCCCGAATAGGAATTGCAATTCAGGTAGAATGGCCGCATTCTGTTGGTGGCATCGTTATGTCCCCCAACGATGCACATTGGTCCGTCGGAACGGCACACCGACAGACCGCAGAAGCCCCGGTCTTC
>Ga0137359_10000811_pt1 | contig 24088 bp, 17 predicted proteins | sample Mad1_40_16metaG_FD_108281 | JGI IMG/M metagenome (GOLD analysis project Ga0137359, IMG submission 108281) | Vadose zone soil microbial communities from Angelo Coast Range Reserve, California, USA - Mad1_40_16 metaG | ecosystem: Environmental > Terrestrial > Soil > Vadose zone | place: USA... | reverse complement strand
CGCCGCCGGCATCCGCCCGTCCTGGTCCGTATCTATTTCATTCTGCGTCGTCACCGCCCGGATTTTCACCCCTTCCTCCGAATAGCCTTGCAGGAACTTCACGAGATACTGCGCGTAGGCGGAAAGATATTTCTTGCGCATCGAACCGCCCATCAGGGATCCACTCGCTTTCATCCAGCCGGGCGGGCTCCAGGGAGACGAAAAAAGAAATAGCTCCTGGTTTACCTTCTGCGCTTCCCTCAACATCGGCAGGATGTATTCGCAATCGTGCTCGATCGTGAATTTCTGCAGGTCCGGATCGGGATCGGTGCTGTCGTCAAAGCTGTACGGATAGCGCGAATAATCGCTCGCCCCGATGCAGGTGCGTCCCACGGAGAGCCGCAGCCCCTCCGGCCCCAGCAAGTCGGCAAGCAAAGCCTGCCGCTTTTCCGGCGCAAGCTCGGATAACAGGAAACAAGAGGCGTCAGTGAAGGCCGCGCCGAACCCCAGGATCTCCTGGAAGCGGGCACTCGGGTCAATCTGGATCCCGGCCGTTCCTTTCGTTGCAGCCTTCCGCCAGGGAGGTAGCTTGATCTCCTGCATCCGTCGGTCTTGGGATGTTGCCCAGGCACGGGCCGTACTGGAGGTACTTGCCCAGGTGAGCGGGCTGTTTGCGGCTACCGCCGTTGCGGCGGCAAGTTTCAGAAATTCTCTTCGATTGCGCGGTGGCATGGGGGTCCCCTCGACGGAATACAAAATTACGTATGCGGCTACCTACTGAAAAGCACCCTGTAAACAAACGATTGTCTGCAAACTAACCGACTTGCGCCTGAAAGGCAACAAGGATTTCAGCCCCCCCGGCCTTTTAGTGCCCCGGAGGCCAAAAAATCTCAGACAATCGATTACCTAGATGACTTTTATCACATTTTTTTCTTGACAACCATAAGTAAACAGATTGTAATGCGCCCAGAGTTAGTCCGCGCATCTCCTGATTGTCATAAGACAACCGTTTGTCTGTACCGCAAGGAGCAAGGGGTTCCGAAGCGGGTACTGAACATACTGGTTGGTCGGGGGAGTTGTCCTGGTCGGGTTTCGCGTTGGGGTGTTGATCTTAAGCGGGTGGAGGATTCAATTATATGAAATACGCATTTCGCTCTGTCTTGGCACTCCTGTGTCTGTTTTGCGCGGCCGGTGCCGGTTTTGCCCAGAATACGAACTCTGGCGATATTCGCGGCACGGTTATGGATTCATCGGGGGCTGCCGTAGCAGGGGCAACGGTCACCTTGACCAACCTTGATACCGGCGAGGTCAAGGACTTTGTCACCAACGCGAGCGGTATCTACGATACCGTCTCCACGCGGCCAGGAAATTACACGCTCACCTTTACAAAGGAGGGCTTCAAGAAGACTACCCACGGTCCCATCGTCCTGCAGGTTTCCATTATCACCGTCGATGCCACCCTTGAGGTCGGTAGGATTCAGGAAGTAATCACGGTCGAAGATGCCGGCGCTCCGCTCCTGCAGACCGAATCCGGCCAGCAGGGCACAATCATGGAAGGGAAGACCCTAAACGAGCTGCCACAAATCGGCGCGGGTATCACTGGGAACGACTGGGCGAACTTCAATATCTTCCTCCCTGGTGCTTCGAGCGCGCCTTCGCAACCTTCCTCGGAAGGCAGCGGTGCGTATAACGCGGGAGACGCCATTTCCATCAACGGCAATCTTCCGAATTACGCCAACTTCCTCGCCGATGGCGCGACCGTGGTATTGCCCGTGAGCGGCAACGTCGACAACTCCATCTTCGAAAGTATCTCGGAAGTACAGATCACCACGTCCTCTTTCTCCGCGCAGTACGGAATCGGCGGAGCGGTGTTCAACCAGATCAGCAAGAGTGGCAGCAACACCTTTCACGGATCCGCCTACGAGTTTTGGCAGAATGACGTGCTGAACGCGCGGCCATATTTCAGCAAACCAGGCCAGGTAAAGCCCAGTCTGCGTTACAACGAGTGGGGCGGCTCCGTTGGCGGACCCATCATCAAGAACAAGCTCTTCTTCTTTTTTGTTCGCGACAAAATTACCAACAAGGGCAGCGGCAATCCACATTTCAGTAATGTTCCCACACTGGCAGAACGAGGCATGGGGACAGCCAATCCAGGCGCTTTCGATTTTTCCGCTCTCACGGACTCCAAAGGCAACCCGATAACCATCTACGATCCCACAACCACCGACGCCACCGGGGCGCGAACCGCATTCTCGGGCAACATCATCCCGGCCAACCGGGTCGATCCCGTGGCCTTGAAAGTCCTTAATAATAATTTTTACCCCAAGCCGAACACAGGTGCTCCCGGTCTAGCGACCAACAATTTTTTCTTTCTATCCCCATCCTCCAACCCAAATCTTCGCTATTTCGGGCGCATCGACTACGATTTGATGAAAAACAATCGCGTAACCTTCTCGATCACCCAGAAGGACAACCCCGGGAAGAACTTCAATGAGTGGCCCTGCCCGATCAACTGCTTCTCCGGCGACATTGACGGCTACAACGTTCAGCTTTCCGACACGTGGACACTCACCCCCACGATCGTGAACGAGTTCCGCATGGGCTATACGAAGCAAGGCAATTGGTTCGTGCCCCAGTCCCTCGGATTCGATGCTGCCAGTACGCTGGGCCTTCAGTACTCGAAGGCAAATATTTTCCCGAAGTTTACCGTCAAAGGTGGTTGTTGCACGACTTTGCAGCCCGGCACGAACGCCATTTACATCGAGCACCTCTATGACCCTTCGGACGTGGTAACCCTGATCAGGGGCCGCCATATCCTCCACTTCGGTGTGGAAGTGCTGATGGGCGACGGCAACACCACGCCGTGGGGCAACGTTGATGCCGGGCAGTTCACCTTCAGCGGCGCATACACGCAGAACGCCGGTACCGGCGGCGCGGGCCTTGCCGACTTTTTGCTCGGCTACGTCAATAGCTGGACGGCGACCAACCAGTCCGTGACCTACATGCGCATCAAAGACCCGCAGCTCTTTGTTCAAGATGATTACAAGGTTCTTCCCAACCTCACCGTCAACCTCGGCTTGCGCTATGAAGCCACCACGGGCATGAGCGAATTGCACAATGCCATTGGCGGCTTCGACCCTAACATCGTGAATCCTTTCAACGGGGCGCTCGGCTCGATGTGGTTTGGCGGCCAGATTGACAGAACCACCCTGCAGAAGCCGGTTTACAACATCTTCTTGCCGCGTGTTGGTTTTGCGTGGAGCCCGACCAAGTTCAGGAACACCACAATTCGCGCGGGCTTTGGCATGTACTCTTATAACTTCAGCGAAGATACCTATGGCCAGGGACTAGGCGGTGGTTCAACCGGTAGGAGTCATGGCGATGCGGCGGACCCCAACAACGGGAAAGGCGCTACCCCTCTGATCTTGCTTTCCGCCTCAGCTGCCACGGCTGCCCCTATCCTGAACTACGTCGTAGGATCGCCCGCCGCGCGGCAGCCATTGACTTACATCACCCCAGCGAACCCCCAAGGCGTAACCTACACCCCGTATAGAGTTCCCGTAGCCAGAATCAACGAGTGGACGTTGAGCGTCGAACACCAGTTCGCCCATGATTACGCAGCGTCCATCGCCTACGTGGGCAGCCGCGGCAGCCACCTGCAGTTTCCTACTGACCTAAACCAAATTACCGACCCAACCGTGTTGGCGGCGGGCGTCACGACAAAAGCGCAGCGTCCGTTCCCATTGTTCGGAGGCATAGGTGGAAACAACTACAACGCGATCTCAAGATACAATGCGCTTCAACTCGGAGTCACCAAGCGCTATTCCTACGGCCTGACCTTCCAGGTCAACTACGTCTGGTCGCACTTCCTGGACGAGCAGGATTCGTCCGGATGGGGCAACCGTGGAGGCACGCAGAACTGGCAGATCGGGAATAATCCGGCCGCCAACTACGCCAATTCCAACTTTGACGTTCCACACGCCTTCAAGGGCATCGTCTCGTACGAATTGCCTTTTGGCCAAGGCAAACAGTATTTCAACCATAATACGGTGACGAATGTTATCGCCGGCGGGTGGCGCATTTCCGGAACATTCATCAAGCAGAGTGGAAATCCCTTTACCGTCATTGACGGCAACAACGGCGCAGATAACAACTCGCAGTGTGGAAATGGCTGCTCACTCTATCTCAACCGGGTCAGCAACCCCTACGCAAATATCCCCGCCGTCCCCGCGGGTGTTCAGGGTATCAGCTACTTCAACCCAGCTGCCTTCACAAGTCCTTCGAAGGCCAATTTCGCCTTCGGGACGGAGGGTAGAAATACCTTGCGTGGACCGGGCCTTAGCGTTGTGGATTTTACTCTGGCCAAAGAATTCCACTTTAAGGAGCGCTACGGTCTTCAACTCCGGGCAGACTTTGTGAACGTGCTGAATCATCCCAGCTTCGAGCCGCCTCAGCGTGACATCACACAAGGCAACTTTGGAAGGATTGACGGCTCGTTGACGGCCAATGGCACCACGGTTGCTCCGCGCAGCGGACAGCTATCGGCTCGCTTCTCTTTCTAACCCTAACCCCAGGTCGAGGGGAGGACGGCGGAACTTCGCCGTCCTCCTTTTTTCCTCTGCGACCCGAACACGAATGGCCATTCACTCGCCGTATACTAGCGACATGCGGAAATTAAAAAGGACCCTTTCTCTCTTCGCTCTGCTCCTTACGGCCGCCATCCCTTGCTTTTCGCAATCCGCTCCCAGCGCCCAGCAGCAAGTCCAGGAACATACCCATAAAGCCCAGGAATATCTCCGGGAAAACCGCCCCGACCTCGCCGTACCCGAATTCAAGGCCATCGTTGCCCTTGAACCCAACAACGCCGACGCCCGCGGCAATCTCGGCGTCCTGCTTTTCTTCCAGGGAGCCTATCCCGAAGCCATCCCGCAATTGCGGGCGGCGCTGAAGATGCAGCCGTCACTCTGGAAAATTGAGGCCCTGCTCGGTATCGCGGAAAAGCGCACCGGAGACATCCGCGCGGCAACCGGCGATCTGGAGAAGGCTTTTCCAAAGGTGAAGGAACAAAAAATTCGCATCGATACCGGCATGGAATTGATCGACATTTATTCCAAAACGGGCGAAATGGATAAGGCCGCCGCGACCGTGAGCGTCCTGCGCGAACTGGATCCCACAAACGTCGAAATCATCTACACCGCCTACCGGCTTTATTCCGATCTAGCCGACGAATCCAGGCTCAGCCTGATCGTGGTGGCTCCCAACTCCGCGCGCACTCACCAGATGATGGCCCACGAACTCGCCCGCCAGGGGAACACCGCCGAAGCCATCGCCAACTATCGCGAAGCTCTCAAACTCGAGCCGAACCTGCCGGGCCTGCACTTCGAACTCGCCGAGATGCTCAACAGTTCCTCGATTCCCGATGCTCCCCAACAGGCCGAGCTTGAATATAAAGCGGCCCTGGCCGCAAATCCCTTCGACGAAAAGTCCGAATGCCGCCTCGGCGAGCTTGCAGCATCGCAGGGTGATGCGAAAGCCTCCTACGAACATTACGAGCGCGCCTTAAAACTGCAGCCCAGCGATCCGGAAGCCAACATCGACCTTGCAAAAGCCCTGATGGCCATGAATCAACCCGAGAAAGCCCTCCCGCTGCTGGAAAATGCCGTGAAAATTGACCCCACCAGCGCCGTCGCCCACTTTCGCCTCAGCACCATCTACCGGCAGATGGGCCGCGCTGAAGATGCAAAACGCGAGATCGCGGAATATCAGAAATACAAGAACATGAAAGAAAAGCTTCGCGACGTTTATCGCCAGATGCGCCTGGAACCCGACAAGAAAGTCCATGAGGATGAAGACGCGCGCCAGCAATAGGAAAGAGCAAATCATCAACGAGGTTCTCGCATGAGAAAAATGTTCTATGTGCTGACGATTCTTCTGATTTCTTCCGTGCGTCTCTGTGCCGACTCCCAATATCCAGCCCGGCTCGACGACGCAAAAGCCGTCTATCTAACGCCCGATAATTTCCCCGTCCGCGCCGATGGTGTAGCCGACGATTCCGACGCCTTGCAGCAAGCCGTCAACAAGGTGCAGGAAACCACCACGCAAGGAATTCTCTTTCTGCCATCCGGCCGTTACCGCGTCACCAAAACCATCTACATCTGGCCGTCCATTCGTGTCATCGGCTATGGCAAAACACGGCCTGTGCTAGTCCTCGCCGCCAACACGCCGGGATTTCAGCAGGGCCCTTCCTACATGGTTTTTTTTACCGGTGGCCGCCCGGCAGCGAATCAGCCTTCCGGCGATGCCCGCAACGCCGGCAAATCAACTCCTCCGGACGCCAACCCCGGCACCTTCTACTCTGCGTTGAGCAACGTCGACATCGAAATACAGGATGGCAATCCCGGCGCCGTCGGCGTTCGCGCCCACTATGCCCAACACTGTTACCTCGCTCACATGGACTTCCACATCGGTTCCGGCCTCGCTGGAATTCACGATGGCGGCAACGTCGCCGTCGATCTGCATTTCTTCGGCGGCAAATACGCCATTTGGACGCGCAAACCCTCCCCCGGCTGGCAATTCACCGTGATTGACAGCACCTTCGAAGGCCAGAGCGAAGCCGCCATCCGCGAACATGAAGCCGGCCTCACGCTGATCCGGCCCCACTTCAAAAATGTTCCCACCGCGATTTCCATCGATCCGAACTATTCCGAAGAGCTGTGGGTGAAAGACGGCCGCATGGAAAATATCACCGGCCCTGCCGTAATCATCAGCAACGAGAAAAGCGCGCGCACCGAAATCAATATGGAGAATATCGTCTGCCGCGACGTCCCCATCTTTGCGTCTTATCGCGAGAGCGGAAAACAGGTGGCCGGCCCGCGAACCCCACAGGCCCCGCAAACAATGTATGCTGTCAAAACTTTCTCACACGGTCTGCATTTCGACGACATCGGCGCCACCCCAGCCATTCAAGACGTCTTTGAAACTACGCCGTTGACCGCTCTTCCGGACTCCGTCGAATCCGACATTCGCTCTCTGCCACCCATGAACAGCTGGGCCAACATCCGCACCCTCGGCGCCCTCGGTGACGGCGCCACCGACGACACCGAAGCTATTCGAAAAGCCATCGCCGCGCACAAAGCCATCTACTTTCCCTCCGGTCAATATCGCGTCACCGACACCATCGTTCTCCGTCCCGACACGGTTCTCATCGGCCTCCACCCGAGCGTGACGCGCATCTTCCTTCAGGACGGAACCCCCGCCTTCCAGGGCGTCGGAAGTCCCAAACCGCTGCTCGAGGCTCCCCAGGGCGGCACCAACATTGTTGCGGGCATTGGTCTCTACACCAACGGCATCAATCCGCGCGCTGTTGGCCTCAAATGGATGGCAGGCAAAGATTCCATGCTGGACGACGTGCGTTTCCTCGGTGGTCATGGCACTGTCGACCCGGACGCGACCCCCGAACAAAGGCGCAAAGTTTGGGAGCAGATTTACAACAACACGCACACCGCCGATTCCAACATCAACCGCCGCTGGGACGCCCAGTATCCAAGCCTCTGGATCACCGACGGCGGTGGCGGCACATTCGTCGACATCTGGACGCCAAGCACTTTTGCCCAGGCCGGCCTCTACATTTCAAACACTTCCACTAGCGGCCGCATTTACGAACTCTCCAGCGAACACCACGTCCGCAACGAAGTGATTCTGCGCAACGCTTCCAACTGGCAGATTTACGCACTGCAAACGGAAGAGGAGCGAGGCGAGGGCGGATTTGCGCTGCCGCTCGACATTCGCGACTCCAGCAACATCACAATCGCCAATTTCCACATATATCGCGTGGTCAGCAGCTACCAGCCATTTCCTTACGCGATCAAGGTTTTTGGCTCCAAAGACATCCGGTTCCGGAACGTGCATTGTTACAGCGACAGCAAGGCATCTTTTGACGACGCGGTTTTTGATCAGACTCACAACGCCGAGATTCGCCAGCGCGAATTTTCCTGGCTCACACTTTCGGGCAACGCGCCCTCATCTCGCGCGCCCGAACCGCCTCCGGTTCTCGTCCCAGGCGCCAGGCTGGAAAAAGTCGCCGGCGGCTTCTTCAACATTTCCGGCGGCGCGGTGGATGCGTCCGGCAACCTTTACTTTGTGGACGCCAGGAAGCAAACCATCTACCGCTGGTCGCCGCCCGATCATCAGCTCTCCATCGTCCGCGAAAATCCTCTCGATCCAGTCCAGCTCGCGTTCGACAAATCCGGCAACTTGCTCGTTGTTTCCTACGCGGGGCAGGGAACTGTCTATACCTTTAAGCCGGGCACCGAGTTTGACCAGCTCACCCTGCTCAAGCCCGAGCCAAGCGTCCCGCGCCCCGGCATGACGCCTATTCTTCCCGTAGATTACTGGCGCAACGAAAACGATTTCCCCGCAACCAGGGAGAAAAAGAAACCTTACCAATACGTCTCGCTCGATCGCAGCATATTCATCCCCGCTGGAGAGGATTTTGTCACCGGCGCGCTCTATTACGGTTCCAAGATCCACGATGTGCTGCTTACCTTCGGATTGGCGCCAGCACCTACGAACCGCAGGCTCTACATCACCGATGAAAACCAGGAAAATACCTATAGCGCCGCAGTCGGTGATGACGGCAGTTTCACTGATTTAAAACTGTTTGCCGAAATTGGCGGCGAAAGTGTTGCCGAAGATGTCGAAGGCAACGTCTATATCGCCGCCGGCCAGATTTTCGTTTACAACCCCTCCGGCGAACGGATTGGTACCATCGAAGTGCCGGAGCGTCCTTCGCAAATTCTGTTCGGCGGTGCAGACCGCAAAACCCTGTTCATCGCGGCGCGCAGTTCGCTCTACGCCGTGCAAATGCGCAATGCCGGCCGTTAAGGACACTCTCTTGCTCTTGCCACTGCATTCGACTATGCATTTAACTACCGGAACCCATCCCCGGGCGCGCCCATGCGCATGAACAGAACGATCTGTCTCTTCGGAACTTTCTACCTGGTAATTGGCGCGGGATCCTTATTTCCCCAGTCTCCCGCGGAGCCGCAGAAACCGTCAGCACCTCCACCCGCCACGGATCGCGCATCCGATCACAAGCCGAACGCCGCCGCACCAACTCCGTTGCCTCGGCTCGTGGACATCACCAGTTCCACGGGCATCCGCTTCGAGCATCTTTCCAGCCCCGAACAAAAATACATCGTCGAATCCATGAGCGGCGGCGTCGCCCTGATCGACTTCGATCGCGACGGCTGGCCCGACATCTATTTCACCAATGCGCAAAGCGTCGAAATGGCCCGCGCCGGCCAGAAAGCCCGCAGCGCCCTATACCGAAACAATCACGACGGCACATTCACCGATGTCACCGATAAGGCTGGCGTCGGGTTCCCCTGCTGGGCAATGGGAGCGGCCGTAGGCGACTACAACAATGACGGGTGGCCGGATTTGCTCGTAACCTGTTTCGGTGGTGTAGTCCTCTACCGCAACAACGGCGATGGCACGTTCACCGACGTCACCAAGCAAGCAGGCTTGGCCGGCGACTCCGGCTGGGCAACGGGCGCCGCGTTTGGCGATTACGACGGCGATGGCTGGGCCGATCTTTTCGTATCGCATTATGTCGCGCTCGGCCTGGATGATCTTCCGGTCTTCGGCTCCAGCAAAACTTGCAAGTACCAGGGCATCGACGTGCAGTGCGGCCCTCGTGGCCTTAAGGGTTCGCCCGACAACCTCTACCACAACAAAGGCGATGGCACCTTCACCGATGTTTCCAAATCCGCCGGAGTCTCCGATCCCCAGAATCGCTTTGGTCTCACCGCCGTTTGGATGGATTTCGACGGCGACGGGCGGCTCGATCTTTTTGTCACCAACGACGGCCAGCCCAACTATCTCTACCGCAACGAAGGCAACGGCCATTTCAAAGACATCGCCTACACCGCGGGCGTAGCCGTCAGCCAGGATGGCGCGGAGCAAGCCAACATGGGCGTCGCTCTTGGCGACTACCTTCACACCGGCCGCTTCAGCATTGCCATCACCCATTTCAGCAACGAATACGCTGTCCTCTATCGCAACGATGGCGACATGAATTTCAACGACGACTCCTACCACTCGGGAATCGCGCCGGCCACCACGTCTTACGTCGGCTGGGGCGATGGCTTCATCGATTGGCAGAACAATGGCTGGCCGGATTTTTTCATGGTCAATGGCCACGTCTATCCGCAGGTGGACACCGCGGATGTCGGCACCAAATATCGCGAGCCGATGCTGCTCTTCGAAAATCAGCGCAACGGTACGTTCAAGAACATCAGCCATCTTGTCGGGCCGGACATCGAAGTCCCGCGTGTCGGCCGCGGCGTCGCTTACGGCGATCTATTCAACGACGGCCGAATCGAAATTGTGGTGGAAAATCTAAAGGGGCAGCCGGTGATTCTTCAACCGCAAGGCGGCCCGCCGAATCACTGGATCGGTTTCGAACTGGAAGGAGCCCGGAGCAACCGCCTGGCCCTGAACGCACGCGTCAAGGCAATCGCAGGTGATCTCGTTCAAACCGGCGAAGTGGTGAGCGGCGGCAGCTATCTTTCCCAGCCCGACCTGCGCCTTCATTTCGGCCTCGGCAATCACGACAGCGTTGACCGCGTCGAAATTGCCTGGCCCTCCGGGAAAAAAGAAACACTCACAAATCTCGCCGCCGATCACCTGTACAAAATAAAAGAAGCGAGGGAATAGCTACCTTTGAAGCGTTCTTCAGGTGAATCGAATTCGAAGGGGAGCGACGACATTACAGTGTCGTCTCCGCCCGGGAGTCTTTGGTATCCGCGGCGAAGGAGAGACGGAAGAATCGTTCGTCGCATCGTTCACAGCGGAACGGGCGGACAAACAGCAGGGCCAGGATCACTTTTTCCACAATCCCTTTACGCTTTGATTGGTGGATTCGTGCGCTTTCGCAATTAGGGCAACAAATCATCCTGCTTCTCCTGATGCGGGAGCTTAACTCCCATGCGATTGTCCGGCGCAAAGTGAGCTGTTGACTGTCCTCTTTTGGACACACACCCAACGGCATTACAGAACTCATGGATTCACCATCGCTGTGCCGGGAACCCTTACCAATAGTCTGGTTAACCAATAGGAAGCGTGTCCAAAATGGGACAGATTCAAATTGGTCACCCAACTAATCTACTGGTGACAGGTCTGCATCTTCTAATCTTCTTCTCTATTTGCGGACCGGTTGGTGGTTATGAATACGATGGCTTCCATTTCTCAGGCGAATCAGCGGCAGAACGAGTCGGCCCCGGGGAAATCAGCCGCAGAGGGGTCCCAGCCCCACAGAACCCGTCCGCTCAGGGTACTTTTTATACATCGAGATGCGGACGCAATCGACAGTTGCCTGCAGGAGTTCAAGAAGGGACAGTACACCGTTACCCCTGATTTTGTCTTAAATCTCCCACAGTGCGTGGAACAACTAAAATCCGACACCTATGACGTTCTTCTCGTTGAATTCCCCAACCCGAGCTGCAAGGGGCCTGAAGCGACACTGCTCCTTCACCAGATTGCACAGAAAATCCCGCTTATTTTATTGACCCCGTGTTTTGGAATGGAGTCTCTGGCCAAGCTCGGTGAACAGGGAAGTTTCGAGTACGTCGCCCGGGAACATCTGGCTCATTTGCCCGCGGCCGTTCGCCGCGCCTTGAATGATAAAAGGCTGCGGGACGAACTCGAGGACGCTCGAAGGGCCTTGCAGCATTCGCAATCTCTCTACCGAGCCTTGGTGGACAACCCGGCTTATGGGATCTACCAGTGCGATGCTGAAGGAGAATTGTTCGACGTCAATCAGGCGCTGGTGACCATGCTGGGCTACGATTCGAAAGAACAACTCTTGGCGGCGAACCGCGCGTCGGTAATCATTCCAAATCTTCGCAAGGGCGTCCCCTTCACGGTGGGCTCCGGCGAAAGGCTGCAAATCGAGCCGATCGAACTCGAATGGTTGCGCAAGGACGGAACCATTATGAAGGTGCGCTTGGGCGGCCGCGGCGCCTTTGACGAAAACGGAAATTTCGCCGGCTATGAAATCATTGCTGTCGACATCACCGAACAACGGACCCTGGAGGATCATCTCCGCCGCCAGGCGGACAGCGATTCTCTAACCGGCTTAGCCAATCACCGCAGGCTGTTCGAGGTTTTGCAGGCGGAGATCTGCCGTTCCAAACGCACCGGGCGCGAATTCTCACTTCTCCTGCTGGATCTGGATGGCTTGAAAAGGGTCAATGATCAATTTGGTCATCTGACCGGTGACCGGGCCCTGTGCCGCCTGGGGCAGATATTGAAAGACTGCTGCCGGTCCATAGATACGGCGGCCCGCCACGGCGGAGATGAGTTTGCGCTGGTCCTGCCCGAGACGGGCTGCGCTGCCGCTGCACTGGTTGCAAGACGCATTTGTGAACTTCTTGCAAAAGATGCCGAGGAGCCGGCCCTTTCCGTCAGCATCGGATTAGCCGGTTTTCCAAAAGATGCCGCCACGATTGGCACTCTGTTGTACGCAGCGGACAAAGCTCTCTATGAAATGAAAGCCGCGCAGCCACGGCCTCGTGCCTCAGACAGTCCGCCGGAGGTTGTGTGAAACGTTTGGCGTCACAGCCATCCAGATCACGACCACGACGGACGCTAGTCAGCTGGACACTTTCAGTCGTGCAGCACGACGCTCAATAGGGAAGTGTTGATCTGAAGACCGCCGTTGTACGTGATGAACCCCAATTTCTTGAACTTGTTCATGAAGAAATTGACCCGCGGGCGGGTGGTGCCGATCATCTCGGCCAGCATTTCCTGTGATACTTGGGGGAGCACGCCGTGAGGCTGGTCCTCCTTGCCATAGCGGGCGAGCAACAGCAGAGTGCGGGCCAGCCGCTTCTCGCTGGAGTTGAACAGCTGATCAATCAAGTCCTCCTCGATGCGGATGTTTCGCGACAGCATGAACGCGATGAACTGGTCGGAGAGGGCATGCTGCTCGTGAAGCACCTTTAACATCTCACTCTTATCAATGATATGTACCGTGCTGGTGGTAATCGCAGTGGCCGTCCCCATGCGAACCGTCTGGCCCGCAAGGCAGCCTTCACCAAAAAAGTCGCCTGGCCCTAGCATGGCGACGACCGCCTCTTTGCCGGTTTCATTAACGACGGAGAGCTTCACACTGCCTTTCTCCAGGTACATTACTTTCCCGGCGGCATCACCCTGGGCGTAGATGACCTCCGCTTTTTTCACCTCTTTGGCTTTTCTTCCCACCTCGGTTGACTCGAGAAAAGCCCGGGGGTCAAATTCGTTCTTTTTTCTTGGCACCTTCTCGGAATTTCTTTTGCTGGGACTCACGATATTTAGATCACCTCACCTGAGAATATCTGCGTGAACTTGCTGGCAATGGGTCTTGAGCTGCAAAAAGATCTTTCCCCAACTTTTCCTTCGCTATTGCTGGCTCCTGTTCGATCGTTATTTCCCTCGCGGCCTGTTCTTCTACGATCTTTCTAACCGCCTCGAGCGGAACTTGCGCGAAATGTGTTCTGGATTTCAGCATTGCAATTACCTCGTACCACCCGGACACTAGCAGGCCGGAATGGATACGGGCTAACTCTTTTGGAATCCGAACGATGGCCGTTAGCCGCGACTGAACGCTTCCGTACGTTCGGTTCGTCAGGCTCGGGTTCGTTGCGTGCGGGGGGGCTTAACAGCCTGAATTTTTACTTGCAGGACTCGCTACGATGAAATACGATTGCGTTACGTTTGTTTAACGTGTCATCCGCAAGGAGGACTATATGGGACGCATTCAAGCGAAGGCCCTACCCATGCACTTCAAGACCATGGCGCAAGCAGATGTGCCCCAAGGCCGCGACGGAAAGCACAAACTGATTGTCACCACGATCCTTAAGGACCTCGACCGTCTCGGCACTGGTTCAGCAATCAAGGTGCCATTGGCCGAGTTGGTGCTATCAAAGGAAAAAGTTCGTTCCGCCCTGAATCGGGCGACCCGGAAAGTTGGCCGCCGCGTTTCGACTGCCAGCGACGCCAATTTCCTGTATGTGTGGAATGTAAGCGAGTAGCAAGAAGATTCGGCAATCTTCTCCGCTTAGCTCTTGACGCAGTGGAATTTGCGGCCGTGTGGCTCAATCATCAGAAAACTGCGGTTACGCGAAGTTTTGCTTCCCGTTAGCACCCGTCGTTGGTTGCTTTACAAGGCTTTCCGCAAAGACTTGTTGACCACCAATGTTCCGTCGTAATGAATGTAGCCTTGATTTCGGAACCGGTTCATGAACAGATTCACCCGCGGGCGGGTGGTGCCGACCATCTCCGCTAGAACCTGGTGACTCACTAGGGGAATCTCCACCGGCCCCGAGCCGCCTTTTTCCAGGTGCGCCAGGCGCAGCAGAATGCGCGCAAGCCGCTGTTCGGCATTGGAGGTTAGAAGGTCGGCCACGTGGTCCCGGTATTTCTTCATGCTGGACAGCAAATAGCTAACCAGGGCGTTGGAAGTCTTATTTTTCCTGTGAAGCAATTGCAGCATTTTCGCTTTGCTGATGGTGCGTATGGTACTCGCGGTCATCGCGACCGCCGTGGACATCCGCAGGGGATAGCCGGCGAGGCACACTTCGCCAAAGAAATCATGCATGCCCAGGATCGCGGTTACCGCCGAGGGATGGCCCTTCGATCGAGTTGTGAGCCGCACCCCGCCATGCTGGATGTAGAAAAGCGTAAAGGCCGGCTCGCCCTGCGTGTAGATTTTCTGTTTTTCCCGGTATTGCGCAACCTTGCCGCCCAGGATCCCGCCTGATTTGAAAACACCCAAAGCGGAAGCCGCTTGACTTATGTGATTCATAATTTGCTCCGTGCATGTGCCGCTTTTCGCAGGCTCTTGCCTTCCACGCGTCTCTCTCGTGATTCCAATAGGGAGATCCAATCCCGGGCCCGGGCAGCACCCAGAACTGCCAGCAACAATGCCATTTGAAAACGCCAGTCTCGGCAGCCTGGCCGAGTCCGTGGTATCCCGCTGCACCTGGGTCGTGGACAATTTCAGCTGAACCAGTCTACTCAAGATTCTTCTTTGAAACTGTCCAAGAGTGAACAGCACGCCTCCCGTCCATTCCATAAGATATGCCCCGGACGGTGGGACAGAGCGATATCGGCCGGTCTGGGCGGGTCGGGCGGTATCCGTCATCTCGCCGTCCTTCGTGTTTTTACCAACAAAAACGGCTTCGTACTCCATTCCATGATTCAAAAAGACATTTTGCGCCGGCTCCTTGTGGGATTTTACGTCCTGCCATTCTCGGTGTTTCTCCTGTGTCTTTGCTATGGCTGGTGAATCGGTTCATTCCTATGCAGGGAACCATCAAGTCCATCCTGAACGCGGTCGTCGTCATCGGCGTCGTGTTGTGGCTGAGCGCGCACCTTGCGGCGGCCGGATTGAGTTGGAGGTGGGTAATGAACGACAGCGAACAACGCGTGGTCAAATTTCTCGAAAAGGAGATCAAGACGTACGTGGCGTTGTCTCTCTTCCTGTCGAAGAAGAGCACCCGGGAAAGTTTTCACTCGAGAGAGAAGCAGGCGCTGATGCAGCCGGCGTTTTACAAAGAAAGAATGAAGGAAGGGAGAAAACTTGTTACTGAACTCAAAAAATCGGCTGGCCACTCGTTCTGTTTTCCTGGTTGGGGCCTGTGCTGCGTTCGCATCGTGGCTCTCTTGCTCGCAACACTCTTGTGTACGAGCAGTTCATTCGCCTACTCCGTACTCACGCACGAGGAAATCGTCGACCTGGTATGGACCACTGAACTTCGCCCGCTCCTCTTACAGCGTTTTCCAGACCTAACTGAGGAGCAACTCACCGAAGCGCACGGTTACGCTTACGGTGGCGCGGTGATTCAAGACCTCGGTTACTATCCGTTTGGCAGCGTGGAATTCAGCAATCTAGTGCACTACGTCCGCAGTGGTGACTTCGTCGAGGAATTACTCCGGCAGAGCCAGGACGCTGACGAATACGCCTTCGCCCTGGGCGCGCTGGCTCACTATGCTTCCGATATCGCGGGCCACCCGACGGTAAACCAGGCAGTTTCCATCCAATATCCCAAACTGCGGGCGAAGTACGGAAACTCCGTCCGGTACGCGGAGGACCACACCGCCCATCTCAAGACGGAATTTGGATTCGACATGGTGCAGGTGGCGAAGAATCGCTACGCCTCGCAGCAGTATCACGATTTTATCGGCTTCCAGGTCTCCAAGCCCCTGCTGGAGCGAACCTTTCCAATCGTTTACGGAGTGGAGTTAAAGGACGTGCTGGCGCATGAGGATATAGCCATCGGCTCCTACCGCTTTGCGGTCAGCCGGATGATTCCGAATATGACGCAGATCGCCCTGCGCACGCACAAGAAAGACATGATGAAAGAGACGCCGGACTTCGCGAAGGAGAAATTCCTGTACCGGTTGTCGCGCTCCGATTATGAGAAGACGTGGGGCAAGGACTACACGAAACCCAAATTCAGCACGCGTTTCTGGTCGGCCGTTTTGCGTTACATGCCAAAGATTGGTCCGTTCAAGGCGATGGCGTTCAATAATCCTACGCCAAAGACGGAGGACCTCTACTTCAAGAGCATCAATAACACTGTCGATCAGTACCGGTTGTATCTCCAGCAGGTTCGCGGCGGTACTCTGGCACTTGCCAACACCGACTTTGACACCGGCAAGGAAACCCGGGCAGCCGAGTATTCTTTGACCGATGAGACTTACGCGAAGTTGCTGGGTCAGCTTTCCAGCCGCAAGTTCGACCTGACCTCACCCGGCCTCCGCCAGAATATTCTCGAATTTTATTCCGACCTTTCAGCCCCCATCGAAATGAAAAGCGACGCTGGACGCTGGCAAAGCGTGCTGACTTCCCTCGATCAACTGAAGCTTGTTGACCCGACGCAAAATCTCGCGGCAGCTCCGGCAAAGTAAATGGGAACGTGTACCCAAGTGAACAGACATTTCATAGCAGGCAGGCTAGCATGGAGCATCCGGGAAAAATCGAAAGAAAATACCTGGTGCGCCACAAGCGCTCGAAACACGGGCCACTTGTGAGACTGGAATAAGCAATGCTCTGGACAATTCTCGTCGTGTTGTGCGTTCTCTGGCTGTTGGGTGTGGTCACCTCCTATACCGCGGGAGGACTCATCCACCTCCTTCTGCTCGCCGCTTTGGTTGTCCTGGTAATCAATTTGATTTCGGGCCGAAGACGGATGGTTTAGCAGGGAAAAGGAAAAACATGAAACCAATTTTCTTGGTTGGAATTCTATTGATTGTTCTCGGCGGCCTGGCGTTGGCTTACCAGGGGTTCAATTACACCCATCGGGAAAAAGTGCTGGATGTCGGGCCGATTCACGCAACGGCCGATGAGCATGAGCACGTCTCCATAGCGCCATTTCTCGGCGGACTGGCACTGGTAGGAGGAATCGTCCTGGTCGCCGTCGGCGCCCGCAAGAATTCCTAGCCCGGATTTTTAAAAGTGTCCCGCCTGAGAGTCGGGTAACGTATCTCCCTCTCCTGATGCAAACCGCGTGGAACGAAGTTCATGCGCGCGACTTAAACAGACAAATCATTCGAAAGAGAAGTTCCGACCGTGGAGGTCAAGATGAAACGTTCTTTGATTGGTGCAGCGTGTATCACCCTCGCAGCAGTTTCCGTATTTGCATCTGATTTGAACAAGGAGCAAAAACGCCTCGAAGAGAGTGGCGTTGTCATGCAGGAAGTGCTCAATGTCCCCGACAACATTCCTCATGAACTGCTCGAAAAGGCCGAGTGCGTCATTGTGTTTCCGAACATGCTGAAAGCGGCGTTTGTAGTCGGCGGCCAATACGGCCGCGGAGCCATGGTTTGCCGGACCGGCAATAAATTCCGCGGGCCCTGGGGCGCGCCGGCGATGTACGCCCTCGAAGGCGGCAGCGTTGGTTTCCAGATCGGCGGAGAAGCTACCGATTTAATCCTGCTGGTCATGAATGACCGAGGCATGGAGTCGATTCTGAGCAGCAAGGTGAAATTGGGCGCCGATGCGTCGGTCGCCGCAGGCCCCAAGGGTCGCGACGCTTCCGCAGACACAGACGCCTGGATGCGCGCCGAGATCCTCAGCTACTCGCGTTCGCGCGGTTTATTTGCCGGAGTCTCCCTCGAGGGCACTACCCTTCGCCCGGACGATGACGCAAACGAACAGGTCTATGGACACGCCATCAAGGCAAAGGAAATCGTGAGAGGCGAACACGTTGGCGTACCTGCGACCGGTCGGCACCTTGTGTCGGTTCTGGAAAAGAGTGCGCCGCGCAACGAATCGGAGCACGCTGCTTCGAATTAAATGTAGCTGGAATAAGTTAGCCTGCCGGGAAATTCTTAACCCGGCAGGCATTTTCTTTTTTGGGGGGTAGGCCGTTACTCGTGCAGGACGACGGTGAGCAACGATTTGTTGACTTTGATTGTGCCGTTGTATTCGATGAACCCGAGCTTCCGGAATTTGTTCATGAAGAAATTGATGCGGGAGCGCGTGGTGCCCACCATGCTCGCCAAGGTCTCCTGGGAGACTTTCGCCAGCACACGCTCGGGCTGATCCTGCTCCCCGTAGCGGGCCAGCAGCAGGAGCGTGCGCGCCAAGCGCTTTTCACTGGAATTGAACAGTTGATCGATCAAATCCTCTTCGACCCGGATGTTATGCGCCAGCATGTAGGCGATGAAATGATCCGATAATTCATGTTCCGCATGCAGGACGCGCAGCAATTCCGTTTTTTGAATTACAAGAAGAGTGGTTGGCGTAACGGCGCTAGTCGTGCCCATGCGGATGGTCTGCCCGGCCATGCATCCCTCGCCAAAAAAGTCGGTAGGGCCAAACATCGCAACCACGGCTTCCTTGCCGGAGCCATTCACCACGGACAATTTCACGCCGCCCTTCTGGATGTACATGACGGTGGTAGCGGCTTCTCCCTGCGAGTAAATGGATTCGCCCCTGCTGTAGTCCATTACTTTTCTTGCCACGCCGGCAGTGTCGAGAAAAGCCTGAGCATTAAACTGCCCGACTTTTCCGTTATTCTTGTGTTTCTTTGGTTTCATAGTGGAGACGGATACGCGTCTCAATCCGGGCACTCTTCGTCCATGTTCAGCCTATCAGGAAAGTAGTTGCAAGACTGTGCAAAAGTGAACAGCGCCTGCGCTTGACAGCCTATAAGATGTGGGATTGTGGCGTGACGAAAACCGGCATTGGCAGCGGTGCCCGGTTGCGCTGTATGCGTCGTCGTTAGTGTACTGCCGATTTGAACCCCGGAGAACGTGCTTCCCTTACAAGTCGAGCAGGCTAACTGGGGTCAGTGAGTCCGGCCTCTCTCCGTGTTGAGGTCCACCCAATAGTCGAAAGAGCTGCGGGACGCGAACGAGGGCCAGTTCACCATCAATACAAGGATTTACGTCTTGCAGTCTTGAAAGGCCCAAATGCCAGTAAATGATATTGCGGGGAGTCTCTTTATCCGCGAAGACACACTTTTGCCGGGAGGGTTGATCATCGAAACCGAGGCGTTCATCCCTGGCTGGAGAGCGGTCAGAAACTGCGATGGCTACCGCCTCGGGCGAAAAATCGAGGAAGCCAAGTGGAACTTCTTCTATCTCGCGGGCGAAGTAAGATCGATCGTTTTTGGGCGCGTGGGGCCAGAGAGCCTGCGCAGGGCCGTCCGAAGCATCCTGGAGAAACCCGAGGCGCGGAAGTTCAATTCGCTTGAGGTTACAGGAACACGCTCAAGATGGTTTCTGGGTATCCCTTTTGTGAGCGTCACGGCGAATTTCCGCCACATTCAGCAAGGTTTGGCTCTGGATCCCGCGAAAGTTCTCGGCTTGAAACCACCAATTGCTCCAGAAGCCGTGATCGCCGGTGATCAATTCGGACCTGTAGTTTCGACTTCTTAGGGATTCGTAGGAGATCTGAAAATGAAAACGTTACGCAATTCGATTCTTTGTCTTGGGGTCGTGTTTCTTGCGTCCCCCATTATCTGCGCGCAGGATTTTTCGAAGTACCGGGGATTCTCACTGGGAACCAGCCTGGCTACCGTGCTGAAGCAGACACAGCAGAAGCCAGTCGACGTGAGAGTGATTCATGCACGCCCAACACTTATCCAGGATCTGAACTGGTGGCCGCCCGCTGTTCCCGGGGCTTCTTACCGGGCGGATAGCGTCGAACAGATGCTTTTCTCTTTCTGCAACGGCGAACTCTACAAAATCTCCGTGACTTACGATGTTTCCTCCACGCAAGGGCTCACCACGGACGACATGGTGAAGTCCATCTCCGTGCAATACGGCCCGGCCACGATCCTCGAACCCGAGACCGATTCCGTTTTGAGCGCAAGATTCAGCAACAGCGAGAAAGCCGTCGCCACGTGGGAAGATTCACAATATTTCTTCAAGTTAGTCCGCTCTCCCTTCACCAATCGCTTTGGGCTGACCATCTTTTCCAAGCTACTGAACGCGGAGGCGGAAATTATCATTGCGGACGCGGTGACCCTCGAGAAGCAAGAGAAACCTCAGCGGGACGCCGACCTCAAGAAAAAAGAAGCGGACGACCTCGAAGCCGAACGGCAAAAGAATCAGAAAGCCTTTCGCCCGTAATCTGGGCTAGTAATTACAAACAATCAGATGCCCGGAATTAGGAATCGATGGAATGGAGATCAGGAAAATGACAGTCAATATCACACCACTGCATGACCGTGTACTCGTGCGCCGCCTGGAACAAACAGAAACCGCCAAAGGCGGAATCATCATCCCCGATACGGCGAAGGAAAAGCCCCAGGAAGCCGAAGTGATTGCCGTTGGCGCGGGCAAATTGGAAAAGGGCCATCGCATCCCTCTCGACGTGAAGGCGGGCGACCGGATTCTCTTCGGCAAGTACACCGGCAGCGAGATCAAGATCGACGGCCAGGAGTACCTGATTCTCCGCGAGGAGGAAATTCTGGTGAAGCTCGGCGCAATTGCTAAAGCGGCCTCCGGCAAGAAGTAACAGCTCCTGGGCGAAAGTCCGGGACGGAATGAAAAATTTAATCACCCAGGAGGGTGAAGTCTCATGGCAAAACAAATTGTAACTGGTGAAAATTCCCGTCAGGCGATTTTGCGCGGCGTGAACATTCTGGCTGACGCGGTAAAAATTACGCTCGGCCCCAAGGGGCGTAATGCGGTAATCGAGAAGAAATTTGGCGCGCCCATCATCACAAAAGATGGCGTGACCGTGGCCAAAGAGATCGAGTTGCAAGATCCCCTCGAGAATATGGGTGCGCAGATGGTGAAGGAAGTTGCGTCCAAAACTTCGGACGTGGCGGGCGACGGCACCACCACCGCCACTGTGCTGGCCCAGGCCATCTTCCGCGAAGGCGTGCGGACGGTTGCCGCGGGCGCGAATCCGATGGCGTTGAAGCGCGGCATCGCTAAAGCCGTGGACGCCGCCGTGGTGGAGATCAAGCGGATGTCCCGCGAAGTAAAAGGCGACATGATCGCCCAGGTCGGCACAATCAGCGCCAACACCGACAAACACGTCGGCGACATCATCGCCGACGCCATGAAAAAGGTCGGCAAGGATGGTGTCATCACCGTCGAGGAATCCAAGACGATGGACACTACCCTTGAAATTGTCGAAGGCATGCAATTCGACCGCGGCTATCTTTCGCCCTATTTCGTTACCGATCCCGAGCGCATGGAGTGCGTCCTGGAAGATGTCCGCATTCTGATCCACGAAAAAAAGATCAGCTCGATGAAGGACCTGCTGCCCCTGCTCGAGCAGGCGGCCAAAATCAGCAAGCCACTGTTGATCATTGCCGAGGAGCTTGAGGGCGAAGCCCTCGCCACCCTGGTGGTGAACAAGCTGCGCGGAACGATACAGGTGGCGGCCGTGAAAGCCCCCGGCTTCGGAGATCGCCGCAAGGCCATGCTCGAAGACATCGCCATTCTCACCGGCGGGAAAGCCATCACGGAGGATCTCGGCCTGAAACTTGAGAACGTGAAAATCGAGGAACTCGGCAGCGCCAAGAAGGTGACGATCGACAAGGACAACACCACGATCATCGCCGGCGGCGGAAAGCCCGCCGAAATCGAAGGGCGTATCAAGCAACTCCGTGCGCAGATCGAAGACACAACCTCGGACTACGACAAGGAAAAACTTCAGGAGCGCCTCGCCAAGCTCGTCGGCGGCGTTGCCATCATCAAGGTGGGAGCGGCTACCGAAACCGAGTTGAAAGAGAAGAAAGCGCGCGTCGAAGACGCTATGCACGCAACTCGAGCCGCAGTCGAGGAAGGCATTGTCCCCGGCGGCGGTACTGTCCTTCTGCGCTGCTTGCCGGCACTGGAGAAGCTTAAACTCCACGACGATGAAGCCATCGGTGTAAATATCGTAAAACGCGCGCTAGAAGAGCCCCTGCGCCAGATCGCCCAAAATGCCGGGCACGAAGGCGCGCTGGTGGTGGGTCGTGTGCGTGAATCAAAAGACGAAAACTTCGGCTTCAATGCGGATACCGGTGAGTTCGGCGACCTGGTCAAGGCCGGCGTGATTGATCCAGCGAAAGTCACGCGGCTGGCTCTGCAGAATGCCGCGTCCATCGTCTCCTTGATGCTCACAACCGAAGTCCTGATTGCCGACTACAAGAGAGAAGAAAAGACAGCAGCGGCCGGTCCAGGCTACGGCGGCGGCATGGGCGGATCGTACTAATCCTTATCGGCTCAGGTTACCAGCGCATTCCGTTGCCAGAGAAGCGCAGAAACTAAACACCAAGACAGGAAATAAATGTCGACGCCGAAGATGATCTCCGCAATGGCAAGGTCCCCCACTATCGACCTGCCGGGCAACTCCAAGGTAATTGATCAATTTAGTCTCGAAGACGTGATCAGCCTGGATACGCCCGTCGTGGAAGAGACGCCGGGGCCCCTGAAGCCGATGCATCCGCGTCCCATGTTGCCCAGCAGGGTCGCCATCATTGGGAACTACCTACCGCGGCAATGCGGCATCGCCACGTTCACCACGGACTTGTGTGACGCGATTCACGCGGAATTCGGCGCCACCGAACTCCTCGCGCTTCCCGTCAACGATACGCCAGAGGGCTACAGCTACCCCGCCAGGATACGATTCGAACTTGCCCAGGATGAGGTTGCTTCCTACCGGCAGGCCGCGGATTTCCTGAATTTCAGCAACATTGATCTGGTCTGTCTGCAACACGAATACGGAATCTTTGGCGGACCCGCGGGCGCCCACATCCTGGAGTTGCTGCGCCGGCTGCAGATGCCGGTGGTCACTACCCTGCACACCGTGCTCCGTGAACCGAATCCGGATCAGCGCGCGGTGATGGAGGAAATCGCGGCATTGTCGGATCGTTTTATCGTCATGAGCCGCCAGTCAGCCGAAATTTTACAGGAAGTGTTCGACGTCGCGCCTTCCAAGATTGACCTGATTCCACACGGTATCCCGGACCTGGCCTTCACCGACTCCAACTTCTATAAGGATGCCTTCGGAACCGAAGGCAAAGAAGTTTTGCTCACCTTCGGACTGCTCTCGCCGAACAAGGGCATAGAAAACGTCATCCAAGCCCTGCCCGCAATCCTCTCGCGCCACGAAAACGTCGTCTACATGATCTCCGGCGTAACCCACCCGCATATCCTCCGCCGGGAGGGCGACAAGTACAGAGCGTCTTTGCAGAAGCTGGCGAAAGACCTGGGCGTCGAGGCCAACGTAATTTTCCGCAACCGCTTCGTCAGCCCGCAAGAACTTGTGGAATTGATCGGCGCGGCCGACATTTACATCACGCCTTACAAACATAAGGGTCAAGTAGTTTCCGGCACTCTCGCGTACGCCCTGAGCGCCGGGAAAGCAATCATCTCCACTCCTTATTTGCATGCAATTGAATTACTCGACGACGAGCGCGGCGTTCTCGTCCCCTTCAACGATCCCCAGGCGATTGCCGCGAAGACCATCGAACTTCTCGATAATGGCACCGCGCGCCATGCTATGAGGAAGCGCGCTTACCTCTATGCGCGCGACATGGTGTGGGATCGCGTAGCGCAGCAATATATGGGGAGTTTTGAACGCGTGTACAACGAGCGATTGCGTAAGCCT
>Ga0137359_10000807_pt1 | contig 24125 bp, 24 predicted proteins | sample Mad1_40_16metaG_FD_108281 | JGI IMG/M metagenome (GOLD analysis project Ga0137359, IMG submission 108281) | Vadose zone soil microbial communities from Angelo Coast Range Reserve, California, USA - Mad1_40_16 metaG | ecosystem: Environmental > Terrestrial > Soil > Vadose zone | place: USA... | reverse complement strand
GCTCGCGTTTTTTCCCGGCGAGTTCGACGGCTTGCGTAATCGCTTCGCGATTTATTTTGATCTGATCTTCGTAAGTCTTTTTGGCTTGCTCATCCCAATCTGCAAACTTATCGACAACTTTTCCGATCACATCGGGAAGCTCGAGCAAGGCATCGACAAATATTCCGACTACCGCAACCGAGAAAGCGGCCGACATCGCAGTTTGCAGGATCGGCAATCGGCCGAGTAGCTGCCCGAGGCCGCCGGGGATCTTCACGCCGACGGATTCACCCATCAAATTCAACTTTTCGGTTGTCTCGGCGCTCTCGAAACGGAGTGCGCGCATTTCTGTGCGAGCCGCCGTCATTTCTGCCGTTGCTTCGGCGAGCTGAGCTTTTAGCTTTGTAAGTTTGGCCTGATCGTCGGTTTGTAGGATTTCGGATCTCAGCCGGCCGACTTCCGCCGTGCTTTCGATCACCTTTGCCCGCAACGCATCAAACGCCAGGATCCCGCCTGTTTTTACTTTGACGAAGCCTTGCAACGTCTCTTGCGTGGCGGCTTGCACTTCGCTCACTACTGCGGCATCCGCGGCGGCCGCGGAAGCGAACGCGGTTTTGATTTCGCCGGCGGCTTGCACGCTCTTAGTCGCCATGCTGTCGAACGCAGCCACGGCTTTCTGCGTTCCTTCGACGATTGGAGCGACATCAAATTCGGCGCCGACGCGCAAAATGTTGTCTGGCATCAGGAACCTCCCGATCGCGTGGCAAATTCAGTTATTGAAAGCCAGGAAGGACGGCGGGTTGAAAAATCAGGGGTTAGGCGGGGATTTGCACAGAAATGCACAGACGGCTTTTGCCCCGGAAGGGTGTGCGGCGCCGTCATGCCGCGATCTCAATCTGGAATTCTACACGGGGACTGCTATGTTCGATTCTGGCCCCCGGCACCATCCACGCGTACCAAGTTACAAGGCCGAGGGATCGGTTAATTTCTTGGGAGATATAAGCTTTCCCTGAGTAAGGCGACACAAGAGACCGCGGCGCTCCACCAGGCTGTGGCGATCCAGCCCCGCATCGATTCGTGCGTAGTTGGCGCTTGCTTCTTGCTCACTCTTCTCCATCAAGGAGCTTTTTCGACGCGGCTGTTAGCATGCACTCCAATCGTGCTGACGACTCATGGCGGTTCGGAAGTTCCTATTTCAGGCCTTCGACAAGATAAATGTCGGACAGGAAGCGGCCGTACCCATATACAAATTTCTTGCCGTCCCGCGACATCAGAATGGGTGCCAGATGGTCTATTCCGGCCGGATCGGAAGGCAGGAGCCGTTTGTAAGGAGTTGCCTTTCCGGAAGTCAGATCCAAACGATCGATCTGTGCCGGCAACTGATTGTAGTTGTAGAGAAAAATCGACTTGGAATCGGGCGCCCAAGCCACGACCCATTGGCCCTCTTTGTATCCCGCAACTTCCTGGGGTTTGCTTCCGTCCAGCGGATACAGGTAGCCCTTGTGGTCAGGACCTTCCGCTACGACGAACTTGCCATCCGGCGAAATCGAGAAGGACGAAGCGTATATGCCTTCCGGTGAAATTGGCCGCGGTTTTCCTTCCGGAATCTCCTGCAAAAAGAGTCGCGTTCCGTGTCCGGGTTCGCTGCCGGCGAAAACCAATTTTTTGCCGTCCGGCGTAAAGAAGGCCAAGAGATGATCCATGCCGTCCGGTGGCAAAGGCCGTGGTGTGCCGGCACCGGTGGGCAGCAGCACAATCGGCGACTGAGTTCCCAGCGGCGACGAGGCGACCCAATGCGCATCCTGCGAAAGAGCCAGCGCGTAACCGTCGCCAAGACGTATCGCTGCCGACCCGTCCGTCTTGCGCAAGTACACTCCGTATGTTGTACCCCCGCCCTCCCCGGTTTCGGTGAACAGGACGGTTTGGCCGTCAGCGGAAAAATCCGCCAGCGTTGAAAAATCAAACCAGGACAAGTCGCGCTCTCGGTCCGATCCAGATGAAGTGCTGATGATTCCCTCGCGCGGCGTGTCCCGGCCCAGCAACACGCGGCCGTCGCGCCAGATATCATGCAAAGTCAGTATGCCCGGGACTCGCGTGACTAACCGTGTTCGACCCGAAAGATCGACCGCATTCAGATAGCGCCCGAACCCGACCGTTGCGCCGGTGCTCCAGATTTCCCGGCTGTCCGGTCTCCACGCCAATCCCTGTATGCTGCCCCACTTTTCGCCGAGACGACGCTTCTTCCCCGTAGCATCCACCACTGCAACGAAACCTGCGTCGTCGCCAAGCAAGGGATGATCGAGGAACGCCACGTAATCCCCATTGGGCGACACACGCACATCGCTTATCCATCCGTCCGCTTCGCACAGCACTTTGCCGATGGGATATTCCAGTCGAAACCGGCCTGCTACTTCGCGAATCACCGCCAGATTTGCTCCATTTGGGGACCAGTCAGCCCACTGCACACGTTCAAGGAGTGACCGCGGCGCACCGCCAGTCAGCGGCACTCGCGCCAGCGTCCCGCTCGTCATGAACCCTGCGAACGGTCGGCTTTCCAAAGACACCGCCATTTCACCGGTGGAAGAGATGGCGAGTATTTCCGCTCCGCCCAGACCAAGCGACCGCGACTGCGGACTCTCCGGACGCGTGGTAAAGACTTCGACGCGATTTCCTTCCCATGCTGCGCTATAAACGATGGTCTGCCCGTCGGGAGCGAAACGCGCTGAGCGAATCGTACCGCGGCGAAATGTAAGCTGGCGATACACGGGCAATGGCGTCTGCGAGCCGCGACTTCCGAAATACCAACCTGCCGCGAAGGCAATCCCAAAAGTCAGAACTGTCAGCAACGAAAAAAGGATGTGACGCGCGCCGCCGGTCTTCGCTGAAGACGCAGCGGAAATCCCGCTAGAAGAAGCTAATCGCGAAGAAGAATCATGGATTGCAGCATCGCCTGATGATGACTGCGAGCTGGCTCTGGCCACGGCGCGCGCCGAATCTAATTCGCGCTTCAAGCGTTTCAGGCTTGCTGCAAGTTCGCCGGCGCTTTGGAAGCGCAGCGCCCGATCCTTTTCCATTGCCGTGTTGATGATTTCTTCCAACTTCGCTGGAAGCGTTGGATTAAGCCTGACGGGGGGAGGCGGCGTGCGGTTCAAAATTGCATCGAATACCAGGCCGGAAGTATTTCCCGTGAATGCCAGTTGCCCTGAAACCATTTCATATAGCACCACGCCAAAACTGAAAACATCGGTGCGTGCGTCCAATTCTTCGCCGCGTACCTGCTCGGGCGACATGTACGCGATCGTTCCGACTGCCAGACCGGGGCTGGTCAGAAATGCGTCCTGCGTCGCCGCGCTGGTCATTGCATCAGTGCGCCCATCGCGGGTCTTATGCAGCGATCCGGCAGCCGACAGCTTTGCTAGTCCAAAATCGAGAATCTTAGCCTGGTTGCGCGGCGTAACAAATATATTGGTTGGTTTGATGTCCCGGTGAATGATGCCTCGCGCGTGGGCGGCATCCAATCCGTCTGCTATTTGAATCGCCAGGTTTAGCGTCTCATCAATCGGCAGTGGCCTGCCGGCGATGGTGTGCTTAAGCGTGCGTCCCTCGAGGAGCTCCATTACGATGAATGGTTGCCCCGCCTCTTCGGCCACTTCGTGGATGGTGCAGATATTGGGATGGTTTAACGCTGACGCAGCACGTGCTTCGCGCTGAAAACGTTCCAGCGCCTGCGCATCTCCCCCGATGGATTCGGGAAGGAATTTGAGCGCCACGAATCGCCGCAGCTTGGTGTCTTCGGCTCTATAGACAACGCCCATTCCGCCACCACCAAGTTTTTCGACGATGCGGAAGTGCGAAATGGTCCGGCCTATAAAGGACTGGGGGTCCGACATGCTGCGCTATCCTATGGGTCGTATCCCGGAAAGTCAACGAACGTGGGAAGCTGCGGAAGCTGCCGGGATCGAGCGCAAGAGTCTTTAGCGGGCATTGTGGCACACAGCAGCCCAGGTCTGTCTACGCTAGTTGGCCGTCGCGAAGGCAATTGGCCTGAGACTAACCGTCGAGGCGGCGCAATAAATGCGTGGCGGTGACCGTGGGAAAGATTTGGGAAAGAACTCCAAACTCCAAAAACTGAATTAACTCGCACAGAATCAACGGGCCGTGTGTTTTTGTACGTGCTCATAACCCGAAGGTCGTCAGTTCAAATCTGCCCCCGCAATGAGATTCACTCTGATCTCAGAAACGTGACAAAAAATGCGACAAAAATCTTTCCGTCATTACCGAAGTTGACGTCATTGGCAGAACCACGAGGAAGGGAATCAACAAGTTCTGGTTTTTCAACATCGCCCGGAGAATCCGGCTTATATGGCTCGCCCGCTATTTTTCAATGGTTTGCAGAACCGAAGGTCACGGTCTGCTGCTTATGCGCACTCGTCCGGCTGGCTCGTTAGGAAGCAGCACCACTTCCTCGTGCGCGACGCTTGCCGCACCATAGGCTACCGCTGCCCGGACGTCTTCCGTTGTGAGGTGCGGGTAATCTTCCAGCAGTTCGCCCTCGCTTGTGCCCTCGGCGAGTTTACGTAGGATCTGTTCGACGGTGATTCGTGTCCCTCGAATCAGTGGTTTCCCCATCATAACCGTCGGGTCAATGTCGATTCGCTCGGTTATCATTGCAATCCTCTTCACAAATCATATCGCCCTTGCGAAAACTGTGCCATAAGTGTGACACAAAACCTGCCGAAGCTGGCAAAACTGCCTTCTTTGACAGACCGCCATTGTTGATTCTACGGAAGTTATTGAAAACACAAGCGCACCTGAAGATTCCGGCTTAGAGGCTCGCCCGCTATTTTCTCAATGTTTTCGATGGTTTCAAAACCTCTAACTGTTGTCTAACCAACTCGTCTAACCAGTTTAACCTCGTATCCCCGCGACCTTCATGCCACGCTGCGCGGCGATCTTGGTCTGCTCTTCGATGCCGATACCGGTGTCCATCTCGCCTGCACGGCATCGCGTGCCGCAGGAACAACCACGCGTAAATGAACCCATAAACAGCTAAGAGGCTCATTACGGCAAACAGGATCTCATCTAAAATGAGACGCGCAAGAATCATCATTCAACTCCATGTCTGTTCGCGTCCTGAGCGTGGTGGTACGCGTGACCATGAGCATCAACGATGGAATGGGCTGAGCCGAGATGGTCGCCAAAATAGAAGAAGAGATAAATCGAAGGGAACTAGTAGCGCGAAATGCGTTTTCCGGCGAAGAAAATGAATTGCTCACGGAGGCTACCAGTCAAAGCCTATACTGAGGAGATCGGGATTGGTCTTACGTCAGCATCAGCGCGAGGTTGTGAGCGGCGGAATGTTCAAACCGCTGGTGCAAAACGCCGAACGAGGGCGCTATGAGCCTTCAAATCTCAATCCGTGAATCCGGTGATGTCACCATACTGGACCTCCGGGGAAAATTGACCATCGACGCCGGTGAGAGCGAGCTGCTAAGTAGCCATCTAGATAAATTTGTCGCCAATGGTGTGCGCAAGCTGTTGTTGAATCTAGGTGACGTGACCAAGATTGATAGTTCCGGCCTCAGCGTCATCGCGAGAACGTGTTTTTCCCTCAGAAGTCAGGGTGGCGTCCTCAAGTTGCTATGTCCGGGCGGCCGTGTGCAGGAAGTGCTCAGGGTGCTTCACCTACTAGAAACTATCCCAAGCTTTGAGAATGAGAACCAAGCGCTGGCCAGCTTCCCGCCGCGAGGTTACTTCGCAAAGCCCTAAAGGTTCTGAATTTCTGATCTCGCGTCTTGTGTCCGGTAATCCGACCGAGTATAAAGTCTTAATGCCTGAGATTTAATCCGCAATTACAGCGGCCTGCCTGCGTAGACGACAAGACGGTGGTCTGCAAGGTGACAAATCCTTTACAACCGTCCTGTTACTGTGCAGCGGGTAGCGGCGTCCCACGGTTTGTGCGTCGAATTGAGGATAATTGTTGCGTCACTCTTATTTTCTAGCGCTCTTACTGCTGTTGAGCCCAGTCGTCGATTTTGCTCGGGAAACGCCCGGTGCAGAGTCTCCGGCCTTCGCAACCGTACCGGAGCTTAGCGCTGGATTCGATCTCCTCTACCGGCAGAGATTCGCCGAAGCACGCGAAGCTTTCGCCAGCTGGGAATCCCGCAATCCGGAACAGCCTTTTGGACAGGTGGCCATCGCCGCCGGCTATCTCTTTGAGGAGCTATCCCGCCAAGGCGTACTGACTAGCGATTTTTTCCTGAACGAAAAGAAATTCCTGCACGGGATTGAGGGTAGCCCGGACCCTGAGCGGATGAACCATTTTCGCGATGCTGTAGCTCGCGCCTGCGAACTCGCCAGGGAGCGCCAGAAAACAAATCCTAAGGATGGAGAAGCGCTTCTTGCGCTGACGCTGGCCGCTGGAATGGAGTCGGACGCAGAATCGATTCTACAGAAAAGGCATCTTGCCGGCTTGAAGAGCATGAAAAAAGCTAATGGATATGCGAAGGAATTGCTAGCACAGTATCCGGACGCGACAGACGCCTATATCGCCACCGGTATCGCAAATTACGTTATCGGATCACAGAGCGGCGGTACGCGCTTCGCGCTCTGGTTTGGTGGAATTCACGGTGACAAAAAGCTCGGCATGGAGCAGGTCGCCAGGACCGTGGAAAACGGACGCTATCTCCGGCCGTTCGCGAAAATTATCCTTGCCCTCGCCGCACGCCGTGAAAAGCACGATGCCCTGGCGCAAAAGTTGTTCCGCGAATTGAGCGAGCAATACCCGGATAACGGGCAATTCGCTTCAGAATATGCCAAAGCCATGTCCGTGCCTTCTGGTGACTGATTGCGGGAAAAAGTCAGACGCCTCAAGCTGGCGGGAGCAAAGCATCAACACGTTCGAGCAACTGCGAAAAACCATCCGCTTTTGAAATGCAATCAACGCCGATGGCCGCGCAAAGATCATCGGAGATCATGTCGGCATACAGCGTAAATAGGATGACTGGTGTTTCCGGCATAGCGTTCTTCAGGATGGTGGCCGCTTCTGCTCCGTTCAACCGAGGCATGGAAAAGTCCAGAAGTATTAAATCGGGTTTCGATGTTTTAGCCTTCGCAATAGCGTCTGCGCCGTCAACAGCTTCGCGCACTACGAGTTCCGTGTGCCGAGCTTCAAGCAACATCCGAACGGACACACGCATTATGGCGCTATCATCGGCAATCAATACCGTTTTGCCCATGAATTAACCCACGAATTAAATTGATACGCTATGCCGTGTCTGATGCAATACAGAAAAGCCTGTACTGCCAAGCGTTCCCGACGCGAGGTCTGCCCTTCCACGCAACACAACAGACAAAATGCTAAACTGCTGCTCGCACGTTAGCGCAATTTATCCTAGTCAGGAGGCGATGCTGGAGTCGATAATGGGTTGCGGGCACGTGGGTATACGGTATGGAATACAGCATCGACGCTGTAAACGTGAAAAGAGAAGTGGCGGATCAGTACAAGGCTAGCGTCGTGTATAGATTCACGATCTCGAATGGGCTCGCGAAGACATATGCAGATGTGGTGCTCACGGAAGCGGGCGCAGCTATCATCGAGCAAAAGGGAAAAGACCCGCAGACGGCTGCCAAGATCGTCCTGGAGAGGCTCTTGAAGAAAGGCCGAGACCCTTTTGAGACTCAGATTCTTCTGACAGTTCCGTACGGGCACGCTGCACACTTCGCCAGGTTCGGGAATTACGAGACGTTACCCACGCTGGCGGACTGACGAGCTAACGAAGCAGCTTGAACAGGAGACACGCAGCAAGGGCGAGCCTTGAGCCTTCTGTAGCTCGTCTAGCCGGGTGACAATGTCGTTGCGCTCGGTATCGTCCGTGATTGAACGAGCCTTCTCCCGCTAGCGGACGAATAGCTGTTCGCTTGGTAAACAAAATTTGTAGAGTCGTCGGCGCTGCTTACGTTAAGGGGCGAATTGTCGCCGTGCATTGTAGTTCACTCCCGCCGGGAGAAATATAAGCCTGTGTCGCCGTGATTCATAACCCAAACATCTGCTGCTTTAGCGTATACACGTTGGTACGGTAAGCGACCGAGTCGATTGTGCGCGCATTGAATTTCATAAAGGGTTCTCGGTACGGTTTCGACTCTCTCGGAAGCGGATTCCGGGCGATACCGATCAGCGTTCCGAGCAGCTGCGACCGACTTGGCTGGTCGCGGCACTGGTTGGTGACCTGGCAACGGAGAACGACGCCGCTCGCCTGGCGCGCAGTCAGGCTCCGGTGAAGCAAATCGTAACTGGCACGGTCTGCCATCTGGAATCGGCCATGGTGCAGAATGCGCCGGCAGGCTGGGAACTAGAGTCCCTGGATTTTCTTTTCATCGAAAATGTCGGCAACCTGGTTTGTCCATCGTCGTACGATCTTGGCGAAGGCTTACGTTTCGTGCTGCTCTCCGTAACCGAGGGGGAGGACAAGCCGCTTACTTATCCGACGATCTTCCATAGCGCCGACGTTGCGATAATTACAAAATCGGATCTCGCTACGGCGGTAGTACTTGACGAACCTACCGCCAGGCAGAACATCCAGGCTGTGCGCCCGGGAATGGAAATAGTGAAACTGTCCGCCAAAACCGGCCAGGGCATGGACGAATATATGGAATTTCTACAGCACAAACGCTTACGCTTTCGACACGCAGACCACGCGGGAGTTGGCGGTAACTAGGGACACTCCCCAATAAGCAGCCAAAGCAGCTTTAGGGACGCGAAGAGGCAAGGCAGCAAAATTTGCTGATAGCCCGCAGGGTCTGGCAGCCTAGGCAAGTCCGGCTCCGGATCAGTGGGGGGGCGCGGATCGGGGTTCGGTAACGGAGGAAATCCAAACTCGGCTTCAAGATGATTTTGAAGCGAGCTCAAGGCACACCTTTATCGACAGGTTGAAGGAGTCGGACAGTCGTCGCAATACGGCTAATCCGGTAGGGAGGATAATCACTGCAAAAACCCCTGAGCTGCGCAACTTTACGGTTCCGCGAGCACCTGAGCGCGGCGTAGCGCCGCTGCTAGGAAACTCCTCCCCTGATATTTCCTGAATTCTCTTAGTCCTACCAGATGAGTGAGAATAATAAGTGTTGCTCGCGACTCAAGAAGATTTTGCTCCCGGTATAATGGCTTTTCTCAATTCGCATACGCGGAAGGTCGTATGGTTCGAAACGTCTATCCTCGCGAAAATAGGCAGGGTTGGCAAGTATCACTACAAGGGGCCTATCTTTGCGTATCGCTCAAATCGCTCCGCTCTATGAAAGCGTCCCGCCGCGATTCTACGGAGGTACCGAGCGGGTCGTGTCTCACCTCACAGAACAACTAGTCAGTCTGGGACATGAAGTTACACTTTTCGCGAGCGGCGACTCTTTGACGTCGGCGCGCTTAGTGTCGCCATGTTCGACCGCACTTCGCTTAAGTGCGAAATGCGTCGATCCACTGCCACATCATATTATCTCTCTTGACCAGGTGGTGCGGCGCGCGGATAAGTTCGACCTGCTGCATTTCCACACCGACTATTGTCACTTTCCGTTGAGTAAGAAACTGCAACTGCCGAGCATCACGACCTTGCACGGCAGACTCGATATACCTGACCTGCAACCACTCTATCGTCGTTTCCCTGATGTTCCTGTTGTTTCGATTTCACTTCATCAGCGGTTGCCGTTGCCGGGAGCAAACTGGATCGCAAACATCCACCACGGACTGCCGTCCGCGCTGTACAAGCCGCGCTTCGTGCGCGGGGACTACCTGGCGTTTCTGGGGCGGATGTCGCCCGAAAAGCGTCCGGATCGCGCCATCAAGATTGCTCAGCGTTCTGGTATGAAGCTTAAGATTGCCGCGAAGATTGACCGCGTGGACCAGGACTATTTCGATTCGAAGATCAAGCCATTGCTGAGCGACCCTGCGGTCGAATTCATTGGGGAGATTAGCGATCACGAAAAGAGCGAATTTTTGGGAAACGCTTACGCATACCTGTTCCCAATTGACTGGCCGGAGCCGTTCGGCCTGACGATGATCGAAGCGATGGCGTGTGGCACGCCGACGATCGCATTCCGCTGCGGCGCAGTTCCCGAAATTATCACCGATCGCGTGACCGGCTTCATTGTGGACGATCTTCAGGCTGCAATCGAGTGTGTAGCGCGGATACCGGAAATCGAACGCAAAACATGCCGCGCGGTTTTTGAACAGTGCTTCACGGTCGAGCGAATGACATCCGATTACGTCTCGCTATACAGGCGGATTCTCGCAGAAATGAACGAGTCCGACTTGCTCGCATACGAGCCCACACCGCCTGCAATCCTGCAGTAACTGGAACCCGCATTGGGCGACATCATACGCATTAAAGGAAAGTACTACGTATTAACATCATCGGCGCTGGCCGATGACCGTACTCGTGTTTTGAAGTATGGCGATACTTTCGCCGTATTTAATCGCGACGGCGACATCGAAGCCGCCGGACGAAAGCAGCTGGGGCTATTTCATGCCGAAACCCGCCATCTCGATCGCATGACCATTCGTTTGGACGGGCGAACTCCGTTACTTCTCAGTTCAACGGTGCGGGACGACAACGCTTTCCTGTCGGTGGACCTGACGAACGTGGACATTGACGGAGAAAAAGACGAGGGCATTTCGCGCGGAACGCTGCACGTGTATCGCTCGGTATTTCTGGACGATGGAATTTGTTATCAGCAGCTACGCCTGATGAAACTACGGCCTGACCTTCATCGACCTTACTCTTTCGTTCGAATTCGACGCTGACTATGCTGACATTTTTGAAGTCCGAGGAACGCCCCGCCGGAAAAAAGGCCGTCTCTTGCCGGCCAACGTGCGCACTGAAACGGTGGCCTTGAGTTATCTTGGGCTCGATCAGGTGGCAAGAAGCACGTCAATACATTTTTCGCCCGCTCCTGCTTATCTGACGGAAAAAACAGCTGGCTACCAAGTGCGAATGAAGCCAAACGAAGAGTCCGTCGTTCTGGTAACAGTGGTTTGCGAACGGAATTCCGTGACAAAACCGGCGCAAACGTACACGGAAGCGTTCGCTTCCAAGAACCTGCAATGCCAGCAGGATATTCTGGACGGCTGCAGGATCAAGACTTCGAACAAGCGGTTTAATGAGTGGCTCAAGCGGTCCGAAGCCGACCTGCGAATGCTGATCCAAGGGAATCCCGAAGGCGCGTATCCCTATGCCGGTGTTCCATGGTTCAACACGGTCTTTGGCCGCGATGGAATAATCACCGCACTGGAATGTTTGTGGATCGCGCCCTCCATCGCTGAAGGCGTGCTGAAGTACCTGGCATCCACACAGGCGACAGAAGTAATTCCCGAACAAGACGCCGAGCCGGGAAAGATCGTGCACGAAGTCCGCCGCGGCGAGATGGCCTCCTTGAAGGAGGTGCCGTTCGGACGATATTACGGAAGCGTGGATTCCACTCCTCTCTTTGTACTTCTCGCTGGCGCGTACTTTCTTCGCACCAATAACCTCGACTTCTTGAAGAATATTTGGCCCAACATCTCGAAGGCGCTCGAATGGATCGATCATTTCGGGGATCCAGATGGCGATGGCTTTGTCGAATACGCCCGCAAATCGGCGGACGGACTTACTCAGCAGGGGTGGAAGGATTCGGGTGATTCGATATTTCACGCCGAAGGAGGACTGGCGGGAGCGCCAATCGCCTTATGCGAAGTACAAGGCTACGTGTATGCAGCGAAGCTGACCACGGCGCTGGTGGCTCGTGCTCTTGGTGACGCGGAATTCGCGGATAATCTGGAACGACAGGCTTCCGATTTGCAAAAACGATTCGAGTCCAAATTCTGGAACCAGGACCTGCGCAGCTATGTCATTGCGCTGGATGGCAACAAGAAGCAATGTGCGGTGCGTACGTCTAACGCCGGCCACGCACTACTATGCAAGATTGCCGGCCCGGAACGCGCGGCAATCACGGCGGACACTTTGCTGAGCGAGCGAATGTTTTCTGGCTGGGGAGTTCGCACCGTGGCTTCCGGTGAATCCCGTTACAATCCTATGTCCTATCACAACGGATCCATATGGCCCCACGACAACGCGTTGGTCGCGCTGGGACTCTCCCTGTATGGACATCAATCCAAGGTGCTGCAAATTTTTCATGGTTTGTACGAAGCAAGCCTCCACGTCGAACTCAGCCGCCTGCCGGAGCTTTTCTGCGGTTTCCACAAACGAGCCGATTCCTCTGGCCCGACGCTCTACCCAGTTGCGTGTTCCCCGCAGGCATGGGCGGCAGGAAGCGTTTTCCTGCTGCTCAGAGCGGCGCTGGGAATTTCGATTCGCGCCCCGGAACGAACGATTCGATTTTCGAATCCGGCTCTTCCTGCCAATCTTGACGAGGTGACCATTGAAAATCTCCGCGTTGCGGACGCCACTCTCGACTTGCTGATTCGCCGCCACCCGGAAGGCGTTGGCGTGGAAGTATTGCGGCGCGAGGGAGACATCGAAGTCGTGAAATCCGTTTAATGATCTCACTGCGCGCGTTGCTTCTGATGCTCGTTCACAGAAAATTTAACGGAAAGCATGTATTTCGATCCACTCGGCAGGCGTTTAAAAAGGTGCGGGGAGAGTTGAGGTGGGCGTTCGGATCCTGGTAGTGGAGGACTCAGAGATAACGCGCCGCATGATCCGCGCGGTGTTGGAGACGCGTGACTGGACGATCTGCGGAGAAGCCGAAAACGGACTCGCGGGAGTGAAGCAGTTTCAGTCGTTGCGGCCCGACATCGTGGTTCTCGATCTGACCATGCCCGATATTGATGGGCTCGAAGCTGCCCATCGCATGTCAAATCTTGATCCGCATGTGCCGCTAATTCTTTTTACGCTGTGCGATATGGAAGAGATTATGCCCGTCGCCCGCCAAGCCGGTATTTATGCCACCGTTTCCAAGCACCGGGTCCTGGACTTGGTGGGAACGATCGAATCCGCGATGGAAGACCGCCGTTATCCCGGCCAACGTATCCAATAACAACCGAGAGTGAGCTTCCAGAATTGCTGCTTTTATCAGCCATAAGCCATGAACGTCTTTCTGCGCAGGATTAATGTCCAATCAATTCATGGCTGGGCAAGGAATACGATCACAATTTTTGTTGCGAAGCACAACAGTTCGCAATGCCGTACACTGTGTACTTATCTCGCGGCGGACTGAGGGGCGTAGCAATGCGACAGCGCTCTCGGAAGGCAGGGCCAAAATACAGCTTTCAGGGTATGTCTTTATCCGTCCCGTCACAGCTAAATATGAAAATCTATACTGTCTTTTAGGGGAGCCCGCCTTATGCGGATATTGATTGCGGACGACCACGATGTCGTTCGGACCGGTTTGCGTCAGTTGCTGCTCGAACGCCGCGGTTGGGAAGTCTGCGGCGAAGCGAAGACCGGTCGCGAAGCTGTGGCACTGGCTCTCCAGTCCAAACCCGATGTGGTTGTGATGGATATCGGGATGCCGGAACTCAACGGTCTTGAGGCAGCACGGCAGATTCGCAAGGGGCTGCCAAACACGGAAATTGTAATACTCAGTCTGCACCTTTCCGACGAACTGGTGTACGAAATAGTGCAAGCCGGGGTGCGCGGATACGTTCTTAAATCCGACGCGAATCGCGATCTGGTAAACGCCGTCGAAGCTCTGTCTGTGCACCGCACGTTTTTCACCGCGAAGGTCTCCGAAATGATGCTGGATGGTTTTTGCAACCGCAAACCTCGTGCCGGGCAGAACGGCACAGTTCGCGATCGTCTGACGAGCCGACAGAGAGAGATCGTGCAACTTCTTGCCGAAGGAAAGAGCAGCAAAGAGGTCGCCGTAGCCCTCAATATCAGTGTGAAGACCGCCGAGACGCATCGTGCCAACATCATGCGTAAACTGGAACTACACTCTGTTAGTGAATTGGTTCGCTATGCCGTGAAGAATCAGATCATCGAAGTATAAATATCTAAATTTGTGCACGAACCTATGCAGCCCTGCCCTCCAGGCGTGCCTTCATTTTTTTTCGTGCTCTGAAGATTCTGGTTTTGACGGTTTGTAGCGCGATTCCTTGCGTGCTCGACAGTTCCTTTTGAGTCCATCCCTCTACCGCATACAGCACAAAAACATCACGCAGCGTTGGCGAAATCGACTTGACGGCCTTAAATGCCAGTTCCCTGGCAATGCATTGTGCTTCCGGATTGATTCGACTGGTTGCTCTCTCTATCGATCTTTTCCCAACTGACTCAGGCGCGGAGTCCATGCGAAGTCTCTCCGCCGCCGAGGAGCGCAATTTCATCAAGGCTTCGTTAATCGTAATACGCGTTAGCCAGGTGGAGAGCAGAGCGTTTTCGTGAAAGTGGCACAAATTTGTGTAGGCCTTCACCAGCACGTTTTGAACGTTATCTTCCGCATCGGCGGAGTTGCGCAAAATTCTGCGCGACGTCGCCAGGAGGCGAGTTGAATAGCGTCGCGCCAGGCGCTCGAATGCTTCGTGATCTCCACGCTTGGCGCGGTGTAGCAAGTCTGCTTCCGAGTGGAACGAATTTTGTGGCATCTTGGTGCCGTCCTTCGAGGGCGATGGCGCCATCCTCTTGCAGCTTTACGCTGATTTTGCATGGGTGGCCATACCCGCGACTCCCTGCAATGCGCGAGCCAATTACTTAACCCACTGGGAATTGCTGGTGCCGAATACTAGATTCGATTGAGATTTTCCGGAGCTGCGGGGAAAATTCCAAAAACTGCGGGGCTAATGCGCCTATCAGAGCAAGTGCCGCATCTGCTTGGCGATCAATCGCACTCGCTCCCGTTCCTGTGCCGTCAACGGGTCACTTTCGGCGAGCAGTATAAATAATGGGGTGGTCCGCGGAGAGGCGGCAAGCATTGCATCTAGCCACCAAGTCACGATCCGCGTCCGATTTCAGTACAAATCCCAATGCTCCCGTTTTCTCGATCGCCTGCAGCAGAGGTTCCGAGTAGTGACACGTCAAAATAACCAGTTCAGTTCTCGGTAGCGATTTCTTGATCTCGGCTGAGGCTTCAAGACCGGTAATTCCGGGCATATTCAAATCAAGGATTGCGACGTCGGGACGATACCTTCTCGCGAACGCAACGGCCTCAGCACCGGTTGCCGCTTCGGCGCAAATTTTCCAGCCTTCACGAGCGCCCAGTATCGTTTTAAGTCCAGCACGAACAACCGCGTGGTCATCAGCAACCAAGATGCGCACTTTCGGCCCCATTTCGTATTTTGGCGGAGCTGTTCATCGGCCGAATGGCAACGCCGTCACAAAGTCAGCGTAAAGTTAAGACGCGTCAGGTGGTTAAGGATTGCACGACTAGTTTCGTCTTCGGAAGCAACGTCAGTCTGGCAACATACCCGAACAACCCTATTTCTTCTCCTAAATACAGGTTTTCCAATGCGGGCTATGAAAAATGACAAAAGGATTTGCCCTGGGTGTGGATTTGATTCCATCGCTTGTTCGCACGGGCGTGCTTTGGGAAAAGATATTTTTGCGGGCGCTGCGATTAGCGCCTTTTCGCTGCCTGGGCTAACAACGGCAAGTTCTAAATGCGAGCAACACAACTGGACAGCCCCCGCATCCATGATTTTATCTCGCACATGAATCGTATCCAGCTTTTTCGCAATAATCCTCGTCAGCCGACGAAAGCGCGTCAAATCCGCTCAAATCTCTGCTGATTCCGCAAAGGCGCGGCGCATCTGCAGCCTGCCCAGTGTAATTCTCCGAGAAAGCCTGTATCGACTCTTAGATTTCTATCCACGTAGAGTCGAAATTGGACCCGGCCCAATCTCGCTGGAGGATTTCAATGTCAAAATTGTCACTAAGAGAATTGTATTTAGACGAACTGAGGGATTTATACGACGCCGAAAACCGCTTGGTGAAGGCGTTACCCAAACTTGCGAAAGAAGCCGAATCGCAAGAACTGCGTTCCGGATTCGAAGAACACCTCGAACAGACCAAAGGGCACGTCGAACGTCTGCAGGAGATCTTCGAAGCTATGGGCGAAAAGCCCAGTGGAAAGCGGTGCGCGGCAATGGTCGGGCTCATTCAGGAAGGCGACGAGATGATGGATGAGGATTTCGAGAACGGAGTCAAGGATGCCGCTCTCATTTCCGCGGCGCAAAGGGTCGAACACTACGAAATCGCCGCTTATGGCTGCGTAAAAACGTGGGCCGGTTTGTTAGGCGAGAAAGAAGCGCAGGATCTTCTTCAGCAAACCCTGAATGAAGAAAAAGAAACCGACGAAAAGCTCACCGAAATCTCCGAGGGGATCAATACCGACGCCATGGGCAGTGTATCCGGGAAGTCGACGGTGCAAGACGAAGACCAGTCTGAGGTACCTCGTCCACGCGGCAAGTCTCGCAGCGCAAAGGCTTAAGCACAACGTCTACCGCGAAAAGGGGACTGCCCTCCCGCCCCTTTCCGTTTTTCCATACTCAACCGGGAGCTCAACGGTGTTCTTTCGTGTTGATCTGGTTTTTCCCGCGACGCCCTACGGGATGTTTGTACTTCTCCTACGCAAACGCGAGTATGGATTGTCAGCAGGGCAGGAGCTACAAATTGTGTTGCGGCAACTGACAAGCTTCAGACGTTAGAGCCGATGAGGGAAACATTATGAATTTCGGACCATTTCTTCTAATCGCGATTGTGCTTCTTGTTGCGTGGGCTGGCGGATTTCTGATGTTTCACGTCGCCAGCGGTTTAATTCACGTTCTACTCGTTCTGGCTGTTCTGTCTTTCATTTTCCATTTCATTACCGGCCGGCGGCCCGCTTAGGCGACGCTTCTGTAAAGGATAACGACTCCGATGAAAACCGAAACCCACTCCACTAAGAGCCAAAGCAGGCGCGATTTCGAAGTGTTCCGTAAGCGCCTGCTTGCAGAATTGCAAACTCACCAAGATCGCGTGGACCGGGCACGCAATGAATTGCCTCTGGACTCTGATCCCGAGGATGATGCCGGCGTCGCGACACGAAGCGCTTATCGCGAAGTAACCATGGGCAAGCTGGAACGCGATCTGCAGACCATCGTTGAAATTGAACGGGCGCTGCGACGCCTGGAAGAAGGACAGTATGCAACCTGCGTCGGCTGCCAATCCCGCATCCCCGACGCACGATTAAGAGCCATTCCGTGGACGAGAAATTGCATCGAATGTGCCAGGGGACGCAGCAATTATTCCGCTTCCGCGTTCAAGCTAACTCCCAATCCAGCCCATTAGCACATGCGGACGTTGGGTCCCGCTGGTGACACGATGGAACGACGGGAATTGATCCGGAGTACTGAACGGTGAAAGCCCGCTGGCCCGTCATGCACAGGCAAACGGATTGGCAATCACAGAGGATCTGGGGAAACGGTCGGCTGCGGTTTTACACGCGGCTTTCTGCGAAAAAGCAATCGCTGCGGCTCACGCGCCAGCAGATTCGACAAGTGCGCCAACGACGGATTCGCATCTGCCAGCAGTTTCACGAACGCTGTTAACGGCACGGCAAGCAGAAGCCCTGGCACTCCCCATAGCCAGCCCCAAAAAAGAAGACCAATCGTTGCGGCGACAGGTCCCACGTCAAGCCGCGAGCTGACAAAATGCGGAATCAAGAGGTTGGCTGCAACTAGATGCAGCGCGGCAACCGTCACACCAATAACGATAAACGGTCCGGCACTGTGGAACTGAAAAACGCCCGCCATCAACGGGATTACCAGCGCCAGCATAATTCCCAGAAACGGTATCAGGTTTAGGGCGCCACTGATCAACCCCAGCGTTACAGCCGGCGTCAAGCCGACGCGCCAGAACACCAATGTGCTTACCGCAGACAAAATAACTCCTACCACTAAATTACCGGCGACGTAACTTCGCACCATTCCGGTCAGCCGGTCCGCAAATTTGTCCAGGTCCACTTTCTGCCCGAACATCGTTTTCAGACAGAAAAAGACCTTGTCGCGGGCCAGTAACATGAAAAGCATCAGAAACGGAACAACTCCTGCAATGATCACTACGCCCCAGACGGAACCCGCTCCACGAACCAGATAACCGGCCCACGACGCGCTTTGCTGTACCCGAACCTCGGGAACTCTCTTTGGTGAAGCCTCATGCTGCAGCTTTCCGGCCGAGTCTTGTACCCGCTCAATCTTGCGGCTGATAGGAGAAATTGCGTCCCCGATCCGCGACACGTAAGACGGGAAATCGTCCGAAAATTCCGTAAGCTTGCCATAGAACGCGTAAATCAGAAGTGCACATGCCAGCACGCCCGTCAAGACGATCAAGCCTGCCGCGATGAATCGTGGAATCCACACCTTTTCCAATGCACGAACCGCTGGATCGGCTAGTATCGCCAGAAACGCCGCAAGGATCACGGTAATGCAGACGGAACTGGCGAAAAAACAGAATGCCACTCCTAGCAGAATCAGAATTCCGATTAAGGCGCGAACGCCTCTTCGCACTGTGGCATTTTCCGTTTCATTCGCTGCGGAACTGACGAGATCCTGGTCCAATTGTTCTCTTTCTAGAATTGCGAGAAGTTTTGGTTATCTTGACCCGTGACCCTCTCAAAATACATACCGTACTCCATGCACCTTCAATGACAACTCACGTTAGAGGTCGACCTCGGCGAATCTAGACGCGACTACTCGAAAAAGGGACTTCCCATTCAAAAATGCGACTCACAAATAGAAAGAGCCGGCCTCCGAGCCCGTTCACAGCTCGAAAAGCCGGCGTAGTGAACGAACGGCCGGATTAGATTAGTTACGTCCAGGCGTTGCAGTTTTCGTCCTGTCAGTTCCTTTGGCCGACGATTCGGTGGTGTAAGAAATATCTTCGGCCCCGGTCCGCTCCAGGATTTTCTTGGCACGATCGATTGCCTCCGAAGTGTCGCAGTGCACGGAAAGCAGGATCCCTCCTTTGGTAATCCGGCCTTCGTATCTCTTGGCTTCGTATTCGGGGATTCCCATTCCCACTAACGCTCCAGCGAGGCCGCCCACCGCCCCACCGACGCCAAGTCCTGCCAGAGCCGCCACGATTGGGCCTGCCGCGATGAACGGGCCGACGCCAGGAATCGCCAGCGAACCAATGCCCACCAGCCATCCCAACACTCCGCCGACCACCGCCCCAGACCCAGCACCAGCCGTCGCTCCTTCTGGAGCCTTGGTCGCCTTTACCGTCCCCAGATCGCGGCTGCTCGCGGATTCCGGCAGCAATACCGCCACATCGGAGCTTGAAAAGCTCTCGTCCCTCAACATGCCGATCGCGTTTTCAACTCCTGCCTGCGTACTATAGATTCCGAACACTGCTTTATTTTTTGCCATAACCTTCTCCTTTGATTTTTTGCAGCCTATTTCTCCGTCTCTAATTTTCGGTCTTCGATTTCACGGTAAGTTCGTTCTTTACATTCGCCGCGCCGGCGATTTCCACTGCTTTGGCTTCGATTGCGGTTTTCTCATCCTCGCTTCGCACTGGCCCCTTGAGCGTTACAGTTCCGCCGCGTGCGATCACCTTCATGTTATGGGCATACGTCGAAAGATTCTTGTCGTCTATAATCGACTTGCGGATCTTTCGCGCAAGATCGCGATCGCCCTGATTTTCAGACTGCTGGCCGGCCGTCTCGGAGCCTCTAGTCTGCTGGTTGGTCTTACTGTTATCGGGCGCTTGAGCAAATACCGCGGTGCACGGAATCAACATACCGAGCCCACCAAGCAGTACCGTGTTTTGAATCTTCTTCAGCAGACCTGGATGTCCTGCCTTGTTTGCCTCCGAAATTAATTTCATTTTGGCTTTCTCCCCGCTGTCTCTTAACATCCGTCTCTCAGGCATTTTTCCACCCACCGGCTGGGCAAATTCCAACCTAAGCGGTCTGCTTCGCCTCAGCCATACACCGGAGTACGCACGGCGCTGGGAATAAGACTGTAAACTTTCGGCAGATTGATACAACCGGCACCGAAGTTGCCTCTCGAGGCTGACATCTTGAAAAATTGGCAATGCTTGCGATCTCTCCACTCCTTGTATTAACAACATGCATCGGTTAGCATGGCGAACGTTCGCCGCTGCCAGCCCGCGACGCGCTCTAAGGATTCCCATATATGTCTACTCGCGCAAAACGGCTCGCAGGGGAACTCCTGCCTCTAAAAAAGTGCCCGACCGGAATCCCAGGTCTTGACGAGATCAGCGGCGGCGGTTTGCCAAAGGGCCGCACGACCATCGTCTGCGGCGGACCCGGTTGCGGTAAAACCATGCTCGGTATCGAATTTCTTGTTCGCGGCGCTACAGAATTCAACGAGCCCGGCGTACTGATGGCTTTTGAGGAATCTCCCCGCGACATCGCGACGAACGTCGCCTCCTTGGGTTTCGATATTCAAGCCCTCGCTCGCAGGAAAGAATTGTATTTGGATTTTCTGAGCGTCGAGTCAAGTGAAATCAAGGAGAGCGGCGATTACGATCTCCCGCGGTGGCGGCGGTCGGCGCTAAACGCGTCATGTTCGACACGTTGGAAGCACTCTTTTCCGGTCTCTCCAATCCGCGGCTCTTGCGCGCCGAATTCCGGCGCCTGTTTCGCTGGCTGAAGGATCGTGGTTTGACCACCGTCATCACTGCCGAACGGGGCGAAGGCAATCTCACTCGCTATGGGCTGGAGGAATACGTATCCGATTGCGTGATTTTGCTGGATCATCGCATCAAGGATCAGATCTCCGAACGACGTCTGCGTATCGTTAAATACCGAGGCACTCAGCACGGTGCCGACGAATATCCGTTTCTAATTGGCGAACGCGGCATGTCCATCCTCCCGCTCAGCGCTCTGCAATTGCAACACAAGATATGGAACGACCGCGTCTCCTCAGGAATTCCCGATTTGGACAAAATGCTGGAAGGGCAAGGCTACTACCGGGGAACCAGTATTCTGGTTAGCGGCACTGCCGGCAGCGGCAAGACGTCGGTTTCCGCGTCCTACGTCGATGCAGCCTGTCGCAGAGGTGAACGTTGCCTCTATATCGATTTTGAGGAATCCAGAGATCAAGTGGCGCAACATGAGATCGATTGGGTTCGATCTCAGCCGCTGGGCAAAAAAGGCCTACTCACTCACGAGGCCTGGCGGCCTACTCAATTTGGCATCGAGATGCACCTGCTACGCATTCACAAACTGATCGAGAAGCACAAGCCGCAGTGTGTCGTGATTGATCCGATTACCAACCTGACGCACGGCAGTGGCGACAGGGAAGTCTATTCGATGATGATGCGCTTGATGGACTTTTTGAAAAATTCCGGCATCACTGCGCTTTTTGTCACGCTCACAGCCGGCGGAAGCGAACTTGAGGGCACCACTGTGGGAGTTTCATCCCTGGCAGATACCTGGATACTTCTGCGGGACATTGAACTAAATGGCGAGCGCAATCGTTGTATTTATGTCCTGAAATCGCGCGGTATGGCTCATTCCAATCAATTGCGCGAGTTCGTCATCACCTCCAAGGGCATCAAGTTGATCCCGCCCTATGTCGGACCAGGAGGTGGGCTCACCGGTTCTTCGCGTATGAATCAAGACGCAAGAGAAAAGTCTGAGGCCGCGCAGCGTGACCGCGAGATTTCGCGGAAGAAGCATGAAGTTTCGCGGAAGCGGCTGGCTCTCGAGGCGCAAGTGGCTTCTCTGCAGGTGGAACTTGTGAGTATGAACAGAGAAGCGCGAAATATCATTCGCGAAAACGAAAAGCGTGAACAGCAAGCACGCCTGGATCAAGCCGACTTGGCGGAAAGGCGCGGCGCTTAGGAGGACCTAATTAGGACAATTCGTGAAAACTAAGAAAAAATCCAGTGGCAAGTCTCAGACGAGGTTGGTGTTGCGGCTCTACGTTGCTGGTCAAACTCCCAGATCGTTGGCGGCCATCAGCAACTTGAAAAAAATCTGTTCGGATCACTTCGAATCCAAGTGCAAAATCGAAGTGATCGATCTTCCCAAGAAGCCGGCCCTGGCCAGGGATCACCAGATCATCGCTATTCCCACCCTGGTGCGTTCTTTGCCCATCCCTATCTGCAAAATTATCGGAGACTTGTCAGACACCGAACGCGTTCTGGTCGGGTTGGACTTGCGCAAGTTCAAGAGCAGGTCGAAGCGTTGAATGTTGCAGCGGCAGAACCACGTGAGTTTCCTTGTAGGGGAATTAAATTTATTTATACACGATTACCCCGATGTTAGTTTCTGTCGTTCCGTTTGACTATGCCCAAGGAAAATACAAGGGACCATTTGACTTTGCGCAAGAAGACATTGACGACGAAAAACGGCTCCAAACGACGCACTCGTATCTCCATTGTTCGCGCCAAGCGAACTAGAGCTAACGAAGCACAGGAGATCATCAAGGCCATCAGGGGTGGCCGAATTGATGCCCTGGTGATGGAAAGCGCCCGCGGCGATAAGGTTGTCACTCTGCACGGCGCCGAACTGCCTTACCGTGTGCTCTTCGAATCGATTAATGAGGGCGCTGCGACGCTGGACACATCCGGCTTCGTTCTTTACGCCAATGCTCGCTTCGCTGAAATCCTCGATCTCTCCCTCGACAACCTTGTCGGCACCGCGCTGGTAAACAATCTTCCTTCCTGGCAGCGTGACAAATTCCTGGAACTGATTGCCCAAAGCCACCGCCGGAGCGCGGACATAGAACTTATTCTCGAAGCTCCAGCGGGGCCGCCCAAACTTGTGCGTTTCACGCTAAAGCCGCTAAAAAATACCCCGCGTCACCGCATTTGCGTCGTGGCAACCGAACTCACCGAATTGGTGGAAGCCAATGAAGCTCTAAAATCCAACGAAGAATCACTGCGCCAGCTCTCCGCGCGTCTTTTGCAACTTCAGGATGAAGAACGCCGCCACATTGCTCGCGATTTGCACGACATCACCGGCCAGAAACTGGCCTTTCAGTGTATGGCCTTGTCCGCCCTTCAAAGCAAGCAGGCTTCACATCTTGATGCCGAAGCGCAACAGGTTCTTTCGGAATCGCTCGTTCTAAATAAGGAAATTTCAGCCGAAATTCGGACCCTTTCTTATCTTCTTCATCCTCCGCTGCTCGATGAACTTGGCCTTTCTTCCGCCGCTCGCTGGTATGCCACGGGTTTCACCAAGCGCACCGGTATTCCCATTGATATTGATGTACCGCAGGAAATCAAAAGGTTCTCTCCTGACGCCGAAGTTGCCATTTTCCGCGTGCTTCAGGAGAGCCTTACCAATGTTCATCGCTACGCGAATACTGCAAAAGCGCGGCTCCGCATCTTCACGACTGCAGACGATATTAAAGTTGAAATCGAGGATTACGGTAATGGCATTCAACCGGCGAGATCAAAATCCCCGCAGGAATCCGTCGCGCGCCTCGGTGTTGGCATCCAGGGCATGACCGAACGTATCCGCCAGCTCGGCGGTCGTCTGGAAATTACTTCAGGCCCAAAGCGCGGGACGCTGGTCACGGCCACGATTCCTCTTGGCGGCAGCCAGGTGGCAGCTCCAGCAGCGTCGGCGGCCTCAGCAGCATCCGCTTTCGTTATTTCTACTGATAGTTCGCTTGCGGCCCACCACCATCAACGGCAACAGATTCTGATTGCCGACGACCACGAGATGCTTCGTCGCGGTGTTCGCAATACGCTTCAGACTGAGCCTGACCTGGAAATATGCGGTGAAGCCGTCGACGGCCAGGAGGCGGTTGACAAGGCCAGGGAATTGCACCCCGACCTGGTGATTCTCGACATCAATATGCCCGTCCTGAACGGTCTGGTTGCGGTGCGCCAAATTCTGCGCATTTGCCCCACCACTAAAATTGTGATTTTCTCTGTGCACGATTCCGATCAAACCCAGCAGGAAATCCGAGCCGCCGGTGCTCATGGCTTTGTCTCTAAAGGCAAGGACAGCCATGATCTCTTGCGCGTGGTGCGGGACGTCCTCCAGAAAAACACTCAGGCCGCTTCGGCTTCTTCTATTCATTAGTCCCGGCGATTTTCGCGCCAATCCGCTCCCAGATAAAAAATCTTCCTCGCAAGTTACTAGTGTAGTGTCTCCAACGCTTCTTTACATTTGGCGATTTTGCCCATAATTCGTTCTACAGATGCGCTCCAGACGAAAACCTTGGGATTCTGATTGTGGGTTTGGATGTACTGGTTGATAGC
>Ga0137359_10000806_pt1 | contig 24126 bp, 18 predicted proteins | sample Mad1_40_16metaG_FD_108281 | JGI IMG/M metagenome (GOLD analysis project Ga0137359, IMG submission 108281) | Vadose zone soil microbial communities from Angelo Coast Range Reserve, California, USA - Mad1_40_16 metaG | ecosystem: Environmental > Terrestrial > Soil > Vadose zone | place: USA... | reverse complement strand
TGGTCGCCCCGCGAGGCGAGTGGGCGCAGCCAGGCTTGCGACCTCGACCGGCTTGGGTGCAGCAGCGAACACGAACAAATCTCGGCCGACGCCGGCGTGGAGCACCCAAGCAATGAGGCCAACCAAGACAAGCCCAGCGACCCCCGCGGTGGCCACGAGCGGGCGCCAGCCTTTCCTTGGCCGAGGTGCCGCGGCGGGTACCCCCACTGCGTAAGCGCGGACCGGCTCGGCGATGTTCTTGACGCGATGGCTGCCGAGTGGGCGGTAAGCGAGATCGAGCTTGTTCTTAACCTGGTCGTAAACTGTCTGCGAAATGCAAACCGTACCGGGCTGGGCTAGTGCCTCGAGCCGAGCGGCGATGTTGACTCCGTCGCCGAAAATGTCGTTACCGTCGACGATGACGTCGCCTAGATTGACACCGATCCGCAGCTCGAGACGACGGTCGATCGGGATTGGATCGTTGATTGTACGCGCTGCCTGCTGCATCTCGACCGCGCAGCTCAGCGCGTCGACGACGCTCGAAAAATCCGCCAACAAGCTGTCGCCAGCGGTGCCGACGATCCGTCCACCATGGGCAGCGATCAGCGGGTCGACGGCGCGGCGGAGCCTCCCCAGCGCTTGATGTGTGCCTCCCTCATCCACGCCCATCAGCCGGCTGAAACCAACGACATCCGCATGCAGGATGGCGGCGAGCTTCCGCTTCCGAGAGCTGGGTTCGAGGATTTCAGCCATCAGCCCTCAAACGACGAGCCGAATATTGGAGCTAGCGCACATCGCCAATGTGTTTGACCCAGCCGCGGACGACGCGCACTATACTCGGTTTCGTAACCACAACGAGAAGTCCGGTCATAAGCCAGGGGAGAAGGCCATGTGGGAGGTGTGTTTGCCTCGACTTAAGCCATCAGCGGCGGTTGTCGGGTTGTTGTTCGCGATCGTCCTCGCACCTACCGCGCGGAGCGAAGAACCCAGGCTTTCGATCAGCGGCTATGATCCGGTCGCTTACTTCAGCGACGGAAAACCCGTCCAGGGCAAGACCGAATTCGAATATCTGTGGCACAAGCTGCGCTGGCGCTTTGCTAGCGGCGAGCATCGCGAATCATTTGCTAAGGATCCGGACCGCTACACGCCGCAATACGACGGATACTGCGCGATGGGAGCGGCGGCCGGCGAGGCCGCGCACAAGGACACGGTCGATCCCGAGGCTTGGGCGATCGTCGACGGCAAGCTCTATCTCACTCATATGCGCCAAGCGATGGACGACTGGCGCCAGAACCCCGCCGACTACATCAAACAAGCCGACGCCAACTGGGCAGCGGTCAAGGATCTAACGGAGCCGGTAATTCTCGGACCGCCCTGCGCCACCTCGCCACCCTCGACCCTCGTCGCGCTGCGCGACGGCGGTCACATGGTCGTCGTCGGCCCCGAGACGGCGCGTGACGATAGCGGCAAGCTCGTCGGCAAGGGCGACATGGGGGCACAGCTGGAACAAATCGGCAAGAATGTCGAGGCCTGCCTGAAGGTGGCGGGGGCGAAGCTCCCCGACATCATCGGGACCCGCACTTACGTCGCCGACCTCGACCAGCTCGCCAAATACGCCGACCTCCGGAAGCGGTATTTCGGCAGCGTTTCGCCGGCCCGGACGATCGTCCAAAAGGGCGGGCTTTCCGACCCCGACAATCTCATCGAGGTCATGGCCTTCGCCGCGATCCCATAACGCAGCGGAGAACTACAGAGGCTCTCGCCTCATCCGTAATCTCCGTCGGTCAGCCACCTGACTTCGACGCGAAGCGCGTCTCATTGCGATAATCACGATCCACAAATTGCCTCATTGATACTATAGACATCTGGCTGGTAGCGCTGGGCGGCCATTCGAAAAGTGCGTAGCCGGGCAACCTCCCCGTACAAGAGGACATTTCAACCTGAAGGGGAAGTCCCGCTGCAGACGCGCTGCAGAAACAAGGGGGGGTGAATCTGCCATTCAACCGTTTGTTGCGGGGGTCGAGATTGCTTCGTCGTTCCGCTCGTCGCAATGACGCCGAAGGCGGATGCCGCCATCGGTTGTCATTTTAGGAGTTGGCGATGCCTGATCTCGACCAGATAAAACAGGGCGAACAGGGGGTGCGGGCGGTTCGCCAGAGGCGGTCTGGCGATCCCGCCGGCCGCGGCCCGTCCCGGGGGAGCAATCTCAATGTGGTGGAGCCGCTGGTTGGTAAAAATCAAGCGGAAGGTTCCCGTAATACACCCTCACCCACCCAGCCTGCCGGCTGGGTCCGCCCTCTCCCGCGGTGCAGGAGAAGGGCTTTGCGATTGCCATCGAGCAGCCCCTCGCCCGCATTGTACCGAGGGTTGGGTTGGCAACCCTAGATCTCGCCCTCCAGCTTAAGCATCCGAATGCTCTTGCGGAGAGCGCTCAGCGTGTCCTCGAGCTCGGCATCGCCATGGGTCGCCGATACGATGCCGCCCGGGCTGCCATTGAAGTCGACCCCGCCGGTCATCATCGCCAGCCGCAATTTGTGTACGACCCCGGCCTGGCGATTGCCGGCGAGGGCCTCCGTCGGCTGCTCGTGCGGGTCGAAGCGGGTCGGCACGATGGCTCTGTGGTCGGGGTTGGTGAAGATATGCAGCATTGAAAACGTACCGTAGGCTGCCCAGGGCACGTGCTCTTCTTCGAATATCTCGTTGATCCGCCGGCGCAATGTCTCGCCATAGCGGTTGGCGCGGGCACAGGCATCGGTCGTGCCGACGATTTCGAGCGCCGCGACGCCGGCGGCGGCCGAGAGCGGGTTGGCGTTGAAGGTGCCCTGATGGGAGATCTTCTCGCGGTCCGACGCCTTGGTGATCTGAAAGTCCAATAGGTCGAGGATGTCCTTGCGGCCGGCGACCGCCCCGCCCGGCAATCCGCCGGCGAGGATCTTTGCCAAGGTCGTCAGATCGGGTCGGATGCCGAATTCGGCCTGTGCCCCGCCGGGCGACACGCGGAAACCGGTGACGACCTCGTCGAAGATCAGCACCACGCCGTGCTGCCGCGTCAACTCACGCAACGCACTGAGGAATTTCGGGTCGATCGGCAGCCGCGCGCCATGGGCGCCGGTCGGCTCGAGGATCGCGGCAGCGATGTCGTCGTTCTGTTCGAGCAGGCGGGCGAGCCCCTCGGCATCATTCTGTTCTGCCAATAGAAGACCGCCAGCGACCCCGGACAGGACGCCAGGTGTCGGGCTGCCGTCGAAATGGCTCGCGTAGCCTGAGGTCATGTGATCGTGCCAGCCGTGGAAGTGATGCTTGAAGCGGATCAGCTTCGTCTTGCCGGTGAAGGCGCGGGCGAGCCGCACGGCCATCAACGTCGCCTCGGTGCCCGAGGAGGTGAAACGCACGCGCTCGGCCGAGGGTACGAGTTTCAGCACCCACTCGGCCCAGGCGATTTCGGTCTCGTGCGAGGCGCCAAAATGGGTGCCGCGCGCGATCTGCTGTGTGACCGCATCGACAATCTTCGGATGGCAATGGCCGAGCAGAAGCGCGCCATGGCCGCCGAAATAGTCGACATAGCAATTGCCGTCGACATCCCATTTCCTCGGCCCGTTGGCCTTGGTGACATAAAGCCCGTAAGGCTCGATATAGCGCGAATCGTGGGTGACGCCGCTGGGGAACAGCCGGCTGGCCTTCTCGGAGGCGGCCGCCGATCCTGGGGTCGCGGCGCGATAGGCTGCGATGATCGGCGAATTTGTCGTCAAAGTGTCGGGCATGCCGGTCACTCCTTGGGCGTAAGCAATAAAGACGATGTTCTAGGCCCTATGTTCGCCCCGGCCAAGCTCGGAACTCCAAAGCGTCTGGCAGGGCCCGAAATAAGGAAGGGCCGTCCCGAGGGGCGGCCCTTCCTAACAGAAACCGGCGGCCAATCACGGCCGCGAGCCGTCGCCCTTAGGCGAGGACCTCCAGCTGAGTGGGGATCCTGGTCACGGCAGCGGATGACCGCGGTTGATGGTCAGACACAGGATCACCTCCTTTCAGTTGTTACGACGAAGGACTGTAACTTACGAAAAACACCGCTGCACCACAAGCGGTCTTATTCTCAATCCCAGCGTTCGCAGCGCACCGCTTTCGCGCTACACTCAGGAAAACCAGGAATTCAGCCAAAAGGAGTGACAATGCGCCGCAGCGAAGACCGCATCCTGACGACCCACACCGGCAGCCTGCCGCGTCCATCCGAACTTACACGCCTTTATGTGCGCCGGGCGCGGGGAGAATCGGCCGATCCCGCCGAGATCGAGAGGCTGGGCCGCGAGGCGTTGCGGTGGGTGGTGCGCAAGCAGGCCGAGGCGGGGATCGACATCGGCAACAACGGCGAACAGCAGCGTGAGGGATTTTTCCTTCACATCCGGCACCGGATGAGCGGGTTTGGCGGATCGTGGCAGCGCCGCACCAGGGCCGACGCCCTGCGCTACCCGGTGTTCAAGCGAATGATGGAGGAACAGCTTGCCGCCAGGGAGGCGGTCAGCAATATGGGCCCGCCCAAAGCGATCGGTGAAATCCGCTATCTCGGGGGCGCGGCGATCGAAGCCGAGTGTGCCGATTTCCAGGCGGCCCTCGGCGAGACCGGCACCCATTTCGTCGAGCCGTTCCTGACCGCGCCCTCGCCCGGGATCATCGCCGGAGCGATGAAGAACGAGCATTACGACACAGAGACGGCTTATCTCGACGCGCTCGGCGCGGCGCTCCGCGAAGAATACGAGGCCGTCGTCCGGCACGGGTTTCTGCTGCAGCTCGATTGCCCCGATCTGGCGCTCGAACGCCACCTCTCCTACCAGGATCGGCCGCTCGGCGACTTCCTCGGGTTTGTCGAGAGGGTCGTCGCGACAATCAACAAGGCGGTGGAAAACATCCCCCGCGACCGTGTGCGCCTCCATGTCTGCTGGGGCAATTACGAGGGGCCGCATGATTGCGACGTGCCGCTCGCCGACATCCTGCCGATCATCGAAAAGGCCAATGTCGGCGGTTTCTTCTTCCCCTTCGCCAATCCTCGGCACGCCCATGAATACCACGTCTTCGAGAAGCTGCCGCTCGCCGACGACCAGATCATCATCGCCGGGGTCATCGACAGCCTGACAAATTTCGTCGAGCACCCCGAGGCAGTCGCCGACCGTCTCGAACGCATCGCGGCGGCGGTCGGCGATCCGCACCGGGTGATCGCCGGCACCGATTGCGGGTTCGACACCTCGGCTGGAATGGGCCGCGTCGCAGAGGACGTCGTCTGGGCCAAGCTCAGATCGCTGGCCGAAGGCGCCCGCATCGCCTCCGAGCGGCTGGGAATGGGGTGAGCGCGCAGGCATGTACGCGCTGAACGGGCGGGTCGGGCTGGTCACCGGCGCCGGCGGCGGGATCGGACGAGAAATCGCGCGGCGGCTGACGCGCGACGGAATGGCGGTTGCCGTGCTGGACCGCGACGGTCCCGCCGCGCAAGCGGTCGCGGCGGAGATCGGCGGCCTCGCCGTAGCGGCAGACGTCACATCACAAGAGGAGGTCGGCCGTGCTGTCGACACCGTCCTCGCCCGCTTCAAACAGATCGACCTGCTCGTCAACAATGCTGGTATCGCCTGGATGGGGCCGGCCCTCGACATGCCGCTCGAAGCGTTGCAGGCGATGCTGCGGGTTAATGTCGAAGGCGTCTTCATCGTGAGCCGCGCCGTGCTGCCGCATATGATCGCGCGGCGTACGGGATCGGTCGTCAACCTCGCTTCGTGGGCCGGCAAGACGGGCCCGGCCTTCTTCGCCGGCTATGGAGCCAGCAAGTTCGCGGTGATCGGGCTGACCCAGGCACTGGCGCACGAGATGGCGCCGCACGGCGTCAGGGTCAACGCGATCTGCCCGGGGATCGTCGTCGACACGGCAATGCGGACGGCGATCGAGGCGCAACAGCGGCAGTACGGGCTGCCGGAAACTGCAGAGCGCGAGAAGTCGATCCCGATCGCGCGCGTCTCGGTACCCGATGACGTGGCGCGGATCGCCGCCTTTCTCGCCTCCGACGAGGCGTCCTACCTCACCGGCGAGTCGATCAACCTCTCCGGCGGCCTGCTGATGGATTAGCTGCGCCGCGGCATGCGAAGGGTCGCCCCCGCGTCGACGGTCAGGATCGTCCCGGTGATGCCCCGGGCGTTGGTCCGGGAAGACAGAAACACATAGGCGCCGGCAAGATCGCCGGGCGCGAGCGCGATCTGCAGCGGATTATTGGCCCGCAAGCGCTCCTCGATGCTGGGGTCGGTGAATTGCGAGCGGTCATCCTGGCGAAGCACCGACAGGCCCCGCAGATCCGTCATGGTGCCGCCCGGTGCAACGCCATTCACCCGGATGCGGGGTCCGAGCTCCACTGCCAGTTGGCGGATCAACCCGACCACAGCGTGTTTCGAGGCGGTATAGAGGGGTCCGCCGCCGCCCGAGTTAGAGCCCGCCACGGAGGCTGTAAAAACCATCGATCCGTCCGTCTTCAGCAGCTCGGGCAGGGCTGCTTTCGCCCCGAGGACGCATCCTTTGACATTGACCCCAAAGAGCTCGTCATAGGCCGCCGAGAGGTTCTGTTCCGGAAAGTCGCTCAGGGAAAGGAAGTTGTCGACCACGCCGGCATTGCCGACAAAGACGTCCAGCCGGCCGAAGGCGCCGGTGGTTTCGGCGACAGCTCGTTTATTGTCTTCGAGTTGGGTGACGTCGCCGGTAACTGCGACCACGGCAGCGCCAAACTCGGCCCGCAGCTCTTCGGCCCGGGCCGGAACCCGGTCCAGGACTCCGACGTTTGCCCCTTCTGCGATAAAGCGCGCAACCACCGCCCGGCCGATACCGGAGCCGCCGCCGGTCACCAACCCCACTTGCCCATCGAGCCAACCCACAGTCCGATGCTCCTCCCTGAAAATCGCGGATAGTCGGCAGCAACCGCACGCCCGCGCCATTCGCGGCAAGTCACTCTAGCCGGGAGTGGTCAGCGTCTCAAGCCAGCGCGTTGCCGGGTCGACGCCTCAGGTCAGGACAGCCGCGACCTGGACGAGGAGAGGGATCGGCCAATCATTGCGAAGAGGACGCAGAGATCCCCATAGCTGGCATCACGGTGAGCGCGCCGGTCTTACGCAACGGCGAGCCCTGCGCGACCACGCTCACGCCAGGTACATGATCCGATAGGGCCGTCCAGACTTGGGACGCATCCCATACTGCATCTGCACCACCGTGGTCACGTCCATTGGGGATGCAGTGGCCCCAATGCCAATAACCCCAGTGGTCCCGCGAACGGGTACGGAGCCAATTATGTCCACAGCTTTGGGCAACGAGATCGAGGGGCGGTGTGGCACCCAAATCGACCCAGTTCGCCTGGTTTGGAGCAGCCTGTGCCGATACGGTTGCGAGAGCCACTAACCCGACGAACATAGCTGGGGTCACACGCATCTGAGCCTCCGTAGGCCCCCCAGACGGCACTGTACGGAATTGCTTATTAACAGAAGCTGACTCGGACAGAGCCGGCCGCCACAAATATGCCCGCGATCAAGCCTGTGCACGTTTCGGTCTCCTGTGCACGTTTCGGTCTCGTCGCGTCCGACCGCTTGGGTTTGCGACCCGACCGCGCTATGCTTATTCGTTCGGGCCCGATGCCGGCTGATTGGAGGAAATCGTGACTGACCAGCTGATCTCCTGCGACGACCACCTAGATCTCGGCCAATTGCCCGCGGATTTGTGGACGACGCGGCTGCCGGCATCGCTGCACGACCGAGCCCCCCACATTGAGGAACGCGATGGTCTTGCGGTGTGGGTTTGCGACGGCAAGGTCTGGGGTAGCTGGGCGGGTAAGCAGCTTGGCCAAGAACAGCTCACGCGGCCAAAGCCGCTCTACAACGCCTTCGACCGCGGCGGGATCATTGATCAGAGCGCGCGCCGTCCAGCCGTCGCGGAACTGCGACTTGCCGACATGGATCGCGACGGGGTCCAAACCCAAGTCATCTTTGGCCCGATCTTTCAGATCTCGACCGACGACCCGGCGCTGCGGGTCGCCTGCTACCGCGTCTACAACGACTGGCTGATGGAATTCTGCGCAGCGGCGCCGGACCGGCTGATCGGCGTGCCGATGCTGCCGGAAACTCCCGATGGGGCAACCGAGGAACTGCTGCGGCTGGCTGCCAAGGGCGGAGTGCGTCAGGTCACTCTGATGATCGCGAACATCAAACCCAAGCTCGACGACCCCGCCTGGGAGAAGCTTTGGACAGCGCTCGAAGACACCGGCATCATCCTCTCCTGGCATATCACGGTGTTTGTTGGCAAACCCAGTGACCGCGTCGCCGGCAAGCCGGCGAGCGTGTTCGAAAACACCAAATTCTTCATGGCGAATTTCCTCGAACCGTTTGTCGATCTGTTCGCTTGGGGGATCCTCGAACGCCATCCCAAGCTCAAAATGGTCATGGCCGAGGCCGGCACCGGTTGGCTGCCCTGGCTCGTGCAGGAGCTCGACTACCGGCATTGGCGGCTCTGGGAAGCCAAGGAGTTCTGGGCCGACAAGGGCGGCATCGCGCTCGAAACCAAGCCCAGCGAATTGTTCAAGCGCCAGATCTACGCGACCTTCCAGGAAGATTACGCGGCGATGGCGCTGATCCCGTTTTTTGGCGAGGGGCATCTGCTCTGGGCTTCGGATTACCCGCACCCCGACAGTGTCTGGCCCAATTCCCGCGCGGCGATCGAAAGGCAGATGCGCGATCTGTCGCCAGAGATGCGGAAGAAGCTCACCCATGACAACGCCGCGCAGCTCTATGCCCTGCCGTGAGGCCGGCCCCAAAACCAGCGTCAGGGCAGGCCCGGCAGGCTAGGAGGACTTGGACCCAGCGACGATTCGTCCTCTGTGTGTGATCCTGGCGTCTAGCGTCGAAAGCAGCTCGATCAGCCAGCCATGCTGTCTGCCCGCGTGCTTAGGCTTGCTTGACAGGCACCGCGTCCTCCGGCACCTCATCGCGCCATGCCTTCTGCAGATTATTTTACAGCCGCCCTCCTCGGCGTCGTCGAGGGGCTGACGGAGTTCCTGCCGGTCTCCTCGACCGGCCATTTGATCCTGGCCGACACCTTGCTGGGCATCGAAGGGCCGGCGAGCAAGCTCTTCGATATCGTGATCCAGTTCGGTGCGATTCTCGCGGTTTGCTGGGTTTATCGCGAGCGCTTTACCGAAGCGGCGCTGGGGCTGACCTCCGATGCGACGTCGCAGCGTTTTGTCGCGAACATCTTGATCGCATTTCTGCCGGCGGTCGTGGCCGGCGTGTTTCTCTACCGGCTGATCAAGGAAGTGCTGTTCTCGCCCTGGGTCGTCGCCGTGAGCCTCGTCATCGGCGGCATCTTGATCCTGGTGATCGAGCGGGTGCGGCCGCAGCCGCAAATCCTCGATGTCGACCAGATGCGGATCCGGACGGCGCTCGGGATCGGCTGTTGTCAGATCCTGGCGATGATCCCTGGTGTGTCGCGCGCCGGGGCCACGATCATGGGGGCGATGATGCTGCGTGTCGACCGCGCCGCGGCTACCCAGTTCTCGTTTTTTCTGGCGGTGCCGACGATGCTCGGTGCGGCGGTCTACGATCTCTACAAGAACCGCGCCATCCTGTCGGTCGAGAATGCGACGATCATCGCGATCGGGTTCGTCGTCGCCTTTTTCTGCGCGCTGTTCGTCGTACGCACCCTCGTCGGGTTTGTCAGCCGCCACGGCTTCGACGTCTTTGCCTGGTACCGCATCGCGATTGGCCTCGTCGCCCTGTTGCTGCTGGTTATGTTGCGCTGAACGACTGTCATCGGATTAGGGGGTATCGCCGTGACGAAACAGATCGCTTTTTGGGCTGTGGCCGGTATGGTCATGGGTATCGCCGGGTGCGCCAGCCCGCAGCAACAGGTCGCGCAGAAGGAGGACCTCCTTGCCGCGGCGGGATTTCAGGTCAAGGTGGCGGATACGCCGCAGCGTCTGGCAGCGATGAAGAGCCTGCCGCCCAACAAATTCGTCACGCGGGTGGTGAACGGGCAGCCGATCTACCAGTACGCCGACCCGCTGGTTTGCCGATGCGTCTATTTCGGCACGCAGCAGAACTGGGGCGCCTACCGGCAAGAGGTTCTCGCCAAGCAGCTCGCCGACGAGGCCCAGATGACCGCGATCATGAACCAGAGCGCGTGGGATTGGGGCCCCTGGGGGTGGCCTTACCCCTGATCGAGCGACCTACCGTCATCCTTGTTTGGTAAAGCCCTTCGCGAGCATGCAGTTGGTAAGGACCTGATCGGCATAACCGGAGGCCTGTTCACGCAAAGCCTGCGTCTCGACGCCCTGCGTGCCGCCGAGCTGCCAATTTCGCCCGAGCGTCGCGTTGATGTCGGCGTTGATGCCCTGCTCGTTTGCCAGCGCGGCATTGGCTTGCGCATTGCAGTCGCGCAGCTCGCGGGAGATCGTCTGATCGTCCGCGCCCACCTTCACCCAACGGGTCGCCGTCGTAGTCTCTGCGGTGCACATCGTGAGCAGCAGGCAGCAGAGAACGGCGGCCCGGGCGCGCCAGCGGGTTCGGTCGTGACGATCGATCATTTCAGAATCACCAGCTCGGTCCACAGCAGCGACAGCTCCCTGATCGTGCCGACGCGGCCGCCGACCACCTGCAAGAACCAACCTCGAGCGGCCCTTCAGTCCTACTCCTCGACGACAGAGTGATGCCGGCCGGGGAAGGGTTCAAGACCGATCCGGAAGCCGCGTCGGAGAGGCCCTGACAATCCAGATGCCAAACCCGCCGCCGAATCTTTGCTATCTTTTCTGCGTGGGGAGCCGGCGTGTCGCCCTCGTCTCCGGCATTGCGCCCCAGACCAATATCGTTGCCGCCAGTCCGATTGCCGCGAGGCTTGCGAAGGCGATGGGGTGTCCGTACCGGTCGCCAACCCAGCCGGTGAGGCTGGTGCTCAAGGTTGCGCCGATCCCCATCGCAAAGCCGACGAACCCGAGCGACAGGTTGAAATGCCCGGATCGGCCGGCGACGTCACTGGTTACCAGCGGCACCATGACACCGAGACACGCAGCGGCCATGCCGTCCAGTACCTGTATCAGCACGACAAGGATGGGGTCGGTCACCACCGCGAACAGCAGGCCGCGGATCGGTAAGGTGCAAAATCCCAGGAGCAAGACCAGTCGCCGTCCGTTTGCCTCGGCGAGCCGGCCGATGCTCGGAGATATCGCGGCGACGATGAGTTGCGGCAGCACGATGCAGGCGGCGATCACCAAGCTGGCCTCGCCTCCCACCGATTTGGTCAGCGCGTTACCGACGAGCGGCAGCATCGCGGCATTGCCGAGGGTAAACAGCATGACGCAGATAGCGAATGTCAGGAGGGCCCGGTCTCTCAGCACCCGGCCGGGAGCTTCTCTACTGGTCGGCGAGTTGGCATGGCCGCCCGCTGGCACACCGCGATAGTCGAGCCGCGCCAGGGGCAGCAGCGGCAGGAGCGCCGGCAATGTGAGCGCCGCAGTCAGGAAAAACACGGCCCGCTCCGATACATAATAGCCGCAGGCGCCCATCAACGCGGCGCCGATCCCATTACCGATCGAAGCGAACCGGGCGTTGCGGCCGAACCGCAGGCCGAGCATCGCCGGGCCCGCGATCGTCAGGCTGATCGCGGCGATCGCCGGCCCCAAAGTGCAACTCGAGAAGCTGTGGATCACCTCGGCCACGTAGACCGCGAGCGGCACCGGCTGCACGGCAAAGAGGAGCGCGCTGATGCTGAAGGCGAGGACGCTGAAGAGGACGACGCCGGTTTTGTTGCCGATGGTGTCGACCAGAGCTCCCGCCGGCATCTGGCTTATCATCGCGGCGATCGTGCCGAGGCTGAGCGCGAGACCGATCGAGGTTTGAGTCCAACCCCGGGTCGTCAGATAGACGGCAATGAACGGCCCGAACCCGGTCTGTATGTTGCCGACGAACAAGTTGAGCCAGTCGAGCCCGCGCTCGGGCGACATTGTAGCGGAGAGCCCGACGCCTTGTTTTGCTGCCCACGCCACGACGGCGGCCGGCTCATTCATGGACAGCGGTCGAAGGCGGAGCCTCCCATGGTGGCCCTACCATTTCGCGCGTCGCGGCATCGGGCTTGTATTCCGGGGCCGCTTGGATCTCGGCCCGGCCGAGGGTCAGCAGCACCTGCCAGTCGGGCCGGCCGGGCGCGAATCTCAGCAACCGCCAGTCGACGGCAATTTTGCGGCTGCCGACGCCGAGAAACCCGCCGAAGTCGATGACGGCTGCGGATGGATGGCCGTCGGCGGCGACGATGACATCAACCACAAGGCCCAGATCTTTGCCATCGGGCCCGACGACTTTTTTGCCGAGAACGCCTGTAGATTCGTCCGGCGCCAGCGGCTCGAGGTTCTTGGGCGCCGGTGGGCCGGCCTTTGGGGTTGTAGTAGAAGAGGGCTGAGCGCCGGCGGGGGCCGGCGTGTCCCCTTGCGTGAGCAAGACCGTTGGCGTCTCGTGAGCGCCTGTTGCTGCAAGACTGGCGCCCGGCGCGATCATCAGCAGAGACGCCGTTGCACCCACCAATAAGGCATAACTCTGCAATCGCGACGCAAATTTCATCACCGATCAGCCAGCCGCCGCTGACGCGCTTCCATCCGGCCATAGACACTCTGTCGCCGCAGAAGGTCCGACGGCGCACCATCCTCAATAATGATGCCGCGTTCGAGAACGACAATGCGGTCGAACGCGTCGAGGGTCGACAGCCGGTGCGCGACCGCAATCACGGTGCGGCCGTTGACGAGCCGGGCAAGCGCTTCCTGTACCAGTTGCTCCGATTCGGTGTCGAGCGAGGACGTCGCCTCGTCGAGCAGGATGATCGGCGCGTCGCAGAGCAAGGCCCTCGCAATCGCCAGCCTCTGGCGCTGTCCGCCCGACAGCTTCAATCCGCGCTCGCCGATGATGGTGTCGAAACCCTGTGGCATCTGGCTAATGAATTCGGTGCAGTGGGCTGCGTCGGCAGCGCGGCGCACCTCTCCGTCGGTAGCATCCGGTTTGCCGTAGCGCAGGTTTTCGATGACCGATCGGTGAAACAGCGAGATGTCTTGATGCACGACGGCGATCGACCGGCGCAGGCTCTCCTGCGTCACCTCGGCTATGTTCTGCTCGTCGATCAGCACATGACCGCGTTCAGGGTCGTAAAAACGCTGCAGTAGAGCGAGGACGGTCGTCTTGCCGGCTCCCGACCTGCCGACCAATCCGACCTTCTGGCCCGCCGGAATGTGCAAGGTGAAATCCTGCAACATCCGCTCGCTGCCGGGGTAGCTGAAGCAGACGTTCAGGAACGAGACCGAACCGCCGAGGTTGATCAGTGGTTCGGCGTCCGCGGTATCCGTCATCTCGTGCGGCAGACAGAGCACCCGCACTGCGTCGCCGAGCTTCGCAAAATGCTGCTGCAGGTCCATCATCGCCATGGCGAGATCGCGCGAGGCATGCAGGACGGTGAAGCCCAACGTCGTCGCCAGCACGACATCGCCGGTGGTGATGCGCCCGGCGCGCCACAGCACGACCGACCATATCAGGAGGCCGGCTGTAACCGCGAAGACGCAGCAGGCGTGAAACAGCCGCAGTCGCTCGAGCGAGCGCAGACTCTCCCGTTGCGCCGACATCTCGTGCTCGATGCGGCCTGACAGCCGCTGGCGCTCGCGATCGGCAGCCGCAAAGGACCGGACGAGCCCGATATTGGAGATCACGTCGGTCAGATCTCCGGTCACGACCGCAGCGCGGGTGGCGAAGCGATCGTGCAGATGCCGACTTCCCGCGGCGCACCGCCAGATCATCGCGCCGATGACCATCGCGATCACGGACAGCACCACCATCATCTGCCAATTGACGATGCCGAGCACGGAGATGCTGCTGATGACCGCCGCGGCTGGCGGTATGGTCTGCCAGGTCAGCGAGTTTTCGAGGCTGAACGCCGCATTTGCGGCTGTGGTGATGCGGCCGGCGAGAGCTCCCGGGAAGTGATCGCTGAAGTAACCCGAGCCATGGCCCGAGAGGTGCTCGAATAGGTCGATGCGGAGGTCACCGCCGACCAGGACAAAGGCTCGGGTCGCGATCCAGCCGGCGAGCCGCCACAACAAATTGTCGCCGGCGACGAGCGCCAGCAGGAAACCGACCGCCGACCACAGGCTTTGACTGTCGGGGCCGCCCGATCCGAGGGCATCGACAAGGTTTTTGACGCCGTATTGCGAGCCGACGGCGCAGCCGACTGCGGCGAGCACCGCCAGCAGCACGGCAATATGGCTTCCGAGCCGTCGGCGGACGTAGTGCAGAAGAAATCTGCTGGGGCCCTGGTCTGCATGAATTGGCGCCGATACCCGTGCACCCTTTGCGGCAGAACCAGAACCCTCGTGAAGTGCCTGAGTCGTCATCAGCCTCCCGGAAAATCAGTTGGTCAGCACGATCTCGGCGGGTCCGTCGCGCCGCACAACGCTGACCGCGACATCATTGCCGCCCCGCCGCACCAACAGATCGACCGACGCCTCGCCTAGTCGCAAATTCGCCAGCCGGACCTCGCCCAACCAGGCGGGCAGGATCGGGCGGGTAAAGCGGATTTGCCTTTCTTGCGGTGCGGTCACCAGCATGTCCAGATCGGCGCGCGAGGATCTCAACCATTCGTCGAAGGCCGCATTGTCCGTGCAAACCTGCGTGGTTTGCGCTCCGCGCTCCACGTGGCGCCGCTGCAGCACGAGAAGGCTCGCCCCGCGCGAAGCCGCGCTCGCCGGACGGTCGTCCCGCTCGCAGTGCATTTCAGAATGAAGGGCGAGCCGGTCGCCCGGCGGCAGATGTATGCGCCAAGTTGCACGAGAAGGTGTCGTCGTGTCGGGCGGCGGGTCGAATACGACACGCGTTCGCAGCACGACGCCGTCAAGCCCCCGATAGCCGAGGACCGTTCCTTCCGGCCCCTGCCGCGCCGGCAGGACTGTGCCGCGCTGTGGACGCCTGGACCCGCGAACCTCAAAGATGTCGGCGAAATCGGCTTCGAAGTCGAGCGCGATCTCAAAGCCGGTGGGCGTGGTACCGAAATTCCGGATTTCCACTGTCGTGAGTAGCGCGTCCTCGTCAAGCGCGATCGTGCTCAGCAAGCGCAAGGTTGACGTGGCTTGCCGCAGCTCTCCCTTGTCGATGAGGTCGGGATTGGTGAGATCGACCAGGAGCATGGCGTTGTCCGCGGTCACCGCCGAAGACAACAGCAGGGGGCGGATCCCGTCGATCGATGTCACCAGTCGGGAAACATGGCGGGTATCCTCAGAGAACAGCCCTTCGGCGGCAGGTCCTGCCGCTTGGGCGTTCCCGAACGCGACGAGGACGGCGAAGCTGTTGCCGTTCTTCAGCACCCGGCGACCTTGGTTCTCCACGAGGACGGTGGCCGGGATACGAAATGGCGAGACGACCTCCATCGCACCTGAACGGGATTGCGGGTGGCCGTATTCCGGCTCAAACCACCCGCCGCAACGGTCGATGTCGCGCGATCAGACCGCGGTAGATATCAAGATAATTCTCGGCCATCCGCCGCGCGGTGAAGCATTCCTCAAAGACCCGTCGGATGCGGCCGCGATCGAGATGGTGCAGACGCTTGGCGGCACCTACCGCCTGTTCCTCGTTATCGACGACAAAACCGGTGATGCCGTCGTCGATGATCTCCGGAACCGATCCGTTGCGAAACGCGATCACCGGCGTGCCGCACGCCATCGCCTCGATCATGGCGAGACCGAAGGGCTCTCGCCAGGCGATCGGAAACAACAGTGCCGCGGCGTCGCCAAGGAACTCCGCTTTCTGTGCGTCGTCGATCTCCCCGATGAACTCGACATGGGGTGCGGCGAGCATAGGCTCGATGCGCTCGACGAAATATTGCTGATCGACCTGGTCGACTTTGGCCGCAATCTTGAGCCGCATGCCTGCCTTCGCAGCGATCCGGATCGCTGCATCCGGCGCCTTCTCCGGCGAGATCCGGCCGAGGAAGGCGAGATAGCTTCCGCACTCGAGGCGAGGCGGCAGCAGCAGCTCGGGAATACCATGTTGCACAGTCGCAATGTAGTTCGCCTGCGGCAGCGGACCGCGCTGTGCATTGGAGATCGATACCACCGGGACATCGTCGAAGGTTTCGTAGACGCGTTGCAGCTCGGGCAAATCAAGCCGGCCATGCAACGTGGTCACGAACGGCACACCGGTCCGTCGCAGGATCGGGTATCCGAGATAGTCCACATGAAGATGGACGATGTCGAATTCCTCGGCCCGCCGCGCCACCATTTCCAGCATCACAATGTGCGGCGCGAGATAATCCCGCATTCCCGGATCGAGACGCAGCGCACGCGGCCAGACGACCTCGAGCCGGGCCTTGGTAACGCTGTCGCCAGCGGCGAAAAGAATGACGTCATGACCGAGAGCGGCGAGTTCGTCGGTCAGATAGGCGACGATCCGCTCGGTGCCGCCATAGAACCTGGGCGGCACCGCTTCCATCAAGGGCGATACTTGCGCAATTTTCATGGGCACCGGTGCGGTTATTCGAGGGGTTCGGGTTCTGAGCTGCGGCGAGAGCAGGGACACCGGCTGCCGTCGCGGCACTTTTGTCCTAAACGAGACGGTCAGATCGGAGTTCCGGCCCAGCCGGCGCTGAGACGACTTGCCGCGGGCGGCTCTGATTGCCGGCGGCGCTTGATTCCCAGCTGCCATCGGCAGCGGCTTAGGGCCAACCCTCGACCTCACAATGGCGGCACGGTAGGCACAGCGGTGAGTAGGCCCGGTGGCGCTATATCGAATTCTTCACCGCCAACATCCGCAACCCGCACACGCGCCGGGCGCACGCCCGGATGTGCGCCCGTAATCGCCTCGTTGAGCAGCGCGGCATGAAACCGCCCCCATCCAGCCGCACGATGTCGCTATCTATACGGAAGGCTTGCAGCAGCGCTCGGCATCCGGCTTGCCGAGCCGCCGACGCTGATCGAGCCGCGCCAGGATGGCGCGCTTTTCCGCCGTGCTCGCCTCGTACCGCCCGGCGCGGTTTGACGTGGTCACGGGAGCCGCGCGGCCGGCCGACGGGATTGCCGGACCGCCCACTGGCGAACCGCCCGCGCCCGTCTCGCCCCCTGTTCCCCCTGTTTTATCTGGTCGAGATCACGCATCGCCAACTCCATTCAATGATTTCGCATCCGCTCAGAGGCGCTCGACGCCATGAGAGTACGATGCGACTATGGCAATTGCATGGTTGTCAGTATCGTAAATCCCGGACAGCCCCCGTGAAGCGTCGGCCGGTTAATCGCGCCAACCGCCCGGCAATCTCGGCCATGCTGCGCAAGCATCCCCGGCAATAGCCGGTGGCCGGATCGAGTAGGCAGATCCCGACGCAGGGCGACACCGGATTGGGCTCATGGGTCATGAGCCCTTGGCTGGCTCCAGCAAATCGGCGAGTTTGGTCTTGATGAGGTTCGCCTTGTAGGTCGGGATCGCATAGGTCCAGCGCGATACCTTTTCCTCGAGCTTTTTCGCCTCTGCCTCGGCAGCACCGGAGCCGCTCGCTGAAATCGCAAGCCACTCGGTCTTGTCGCGATCGAGCAGCCTGACATCGATCGTCAACCCGTCGAAAGTCGTAAATTTTGCGGTCACCACGTCCTTATCAGGGACCGACAGGTCGGCGCTCGGCTTGACATCATCGAGATCGAGCGTCTCGAGCGCCATCGCAGGCCCGCTCGTGCTGGCCTCGCTTTTGAATTTGGAGTCGGCGGGGGCGTCCTCGACGGCGAATTTTGCATCGGGCGCCGAGCGGCTGATGACGAGTACCGCGCCATCCGCCTGAGTCAGTGTCACTTTGGCGATCCGCTTTTCAGAGATGTCAAGGATCCGGCGGTCGAGCCAATTCGAGACTTCCCCGGAGGGATCGAGCGAGCCCCGCGCAAGCCACGCCTGCGGGTTCTCCGGCTTCCGGAGGTAGACGCCGTCATTGCCTGCACCGAGCCGATCGTAACGCCGCTTGCCGACGATCAGCTCCGCGAGGGTCGCGCCCGATTTGTCCTTGACCGAAACCAGGGTCGACTTGCCCGTGCCCGGCTCTTCCACCTCGAGCCGCGGGTAGAGATCCGCTTTCTGCGTCTTGGGCTCGACGAGCGTCAAATCCGCCATCGCCAGGACGATTTGGCTAATCTTGCCGGCATTTGCAGGGTAGTTGCCCTTATCGGCGACGAGCCAGCTGTCCCCGTCGCGGATCAGAGTGACGGTCGAACCATTGCGCAAGATTGTGACCGATGCGACATCGCCGAGTTTCGCGGCGAGAGCGGGAAACGCGCGCTCGCCCGGCGCGGCCCGGCTCACACCGCGATCGCCGGTAGCAAGCGCCGCGATCGCCAGCAACACGAGACCGGCTGTCGCGGCGGCGAGAAAGTTCAGCCCTCGTTTCTGCATACCGGGGAATCCTCTCGATGGCCGTCATTTCCGCGACCGCCCGCCGTCCTGGCCGTGCCGCTCGGTATAGGCGGGGACCGTCTCAAGCTTCCACCGTGCGCCGGTGGCGCCGTTTCAAGCGCAGCGCGCCGAGGATGATGGCGAGCGCCGCTACGATGATCGGGATCAGCGCGATGTCGAGAAATTCGAACCCCGCTTTCAGCCGTCGGATATCGCTGCGCAGCGCCGCCTGCACGTCGCGCAGCTGGCGGCGGGTTTGCACCATGTCGGCGCGAAACTCCTCGATCGCCTTTGTCTGCTCCGCAGAGAGGGTCGCCGGCGCGTTTGTTTGGTCTTTTCCGGTGAGGTTTTCCAGCTTGGCCTGGGTCTCCTTGAGCTTTGCCTGCAAGCCGCGCTCCTCGGCGCTGTAATGCGCCTGGGCCTCGCTCTGGATCCGATTCACGACCTCGAACGGGCGTGCCGAGGTGCCGCGAGTGCGCAAACCGACCAGATCGTCCCCGCCGGCTAGCACTTCGATCGCATTGGCGACAAAGTCGCCGTTGTTGGCGGTCGGGACCAGCACCCGCTGGCCGAAGAACTCCTGCTTTTGCAGCCAAAACTTGTCGTCGAGGATGTCGGTGTCGGCAACCACAACGATGTTGATCGGCTGCGCCGATTGCTTGACGGCCTCTACAGGGGGAACCGCAGGGTCTTCGGCAGGTTTTGGCGGCGGATCCGCCTCGCCTTCCTTCGCCTCCGGTTTGGCGGGCTCCGGCGCTTTCGGCGGTCCGTCGGGGAACGCGCTCTCGGCCATGCCGGTGACGCGGGCTGCAAGGATGTAGCGCTTGTTGTCCGGTTTGAACTGGGCGAGGAGGCCGGCGACATCGGGCAATCCGGTCAGCTTTTCGGCCGGGATCTTGGTCGAGTCGGGCGACGTCGTGATCAGCGGTTCGACCGTCGTTTTCGCGCCGTCGAGCGGCTCGATGATCCCGGAGGAGGCCATCATGACATGACTGAGATCGGCCGTGATCATGTCGTCGCGATTGAGGTTGTCGGTCTTCAGATTGAGCCAAGCGATATAGTCCAGTGGCCGCGACCCGCGGCTGCTCGGCACACCTACCCTTTGCGCGTCGCGGCGATCTCCCGCCACCGTCTGTGACGGCACTTCGAAGCCCCAGGATTTGAACAGCCGCTCGAGATTGCTGGCGGTGGGTGCGCCCGGCGGATTGAGCTGGCTCGGGTGCGCCGCCTGCAGCTCGGAATGGGGATCGACAAAGACGAGCGCCTTGCCGCCTCTCAGAACGAACTGGTCGATCGCGTAAAGCGTCTTCTCCGGAAGGTTTTGGGGATGCACCAGCATTAGCACGTCGATTTCCGCCGGGATCGCATCGATGTTCGAGGCCAGTGGCTTAACCGTGTCGAGCTGCCCCAACTGCTCGATTACCGCCATCGGCTCCGCCGGCCGACCGCGCATCATCGCCGTCATGTCGCCTTCGAGCGGTAGCGTGCTCATCAGGCCGATCACCGTCTTCTTCGGAAATGCCAGGCTGTGGACGAGTTTTGTCAGATCATACTCGAGGAAGCGCTCGCGTTCGGGCTGGAAGAAGGCGACGATCTGCTGATCGTCGGTCGAGTTGGTCGCAGCCAGGCCGAAATAGACCTGCTCGCCCTGCACATCGAGCGGCACGCCCTGCAGCCCGAAGGCGACCGCGCGGTCTTCGACATCGGAGAAAGGCTGGGGATTGTAGACCTCCAGCCGGATCTTGCCGCGCGCCGCCGCGACATACTGGTCGAGCAGCTCGCGCACGCGCTGGGCATAGACACCATAGGACGGGACCTCGTCGGTGAGACGGGCGGAATAGTAGAACCGCAACGTGATCGGCTCGTCGATCTTCGACAGCGTCCGCAGGGTGCCGTGCGACAAGGTGTAGAGATGCTGACCGGTCAGGTCGAGCCGCCACGTGAAGAGACGAGCGGCTATGATGTTGACCGAGACCAACATCAGCGCAATGCAGACGAGCGCCGCAACGGCGACCGCACGGCGCGAAGCGAAGAAGCCGCGAAAACGACCCGGGAGAGCCATGTCAGGACCCTTTACCGTCACCCCCGCGAAAGCGGGGGTCCAGAGCCTGCCCCTGGCTTGAACAGGGGGCAACCGTTGAGATCTGGGGCCCCTGGATTCCCGCCTCCGCGGGAATGACGAACTGGGAGCGATAATGGGTTGATTTTCTGGCAAGCATTTCTGGTCGAGGGCTCATTCCGCCTTCTCCAGGTCGATCAGGATCGCATTGGCGCCGAGAAAGGCGATCATGACTGACAGGAAGTAGACAAGGTCGCGGCCATCGATCACCCCGCGAGTAATCGCGCTGAAATGGCCGAGAAGACTGGTCTGCGCCACTCCCCGCATCAGCCATTCCGGGGCCCAACCCTGGAAAAACCCGAGCACGATCGGCGAGCCTGAGACGGTAAGGACGAAAGCAAACGCCGCGGTGACGACAAAGGCGATCACCTGGTTCTTGGTCGTGGCCGAAATACAGGCGCCAACCGCGAGCAACGCTCCCGCCATCAGCCAGCTGGCGACATAGCTCGCCAAGATTACGCCGTTGTCCGGCCGCCCGAGGAAATTTACCGTGATCCAGAAGGGGAAGGTCAAGGCCAGCGCGATCCCGGCAAAACTCCAGGCAGCGAGGAATTTTCCGATGACAGCCTCGGTCATGCGGATCGGCAATGTCAGAAACAGCTCGATCGTCCCGCTCCGACGTTCTTCGGCCCACAACCTCATCGACAATGCCGGGATCAGGACGACGTACAGCCACGGATGAAAGGTGAAGAAGGGTTGCAGATCGGCTTGCCCACGTTCGAAGAAATTGCCGACAAAGAACGTCAGCATCCCCGCCATGACCAGAAAGATGACGATGAACACGTAGGCGAGCGGCGTCGCGAAATAGGCGGCCAGTTCGCGTCGAAAGATGGTGAGGACGTTGCGCATCGGGTCAGGCGGCCGCGCCGATCGGGGGCGGTGCGGGCTGGGCTGCGGTGATCTCGCGAAAGACATCATCGAGCCGCCCTCGCTCGACCCGCAGGCCGGTTATAGTCCAGCCGCGGTCCCGTGCAAGGTCGGCGATTTCGGCAACGACCGGACGGCCGCCGCGCGGGAGCACGAACAGCGCATCACCCTCGGCGTCGCTGACCGGCTCGACCGCAGCCACCCCGGGCAATGCCGCCATCTCAGCCCTGATATTCAGGTCGCTGCCGGCCGCCATGTTGAGGCGCACGGCATTGTGGTGACGCGAGCGCTGGGCAAGCTCCGCCGGGGTCCCATCGGCGAGGACGCGGCCATGAGCGATGATGATCGCACGGCTGCACACCGCTTCGACCTCTTCGAGCAGGTGCGTCGAGATGATGATCGCCTTGTCGGACCGCATCGCGGCGATGATCTTGCGCATTTCGTATTTCTGGTTGGGGTCGAGCCCGTCGGTCGGCTCGTCGAGGATCAGCACGTCCGGATCGTGGAGCAGTGCCTGCGCCACTCCGACACGGCGCCTGTAGCCCTTCGACAAGGTTTCGATCGGCTGGTGCATAACTTCGGCGATCCTGATCATCTCGACGACGCGGCCGATGCGGCGCTTTGCGTCACTGCCCGAGAAGCCGCGAATATGAGCGATGAAGTCGAGAAAGTCGGCGGGCGTCATGTCTGGATAGGCCGGTGCGCCCTCGGGAAGATAACCGATGTGCCTTTTCGCCGCGATCGGCTGGGTTCCGATGTCCTGGCCACAGATTATCGCCGTGCCGGCAGTCGGCGCGAGGAAACCCGTGATCATCTTCATCGTCGTCGATTTGCCGGCGCCGTTCGGGCCGAGAAACCCGAGCACCTCGCCTTGCGGTACCGTGAAAGAGACATCGTCGACGGCCATCAGCGGTCCGAACGATTTGACGAGATGTCGGATCTCCAGCATACCCGCGCGTCCTCCGATGATGGCTCGTCTTTGTGTCGTCGCGGCGCGCCCGGATAAAGAAACAGAACGTCGGTGGCAAGAGGTTTTATGCTCCGGTCTCGCTTCCAGCGGTTCTTTCCATGATCCGTAGACTGCGGCTTTTTTCCGGACTGGTGATGCTCGCCTATGTGGCGATGCATCTCCTCAACCATGCGGTAGGCTTGGTCTCGCTCGAAGCGATGGAGGACGTGCTGTGGTACATCTTCCGAATCTGGTCAAACCGACCGGCGCAGGCGCTGCTCTATGGCGGCTTCCTCGTTCATTACACGCTGGCATTGTGGGCGCTATGGCAGCGGCGGAGCTTGCGGCTGCGCGTCTCCGAGTTGAGCCAGATCATCCTCGGCTTTGCGATCCCGATCCTGCTCGCCCGTCATGTTGTCGGAACCCGCATAGCCGACAATTTTTTCCACACCGATACCGGTTACTACGCTTACCTGCTGTGGCTCTATTTCGTCCGCGTTCCCGAGTACGGCTACTTGCAGATGCTGGTTCTGGTCGTCGCTTGGGCTCACGCGATGATCGGGCTGCATTTCTGGCTTCGCGTCAGGCCCTGGTACGCTCGGCTGCAGCCTGCGGCTCTCCTCATCGCCGCGCTCGTCCCGGTTCTGTCTCTGCTCGGCATGATCGAAGCCGGTCGCCAGGTGATAGCCCTCGCCGCCGATCCGAATTGGACGCGAGAAGCATTCGCTCGCATGAGCCTCCCTCCGCCGGAGACCCGGGGCGCCCTGGAAGCGATCATCGATGGCCTGAGCTGGTTTTTCGGCGGCGTGGTCGCTGCGGTCTTGCTCGCGCGCTTCATCCGTTATGTTTGGCGGCGCCGCCATGGTCTCGTGCGCATCGGTTACCCGGATGGCCGCTTCGTCGAGGTTACGCCCGGCACGAGCGTGCTCGAGGCGAGCCGCATCGCCGGTATCCCGCATGCTTCGGTATGCGGCGGCCGCGGCCGCTGCTCGACCTGCCGCGTTCGTGTGCGGGCCGAGCTCGACAGCCTCGATCCCCCCGATGCCGTCGAGCAGCGCGTGCTCCGCCGTATCGGCGCGACCCAGAATGTCCGCCTCGCCTGTCAGTTGCGGCCTCGCCGGCGTGTCGAGGTGACGCCGCTGCTGCCGCCTTTTGCTGCTGCCGCCGACGGGAGGCGCAGGGTCGATTTCGCGCAGGGCAGCGAACGTGAGATCGCGATCCTGTTCGCCGATATCCGCGGCTTTACGGCGCTCTCCGAGGGTCGGCTCCCCTATGACGTGGTGTTCGTCCTCAACCGCTATTTTGCGGCGATGGGACGCGCGATCGAAACAGCCGGCGGGCATGTCGACAAATTCATCGGCGACGGGGTGATGGCGCTGTTCGGCGTCCGCAGCGGTACCGCGGCGGGTTGCCGGGAGGCTCTCGCCGCCGCCCGGCTGATGTCAGAGCGGCTCGGTGAGCTCAATCTGTCGCTGCAGGGCGAGCTCGATCGTCCGTTGCGCATCGGCATCGGCATCCATTGCGGCCCGGTGATTGTCGGAGAAATGGGCTACGGCAACGCCTCTGCGATCACCGCGATCGGCGATGCCGTCAACACCGCCAGCCGGCTCGAAGAACTCAGCAAAACCTATGAATGCGAGCTCGTCGTGTCGGACGAGACCGTGGCGCGCGCCGGTTTCGACCTTGCCGGATTTCCGCGCTACGAAATCGAAATCCGCGGGAAACGCGAGATGATGGCCGTCAGAACCCTGGGGCGAGGCGCCGATATGCCG
>Ga0137359_10000804_pt1 | contig 24135 bp, 11 predicted proteins | sample Mad1_40_16metaG_FD_108281 | JGI IMG/M metagenome (GOLD analysis project Ga0137359, IMG submission 108281) | Vadose zone soil microbial communities from Angelo Coast Range Reserve, California, USA - Mad1_40_16 metaG | ecosystem: Environmental > Terrestrial > Soil > Vadose zone | place: USA... | reverse complement strand
CGAACCTGCGAAGTGGCCGGCCCCGTTCATCGCGGATAACGTCACCCTGACTGTGAAGGAAACGCACCTCTCCGTTGGGGCGCACGATACGGAATTCAACATCAAGGCGCCGGATGCCACGCTCCAACTCTTCAATAGCAAGAGACAGCCCTGGCCTGTCTTCAGGGTGGACCACCTCCAGCCACTCCGTGCGAGGTGAGTCGCGCTCTTCCAAAGGCAAACCGAGAATGCGGTAGATTTCGTCAGACCACGTGATGCGGCGCGTTTCCAGGTCCCGGTCCCAGTGTCCGACGTGAGCGATACGTTGGGCCTCTTCCAATCTGCGCTGGCTTTCCTTCAGCGCTGCTTCAGCCCGCTTCAGGTCTTCAATGTCAGTCGATACACCGTACCACTTAACGAGGTCTCCCTGCTCGTCTCGCAGCGGCGCGGTGCGAACCAGGAACCAGCGATATTCCCCGTCAGCCCGCCGCAAGCGCATTTCTTCCTCGTACGCTTCCCCGACCGCCATCTCCACGAGCCACCTTTCTATGACTCTTGGAATGTCTTCAGGATGAATCGGGCCCGTCGGCTGTTTGACATACTGCTCCAAAGAAAGGCCGGTATAGTCCATCCAACGCTGATTGAGGAAATCAACGACACCGTCAGGCCGAAGGCTCCAGGCCATCGTGGGAATTGTGTCGATGATAAGCCGATTGCGATCTTCGCTTCGGCGCAGTGCATCTTCGGCCTGCTTGCGCTCTAAAATCTCCGTTCTCAGTTCTTCATTCGCCGCCGCAAGCTCTCTGGTTCGCTCAAGGATTCGTTGCTCCAACCCTTCATTGAGTCTCCTTATTTCGGCCTTGGCTTGTATTAGCTCCGGTGTTTCAACGACCTCCCATTTCCCTTGCCGTCTTGCTATTGCAAACTGATGTGTGCGGACCACGTCAAAGATCTCTTCACCACCGATCGAGGCGAGCGGGTAAGTGCATGACGCGATTGTGCGTTCGTTGGGAAATAATTTGTCGAGCTCAGCTTCAAACTTGCGAAGCTCTTGCGGCCCCGCATCGTGTAGCCAGGCCGGACTTCCGTTAACTCTCATTCCCGCATAGCCTCTGGCCAGTGCTTCATTAAGTCTCATTCTGAATCGATTGGCGACTTTGTTAGGATCAAAAGCGTTTCCGCTGAGAAACCAATCTTCATGGCCGACAACTTCGATGCTTCTATCGGCCACATACCGGTCAAGGTCGGGAAGAGCATTCCGCAGTGCGCTCGTTGCTTCTTGCACCGTCAGCAGCTCGGAATTCGAAATGACCCAGAGGCAGAACTCCCTGTTTTCCAGTCCGGTCTTGAAATAAGGAATCAAAACGTCGAGCAAGTCTTGTTTCGTCTCGTAGAAATAACAAAAGTGTGCGCCCCAGGGCATGTCGCCGACGACGCTGATGCCCGTTTTCCGTAACTCTGTTGCCACGGAGTTCACCTCCAGTTCCTGGGTGCGTTTCCATTAAGTAGCAGGACGCAGGGCCCAGAAAATCTTCGCCAGGGTATTCGCCGGGTTTCTGATTACTGCGACAGTCACAATAGGCCTGGCTGCGCAAACAACTGCCGGCCCGCCGAAGATTCTCTAATTGCCGGATCCGACAACTTTAAGATCGTTAAAGAATTTTCTTCATCGCTATCGATCGTATTTTCCAGCTACCATACTTCTTCGGATGAGGGCGTGCTGATCAGTTGCCGGCTTCGAGTGTACGCTCAGCGCGAACAATCGGGAATCGGATGGTAACCACGGTACCTTTTCCCTCCGACCCGGCGATATCAATTTTCCCTCCGGCCAAATGGGCCCGTTCTCGCATCCCCAGGAGGCCAAGGGTGCGTCGTCCCGACTTCTCATCGTCGGTAATTCCGCGTCCGTTATCCCCGATCGTCAAGATGAATTCGCCATCTTCTTCCTTCATCTGAATATTAACTCTCGTCGCTTGTGCATGACGCAGGATGTTGGTCAACGCTTCCTGAGAGATGCGAAAGGCGGCTGTGGATTGCTCTCGATTCAAATCAGCGCTCTCTAGAGTGCAATCGCACTGGACGATGATCCCCGTTCGGCCTTGAAACTGTCGTGCCTGCCATTCAATCGCTTCAATCAAGCCAACGTCATCCAGAGCAAATGGCCGCAACTCCGAGGCGATCCTTCTGACCGTACTGATCGTGGTATCAGTCAACCTCATCATCGCCTCTATCCTCTGGCGCAGTTCCTGGGGTTGCCCATTGCCCGCTTCGGAAATGCCTTCATCAAAACCTTCCAGGTCCCATCTCAGACTCGTTAGTGCCGCCCCGAGTTCGTCATGTATCTCACGCGCGATGCGAGTCCCTTCCTCTTCTCTGGCGGCTTGAAACCTTGCGGATAAGGCACGTAATTGCTCGCTGGTGGCTTTGAGCCTCTCCTCCGCCTGCTTGCGCTCGGTAATATCTTCGGCAATTCCAGTGACCCGATAGAAACGACCTGCCGCATCTTTAATGGGAAATCCACGATCCCGTATCCAACGCATCGATCCGTCCGGCCGCACCACGCGATACTCAACTTCAAAACCCTGCTCACGATCTCGTTCATTCACGGAAGCCACACGAGCACGGTCTTCAGGGTGAATCGCATCAATAAAGGAGTGCGGGTCTCGATACAGACTTTCGCATGCTCGCCCCCAGACGCTCTCATACGCAGGGCTAATGTAGAGGACGGTGAAGAGCGGGGTGTCGAAGTCACCGGTGCTCATCCAGAATACTTCACGGATGTTCTCGGCGATCTCACGGAAGCGCTGTTCGCTTTCACTCAATGCCGCGGTCCGCTGCAGGATTCTTTTTCTGAGCGTGCGATTCCATCCGACCAGGCCCGCGATGATCAAGATTGCCACCACCGCCGCGTAACCCGCATAGCTGAGGTAACGCCCATACGTGTTGATAGTCCGCCCGAACCATCTCTCGTTGATCTGCTTCAACTCGCCTGGTTCGAGCGCCGCGAAGCCCTCGGACACCGCGCGCAGCAGGGCCGCATCGCCCTTGCGCACGGCCCGCCTGAGTTCGTCCCGAAATACCGGCGCCGATTGCCGAAATTCTCCCTCGATGCCCATCTTGTTCAGAAGGTAGAGCGCCGACGGGTCATCGGCCACAAAGACATTGATTTTATGCTGCTTTGCTGCCTCGATGATCGCGTCGTTATTTTGAAACGGGATCACGGTCGTGACGCCGTTTGCCTTCAGTTGGTCAACATGTTGGTCCCCAACCTTGACCCCAACCGGAAATCCTTTCAGCGACGCAAGGCCTGAGATGCCGGATATGTCGCTGCGAAAGTAGATCGACGCTTCGATCGTGGTATATGCGGGAGTGAAATCAAAGTAGGCCCGGCGCTCGGTCGTCTCAGCGATGGAGTCGATCACGTCGAACTCGCCCGCGCGCATCCGCCGTACCGCTTCGCCCCAGTCCATCGAGTGGATCTCGACCTTGATCCCAGTCTTCTTTTCCCAGGCCTGCCATTGATCGATCAGGATGCCCTGTAACTTGCCCTCGTCCGATTGAAACGAGTAGGGCGCGTAGGCGTTGTCCATTACGACCCGGATGGTTCGCGGCGTCTCGACGGGAGTCTGCGCCACGGCGTTGAGCGAAACGAATGCCAGCAAAATAATGAGAAGGCACTTCGACATACTTCTGCGTCCCAAAAGGCGGCGTCTGCCTTTCAACCTTTTCTTCGCCCTGGTGGCCGCCCGGAAATAGTTGGACATCTGCGCTCTCTCCCTTGGCTCGTCATTCGCCGCTCCCAGTTCGCAGGCATTAGCCTTTCAATCCTGCTCAAGCACCTTTCAACTCGTCATTCTTCGAACTATCTCATGGCGCGCAATCGGCACGCGCACGGTAACTACAGTGCCTCCGCCGTCGGCCCTTGTGACACTGACTTCTCCTCTCATTAGATGGGCGCGTTCTCGCATTCCGATGATGCCCAGAGTCTCTGCCCCTGATTGCTGCTCTGCCGTGATCCCTTTTCCGTTGTCACTAATTGTCAAGACGAATTCGCCGTCCTCGTCCTTCATGTTAATCCCAACCCTGGTCGCCTCGGCATGACGCAGAATATTGGTGAGGGCTTCCTGAAAAATGCGGAAAACAGCAGTCGATTGCTCTCGGCTCAAGTTAAAGTTTTCCACTGACGACTCGAATTGGCAGATGATTTCCGTGCGTGCCTCAAACTGTTTCGCGGCCCATTCAATCGCTGGCACTAAGCCGGCCTCGTCCAGAACGCCCGGACGCAAATCAGACGAGATTCTCCTGACGGCCGCAAAAGTGGTGTCGATCAGCGTCGTGAGGGTTGCGAGCTTCTCTCGCACGTTCTCGATTTCCTCCGTGGACATCGCTAAAGAAAGCCCACTAATTTCCTCAAGACCCCATTTCAAGACGGCTAAGGCGGAGCCGAGCTCGTCGTGAAGCTCTCGGGCGATCCGGATCCTTTCCTCTTCGATGGCCGACTGAAGACTCGCTGAGAGTTTGCGCAACTGCTCGCTGGTGGCTTTGAGTTCCTCTTCCGCCCGCCGGCGCTCAGCGTTCTCCCTCCGCAACGCCTCGTTTGTTTGCGTGAGCTGCTGAACTGTTCCGTCCAGAACATCGCGCGCGCGCCTCAGTGACGCTGCTTTGCTCCTTTGTGCGGCGCTCAGGCCGCCAACGAAGAGGGCTGACAGGCCAAAAATAAGAAGGCGGGGTATCTCATTGGTCTCAACGGCCAATGAATAGATCGGAGGCACAAAGAAGTAATCGAAGGTGAGGACGGAGAGCGCAATCGAGAGCAAGCCCGGCCTGACTCCGCCAAACCAGGCACTAAACATGACGGCGCAAAGAAACAACGATACATGAGGAACAGAATGCAGACCGAACTCCATCCACCGCGCTATGATTACCACACCGATGACAGAGAGCACAGCAACCCCGTATCTCAAAATCGCGGGCGGCTCGGGCGTTCGATCGAGGACTCGTTTCAGTTCCTCGTTGAGCCTTTTTATTTCGGTCTTCGCATGTATTGGCTCCGGAGTTTCAATGACCTCCCAATTCCCACGCCGCCTGAGGATGGCCAGTTGGTGTGTCTTCACCACGTCAAAGATTTCAGCCGCGGGGGAACTTGATAATGGGTAGCTGCACAACACGATCATCCGTTTATCGGCCAGCTCTTCGTCGAGCGTCTTTTCGTATTGAATAAAGTCTTTCCGGTTCTCTTCCGTCAGCCATGCTTCGTTCCCGTTAGCTCTCAATCCGGCATAGCCTCTTGCCAGAGCCTCGGCGAGCTTTTCATTCCAGCCGTCGATTACCTTCTCAGCTATGAAAACGCCGCCTTTGAGATACCACTCGGTGTGCGGAACAATTTCTATGTGGCCCGCTGGAGAGGTTTGTTGACGAGAGAACGGAAAAATATTGTGAGAAACAATTTCTATGTGACCTTCCACCAAATAGCGGTCGGCTTCAGGAACAGCTTGTATGAAAGCGTTTTTCGCCTCTTCTTCGCCGAGGGGATCCGAGACCACCCACACGCAAGATTCGTTATTCTCCAACCCCGTCTTGAAGTACGGAATCAAAATGTCGAGCAGGTCTTCTTTGGTCTCGTAGAAATGGCAGAAGTGTGTGCCCCAGGGGATGTCGCCGACGACACTGATTCCTGTCTTCCGTAACTCTGCTGCCATGGTGTTCACCTCCAACGATTATTGGGTGCGTTACCACCAGGTAGTTGTGGAGGGAGTTTCAAAAATCTTCGTCTGGGTGTTTCGTGGTTTCCTGCTTACTCTGGGTCAGTCACAATAGGGGCTGGCGGACAACCCGGACGGATTGCGCATACTGTAGGCCCGTCTTGCACTCATGTCGAGAATTTTTTTTAACGAATAACGGTAATGCCTAAGAAAGAACCAAGGCTAGTTGGTCAGAGGGTATGCTTTGCCACAATTATCGCTGCAGGTAACTCGATAATCCCCAGGCATCACTCTTCGCGAAGAAATATTTCCGGAATCCTGCCATCAGATCTGTACAACGTATCAACACCGATTGTTGAAGGCGTCTTGTGAACTACAGACTCTAGTCCTTTGACGGTGCTCAGGATCGAGCCAAAGCTCCATATACCGCGTTACCAAAATGAGTCTCATTTGAAGCGTGGAGAAATTGGCTTTTCGCCGTCACGACTGCGCAGTATCATCGTGTGGAGTGAAAAATATCTGGACCAAAGGTACTCACCGCAGGTCGTCTGTGGGAATTCCTCGCATGAGACGTTCTAATGCGCACAGTTGAACGCCGAGAAAGCAAAGCTCCTCGACGAGCCTTGTTCTTGTTGGGCCTGCTCCTGTCATTTCCCGCCATCGTGCCGGCCGAGCAACTACCCGTGCGCACCTACACGACTGCCGACGGGCTGCCGCGCGATCTTGTCCTGCGCATTGTTCGGGACTCGCGCGGTTTTCTCTGGTTCTGCACCGCCGACGGGCTGAGTCGCTTCAACGGTTACGAGTTCACCACTTATGGTGTCGAACACGGCCTGCCCCATCCCGTCATCAATGATTTGCTCGAGACTCGGCGCGGAGTCTATTGGGTAGCGACCAATGGCGGTGGGATAGCCCGCTTCAACCCCTCCCCATTGCCGAATGAACAATCTCACATCCGCAATCTGTTCACTGTGTATCCAGTGGGTGATCAGCCGACCAGCAATCGGGTAAACGTCCTGTATGAAGACCGCGCGGGGCAAGTCTGGGCCGGCACTGATGGTGGACTCTTTCGCCTGGATGAGACGAGCGGTCAGGCTACCTTTCGCCGCGTCTCGCTGAATCTGGGGGAGCTGGAGCACGTTCTGGTCGTGAGAGCGTTGGTCGAGGACCGCGAAGGCCGCCTCTGGGTAAGCACTCAGGGGCTGGGGCTGGTGCGGTACCTGCCCGACGGCCGGACGGTTCGCTACATAATTAGACCGTGGTCACTCGGCGACCTCGTCGAATCGCTGATGTTTGACCCCGAGGGCAGGCTCTGGATCGCGCACCGCGGAGGAGCGGGGCTCGTAGTGTTCAAGCCGGAACCGGCCCCAACAATGGCCACGGGTGACAAACTACTAACGCGAACGCTGGCCGGGTCTGGATGCGGCGCTCGCTCGCCGGATCAGCATGTCCGCCTACCTGCGGCTCCCGGCGAGGTTTGCCGGTACACGACCGCCGACGGGCTCGCCAGTGATTTCGTTGCGGGGGGAATATATCAATCCGCCGACGGGCGAATCTGGATCGGCACCGATGGCGGACTGACCGTGTTTAGCGATGGGCGTTTCAGCAGTTACACCACGGCCCAGGGCCTTAGCAATAAGTCAGTCTGGCCGGGACTCGAGGACCGCGACGGCAACCTCTGGCTGGCAAGCCCGACTGGCGCCATGAAGATCACCTGGAGCGGGTTTACCACGTTCGGCAAAGCGGATGGTCTGAGCAATGCCAAAGTCACTTCCGTCTTTGAAAACCAGCGCGGAGAACTCTGCGTGACCAGTGATCTCGAGCCCTTTATCAATCGTTTTGACGGCCAACGATTTACCGCCGTGAGGCCTCAGGTGTCCCGCGAGATCAAGGGTTTCGGCTGGGGCCAGAACCAGGTCACTTTCCAGGACCACACCGGCGAGTGGTGGGTGCCTACATTCTATGGGCTCTATCGCTTCCCGCGCGTGATGAGTGTGGAGCAATTGGCACATACGCCCCCGAAGGCCTTCTATAACCAGCGGCGTGGCGAACTGCCCGGCACCGACGTATTCCGTTTGTTTGAAGACTCGGACGGTGATATCTGGATCAGCATCGCAGGGGCAGTGCGTAACGTGGTTCGTTGGGAGCGAGCTGCCGAGTCTTTTCACGTCTATTCTGAAGCAGAAGGGCTGCCGCTTTACAGCCCGCCGACCGCCTATCGCGAAGATGCAGCTGGGAACCTCTGGCTGGGATTTTATGAGGGGGGCCTGGCACGTTATCGTAATGGACGCTTCCGCGTATTCACCCAGTCAGATGGGATGCCGGCTGGACCCGTGCGGGCCTTATATCTCGATCGCGCCGGCCGGCTGTGGGCTGCGACTGGTCAGAGCGGAGTCGTTCGTCTCGACGATCCGCAAGCGGATCGGCCGAGGTTCGTCGCCTACACGACCGCTGACGGTCTATCCAGCAACGGCGTCTCATGCATTGCGGAAGACAAGTTAGGACGAATGTACTTCGGCACCGCGCGCGGTCTGGACCAGTTAGACCTCCAGACGAAACGCATCAGGCACTACACTAAGCCCGATGGTTTGGCGAGCAACGCAGTCACGGTGGCTTTTCGCGATCGACAGGGCGCGCTCTGGTTCGGCACGGACCTCGGGCTTTCGCGGCTCATTCCTAAACCCGATCCACCTCAGCAGCAGCCACCCATTTGGATTAGTGGGCTGCGCATCGCCGGGAATTCGCAGCCGATCTCGGCGCTGGGAGAAACCGAATTGTCGGGACTCGTGCTCAATCCGAACCAGAATCAATTGAGCATCGACTTCGTGGGCCTGGGCTTTGCGGCCGGCGAGGCATTGAAGTACCAATACAAGTTGGTCGGCGCTAACGAGGAATGGAGCGCACCGACCGATCAACGCACGATCAATTATGCCAGCTTGTCACCTGGTCGTTATCAGTTCCAGGTGCGGGCCGTGACCTCGGATGGCATCATCACTCACTCGCCGGCGACTATTGCCTTCACTATTCTGCGGCCGTTCTGGCAACGCTGGTGGTTCATTACTCTCGCCGCCCTAATGGTAGGACTGATCGCTGCGACCATCATTCGCAACCGGGTTGCGCGACTGATCGAGCTCGAACGCGTGCGGACGCGCATCGCCGCGGATCTGCACGATGACATTGGTTCGGGCTTGTCGCGGATCGCGATCTTGAGTGAAGTGGCGCGACATCAGATGCGTGCCAACGCAGCGGCCGGCGAGCCACTCGCAGTGATCGCCGGCGCCTCGCGGGACCTGGTAGATTCGATGAGCGACATTGTTTGGGCGATCAATCCGAACAAAGATCAGCTAAGCGATCTCGTCCAACGTATGCGGCGCTTTGCCAGCGACCTGTTCACTGCTCGTCAGATTGAGTTCACTTTTGCGGCGCCGGGCGAGGAAGCTTTGAAAATTGGAGCGGACCTGCGCCGCCAGGTCTTTCTGATTTTTAAGGAGGCCGTCAACAATATCGCGCGTCACTCGGCATGCAGTGAGGTGCGGATCGAAATGCGGATCGAAAACAGATGGCTGACGATGAGAGTCGTGGACAATGGCCCGGGCTTCGATCCGGCCCAGATAGGCGAGGGTCAGGGACTCGCAAGCATGCGGGCCCGCGCGCAGAGCCTCGGCGGCGAGATTCAAATAGTCTCAAACCAAAGTGAAGGCACCCTGGTACTGCTGAAAGTTCCTTTGACTGTCAGGGTAACTCACCGTAATGGGCGGCTACGTTAAGTTCCCCATCTGTTTAGACGGGGAATTCTTCATTGTTTTGGTGTAGGCTACCTGCCCGCCAGCCATCCGGGTGGCCGCGGCCCGAGAGATAAGAATGCCTTCTGAAACCCAAACCGCGGCGTCCCCCCAAACACCTTCGGCTCCGGCTATCATCAAGGTGGCAATTGTCGAAGACCAGCGTGATATCCGCGAGGGTCTGGCATCGTTAATCAAATTCACCGACGGTTATCAATGCATCGGCAGCTTTCGTTCGATGGAAGCAGCGCTGGAGAAGATCCGATTTGAATTGCCCCACATCATGCTCGTGGACATTGGCTTGCCCGGAATGAACGGCATCGAAGGTATTCGGCTGCTGAAAGAAAGCTGGCCCGGAATTCTGGTGCTCATGCTCACGGTCTATGAAGATGACGAGATCATCTTCGATGCGCTGTGCGCGGGAGCCTGCGGGTACTTGCTGAAAAAGACGCCGCCGGCGCGTTTGATCGAGAGCTTGAACGAAGCGATGAACGGCGGAGCGCCAATGTCGCCCGAGGTTGCGCGCCGGGTGATCAAACTGTTTCGGCAGATTAGTCCTCCCGAGAAAGCAGACTATGAACTTACCCCGCACGAACTGCGCCTCTTGAAGCTGCTGGTTGAAGGACACAACTACAAAACAGCAGCTACCGCCCAGGGGGTCAAAGTCACCACCATCGCTTTCCACATGCGCAACATCTACGAAAAACTGCAGGTCCACTCTAAATCAGAAGCTGTCTCCAAAGCGCTTCGCAACCGCCTCGTCTAAAGCCAGTGGTCAGGGGCCAGTGGTCACGTCAGTGGATCACTTTGCCCCCGCGTCTCATTAACTACTGCGCACCCCCACTGCCCACCTGACCTTTCCTATCTATTCAGACGGCGACATCCGCATTCCATCAGGAGTATTCATGTACGCTGGGTTGTGAAGTGCTGAACTCGGGCTGAACCGAATGCAATTTAGGAAACTATAAGGAGGAGCAGATGAGAACTCTAAATACGCGATGGAGATTGATCGCGCTAATTCCATTGGTAGCCATCGCGATTCTCTCGATCGGAAACAGAATCGGAGCCGTGCCGGACCAGAATCGAGAAATACGTGAGGCGGCCAACGAAGTGGGCATCATCATCCAGGGAGGCATCACCCACGGGGAAACCCTCCGGTTCAGTGCCTTTCACTCGGCGGACGCCGGCTGTGAAACACACGAGCAGATGCTGCTGACGGTCTTCGACAGCCAGGGCAACGTTGTCGTGCAGCAGCTTTGGATAACTAACCCGAATCAGACAGTCCATTTCGACCTCAACGCAGACCAGCTTGCTCAAACGCTCTTCGACAACAATGGCAGGGCCGAACTTATCGGACTGCTGACTCACCCCGGAGCGGTCAATTCTGGTGGCATCCCTGGCGGCGGATGCGTGGTCGCGGGAGAGGTGTTTGACAACAATACCGGCCGGACATTGAGTCACATTGCCGGTACACCCATATCAGAGTGTCGCAACGCGAAGTGAACCAAAGCTGCCGTTAAGCGGGCCGATGACAACGCGACGGCTTTAACTCACAAATAACCGTCCGAGTCTTACCCGGACTGACATGGTAGTGGAGGCAAAAAATGAGATTAGAACAAGTGATCACGCTTGAAAGTTACAAAGTTCGAAGCCGTTGGATCGGCGCCTTCGCGTTACTTTTGTTGTGCGCGATTCCGCAGCTAACGAGTGCGCAGCAGCCGAAAAAGAAAATCCCGGTAGACATAGCTGTCACCGAGATGGATATCCAGTCCCTGAGCGACAAGCTGGATGCTTTTGGCGGGCAACTCTCAAGGGAAGAGTTGGGAGGAATGAGCTTGCTACTGAGGCGTGCCGCAAATGCACCGGCGGACCGGCCGGGCGACGTCAACATGAGGGCGTCTTTCTTCGCTTCCGGTCCCGCGGAAAACAATACGATGGGCCAGCGGGCTATCGTTGCCCAAGGGGGGCGAGCCGACCGTAGCGCGCAAGTAGGTACACCGGGCGGTAGGCCAGCAAGTAACACGCTTCGAGCAGCCCTGGGCGGTGATACGGACCCACTTGCAATCGGTCCAAAGCACGAAGACCCGATGCCGGCTCCGGACACCATCAATGCTCTGGATGGAAAGCTACGAAATTTTGGCGGACAACTCTCGACGCAGGAGCGAGGAGTAATGGATTGGCTGTTGCAGCGAGCAAGCATGGGCGCCCCCTATGGGACTCCGGGCGGTCGCCCTCCAACTCTGTTTGCGGCGCTGGGTACTCGCAAAACGGGAGATACAAACAATCGCTGGCTGTTGCATTTCTAAAGGGCTCAGTCTGTGAAAGCAGTCGCGACGTCTTCCTTAGGATTTGTGGTATCCCACAATTTCTCTGCGTTAGTTGCGCTATCGGTGACGAAGCGACTGGGAATTCCATCGTTTCCTCCAGCGCCTCTGCCGACCGACGGATCCGGGTTCTAGAACGAAAGTCGTAGCCCTAACTGAATCTCGCGGCCGGGCGTCGCTGCCTCAGTGATCGTGCCAAACTGGGGCGTGTTTACAAAGCGGTTAGGCGTCCCCAGATTTGTATGGTTGAGTGCATTAAAGGCCTCCGCACGGATCTGGAGTTTCACGCTTTCAGTTATGACCAGCTCGCGTTGCAAAGCGAGGTCAAGGGTTTGCCGCCCGGGACCATAGATCGTATTTCGCCCTACGTTTCCGAAAGTAAAGGCGGCCGGAGTAGCAAAGGCGGCTGTATTAAACCAACTGGCCGCCGTATGTGTGCCGGGCCCGAAAACGGGCTGACCTGTGTAATTCGCACGAATTGGATTTTCCCCGAGGAGGGTGCCGGCGTTGGCCGTATCTCCGAATACCGAGATTGTAAAAGGAAATCCACTTTGCGCCTGGAAGATCGTCGACAGCCGCCAATTCTTGGTAACTTTGTGGAGAAAACCAGACTTGCCCCAGCCGGGAATATCATAGACCGCGCTGAGCGCAAACCGGTGGCGAATGTCACAGGCCAGGCCTTTCTCAGCACGAAGGTTGGAATTATCCTGCGGAGCTGCTGACTCAAACATGGGCGAACGGAAATCAGGAGCATCGCTGAGGTTCTTTGCAAACGTGTAGTTGGCCAGGAAGGTCCAGCCGCGGCTAAAACGCCGCCGAATGTTGACGTAGCCTGCGTCATACCAGCTTTGCGCCGAGTTCTCGAGAAGGTTGATGCCACTGACTGGAAAAGTAGTATTGGCTACCGTGATATCTGAGGGTAAAACCATGCCGGGCAGAAAACTCAAAGTCTTGAATGGCCTTCGCGGCCCGATGGCCCCCGGTCCGGGAGCAGCGTTATTGATCAAATGCGATCTTTGCAGATGAAGCCCGTGCGACCCGAGGTAGCCCACCTCCAAAGTTGTTTCAGACCCCAAACTCTTTTCAACCGAACCGCTCCATTGCTCGACATATTGTGGCGGCGCGTTAATCTCAAAAGCGGCAAAGCTGACGGTGGTCGTGCCCAGGACGGCCGGCGCGAAGTTGAAATGACTGGCGACGATGCCGGCGGCCGGAGTGAAGTTATCGCTTTGCTGCGTCTCGGGGAAAACGTAAGGGACGTTGTGCCGTTGATTGCACCACGTGTTCATGTCCACGGGAGTGAAGAAAATGCCAAAGGCCGCGTGAAAGACCAGCCCGTGGCTCGGAATCGCGTGTGAGATTCCTGCCCGGGGAGCGAAATTCAATTTGTTCGAATTGTTCAAGCCTTCCGGGAAACCCTGTTGTCCGCCGATGAAAACGAAAGGCACACCATCCTTGAAGACGAGATTCGTGTTCGCGTAACGAATGTCCTTGAGCGGACTCATGTATTCATAGCGCAGTCCGAGTTGAATAGTCGTGTTGCGGTTCAGCTGAAAGCTGTCCTGAACAAAGGCATCCGCATACCACTGACGCAGTTGCATCTGGGGCACACCCGCCTGGCGTTGCTTAACTGCCGGCAGGCCGAGCAGGAAACTCGCGAGCGCCGATCCCGTTCCATCGTTCGTCGCTGTCTGGGTGGTGAACCCATTAGTAAATTGATAGTAACCCCGGTTTTGGAAGAACCCCCACATCGGCCAAATGAATTTACGGTAGCTGCCGCCGAACTTGAGACTATGCCGGCCCTTTTGCCAGCTCAAGGTGTCGCGCGCTTCCAGAATCGTATCCCATGAATGCATCGGCGTGGCTGTATACGTATCACCCATGCCCGAGTACCCCTGCACGTTGAACCAGGGTGAACCAAAGGCGCCCTGTCCGCCAAAGCCAACACCCGTAATTCCCAGTTGAGAAACAATGTCGTTGGAGAAGCTGTTCTCGGAAGTGCGATGCATCGACAGGCGTGAAACTGTGATGTTCGCCATGTTCACGACGTTAGGGCTGATAATCCGATTCCATCCGACTGTGCCATTTTGCGAGAGGTTGTTATGAATGGCGCCAAAGCCGGGCAGGTTCTGCGGCATGAAACCTTTTTCACTGCTAAAAGAATAGCGCGCGAAGATGCTATCGCCCCGCTTGAAGTTTTGATCGAATCGAAGGGTAGCTTGATCGGTGCGGTGATGTTCATTGCGCACGTCGAGATAATTGTTACAGTCGGCCCCGGCGCCCACGACCAGCGGCACTCCCATCATCGTCATGCCGCAGCCATTCATTCCCATGTCCATGTTTGGCCGTGGAACATATTGACTTAGGAACATCAGCGCTTTCTTGTCGATCAGGTTCTGCGGAATAACATTCCCGGGGAAAGGATCACGAATCACCTGAGGATTGCTCGGACTGACCGGCTTGCTCGAATTAAAATTTGGATTTGGGTGCGAGCTGAAGGGGTTGTAAATTGTGGCTCCGCTCATGCTGAAATCACCGTTGATCTCATCCACGGTCGGCACAGTGTCAATCATCGTGTCGGACTGGGTTAACCGAAGGCCCTCATAGTTCGCAAAGAAGAATGCCTTGTTCCGAATAATCGGACCGCCCAACGAGCCGCCAAAATTATTTCTTACCAGATGGTTCGACGAGTCCATCTGATTAAAAGCGCGGGCATCGAACACGTTGTTGCGCAGAAATTCGTAAGCGGTTCCGTGAAACTGGTTCGTGCCGGTTCGCGTTACGATATTGATTTGCCCGCCGCCGGCGCCGCCCATCTCAGCCGTGTAACTTCCGGTCTGCACTTTGAATTCCTGGACCGTGTCAGGCGAAGGACTCAGGTTAAGAGTATTAAAGGTAGGATCAGTGTTGGTGGCGCCGTCCAGCAGGAAATAGTTTGCGTTCGGTCGATTGCCGCCGATGCTGACCGCCGAGCGCTGTCCCGGGCGCCAGTACAACGGACTCATGTCACCCGCCTGCGCCCCATGACTTTCGTGCGCTCCCGGAACAGTAAGTACCAAATCGATTAACATGCGTCCATTGAGAGGCAGGTTGCGAATGGAAGTTGGCTCGACAACCTCGCCGACGCTCGCATCCGTGGTCCGTAATACGTTCACAGTTTGAGCTTCGACCCGCACGGTGGTGTTGAGGGAGGAGAGTGTCAGATCTACATCAAGTGTCGTTGGCTGTCCCACCTCCAGGCGCACCGACTGATTGGATACCGCGAATCCCGAAGCCTGGACGGAAACCTTGTAAAGATCCGGCAGCAGACCGGTGATTTGGAAAATGCCCTGCTCGTTACTGGTGACCTGCCGCATCGCATGGGTACTATCTGAAGTCACCTGCACGGAGGCGCCCGGAATTGCCTGATGCTGCGGATCGTAGACTGTACCGCTGAGGCTCGCGTAATTGCTCTGAGCAAAGACTGGGAATGCGATGAAGGACAGCAGGATCTGGGCGGCTACGACAAATAGTAAGCGTCCCCACGATTTTTCAACTCTGGTTAAGCACCGAACAAAAGCAAGACTCATGATCTCGTCACCCCAGCTCTGTTGGCTGCTGAATCTATGGAAAGAGGTTGAGAGCGGATACTAATCTCAGCCGGGAGAACACACTCGTGACCCAGGTGGCCGAGAATTGGATCTCCACTCGCTGGCATCATTCCAAACGATCCCGAAAGAATTATTGGTAGGGTCGACCCCAGTACGTGGTTTCGAGCGCCTTCGAGCTCATTACAACTGAGTTAACAAAGTTCGAATAAAAACAGATCGAATGAAGCCTGGTTCTACGTCTCGCTTGGCTTGAGTGCCCGGTCGCGGGCTCGATTGCATGAATCAGTGGTCTTTCGCTGTGCAACAAAGTTAGGTAGGAATACCAGACCTCTGACCCAACAAACCCGCGACCGGGAAATTGGTGATTACGGGAGCGAAAGTAACATGGGGTCTCCTTTGTGTCATGACCCTGGCGGTGGGTTTTCGTCTACAACTTTGGGTGGAGACGCCAGGAAACCGAGCCACAGATTCACACGGATAAACGGAGATCAGAACACACCAGAGCGATCAGGTTGGTGAGCGCTTCCCGGCACCGATCTGTGTGTTCCGTGTTTATCTGTGGCTGATTTCTGTTGGGGATACCACCCGACTATCGCAGGTGAACGAGGCCGCGCTGCAAGGCGGTGGTAGCAGCTTGCGTACGATCGCTCACTCCCAGCTTGCTGAGAATATTATTGATGTGACTCTTGACTGTCGCTTCGGTGATATTCAGCCGGTTAGCGATAGCCTTGTTGCTATTGCCGGCGACAATCTCCTGCAGTACCTCGATCTCTCGCCCAGTGAGATCAGAGCTGCCCATTCTCTCAGCCAGCCGCTCCGCCACCTGAGCCGGAATCCGCCGCGACCCGGCATGGACTTTCCGGATCGCGTCTTCCAGTTCTTCGAAGAACATGTCTTTCAGCAAATACCCCTGAGCTCCGGCTTGTAATGAACGATAGATATCCTCATCACCGTCGTAGGTGGTAAGCACGATCAGACGAGCGTCTGGGAATTCTTTTCGAATGGCCACAATCGCTTCCACACCCCCCAATTGCGGCATCCGTAGATCCATCAGGGTGACGTCGGGCCGGTGAAGCCGATAAAGTTCGACGGCCTGCTGGCCATTCGTCCCTTCGGCAACAACGGACATATCAGAGACGGTGTTGATAAGTGCGACGAAACCCTGACGGACGACCGCCTGGTCATCAATCACCATGATCCTGATGGTGTTGTTAGTCATTCGTCACGCGCCACAATCTTCATTGCTGCATTACCTCCCTCTCCCTTTTGGGAGAGGGTTGGGGTGAGGGCTTACCACCGAGTCCACCCGATTGATAGTTTTTGTCTTTGAATACTACTCGCCAAGCACGAAGCGCAAATCAAAAAATTTATTCCCTCTCGTAAACCCTCATCCCCAGCCCTTCTCCCAAAGGGAGAAGAGGGAAATGGTGACCACTGACCGTTCAGACCGGCTTTCAATTTGTCGCTTCCCTTCCCTCACTTTGTTACAAACCCGCCTCAGTGATTGATCGGTACATCGACCAGGACTTCAGTGCCCTCGTTTGCGCGACTATCTATCCTCAGAGTGCCGCCGATTTGCCCGGCGCGTTCCTGCATGCCGAGCAGGCCGAAATGTTTTGCCTCGCCGTTCTGCGGGATCTGATAATCAAATCCTTGTCCGTCATCGCGCACACTTAGTTGTACGCGCTTCGCATCAAATTTCAAATGCACCAGAATGTTTCGGGCCTGCGCATGTCGCACGGCATTGTTTATGGCTTCCTGTCCGATGCGCAACAAATGACCTTCAATCAAATGGCTGAGCGGCCGGAATGTGCCGCTGACTTCGACCTTGGCCTGGACTGCGGTCTCAGCGGTTAGTCGCCGCGCTGTATCACCCAACGCCGCGGGCAGATCATTCTTATCGAGGGCCTGCGATCGCAAATCCCAGACATAACGGCGGGCTTCCGCAATCCCGTGACGCACCAACACTCTCACTCGATCGAGGTGTGTTTTGGCCAGCTCAGCGGAGGCCGGCATGGTTCGCGCGACCACCTCAAGTTGCACCGAAATGCCCAGCATCTCCTGCGCCAGGTTGTCGTGAATCTCGCGCGCGATGCGGTTTCGCTCAGCCAGCACGGCGGCGAATTGCGACTCGACCTGCCTCAGACGAAATCGATAAAGCTGCCAGACGACAAACGCCAGGCCAAAGATAACCAGCGCATAGAACCAATATGTTTGGTAGAAGTGCGGCCGCAGGTAAAGATCGAAAGCTGCACCTGTCGGGCTCCACAAACCATCATTGTTGGACGCAATCACGCGGAACTTGTAGCGGCCGGGCCGCAGATTAGTATAGTAAGCAGTACGACGCGTCCCGCCATCCACCCAGTCACTATCAAATCCTTCGAGCTTATATTTGAATCTTACCTTTTCCGGGGCTATGAAACTGAGCGCTGTGTAGTAAAAATCAAGCCGGCTCTTGCCCGGTGCCAGCTCGACAGCCTGACCCGGGTTAATCGATTCGTCGTCAACGCGGATCTGCTCAATAGCGACGGGCGGTGGCAGATCGTTTAGTTTGACCTTCTCAGGATCGATCATTGCCACTCCCTTGATGGTCGGGAACCAGAGTTTACCGTCAGAGCCGCGCCATCCCGCTGGATGTCCGCCGCCGCTGCACTCGCGGGTGATCATTCCGTCCGCGGTCCCGTAAAGCACGGGAGTGATCGACCCGACTTGTCCGTTCGCTAAATCATCCAACTCGGTTTTGTTAATGCGGAAGATGCCTTTGTTGGAACTTAGCCACAGGCCGTTTTGCCGGTCTTCAAGAATGCTATAAACGACGTCATCAGGCAATCCAGTCCGAGTCGTGTAGGCGGTGAACTTTCCCTGCTTCAGCCGATTGAGCCCCCCACCGCTGGTGCCAATCCACAGGGCACCGTCTGCGTCCTGATGCAAAGAAATCACCACATCGCTTGAGAGCCCGTCTCGCGTGGTAAAGGTAGTAAACTTCTCGTCCTTGAATTTGCTTAGGCCGCCGAGCGTGCCGATCCAGATGTTGCCTTGCCCGTCTTCATAAATCGTGCCGACAAAGTCGTTGGGCAGCCCGTCGGCCGTCGTGTAAACATTGAAGCGATCATTTCGCCGCCGCGTCAAGCCGCCCAGCGTGCCGATCCAAAGATTGCCGCTTTGGTCCGCATAGATCGATCGGACGAAATCATTGGCAAGTCCGTCAGCGGAGGTGAAGATTGTGAACGTGCCGTCCTTGAAGCGGTTTAATCCGTCCGGAGTGCCGACCCAGATATTACCGTCAAGGTCGCCGAACACGGCCAGAACGACATTGCTGGACAGGCCATCCGCGGTTGTGTACGTCGTGAACCTGCCATCTTTCAAGAGGTTGAGGCCGCCGCCGTTTGTTCCGATCCAGACGTTGCCTTTGCGATCTTCGTAGATCGACTTGACCAGATCGCTGCCCAGGCCTTCCCTGGTTGTATAAGTAGTAAATTTCTTGTCCTTTAACAGATGCAAGCCATCCGATTCAGTGCCAATCCAGAGACTCCCTTCGCGATCCTCGAAGATCGAAAGAATGATTTCATTTGCCAAACCATCGGCAGTGCGAAAGGCCGAGAAGTGCTTGTCTGCGAAGCGGCTCAAACCCGCGGACGTGCCAATCCATAGGCTGCCCTCGCGGTCGACGGCCAACGAATTGATCCGATTGTTCGGCAACCCGTCGCGCGTGGTGTAGCTAACGAAGCGATTTCCTTCAAGACAGTTCAAGCCATCAAGTGTGCCGACCCAAAGGCGTCCGTCCCTGTCCTCGTTGATGGAAACCACGCTGTCATTCGCCAGGCCTTCTTGTTTGGTGTACCTGATAGCCACTCCGTCTTTAGATCGAACCAGGCCCTGCGGCGAGCCGATCCACAGAGCACCGGCTCGATCTTCAAAGAGGGCCTGGACTCTGTCTTTGGGGAAAGCCGGCTGTGCCGCCAAGGGAGTAAAGACACCGTTCTTGAAGTTCACCATTCCGGCTGAGGTCGCTATCCAAAGCGCGGCGTTGTGATCTTCGTATAGAGAATCAATGACGTTGCCAGGTAGGCCCTCCTGGGTAGTGTACGTCGTGAACTTTCCATCCCGCATTTGGATCAGACCATTCGCGGTGCCAATCCATAGATCGCCGCGCCGATCTTCCAGGATTGCGCGCACATCATTGCTCCTTAATTGAGGCGTGTTCTGCTTATCGAAAACCGTAAACCTGATTCCGTCAAAACGGGCAAGTCCTTCTTCGGTTGCGATCCAGATGTATCCGTCTTTTCCCTGGGTAATCCGGTGAATAGTATTTTGCGGCAGGCCGTTTTCCGTCAGCCAGTTCTGTTGGGCAAACTGAAATAGATCGCGCGCGGGATCGAGCGCCAGCGCCTGACCTCCGCCGAGTAACACAGTGAGCAGCAGCCAAAACATCCACAGGGCCGGTTTGTTGATGAGAGCCGATGAAAGCATTGATTGTGCTGGTATGCTTCCCGAGGAATGAAGATGGTCTCTGCACCTAACAGCGACCTCGCCGTTCCCCGGGTCCGCTGGTCCACTAAATCAGACTAAAGCACGGCAAAATCGATTATACTCAATACTCTGTTGCGCGCGCTCTCGAAAACTATTCTGATCGTCATAAGGAGGTCACCAATTGCCATCCGCCATTCTGATTTGCGCTCTACTGTCTTCAGTTTTAGCCGCCTCAAACGCGACTCGTGCACCGGCGCGCACGCGCTGGCGCGCCGCCGCGGAACCAGAGTTACGAAAGCTTATTCCCGCGCGAGCGCCGGTGATTAAGGAGAACATCGAAACCGAATTTCGCACGGCCTCCGGAGTAACGGACGGACGCGGCAAATTTATCGCCGGCGTGGTGATGATCACCGCTGGATATTCGGCCGAAGGTAAGTACTCGCATTTCTTTATCACGCAGGCGTCCTTGAAAATCGGCACTATGCTCCTGCAACCAGGCGAGTATGTTTTTGGTTATCAAAGAATAAACAACGACGCGATTCGCGTGAGCTTCTATCGGGCCTCCAGCGGCGAGGGCATCGGCACTGTGGATGCGCACGTCAATCGCAAAAGCAGCCTGGTGCGCTCGCTGCTTATCAGTCCACCAGTTGACGGCCGGGCGTCGATTCAGGTCGGACGTTTCTTTTTTGAATACAGGTTGAATGATTGATTTTGATCTCCGCGCGCGGCAGGGCGCGGTAGAGACCAAATCAGCGACGATTGCGCAGTCAGTACCGAGAGCGGTAGCGACCGGGTCTCAATCAACGCCTCGGTTAAGTTTGCCGGGAGGTCAACCCGGTCGCTAGCGCTCCCGGTACTGGCCTCATTAGGCATCGGATTTGACGCACATCTAAAAAGCATCCGCTAGTGAACGAATCGTAAGAAGCTTTCGGAAGTCGGTCAACGTAACCGGCCCGCGCGTCCGGAACTCCACTTCGACTTTCCTTCCCGGAATCAGATCAAAGTAATTATCCGCAAAGAAGCCGCTGGCAGCCGGTGCCGACAAGTAAACAGCTCGCGCCAGTTTGTCCGAAGACAGAGTGATTCTGAAACCCGCCCGCGAACGCACCACCTCTGCGCTGATCCGCGGCCGCGGCAACAAGAGATTCTTGAAGGGTTGAAAGAAATGCTCGTTATGCGCTACCGGCTTGCCGTCCACCAATAATTCCGCAAACAGAAACGTTCCTTTCGGATCCTTTCCGGCCAATATCGAGTCACTAGGGATACTCAGGTACGATTTGCTTTTGAGCGCGGCAACCTGTATGTCCTGCTGCCGGTGCCACAACGTATGTCCTTCAAAGTCGAGCAGACTCACCTGCAGTTGCGCGGCTGTCGGCTTTAACCGATCCGACACAACATAGAAGTTGAGGTTGCCATTCTCTTCGTGTGGACTGAGCAGAATGTCACCGTAAAAGCGGCGTGCATAGTATTGCAAAGCTTTCCATCGTCCGGTGTAGTCGATACTCGACCACGAGGCAACCGGCCAGCAGTCGTCAATCTGCCAGAAAAGTGAACCCATGTTGTGGGGCATGATGCGCCGCAGGTGCTCGGCGCCAATCTTGATCCCTTCAGCCTGTAGGACCTGGCTAACGTAGAGAAACGATTCGAAGTCCTTCGGCTCAGGGTACTCGCGCAGCATGTATTCGCGAATCAATTGGTTGCCGCGCGGGTGTCGCTGGTGGGCCATCATCACCGGCGACTTGATATCGCGATCGGCGGGCACAGTATAGGTGCTGACTGTCTCGATCTGCGGAAACGACTGAAAGCCATACTCGGTCATGAAGCGCGGAAATTGTTTCTCATATTCAGTAAATGGAGCCGCGGCGTGCCAGACCTGCCAGTAATGAAGGTCCCCTATCTTCTGCGATTCAGGATCGTCTTCCAGGTTCGAACTGGGTGAACTCGGCCAGTAAGAGCGTGAAGGATCCAGTGACCTGCACACTTCCGGCAACACGCCATAGAAAATCTTCAGGTAATCATCCCACAGCCTGGCCGGGAGTTTTTCTTTCCAACCCCAGTGGAACCAGCCTGACTCGATTTCGTTGTTGCCAACCCAAATGACGATGCTTGGATGATCGCGCAGACGCTTCACGTTATCGTTGGCTTCGTGACGCACACTGTCGAGGAATGCCTGATCGCCCGGGTACAGGCTGCAACCGAACATGAAATCCTGCCAGACGAGAATCCCCATTTCGTCGCAAAGATCGTAAAAATCGTCACTCTCGTAAATGCCGCCGCCCCAGACCCGCAGCATGTTCATGTTGGTGTCGCGCACGGAGCCAAGCAGTTCGCGGTATTTGTCTTTGGTAATGCGGGTCGGAAAACTGTCGGCCGGAATCCAGTTGCCTCCCTTGGCAAAGACCGGCACGCCGTTGATCACAAAGGTGAAGCTCTTGCCGGACTCGTCACGCTGTTGCCTGAGTTCCAAAGCGCGCAGGCCCGTCCGTTTCGTTGCCTCATCGACAGGCTTGCCATTGATCAGCAGCCGTGCCTTAAAAGTATAGAGAGGATGAGCGCCTAGTCCGTTGGGCCACCAAAGAGCCGGATGGACTACGATGAAATTGAGAGCAAAGCGATTTGGGCCCTTCGCCAATGTCACTTCCTGCTTCACCGCCACAGTCTTATCGGTCGGGCTGCTTAGAACCAAAGTCGCGTCACCGGTGACACTCGATTCGACTTCCACCATTGCTAAAAGAAAGGCAGGGCCCGTAGTGATACTTCGCGGTAGGATTTGTAAATCACTCAGTCGTGCTTCGTCCCAGGCCTCCAAAAAGACTGGACGCCAGATACCACTGGTGACAAACCGCGGGCCCCAATCCCAGCCATACTGGTAGGGCGCCTTGCGCGTATGCGGACTGGTTTTTTCTCCCTGATCATTTCCTGCCGGCAGTTCGTAATTCATCTTTGCCATGATGGGCAGGATCTCGTTGATCGGCGAACGAAAGCGGACGCGGAGGATGTTCGGGCCGGGCTTCGTGAGACGCTTTGCGTCCACTCGCCAGGTGCGAAACATGTTGTCGGTACTGATCAGCGGTTCATTGTTGAGGAATACGTTGGCATAGGTATCCAGTCCCTCGAAGATCAACTCGATATTCTTTCGTCCGAGCATCTCAGTCGTGACGTTGAAGATAGTCTGATATTCCCAATCGGTCTTGCCTATCCATTGCAACTTCTTTTCGTTGTCACGATAGAAGGGATCGTCGATCAGCTTGTTGTTGAGCAGGTCTGTGTGAACGCAACCCGGGACGCTCGCAGGGTACCACTTGTCTTTGCCGGCCTCGCGAAACTGCCATCCAGAGTGTAAGGATATCGTGATCCGATGCATGCCGGTCTCTCTCTCCACTTTGGTTTGAGATTGAGAGGTCACGGCGGCCAAAGTTAGCAAAGCCAGAATGGGTATCAGCAGTTTTGCGCGCTTCACTTGTTGGCTCACTTTCCAAGGGGATCTTACTTTGCTTTCTCTTGCTGTGGCTGTTAAAAGAATCGGCATGCTGAAACTATGGATCTCTTTATCGATCATTGCCGTAACTAGCTCTATTTTGGCACCAGTGTCAACTGCGGCGAGCGCCACGTCGCCTGATGGGAAGGGCGACGCGATTCAGTATCCGTCAGTGCAGTCGGACGTTCCGGCCTCCAGACTTACCCGGCTACGTCACGGAATCAATCTGAGTCACTGGTTCGCGCAGTCCGCGGATTATTCAAAGGCGCATCTCGAATCACACACCACGGTGGAGGACATCGCGCTAATTAAAACAATCGGCTTTGATCATGTTCGCCTTACCCTCGAGCCCGCGCCGCTCTTCAATGCAGACGATCCAAGTCGACTGAAAGCAGACTACCTCAATTATCTCGACCACGCGCTTGACATGATCCTGGCGGAGGGATTGGCCGTGATCGTTGATATCCATCCGTCCGATGAATTCAAGAAGAGACTGAATAACAACGATAGTCAGATCGAAGCTTTCGGTAAATTCTGGCGAGCCCTGGCCCAACATCTGGCAACGCGTGATCCTGAGCGCGTCTTTCTTGAAGTTATCAATGAGCCGATGGTGGAAGATGGCTATCGTTGGTTTGGCATGCAAGGGAAACTCATTTCCGCCATTCGCGCGGGCGCGCCGCGGCATACGATCATAGCGTCAGGCCACCGGTGGTCCGGTCTGGCGGAGTTGCTTTTTATGCAGCCCTATGCCGACCGGAACATTATTTACAACTTCCATTTCTACGAGCCGTTTGCATTCACGCATCAGGG
>Ga0137359_10000802_pt1 | contig 24164 bp, 24 predicted proteins | sample Mad1_40_16metaG_FD_108281 | JGI IMG/M metagenome (GOLD analysis project Ga0137359, IMG submission 108281) | Vadose zone soil microbial communities from Angelo Coast Range Reserve, California, USA - Mad1_40_16 metaG | ecosystem: Environmental > Terrestrial > Soil > Vadose zone | place: USA... | reverse complement strand
GGCACGATCGAGAATGGCAAGGCAAGGCCCAAGACTACTTGGCTGAAGATCAGAAGCTTTGCCGTGCCGGCCTCCCCGTACCAGATCGTGACGATCGCGGCCGGAACAATGGCAAGCGCGCGGGTCGCGAGCCGCCGCGCCCAAGCCGGCAACCGGATGTCGATGAAACCCTCCATGACGATTTGACCGGACAAGGTCGCGGTCACCGTGGAATTGATTCCGCAACACAGGAGCGCGATCCCGAACAGCGTCGGGGCGATGGCGGAGCCGAGCAACGGCGCCAGAAACGCGTGCGCCTGATCGAGTTCGGCAACCTCCGTCTTGCCCGCCTTGTTGAACGTTGCGGCCGCCAGGATCAGGATCGACGCGTTGATGAGTAGTGCGAACATCAGCGCGATGGTGGAGTCCAGCGTAGCGAGCTTGATCGCCTCGCGTTTGTCCTCGACCGTGCTGCCGAACCGGCGCGTTTGTACCACTCCGGAATGCAGATAGAGATTGTGCGGCATCACCGTCGCCCCAATGATGCCGATGGCGAGGTAGAGCATTTCAGGATTGGTTACGAGTTCCGTCGTTGGCGCAAAACCGATGATGACCTTGCGCCAATCGGGATGCGCGAGCGCGATCTGAACGGCAAAACAGGTGGCGATGACGCCGAGCAGAGCCACCACGAATGATTCGACCCAGCGGAAGCCCAGATGCTGCATTCCGAGAATGAGAAACACGTCGAGCGCCGTAATGATGACGCCGATTTCCAGCGGAATCCCGAACAGAAGATTGAGGCCGATGGCGGTGCCGATCACTTCAGCGAGATCGGTCGCGCAGATGGCGATTTCAGCGAGCAGCCAAAGCGGCCAAGACAGGGCGCGCGGAAACGCATCGCTGCAGGCCTGCGCAAGATCGCGGCCGGCCCCAATTCCCAGCCGCGCGCATAGCGCCTGCAGAAGGATCGCCATGACGTTCGAGAGCAGCGCGATGACAAGCAGCGCGTAGCCGAACTTCGATCCGCCAGCGAGCGAGGTGGCCCAATTGCCCGGATCCATGTAACCGACGGCGACCAGATAGCCGGGTCCCAGAAAGGCCAGGAGTCTCTTCCATAGAGGTCCGCGCGGGCGCGTCGAAACCGAGCCAAAAACCTCGGACAGCGAGGGCGTGCTGCGGCTGCGCCGCCAGCCGGTTTCGGCATATGCGGAGGCGGGGGGCGATCGCTCTTGCGGCACGGACGAGAGGGCCATGATCAAGTTCTGCTTCCGCCTGCATAGCCTTCTTGCAAATAATTTGCAATTGCAGCGCCGCTCGCCCGCGTGGCCGATTCAGGGCCAGGTGCCGGTCATCCCTCAATGCGGCGGCCGGGAACAATTGCGACCGGGCCGGATTGAGGGGCCGCGGGCCTCTCCATGACCTGCTCGACCCCAATCTTCGCTGCCGCACGCCAGGGCGCGCGCGCCAGCCTTTGCGCGGCCGCAGTCCTGGCGCTGAGCACAGCGGCGTCCCTTGCGGCCGACACCGGCAAGAGCGGCGCCTCGGAGGTCGTTTTTCTCGCCCAGCTCATCACGCTGATGCTGGTTGGCCGCCTCTTGGGCGAGATCATGAATCGCATCGGGCAGCCGTCGGTGATGGGCATGTTGCTCGGCGGCATCATGCTCGGACCTTCGCTGCTTGGCGTGCTGTGGCCGGACTTGCAGCACGCCCTCTTTCCGCGCACGGCCGAGCAGAAAGCCATGCTCGATGGCGTCTCGCAGTACGGCATTCTCCTGCTGCTGCTGCTGACTGGAATGGAGACCGACCTCAAGCTCGTGCGAACGGTCGGCAAGTCCGCGCTGAGCATCTCCGTCACCGGCGTCGCAATTCCGTTCATTTGTGGCTTCGTGCTCGGTCAGTTCCTGCCGGAATGGCTGCTTCCGCATCCGGATCAGCGGCTGCTCACCTCGCTGTTCCTCGGCACTGCCTTGTCCATTTCTTCGATCAAGATCGTGGCGGCGATCGTGCGCGAAATGGGATTTACCCGCCGTAACCTTGGACAGATCATCGTCGCCTCCGCCATCTGCGAAGACTCCATCGGCTGGGTGATCATCGCCGTCATCTTCGGCCTCGCCCAGGCAGGCACGATCGACGTCATGAACGTGATCAGAAGCGTGCTGGGGACAGCCGCGTTCCTCCTTGCGAGCTTCACCGTCGGCCGACGGATCGTCTATTTCCTGATTCGATGGACGAACGACAATTTCGAAAGCGAATTCCCCGTGATTACGACCATTCTCGTGATCATGGGCGCCATGGCGCTACTGACGCACTTCATCGGCGTGCACACGGTACTCGGTGCTTTCGTCGCTGGCGTGCTGATCGGGGAGTCCCCAATTCTCAGCAAACATATCGACGAGCAACTGCGCGGTCTCATTCTCGCGTTCTTCATGCCGGTGTTCTTTGGCATTGCCGGACTTTCTGCCGATCTCACCGTGCTGAAGGATTTGTCCCTGTTGCTCATGACCCTAGGCCTGATCGCGATTGCGAGCTTCGGCAAATTCGCCGGCGCCTTCATCGGCGGCGAAATCGGCGGACTGACCCGGCGCGAAGCCTTTGCGCTCGCTTGCGGAATGAACGCACGCGGCTCGACCGAGGTGATCATCGCCACGATCGGATTGTCGATGGGCGCACTCACCCAAGATCTCTTCACCATGATCGTGACCATGGCCCTTGCGACGACCATGGCGATGCCGCCGATGCTGCGCTGGGCCTTGGCGCGGGTGCCGATGGGCAGAGCGGAGAAGCAGCGGCTGGAGCGCGAGGGGTTCGAGGCGCGCGGCTTCGTGTCGAATTTGGAACGCCTGTTGCTCGCCGTGGACCAGAGCGCGAACGGCAAGTTCGCGGCCAGCCTCGCAGGGCTCTTGGCCGGCAGCCGGGGCATTCCCATCACGGTCATGTCGCTGTCGCAGAAGGGCAAGTCCAGCCACCACGAGGAACTGGAGAATGAATCCGGTAATCGCGCCCAGAAGACCGTCAAGGCGGCCGCCGACGAGACCAAACCTGCGCAAAGCGGCGACGACGACGCCTCGCCGGTCGACGTGACGGTTCGCAAGCAAGACACCGGCGCCGGGGAAGCAATCGCGAAGGAGGCGAGAAAGGGCTACGACCTTCTGTTTGTCGGGATCGAGAATACGCGCGGCAAAAGCGGCCTCTTTGATGAAGGCGTCAGCCGGATCGCCGCGGCATTTGAGGGCCCGCTCGCCATCGTGGCCGGGAACGGCGATCACCTGCGGGAGCCGCAACGAACCCCGTTGCGCATCCTCGTTCCAGTCACGGGAAACGAGGTATCGCGCCGCGCGGCCGACGCCGCTGTCGCCATCGCACGCGCCTGCGGCGGCACGATGACCGCGCTCTACGTTGCCACCAGCGCGGCAAACGACGGACGCAAGCGTCGCGCCTTTCGCGCACGTCGGCAGGAGCAGGCCATCATGAGAGATATAGTCGAGATGGCCGACCACCGTGACGTAACGGTAAGGCCCGTCGTCCACTCGGACATGGCGGCACGTGACGCGATTCTCGCGGAAGCGAAGAAACGCGCCCATGATCTCATCATCATGGGCGTGAGCCGCCGCCCCGGCGACAAGTTGTTCTTCGGTGAGACCGCGGCGGCGGTGCTCGAAAACTCGCCGGTGTCGATCGTATTCGTTGCGAGCTAAACGGTCTCCGCAGCCGCAGTTTTCAGACGGCGGCATGGCCCCCGGAAGCGCCACCTCTCAAGTTGATGGCCGACAAGAACTCCTGGCGAGTCGCTGCCTTGGTTCGAAAGGTTCCTAGCATACAGCTGGTCACCATCGTGACGTCGGATTTGTGCACGCCTCTAGTGGTCATGCATTCGTGAGCGGCTTCCACCACCACGCCCACTCCGAACGGCTTGAGCACGCTGTCCAGGCACGCGGCGATCTCGGAGGTCATTTTCTCCTGAACTTGAAGCCGCTTCGAATAGACGTCGACGAGACGGACGAGTTTGGAAATTCCCACAACCCGCTGGCGCGGCAGATAGCCGATGTGAACGCGGCCGATGATCGGCGCTATGTGGTGTTCGCAATGCGATTCGAACCGGATGTCGCGCAGCAGGACGATCTCGTCGTAGCCGGCGACTTCTTCGAAGGTTCGCTTCAAGTACTCGCGCGGATTTTCGAAATAACCTGCAAACCACTCCTCGTATGCGCGCGCGACGCGCGCCGGCGTGCCGACAAGTCCTTCGCGGTCGGGATCATCGCCGGCCCAACGAATGAGCGTCCGTACCGCCTCTTCAGCCTCGGCGCGCGAGGGTCGAACCACGGCGCTCTGTCGCGAACCTCGCTTTTTGAGGCGATGATTGAATTTTACGATCTTGTCCATCTGATCTTCTCAGCGCCTCGGTGCCTTGAACGATAAGGCAATGCGTTGGTTCCCCTCGACGGGGGTTTTCCCGCACATCGAGATGCCGCGCAAGGGATCCCTATGCTGTCATCTCCCCTCGGCGTTGCCGTTGCCGCGCAATTGGCCAAACGTATTGGAGCGCGGGAAGCCCTTCGGCGCCAATCGTCCGGCGTCGGCGCGATTGCCGCGCCAATCGGCAAGCTCGTTGAGCGTGAGCGTGAACGCGCGGCCGGCGGTATCGGTCCACGACAGACCCTGCTGGGCCATGAACGTCTTGAGATCGCTGAGGCCTCCGTCCTTGTACCGTTGCAGCCGTACGCCGCGCCCGCGCGCCATTTCGGGAACCTGATCGAGCGGGAAGATCACCATCTTGCGATTCCCGCCGATCGATGCGACGAGCTCGCCCTCCACGACCGCGAGCGCCCGCGCGGCGTCGGGCGGGGCCACGTTGAGCACCTGCTTACCCTTGCGGGTGTTGGCGAGGCATTCGTCCTCGGCAACGACGAAGCCGCGCCCCTGTGCGCTTGCAACAAGGAATTTGCGCCCGCCCTGATGGCGGAAAGCAGCTACGAGATCAGCCTCCTGCTCCAGATCGATAAACAGCCGAATCGGCTCGCCATGGCCGCGGCCACCGGGGAGCTTCGCCGCATCGAGCGTGTAGAAGCGGCCGTTGCTGGCGAACACCATGCAGCGGGAGGTTGTCTCTGCCGGGAATGCGAATTTCGGGCCGTCATCCGCCTTGAATGCAATGCCCGACAGATCGCCCACCGTGCCCCGCAGCGCCCGGATCCAGCCCTTTTCCGATACGACCACTGTGATCGGCTCGCGCTCGACCAGCGCCTGTTCGATCGCCGCCTCGTCGTGCTCGGGCGCCTCGGCGAACGTGGTACGGCGCTTGCCCAGCGGCGTCTTCGTAGAGAACCTCGCACGCACCTCCCTGATCTCGTCGGCGACTTTTCTCCATTGCGCCTTCTCCGAGCCGATGAGCGCCTTGAGCGACTTGCGCTCCGCACGCAGCTGCTTGTCCTCCTGCTTGATCTCGATTTCCTCGAGCCTGCGCAGGTTGCGCAGCCGCATGTTGAGGATGGCATCGGCCTGCACATCGGAGAGTCTGAACGTCCTCATCAGAACCGGCTTCGGCTCATCTTCGTTGCGGATGATCTTGATCACCCTATCGAGGTTGAGATAGGCGACGAGGTAACCGCCCAGCACTTGCAGCCGATGCTCGATCTGCCCGAGCCGGAACTGCGAACGCCGCAACAGCACCTCGCGGCGATGGGCAAGCCATTCGCTGAGCGCCTCCGCGAGGCCGATGACCTTGGGGATGCGCCCCCGCAACAGGACATTCATGTTGAGCGGAATGCGGGTTTCGAGTTCGCTCAGCTTGAATAAGGATTCCATGAGCAGGCCAGGATCGACCGCACGCGCGCGCGGTTCGATCACGAGTCGGATGTCATCAGCCGATTCGTCGCGCACGTCGGCAACGAGCGGAAGCTTCTTCTCGTTGACAAGCTCGGCGAGCTTTTCCACCAGCCGGCCTTTCTGCACCTGCCAGGGAATCTCAGTAACGACGATTAGGTAAGTGCCGCGACCGGTGTCTTCCTTGTGCCAGCGCGCTCGGACACGAAACGACCCGCGGCCGGTGGTATAGGCCTCGACGATGACGGCGGGAGGATCGACGATGATGCCTCCGGTCGGGAAATCGGGACCAGGCACGTATTTCAGCAGCGTGCGGCTTCTGGCATTGGGTGTATCGATCAGGTGAAGGGCCGCGTCGCAGAGCTCGGCCGCGTTGTGGGGCGGGATCGCTGTCGCCATCCCAACCGCGATGCCCTGCGAGCCATTGGCGAGAAGATTTGGGAACGCACCCGGCAGCACCACCGGCTCGTTCTCCGAGCCGTCGTAGGTCGGCCTGAAGTCGATCGCGTCCTCCTCGATGCCATCGAGCAAACGGTGCGCAACCTCAGTGAGCCGCGCCTCGGTGTAGCGCATGGCGGCGGGATTATCGCCGTCGACGTTGCCGAAATTTCCCTGTCCGTCGATTAAGGGGTAGCGCTGGGCAAAATCCTGGGCCAAGCGCACTAGCGCGTCGTACACGGCCTGATCGCCGTGCGGATGGAACTTGCCGATGACGTCTCCGACGACGCGCGCGCATTTCTTGAATGCGGCGCCGGGGTCGAGACGCAACTGCCGCATCGCATACAAGAGCCGGCGGTGCACCGGCTTGAGCCCGTCGCGCGCGTCCGGCAGCGCGCGGCCGGTGATCGTGGACAGAGCGTATTGCAGGTAGCGCTCTTCGAGCGCCTGGCGCAGCGCAATTTCCTCGATCTCGCCTTCGCGAGGGGGAATCAGTTCCTTGCCCATGCGGAAGAGTTAATGCCGAGGCACGCCATGAACAAGCGATGAATGAATTAGCCACGCGCTGTTCTGGTTGCGAGGCGTAGATTGAGGCCAATGGCGTTTGTCGTCGCGGTACGGGGCGATCGGCGAAGCCGATCGACGGATGAACGCGCGGCGCCGCCGGCCGATTCTCAAGACCGCAGCACGCGGTCGCCAGACGCCAGACATGGAAGCGCTCGGTCGGCGCTTCTCGAGAAAACTAAGGAGAATGAAATGCGTGCAATCTTCGTCGCGCCGCTGGTGAGCGTGGGTATCGTCCTCCTCGGCGTCTCGCCGGGCTCGGCTGCGCCGGGCCTCGGCGGTGCCCTGGAAACGGCTGCCAACCTCAACCGGGCAGTCGATCAAGCGCACTGGCGCGGCTATCACTACCGGCATTGGTGGTGGCGGCACCGTTGGCATCATCGCTGGTGGTGAGACCGCCGGAGGGCGGGCCAAATCCCGGCCCGCTCTCCTCGGAGCCGTCCGCTGGAGGGCGAGCGTCACGCCGCAGAGCGGCGATGAAGCTTGCGCGTGCGGCGGCGATGCTAACACGGCGCGGCTCAAGCACGCGACGCGCGAGGAAAAAGCCGGTCAACTCAAAGCCGTCGGCGATGTCCTGAGGCGAAGGATCACCGGCGCACGCCTCGCGCAGAAATGCGGGCAGGACCAACAGCTTGTCCTTCCATGCCTCGCCCGCCTGCCGCGATACCGCACGTCCCGATTTCGGCGATACATAGACGAGGTCAGTCTCTACTCCGCTCGCCGCGCAGACCGAAAGATCGAGTCCGAAGCCGAGCTCCGCCAGAAGCCTCAACTCGAAGCGCACCATGCCGGGCGCGGCGCGGCGTGGATCGAGGAGCCCGTCGAGCAGGTGCGCGAGCGCGGCATGAATCTGCGGATGCGGATCGCGCTCGGGCAGCAGCCGGCAGAGCGCGGCGAGATGCGTCGTGCCGTAAAGCGCGTGCGGGACGGGTAGAAATGAGGCCGCGCGCGCATCGAGGCCCTCGACCACGTAGTGGCCGAGATGCTCGTCGAGCCGCGCGCGCCAGGTGCAGCTGACGGTATTGCCCGCCTGCAGCACGGGGCGCAGCCGCGCGTTCGCGCCGCCCCGTACGAGGCCAAGATGGCGCCCGTGTGCCCGCGTCATCAGCTCGAGGATCGCATTGCCCTCGCCGTGGCGCTTGCTGCCGAGCACTATGCCTTCGTCGGTCCACTGCATCGCTAGTCACCCGGGAACTCAAGTCCCATCCCGCGGTAGCGTTCAGGGTCCTCGCCCCACCGCTCGCGCACCTTGACGAATAGAAACAGGTGCACCGGACCCTCGACCATGTCGGCGATCTCCCGGCGTGCATCGGCGCCGATCGCCCTGATGGTCTGCCCGCCCTTGCCGAGGACGATCTTACGTTGGCTTTCGCGCTCGACATAGATCGTCTGCTCGATGCGGGTCGAGCCGTTCTTGAGTTCCTTCCATGTATCGGTCTCGACCGTCGATTGATATGGCAATTCCTGATGCAGGCGCAAATAGAGCTTCTCGCGCGTGATCTCGGACGCCAGTTGGCGCAGCGGTGCATCGGTGATTTGGTCGGCAGGGTAATGCCACGGGCCCTCCGGCACATGCTCAGCCAACCAGCGTTTGACATCGGCAACACCGTCGCCGGTCAGCGCCGAGATCATGAACGTGGTCGCGAAGTTTGTGCGCGCGTTGGCCGCCTTGGCAATCTCGAGCAGCGCAGGTTTCTCGACGAGGTCTACCTTGTTGATGAGCAGGAGCTTGGCTCGGGCAACTGTGCTGAGCCGCTCGAGCATCGCACCCGCCTCCTCGTCGAGGCCGCGTTTGGCATCGATCACGACGGCGGCGATGTCGGAATCATCTACCCCCGACCAGGCCGTCGTGACCATCGCGCGATCGAGCCGGCGCTTGGGCGCAAAAATGCCCGGTGTATCGATGAAGACGAGCTGCGAGCCATCGACGATCGCGATCCCGCGCAACAACGCGCGCGTCGTCTGCGCTTTGTGGGAGACAATGGCGACCTTGGTTCCGACGAGCGCATTGATCAGCGTCGATTTGCCGACATTGGGTGCGCCGATCAGCACAACGAATCCGCAGCGTGTCTGGGCGGTCGCTCCCGGCGCAGAACCGCCATCGCCGCCCGCCCGCTCCGGCAAAGAAGCGAACGATTGGCGAGCGCCTTTCCTTTCAGAGGCGATCGGTTTTGACACCGGCGCGCGAGAGCATAGCGGCCGCGGCGGCTTGCTCCGCGGCACGCTTGGAGCGGCCAAGCCCCTCGGCCGGCCCGAGCTTGGGAAGCTCCACCGCAACGCGGAATTCCGGACTGTGGTCCGGGCCCTTGCGCTCGACCTCACGATAGGCCGGCGTGGGCATTCCGCGCGCCTGCGCCCATTCTTGCAGCACTGTCTTGGAATCGCGCAGCGGCCGCGACGGCGTGCGCATGCGTTCGCTCCACAGCCGTTCGACGAGCGCGGCAGCGGCTGGATACCCGCCGTCGACGAACACTGCGCCGATCAGCGCCTCGCAAGCGTCGGCCAGGATGGCAGGGCGGCCGCGGCCGCCGGCATGGGCTTCCGACGCACCGAGCCTGATCACTGCACCGAGATCTAGTCCGCGGCCGACATCAGCGCAGGCCTCCCTGCGCACGAGGTCGGCAAGACGACGCGACATCTCCCCTTCGTCGGCTTTCGCGAATGTCCGGAACAGCATATCGGAGATGATGAGCCCGAGCACGTGATCGCCGAGAAACTCGAGCCGCTGATAGCACGAGGCGCGGTTACGCGCGCCGCTCAGCGCGGAGATGTGCGTGAGCGCCTGCTCGAGCAGCGCGGGATCACTGAATTGATATCCGATGCGCTCCTGAAACGCCGACAGATCGCGGCGACGGCGACGCTCCTTCAGGCTGGGCTTTGCAGGGGGATCGGCAGCGGCGGGACGAGGCGGCTCACCGGCGGTGGCGGCGCTAGGCGCTTCGATGGGAGTTTTCCGTGCTCGCGCGCGGCTCATCTGACGATCGTGAACAGCCGGTTCCAGCGCACGGCCCATGGCCAGCGCCACACCATCCAGGCGTGCTCGCCTTCGCGGATCGAGAAAAAGATGATCTGAGCCCGGCCGACGATGTTCTCGAATGGCACATAGCCGACCTGGCTGAGCACGCGGCTATCGGTCGAATTGTCGCGATTGTCGCCCATCATGAAAAAATGGCCGGCGGGCACCTGATACACCGGGGTATTATCGTAAAACCCGTTGTCCACGAGATCGAGCGTCGTGTAGCTCACCCCGTTCGGCAAAGTTTCGCGCCAGCGTTTCACGCGCGTTGCGCGCGTGCCTTCCTCGGTTTCGATGAAGTCGTCGACGCGCTCACGCTTGACAGGCTCGCCGTTGATATGCAGCACGCCGTCGATCATCTGGATGCGATCGCCGGGCAAGCCGATCACCCGCTTGATGTAGTCGGTCGAATCGTCCTTTGGCAGCCGGAACACGACCACATCGCCGCGGTTGGGCTGCGCTGCCCAGATGCGGCCCGGAAATAGCGGCGGCGAGAACGGCAGCGAGTAGTGGCTATAGCCATAGGAATATTTCGATACGAAGAGATAGTCGCCCACCAGCAGCGTCGCCTTCATCGAGCCCGATGGGATGTTGAAAGGCTGGAACAGGAACGTGCGAATGACGAGCGCAATAATGAGAGCGTGAAAGATCACGCGCCCGGTCTCGGCAATACCGCCCTCTTTCCTCTTTGCTCCTGCTGTCACGCTCATTAGCCTCTGCATCCTTTTGGTGGCGCGCGCCCCGCGGCGCCGCCCGAGTCGGGCGACCCCGTCCACCGCGATATGAAAATCACCTTATTTCAGCGTGTTAGTCCTTCGGGCGCCGCGCGCACCCCCCCAAAGCGTCGCGACCTGCTTGCGCCGCGCCCTTGTAGCGGCTCGCAAGCAAAGGCGCAAACGTTGGCAAATATGGGGTTGGAAAGCTGGGGCGGCAATCATTGCAGCCGCCGTCGGAACAATCCGAGCGCCGTACAAAATGTCGCGTTTGGCACGCTCTGTGGCAACAAAGGGCATCGAAACTATAGGGAGGACGTGAGTGGCACCGCCGAGATCACCACCAGCGCTTGAGCCATTGGACCTTCATCGGTGAGGGTCACATCGATGCGCGCCTCACAGTCCGCGGGCGTAATGGCTTTGAGCCGTGCGAGCGCACCGCCGGTGAGTTTCATGGTGGGTCGGCCCGACCCGAGGTTGACCACGCCCATGTCCCGCCAAAATACGCCCGCGCGCAGACCCGTGCCGAGCGCCTTCGCGCAGGCTTCCTTGGCGGCGAAGCGCTTTGCATAAGTCTCCGCCCTTCTGGCGCGGCTCTCGGCTTTCGCCCGCTCAGCGGCGGTGAAGATACGAGCGAGGAACCGGTCGCCGTGCCGCTCGATCGTTCGCTCGATGCGGCGCACGTCGATGAGATCCGAGCCGACGCCGAGGATCATGCACGCCCCCGGTCGATCGACGCCCGCATGGCTCTCACAGCCTCGGCGAGGCCGCAGGAGACCGCCTCCCCGATCAGAAAATGCCCGATGTTGAGTTCGATGATCTCGGGCAAAGCCGCGATCGCTTCGGCAGTGGCGAAGTTCAGGCCGTGGCCCGCATGAACCTCGAGGCCGAGGCGCCGAGCCAGCTGGGCACCGTGGCGGATGCGCTGCCATTCGGCCTGCGCCGCCGACATCCGGTTCTCGGCAACGGCGTCGCACCACGCGCCGGTGTGAATCTCGATCACCGGCGCCCCGATGGCAACCGCTGCCTGAATCTGCCGCGGCTCGGCGGCGATAAACAATGAGACGCGGACGCCGGCGCCCCGCAATCTGGTCACGACGGAGGCGAGCGTGTCCTGCTGGCCGGCTACATCGAGGCCGCCCTCGGTCGTGCGTTCTTCGCGACGTTCAGGTACGAGACAGGCGGCGTGCGGACGGGTGTCGACTGCGATCCGAACCATGCCTTCGGTCGCCGCCATTTCCAAATTGAGCGGCTTTGCGATCTCCGCCTTGAGGCGGGCAATGTCATCATCGCGGATGTGACGCCGGTCTTCACGCAAATGCGCGGTAATGCCGTCAGCGCCGGCATCAATGGCAATCTGCGCCGCACGTACCGGATCCGGGTGGCGTCCGCCGCGGGCGTTACGGATGGTAGCGACGTGATCGACATTGACGCCGAGACGAAGGTGGGAAGCCGCCATTCTTTGTTGCCGTCAGGTCGTGGCCCGGGGAACCGCCCTCGGCGTGCACTTCAAGCATGCACCCGCTCGGCGTGCGCCACCACGTCCTTCGCCCGCAATTGCGCGATAATCGAGTTGAGGTGCTTGATATCGAAGACTTCGAGATCGATGGTCACCGACGTGAAGTCGGGTGACGAGCGTTCCATACTGATATTGTCAATGTTGCCGTCGTGCTCGGCGATGACCTGGGCGACCTGGGCGAGCGATCCCGGCTCATTGACCGTCTGAAGCACGATGCGCGCCGGGAAGCGTTGCGGCGTGCGCTCCTCCACGTCCCAACGCAGATCCAGCCAACGCTCGGGCACGTCCTCGAAATCACTCAAGGCCGGCGACTGGATCGGATAGATGGTGATGCCCTCCCCAGGAGTGAGAATACCGACGATACGGTCACCCGGCACCGCGCCGCCATTGGGCGCGAAACGCACCGGCAAGTCGGAATTGATGCCACGAATTGGAATGGCAGCAGTGGCCTCGCCGGGGGCCTTCACTTTGACGGATTTCGCTCGCTTGAGGCCGAACCAGCCGCTCTCCGGCTTCGGCTGCTGGGCGATGGCGGCCGCGCGCTCCTCCTTGTAGTCCGGGTACATGGCGCGCACCACATCGGCGGCACGCATCTCGCCGCGGCCCACGCAAGACATCACCTCTTCGACCGAGGGGCGCGCTAGCCGCGGCAGTGCGCCTTGGAGCTTTTCGTCGGAATAGACGATCTTCGCGCGCTGACATAGCCGTTCGACGATGCGGCGGCCGAGGCCGGCATATTGGTTACGCACCGCGGTGCGAGTGGCGCGTCGGATCGCGGCGCGCGCCTTGCCGGTGCTTACGAGCGACGCCCAGGCCGCCGGCGGAGCGATCTGCGCGCGGGAGGTGATGATCTCGACCTCGTCCCCGTTGGCAAGCTCCGAGACGAGCGGGGCGATCTGGCCGTTGATCTTGCAGCCGACCGCCATGTTGCCGACGTCGGTGTGCACCGCGTAGGCAAAATCGATCGCGTTTGCCCCGCGCGGAAGGGCGATCAACTTGCCTTTCGGCGTGAAGCAAAACACCTGGTCGTGGAACAGTTCGAGCTTTGTGTGCTCGAGAAACTCCTCCGGGTTGGAGCCCTCGGCGAGCAGCTCGATCGTGCGGCGCAGCCATGCATAAGCGCTCGATTCACGCGAGAGCATCTCGGTCGGCGAGCCGACCCCGTCCTTGTAGAGGGCGTGGGCCGCGATTCCGTATTCTGCGATCTCGTGCATATCGCGGGTACGGATTTGCAATTCGACGCGCTGTTGGCTCGGGCCGATCACCGTGCTGTGAATGGAGCGATAGTCGTTCTGCTTGGGGGTTGAAACGTAGTCTCTGAAGCGGCCCGGCACCACCGGCCAGGTCGTGTGCACGACGCCAAGCGCCTGATAGCATTCAGCGACCGTCTTCACCACGACACGGAACCCGAAAATGTCGGAAAGCTGCTCGAATCCGATCGATTTTTGCTCCATCTTGCGCCAGATGGAATAGGCGCGCTTGCGCCGTCCTGAGACGTCGGCTTCGATGCCGCGTTCGGATAGCTTTCGCGTGAGCTGCTGCTCGATCTCGGTTACCAGGCCGACATTCTTCGCTTCGAGTGCGTCGAGACGTTCGCTGATAACCGCATAGGCTTCGGAGTTGAGTTCGCGGAACGCCAAGTCCTCGAGTTCCTCGCGCATCCCATGCATGCCCATGCGGCCTGCGAGCGGAGCATAGATGTCGAGCGTCTCCTCCGCGCTGCGCCGGCGCGCCTCCGGCGGCATATGGGACAATGTGCGCATGTTGTGCAGCCGGTCCGCAAGCTTGACCAGCAACACCCGCACGTCGTCCGCGATCGCCAGCAACAGCTTGCGCAGGTTTTCCGCTTGCTTGGCCTCTTTGGTGACGAGTTCGAGTTTGTTGAGCTTGGTGAGACCCTCGACCAGCGCGCCGATGTCCTCCCCGAACATCTGGTCGATCTCGGCGCGGGTTGCGGTCGTATCCTCGATGGTATCGTGCAGCAGCGCGGCGGCGATCGTGGCATCGTCGAGCTTGAGATCGGTCAGGATGGCCGCCACTTCGAGGGGGTGGGAGAAATAGGGGTCGCCCGACGCGCGCCTTTGCTCGCCATGCGCCTTCATCGCGTAGACGTAGGCGCGATTGAGCAAGGCCTCGCTGGTCTGTGGATTGTAGCGCCTTACGCGCTCGATCAAGTCGTATTGCCGCATCATTGGCGGCGGGGACGACTTCTTTTGTTTTACGGCCTTTTCAATGACTTGGGAGACAATATTGAGACTACGCTCGAGCGGCGCCCGCGCCCGGGACTGGTTCTGCATGCGCGGCAGGCTAGGGGAAGAACGCGCCATCGTTATCCTTGGGTGGCTCCGCGCGGTGCGCGGACATCATATCCCAAGGATATCATCACGGGTGTTAACGGCTACAAGGCACGCCGAAGAATCGCCGCCTGACGACGAACCGGCAGAACTCGGGGCGCCGGCGAGATCAAAGCCCCTGAGGCTTCATTCTTCTTCCTCGGGCTGTTCCTCGGGCGGGGTCAGCCCTTCCAGTCCCTTGAGAAGCTCCTCTTCGGTCATCCGCTCGACGGTGACCTCGGTATCGTCGGCATCCACCGTGCCGCCGGTCGCAGTGATCAGCGGCGCCGCCTCGGGCTCGGGTTCGTCCACCTCGACATATTTCTGCAGCGAATGAACCAGCTCTTCCTTGAGGTCATCGGGTGAGATCGTCTTCTCGGCAATTTCGCGTAGCGCGACTACCGGATTCTTGTCGTTGTCGCGGTCGATCGTGATCTGCGAACCGGCTGAGACCATCCGCGCGCGGTGGCTAGCCAGCAGCACGAGATCGAAACGGTTCTCGACCTTGTCGATACAGTCCTCGACGGTGACGCGGGCCATGATCGTGTCGCTCCTGCAATGGAACTCGTGAAAACTCGGCCGTTAGGTAGCGATCTTGTCGTCAAAGTGCAAGGCGAAATTGACGTTCATATTTGTCTTGGCGTCTCGGCGTGCCTCTGTTAGGCAAATGAAGGAACCGCCACGCGATCCCTTGTATTTTCGGATTGGTTGTGACAACGAGCGTGCACCCGCAATTGAGCGGCAGGCGATCACCCAGTCCCGACGAGCCAAGGACCGGCAGCATTAGCCGGCGGCTGCGCGCGTCCGGAGCAACGTCCAACATTGAATGACCTTGCACGAGATCGATCATGGAACCCAAAACGGAAAAAATCGCCCTGTTCATTGACGGCGCCAACCTCTACGCCACTGCCAAGTCGCTCGGCTTTGATATCGACTACAAGCGTCTGCTGCGCGAGTTTCAGTCGCGCGGCTATCTCTTGCGCGCGTTTTATTATACCGCCGTGATCGAGGACCAGGAATACTCGTCGATCAGGCCTTTGATCGATTGGCTTGACTACAATGGATACAGTGTCGTGACCAAGGCGACGAAGGAGTTCGTCGATCAGACCGGCCGGCGCAAGATCAAAGGCAGCATGGATATCGAGCTCGCCGTGGATGCGATGGAAATCGCAGGCTCGATCGATCACATGGTGTTGTTCTCCGGTGACGGCGACTTCCGCTCCTTGGTCGAGGCGGTGCAGCGGCGCGGCGTGCGCGTCACCGTGGTCTCCACCATATCGACGCAGCCGCCAATGGTCGCCGACGAGCTGCGCCGGCAAGCCGACGTCTTTCTCGACATCGTCGAGCTGCAGCCGAAGATCGGCCGCGATCCGGCCGAGCGCGCGGCGCGAGAAGCGCGCGAGCCGCGCGAGCGCCACACGCCGCAGTTTCTGCAGCGTTCGACGGCGCCGCAGCGGGCTGGCGCCGGCGCAGCCTTCGATGACGACGACGATTTCGAGGACTGAGCGCCCCGCGCGGCCGGAGGGATCCGGCAAACCCGGACGGGACTGCCCGCTTTGTCCGCGGCTCAAAAGGTTCCGGCAGGAATGGCGCCGCCGCGAACCCGACTGGTTCAACGCACCGGTCGCCTCCTTCGGCCCGCGCAGCGGGCGGCTTCTCATCGTGGGTTTGGCCCCCGGTCTGAGGGGAGCAAACCGCACCGGACGGCCCTTCACCGGGGATTTCGCCGGCGACCTCCTCTATGACACGCTGAAGCATTTCGGCTTTGCCCGCGGCAATTATCTCGCCTCGTCGCAGGACGGGCTCACCCTTCTCGATGCGCGCATCACCAACGCGGTGCGCTGCGTGCCGCCGGAGAACAAGCCCACGCCCGCGGAAATCGAGACCTGCCGCGCTTTTCTCAAAGCCACCATCGCAGAAATGGAAAATCTCCGCGCCATCGTGACCCTCGGGCGGATTTCCCACGAGAGCACGGTGGCGGCACTCGAGCAGCGCCGCTCGGCCGCGCCCTTCGGTCATGGCAAGTCGCACGACATCAGGGGGCTGCGTATTTTCGTCAGCTATCACTGCTCGCGCTACAACACGAGCACCGGCGTGCTGACGCCGGACATGTTCCGTGATGTGTTTGCGGCCGCGCGCGCTTACCTGGGCGAGTGAGCACAGCCTGTATGGATACGCGAAGCGGTCTCAAGACCCTGTCATTGGCGGGCTTTGACCCGGCAATCCATCCCGCTTCGTAAAAAGGTTGCGAGAAGACGGATGCGCGGGCCATAAGCGCGTTCACGCGCGTCCATAGCCCGTCGAAGACGGGCGTGAACGCCCTTATCGAGGCGCTTCTGCCCCGTATGACAGGGTCTAACTCTCTTTGTTGCCGTTGCGAAGCCAGGTGATCACGTCTTCGGCGTTCTTGTCCGGCGGGAAGACCGGGTAGAACACCTTACTGATCACGCCGTCGTCGATGACAAGGGCCATGCGTTTGAGCAGCGTCATGCCCGCGACCTTGAATGTCGGTAGCTTGATCGCGCGCGCAAGTTCGAGCCGTTCATCGGAGAGCACCGGGAATGGCAGGTGCAGGCGCTCGACCGCTTCGCGCTGGTAGCCGCTATCCTGGGTCGATAGGCCAAACACACGCAGGACGCTCAGCCGCTTGAGTTCGCTGAAATGGTCGCGGAAGCCGCACGATTGCGGCGTGCAGCCGCGCGCTCCGGGAATCTCGTTCCAGCCCTCCGGAAGCGGCTGCCCAGGGACGCCGGTGCGCGGGTAGATGTAGACGACGGTGCGGCCGGACAGCTTGGAGAGGTCGACCCCGGAGCCGTCGGTCGCCTTAAGCACCAGAGAAGGCAGCCTCATGCCCATGAGGTGGCGCGCGGCGCCGTCGTCTTGCGGCGCCGGGAGATCGCCAGGGAGAATATTTGGATCGTGCAGTGTCGTCATGCGTGATCTCCGGCTTTGGGATGATACGAAATGAATTCCAACAGCGAGCCGTCGGGGTCGCGGAAATAGACGCTGGTACCGGAGCCCTTTGCGCCGAAGCGCTCGATCGGCCCGGCGTCGATGGGAACGTGGCACCGCTCGAGATGGACGATCGCATCCGCGATCGGCCCGTCCCATTGAAAGCAGAGATCGCTGTTGCCCGGCACGACCGGCAGCCGCGCCACCTCGGCCGGATGAAAGCCCGGACCATGCAGGTTGAGCTGCGCGGCGCCGAAACGATAGGCCCAGCCGTGCGGGCGGCGAACGAGTTCGGCGCCCAACACGTCACGGTAGAACGCGTTCGAGCGCTCCCAGTCGGAGACATGCACGACGCAGTGGTCGAAGCTAACAGGCAGCGTCATTGGCATCGCTCAATGTCGATGAGACGTTGCGGTGTGCACGGGCAAGGGAAACCTCGGCGGCGAGCCATGGTCCTTTTCGTCGTCGCTGGGAGGATGTCATACGCGGGCGCACGCCGCCATCGCACGTCAGCGCCGCGCGCACAAATCTGATCCGCAACGATGAGGGCCCGCGGCAGGATGTTGCCACGGGCCCTATGATTGCCCCTCCGTTCAAAGGAACGGACCCTTCAAGATGCTTTGCGAGAGACGTGCGTCCTCCACTCCGTGGTCGCGGGCGGATCCGGTTTTTGGATTACCGCGCTGCCACCCGCTTCTTCTTCCTAGCCGGGGCAGCGGCTGCGCCTTTCGGCGCCGGGCACGCCTGGTGGTAGCCATAGCCGCGAGTTGTGTCGACGTGGGTGACGCACATATTCCCGCGCCTATTTGGGCCGGGAGCGGCGTGCCATTCATACGGTTGCTGCGACACCCCGTACCGCTCGCCCGCATTATTCGGGTAGACGTTGGGGTTGATATTGGCCTGTGCGTTGGCAGCCTGCACTCCCACGATCAGAGCCAGAACACCCAAGCCAGCGATCAAAGCGCGCTTCATCAGACTTCCTCCCTTTTCGACAAGCAAATGCCACAGTTTTTATTTGGTAGCATCAACAAGAATAAAATCAAAGAGGCAACGCGCACGGGGTGCAACATTTTTAGACGTAGCCAGAAGGAAAATCCTCATCAAGGCAACCGCGACAGGAGCTGCCCCGCTGCGCCCGCATTGCGAAAGCTCGAGCCGTTTCGAAGTGCACGGCGCGCAGTTGCGCCTATGGCCGCCTAGTTGAACGGATGTTCATCTAATAGGCGGGGCGCTTGCGGCGGGTGGGGCTCTGCCGGGCGCCGGCCGGGTTCCCTTGCCAGCGCGGGTTCGGATTACAGAAGCCGCGGTTGCCGGCGATCACCTCTTGCCGGCACATTTCTAGGGTTCGCATGCTGCAATTCTCTTGCATGACGCCGCCGCCGATATCGCTCAGCGCGCACCAAGGCCCCTCGTAGGCTTGGCTCCCAGGCGGATCAAGGAAGATTGCTGCTGTTACGGCAGTCACAAGCAAGACTGTTCGCATTGGTTGTCTTCCTGACACGCCGTTAGCTCCGCTCAAGTTTCGCAGATCGATAGTTTCTCCGGCCCGGCCCTGAAAACGTTGTTTATTTTGGCTTCGTTCTGCCAAAAAAGCGTTTTTCTACAACTATGAGCTGTATAGTCAACGAGACGCCACCTGTTGCACCGGAGAAATTCCTCCTGTCATGCTCGAAAATAGTTCCCATGGCCATGCGCTCGGCAACCTGTGGCTGATTACCTATACCTGAGCCGGCGCCACTCGCGCGCGCTGGCCGCTTGCCTTCGTTGCCGCATCGAAAGCCCGGATCGCAAACTTGCGCCGCGATAGCGCACGGCGTTCGTACCGGTCCATGGCCAATAGCTGCTTACTCTCTTGCGTCAGGATCAGTGCGAACTTTTGCGGCCCTTCCGGCGTCGAGGTCACAAACTTTACTAGGGCATCCAGCGATACGTCCGGGGGGGCCTTCCCGAGCAGACGGCCGAGCAGAGCCGCCTTCGCTCGCGTGTTTGCGCGGCTATCATAGTAAGGTTCGGCCAATGTACGGGTCAGGAATTGATGGCGGACACATCGCACGCGGCGCAGATCGATCTGCGCTTCGGCGATGCAGTGGGCGAGTTCCTGGATTTCGGGATTGGCGTCAGACCCGGCAATTTCCCGCGCGAGCGCTTCTACCTCTCCGCACAAAGCTGGATCGAAAGAAACGGGCAGGCTCAAAGCGTGGCGAAGAGCGTTTCGTGCCGCGCGGGCGCGGCCCTGGGCAGTCTTCGGCCCGGTACTGGCCCGCGCATTCTCGCGGTTGGATTTGATTTTGCGTTCGCTCTTCAAGCCGCACTTTGCCCTTTGGTCGGCGTTGCCTCGATCACCTTGAACTCGGCGTCTTCAACCTCTTGCAGGCTCCGCCGCAGCGTTTGGCCGAGGACCGCCTGACGCCGATCGATCTCGCGCAAGCTGGCGTTACGGCGGCTCTCGGCGATGGCGGTTAGGCGATCGATCCGCTCGATATGTTCAAGATATTTGGATCGCTTGACGAGGCGATCGACCAGGAGGCCGTCCGTGCTCCGTCCGGCATCGGCGAGGAGCTTTTGAATCTGCGCCACGGCGTCCGGTTTGCGCCGCACGTACTGTTGCGCGAGCTCTTCTATCTTCTGAGTGCGCACATCCTGTATAAATTGGTCCATGTCCAGTCCGTTTTCGGCAAAGACTTCATTCACCGTATCGACAGCATCCGCGTTATCCCGGATGTACGTGTACGCGAGCGTCCGCGCAGATTTTGCCTGGTCTTCCGGAAGGTTTTCCTGAAGAGTCTCTGCAAGAGAATCAACAAAGTGCGCCGACCGCAGATCGTAATCGAACCGTTCATTCAAGAAAGCTGGCAAGGCTTCGAGTTCAAGCGCTCGGATCAGGTTCAATTTTAAGCGGCGCCACCGCAAAACCTCCCACTCCAAGGACGCCACATCGGTTATGAACATCTCATCGATAATATCGAGCGGCTTTACCGCTGCGTAGAGACGGGCGACTAGCTCATGGTAGTCGGCGGCGTTTTCGCCCTCGAGCAGCTGTGGCTGACCAAACAGGCCCAGCTCCGGGGCCGATGTCATGGACTTGGACTGCGACTTCGGATCCAAATGAACACACTTACCGATCAACACGCTTACCCATCGTAGAGACTCCTATTTGCGGCGCTTCATTGGTTCAAGAGCTAACGATTCCAAGGGTTAGGAATTGTCGATGAACCACTCATAAGTCCTTGAATCAGCTCGCCATTTCTAGGGTTAGTGCAGGCGTGAGTGGGGCGAGCGTTCCGAAAGTTCGCGGGACGCGCGGCGGAAAAAATCTCGGTAGTGGCGACTCAGCTGATTCGTTTAGCCGCCGCTCTCAATTTCAAGAACGCGTAGTCCAACTCAGGCACGATAATGTCCGCATCGACGGAGAAGTCGCTCCTCCGCGGCGGTGTCTTCGCGCTCGGACCAAACAACGCCGAGCGATTACCCGAAATGAAAGGCAGCTTTTGCGTCAGCACCGTCAGCATCGTCTGCAGCCGGATGCTCGGTCGGCTCCCAATCCGGTCCGGCGGAGACCCGCTTCATTGTCGCGGCGCCATCAGTTAACTCGACCGCGCGAAGAAATTATAAAGGCAGCTACTTCGAGAAGGAGCCGCACCAAAGCGAGTTGCACAACTACGCCGAGGATCAAGGAAATTTGGCGACCAAGCTTCCCAAACTTATCCCCAGCCAGGCGACAGCCTGGAAGAGTTTGCATGTGGCACCACGTTACCGAAAATGAAGGGCGGATTTTGCGTCAGCATCGTCGGCGGCCGCGGCCTCGGGTCGACGGCTGTCGTCGCGGGCTGCGCGTACGGGCGGCGGTTGGCTCGACCGAGGATCGTGATCGTTATCGCGGACGATGCTGACGGTGCTGACGGTGCTGACGGTATTTTCGGGCCTACGGATCCTAATCACCCTGGTCCCAGCTCGGCCTTCACGACTGAAGGCAATGTGGACGCCCATTACCCGCAGGAATGCCTGCGCACGACGCAATCGGCCAGCGAGGGCCCGAGGGTTCTTCGGCCAAGCTGCGGTCCCGCTCGGAAGGCCGGGTCCCTCCCGGTCTGCACCAGCACGCAGAAGGTCCGAAGCGCTTCCCGTCCACGTCGTGCGGCTCGCCGTGAGCTCCCGCACCCGAGCGGCCACCGGATCCGCGTCGATTAAGTCTTCGATCGCGGCCCTACGGTTTGCCTGATAGGCCCGTGCGAACGTGCCAGCCGGCCTGAACGCCGTTTCGCATGCCGTGGCCCAGAGCGCGAAGTCTCCCATCCGGGGTAGCTGATCGAGGTGAATGTCCGACAGGTTGCGCAGCCCATGCGTGGCGGCGTCGAGCAGCGATCCCAGAAGGCGCGGACGCGCGAGCTCGAAGGCACTCCAAAGTTGCCTCTCGGAGCGTCGGCGACGGTCGGTGATGGGCGGCAAGGTCAGAAAAAGGGCGCGATCGGCGAGATCTGGCCGGCTGATGACATCCTCAATGCCATTGAGGAGAATCGGGCGCGCGGCTTGAAACAGCACCTCGTCTGCGTCCGTGTAGAGCTGGCGTAGCCCGAAGCTCGCGCCCGTGGCGAGTCGGCAAAACGCATCCGATAGCGCATGGGGCAAGCCGGACAAATTGTCGAAGGCAAGCACATGCGAATTGTTGGCGGCGATGACGAGGTCGCGTTCTTCGCGCGCGAGCGCCCGCACCGGCGCCACGTTTGGGTCGACCAAATCCTTGAGGAGCTTCGAAAGAACCGTCTTGGCTGACCCCTGCTCGCCGGATATCGCCAGTACGGGGTAGGGGCCGCCGGCCCGCAGTGTTGCTAGTAGCCAGGCCACTACGAGTACAAAGTCGTTTCGGCTCGGCAGATTGAGAAACGATGCGAGTTCCTCGATCGAGCCACCTGCTTGGGGCGTTGGCAGCGGCAACATGCCTGCGGCGCGGCGGAAGCGCACGGGTGGCGAGCCGACGACGCGCCAGCCGTCGGGTCCGATCTCGACGGCGCGCCAGCGCTCATCGGCGAGATCGAGATAGATGTGGCCGGCATGCTCCGCGAGGCGAACATGGACCGCCCGCTCGGGGCCGTCAAATTGAGCCTGCGCCTCAAAGAGATCGAGCGCCGACCTAATTTTCGCGGCGCTCGCCGCCGCGCCCGTAGCTTCGTAATGGCAGCGCCGCAGCCAGGTGCTGAACCGCTTGCTGCGGATGGGCCAAGTTTCCCGATTGCCGTTGATCAGGAGATCGGCAAACGCGGTGCCTGCGGCTGTATGAAAGAACTCGGCAGAAACGGCACTGGGGACGAGCATATCAGCCGATATCGGGACCCGCCCTGCCGATAGGTTGAGAGTTCAAAGCCAAGCCAGACTCCGGATTGTGAGTGATCGCATCGGGCGGCACCCGACCCTCGTTCACCCGCGTATGCTTCCAAAGCCTGCGCGCAATTTTGATGGGATCGACGCCGGCAGCCTTCCACCAGGCGGGCTCGTCGCCGGCGCGATGCGCGGCACGGTGATGCACGCGGCAGAGTGGGACCACAAATTCATCGCTCGCTTTGCGGCCCAGCGCACGTGGTTGCATGTGGCGCAAATGATGGGGATCGGATGGCTTACGGCCACAGACGAGGCACGGCTGTTGCATGACGTAGCGAAGGTGCTCGCGGCTGCGATAGCGACGCGGGGCCGCTACCGCGAGAATGCTCTTGTCGATGCGCTTCGCCTGACCCTGGTCGGTGCTTTCGCTGGCGCCGCTCTCCTGCGGCCCGGCAATCTGAGGCACTGAAGCCTCATCGTTCGAGGGTGCGGCCGAATCGGATGACGGAAGCTCCGATAGTCGGCGTTCAAAGGCATTATCCACGAGCTGGGCATCAGCTGCGGTGAGGCTATTCTTGACCGCAAGCGCCTCGCCGGCCCAGATGGCGGCGAGATCGGCCGACGCGATGTTTTTCACCTCGATGAGCAGTTTGTCCCGCAACTGCACCGATTGAGCTGGATCGAGGATGACGCGGGTCTCGCTTTTCGTGCTGCCGCGCACGCGTCGATTACCGGTCTCTCGTGGCTGGCCAGGAGAGTTACCATCGCCCGGCAGCAACGAGCGGTGCAGCGCTGTCGAGGACGGCGCGTTGTGTCCCGCGCACAAATCCGGCGCATCGATGTCGTCCTCACCGGCGATGCCGACGAGCGTGAACAAGGCGTAGCGGCGGGCGTAGGTCAGGGCAGCTCCCATGCGCTGGGGATTGGCTGTCTCGGCGATGGGACAGACAGGCCAATCCGAGGCGACCCACTCGCCCGAGGCATGCGCCAGCGTGGTTGTCAAATTGACCATGCCGGCGGCCTGATCGATGGCGGTTGTCTGTAAGGTGGCGATCTCGTGCTGCCCCAGTGTCTTGCGCACAATGTCGAGGCCGCTCGAGAGCGGCGCATAGCGGAACCTGCGCTCGCCTTCTCCCAGCCGGCCGGTGCGGATGGTCGCTGTCAGAGACTTTTCCGGATTGACGAGTTCGGCCTGGGCCTTGGCCAAGGCGGAGGCCAGCGCTGCAACCGATTCACTGGACCGGCGCATGAGCGGCCTCCATCTCCAGCACATCAAAGCTCACCGCCCCTGATTTCGAGCGCTTGGCTTTCACGCCGTGCCCGATGGCCTCCTTGGCATCCTCGGGCATCAAGGCTTTGAGCTCGCTCTTTGCCCGTTCGTGGTCGAAAAAGGCGCTGCGGGTATTGCGGAAGAGCGCGGCGAACTCGGCCCACGAATTCGACGCCGGCAGCTTCCAAAGCACGGCGAACCGCTAAGTCGTTGACCACAGTCAGCGAAGTCTTGTCTTCGGCAAGTT